>LKMJ01005122.1_pt1 | contig 12348 bp, 17 predicted proteins | sample 643391 | NCBI WGS metagenome assembly LKMJ01 (sample SAMN04112250, study PRJNA286221) | soda lake metagenome | biome: soda lake; feature: Kulunda Steppe; material: water; isolation source: sample PL-Br10 brine of Picturesque Lake | place: Russia: Kulunda steppe | collected 2010-07
TCGAGCAGGCGGCGGGGCACCTGAGATGGGAAGTCGATTATCCACCCTCGCAACCTGTGGGTTCGGGGTTCGAACCTCACTGGAGGCCACAACCGGCTAAGCTGCCCTCGTTCGGCAGATACAGCCTAGAAACCTTACCATACCTTACCATAATGGCATACTGGTACACTAAGCAAAAGTTGAAAAAAGCAGTGGCGCAACAAATAAGATGTACTAGGTCAGATTTTAAGCACCCACCAGTGCACTTGCTGTGTCTCCATGGGTAAAGCAAAGCACATTGCCAGCACAAGGAGTCACACCGCGGGCCTGCAGGCAAAAGCATAAGCAGGAGCTGCGATCAAAACAGCACTAGGAGTCACTCTGCGGGCCTGCAGACAAGACCAAGCATGCAGGAGCTGCGATCAAAACAGCACGCATAGTCCAGCTAGAAACAAAGGGAATACCGCTCTGGAAAAGGGCAAGACTCATGAAAAGAGCTTGGTGACAGGAAGACAAGTCGTGCATTCTAAAGCTGAATTGGGCTCCTGGACTCGATGCATGGGCAGGTACTTAGGGCCCATCGCTCTGGCACTGACATGGGGTAAGCAGGGTCAATGATGACAAGTGATCCATGCTGGACACTTGCATCACCGATGCCATCAAACACTGACTCCGTGCTTGACCACAGAGGCTCAGAAGCCTTCCATGAGTTTGTCACAGACCACCAGATGTGAAGGGGGGCTTCTGAGCACGCTTTTGAAGTGTTCCTTCATGAGCATTGATGAAATATGGCCGGGTTCAAAAGCCCAGGATAGCTGGATAAGCGCCTTTCCCAGCCAAAGCTGGGCTGATACGGGCAGACATACAGCAATAGGGCTGTGTGCATGTGATATAGGTGGCTTTTTTGTAAGACTAGAGTTTATGGTTTGGAACACTTATCCACCTGCAGGGCGCTTGGACTGTCAGCTGCAGGCGTGAAGAATGTGGTGGCGCCTCCCTCAAAGTCATCATTGAGGTACATAAGGAAGGTGAGACGGCTCCACCGGTCTCCAAAGGCATCGTGGACCATCTGCTCCAGGCACCAGGGCATGTGTGTCCCAAGGGTCTGAGACACTATCAATTAGTGCCCACCCAAGGTCAGCCGACAGCGCTTGCTCATGCATGGCCACACCGGCCTTTCCAATTTCACACATTAGGTCACATGTAAAAGAGCCTCGTTCAGCGGATACAGCCTTGAAACCTTACCTTACCTTAAGTCACATGTAAAAGAGCAGGAAAGTCGTGCATCATGGTGAGTTGTACAATTTCTAGTTACTGTAGCATACATAGTAGCATAGATACATGCTACTGCATGTGTGTACCATGTTGTACCATGTTGTAGCATACATACGTGCTGTAGCATACATGCATGCTCCTGTATGTAGCATGCTTTACCTGGCAAGCGGCACCAAAGGCAACAAAATTTAGGCAAGAGACCTCTCCCACAGCAAGGCAAAATAGGAGGCTGACTGTAGCCTGAGCTGCCCATCCCATTCGTTTGCTTGTTTGGCACTGTTAAACGGCCGACTTGACTAGGTGCTCTTCAAGCCAACCTCTCCTATGAGCCAAGTAATAGAAACTAGCCATTGGGGGGGCACCCGAGAGTCTCCGCCATTCAAGTGGCACAAGTCGCACCATGCAAACTCTTCCCGCACTATCTAAGATGGCAAGGAACAGGATCCTGAGGCCTTTGCGTTTAAAGGAGACAGCAAAGGCAATGCCAGTATTTTGCACCAGGTTGGTTGCGTGTTGCCATGAAAATATGAGAGGGTGGGGTGCCGCCTGCAATTCAGATGATGTTGGCACCAGAGCCAGCACAAGAGGCTTTGCACGTGCGCTCACACCGTTCCAGGCAAAACCTGCCCAGTAGTGGGCAAGGCGGCATGCGTCCGAGAGAGTACCTGGTGGCAGGTCTGGCAGTAGAAATAGCGGCATCCGTCCGAGAGTGTACCTGGCAGTGGAAACAGCGGCACTACTCCTGTCTGGCATGTTCGCCCTGCCCTGGCTTCCCACCTTCCCATCCTTCATACCAGAGCCCGGCCACGCCCCATCCACGTGCGGGCGATACACATTCCCGGCGTCGTAGCGGTAGCAGCGCAGGCGGCAGTTGATGCCAGCTAATTTGCCTCCGCACAGCTCCTGAGCAGCCAACACAATGTCGTGTTCCACATGTGCCACTTCAGCATGTAGCATGCTTTGATTGCGTGCTGCGCTGCCCGGAAGGCAACAGCATGCTTGGGCTGTGCATGCGCCCCAAAATCCCACGGGCCTGCTTGCTATTGTTATCACTCATTGGCTTGTCAAGCTATGCTTGTGCTGCCTTTTGTGTTGGGCCGTGGCCTAGGCAGCTTCATCTACAAGATGCCTGAGAGCTTGCCTTGTGCAAGATGCCTCCATTGCTCCTACACCAGCCCTGGTCAACGTGCTTGTCATGCCATGGTTTTCATTTAAGACGAGCTCCTGGTTTGTGAAGAAGCATGCACGCATACTCGCAGGGCCAATTCACCAGGAGTTTTAAGCAACATTGGTGTGTGGGTGAGGGAAAGAGCACCCAATCTGCTGTCTGAGCCATGGCGTCTACACACACTACAAGGTAGACAGGGCGCATGATGAGGTGGGATGCAGCACCTGCCACATGCTGCATGTGTGAGGGTAGCTGCTGGTGGAGGATGGTGTAGGCAATGCGTGAGCCTTAGGGACGCATGCTTTGTGGGCATTTTGGTGTGCACATGCTGTGCTTGCAAAGCTCCAAGCATGCACCCCCCCACACACATTCCTGTGTTCATGTAACCTTGAACTCGTGCCTTTTTGGGTGTGCACCTGCAGGATTGCCTATGCCAGGAGATATGCCGTGAGCTCACAATTTTTGTAGGAATGCGCACACTTGCACATCAACCAATTGTGCACAGTCCAATTTGCACACAAGTCGGCGCACCTGTGGCATGAGAGCAGAAGCGCGCCGCACAATTGGCCCCAGTAAGCTGTCATCTGCCAGCAGCACACACCCAGCTGCACAAGAAGGGCCATACAGCATCATACAGAGACATCATACATCAGTAGTATCCACCGGTCCTCACACCAGCACAAAAGGACGAGAGCGTGCGCGGGTGACTGCCCGCGTGTGGCCACACCAAAAAACTGCTTGCAAGATGTGGGCCTGGTGTGGGGGTGTCGACTGGCGTAGCAGCGGTCCTGCCAGCATGTCGTCACCTGCTTGCTGCAGTGAATGGCCGGGTGAGGCTGGCCACTCCCTGCAGTGAATGGCTGGGTGAGGCTGGCCAATTCCCGCAGTGAATGGTCGAGTGCTATGCCCGTGGGAAGGTGCACATGTGTTCAGAGGGTCGAGGTGCCCTGGTGCCCATGGTGCAGGCCATGCGTCCATGATGCTGGCCATGCGTCCATGACACTGGCCATGCGTCCATAGTGCTGCCTGTGCGTCCATGATGCTGCCTGTGCGTCCATGATGCTGCCTGTGCGTCCATGATGCTGCCTGTGCGTCCATGATGCAGCACATCTGTCTGTGGTCATACACATTGGGTGTATGGCACTAGCCCGCGGCCCTGTCATGGTTGGAGGAGAACACCGCCAGACCCAGCAGAGCCAGGCAGTTAATAATAACAGCAACTTCCAGACTAAGTAATGCCACAGCTTATCTGTAATTGGTGTGCTTGAGGAACCCGAGTAACATGCCTTTCACTGAAAGTTTCAGCCCCGTTCACTCCGGTCCTGCAAAAGAGCGGACGCACCCACAAGCCTCTGTCTCCCCACTCAACATCCAGCATTTGCACTTTCATGTGCGCTCCAAGTTCAGCAGAAAGAGCACATGAAGGTGTTGGGAAGATGGGAGTCATGCGATGTGTGGCACGCAGCTAGAGAACTATAGCAACAGCCAGCCAGGTGGTTTGGCACACAGGCTTGTTTGCTGCGGCTGCGGACTGCCTGCCTGATGGAACAGGGATGGAGCGATGAGCATATGACACAAGAACCACAAATGCCCCCGTGCACGGCCTCCGCCAGCGTCGAGACACCCACCCGCTCTGTCCCCTCCTGCAGCTGTGCGTGCTGCACTGAGCAGCGGATGAGGCTGCTGCTGCTGCTGCTGCTGCTGCTGGTGACGCTTTTCGTGCTGCTGCTGCTGCTGCTGCTGCTCCTTCTTCCTCTTTTTCTTTTCCTTCTTCCTCCCCTCCCAACTGCCTGGCCCCCCCTGCCTGCTGTGCTGGCCCACCGGCAGCCCGCTCAAGCCGCGCTTCTCACCTGCACGCTGCTCATGCTCCACCCCACTTGGGCCCTGCTCAGCTAACATCTCAAAAAATCCGTTTTGCTCACCATGCCCCTGGGGGGGGCACCGCCCCTCACAGCCTTGCCCCTCGCCGCTGTGCTGCTGGTGTGACGCCTCCCCTGCCCGCTCGCCTTGCCCGCTGCAGCATTCGCCCTGCTGTTGGTGTCGGCGGCCGCTCTGCCGAGGCTGCCGCTCCTGATGCTGCTGCTCCTGCGGCCTTGCCTCATCCTCGACTTGACCATGAGCGCCACTTGTGATCTTGGGGGCCTGCTGCTGTACAAGCCCAACCCCCTGTCCTTGCCGCAGGCCAGGGACCGCATCCGTGGCTTGGCAGTCCATTCCTGCTGCCCGCGGGCACCTATCGTGCACCTGCATGCTGTGCGCCTGATCTGCAGAGGGATGCACCCTCATGCCACCGGCGAGCACCTCCGCCTGCTGCTGGAGCGCCGCCTCCTCGCCCTCATCGTCTTCCTTGTCTAGGTTTGCCAAACTCGAGGGGTTGAACGTGTAGTCCACATCCCAGCTGTACACAGCAGGTTTGTGCACCAGCAGCAAGCGAATCACTGCGCCGGCCCCAATCCAAAGCTAGCAAGTTGGTAAGCCGGGCCCAACACACGGCAAGTAGGTCAGATAGCCCGTTGGCAAGCCCCACGAGCCGGGATCCAGAAGGGAGCCTGCCCTCAAACGCTGACGGCACATTCACAAGGCGTAAATTTGGGAACTGGTCCTTTGTTAGCATCCGATGTTTCAGAGTCTGGAACCTGAGCGGAGAGGAATCTGTGCTGCAAGTCCGCACTGACCTGGGTTTTGTGCAGGTTGTGAGCATGGCCGCTCATGGATCAGCAATACTGATGAGCATTCAATCTAGCTGATTTGAACTGCTGATGCAGCAGCAGCAGCTGCAGGCTGCCCATCACAAACAGAGCATGTGCCTGCGGGGCAACAAGCATGGCCACCTCACAGCACACCTGTGCATGTGCACGCACGCCTCGCCTCGCCGCACAGCGTAGCATACAAGTGCATCCAAACGCGCACCTGTGCATGTGCACACACGCCTCGCCGCACAGCGTAGCATACAAGTGCATCCAAATGCGCACCTGTGCATGTGCACACACGCCTCGCCGCACAGCGTAACATACAAGTGCATCCAAATGCGCACCTGTGCATGTGCACACACGCCTCGCCGCACAGCGTAGCATACAAGTGCATCCAAATGCGCACCTGTGCATGTGCACACTCGCCTCGCCGCACAGCGTAGCATACAAGTGCATCCAAATGCGCACCTGTGCATGTGCACACACGCCTCGCCGCACAGCGTAGCATACAAGTGCATCCAAATGCGCACCTGTACCCAATGGTCTCGGTTTAAATGCGCACCTGTACCCAATGGTCTCGGTTTAAATGCGCACCTGTACCCAATGGTCTCGGTCCAAATGCGCACCTGTACCCAATGGTCTCGGTGGCAGTGATAATCTGTCGGCACTCCTCAGGGGACAGCAGGCCTGCCAGCACAAATGCCCCCGGGACAAACGGCACCTCGTGCCGCACAACCTGCACCCGCCACAGGAAGCACACGCCGCCTTCAAGGGAGCAAGGAGCAGCAGGCCTGCCTGCACAAAGGCCCCCGGGACAAAGGAGCCGTGCGTTGTACAACCAGCGCCCCGCCACAGACAGCGCCAGCTCGTATTCCATCAGTCACATGCAGGCTGGCTAGGCATTGCATCTGATCATGTAAGGAAATAATTTGCATGTGGGCATTGTGAAGCTTGCCTGAAGCGTACGATAGGGGTGCAGACAATGTGTTGTCTTGGAGAATGTGCTCTTATCACACAGGAATTGTGCAGGAGGCAGCTTTCAGCAGCCCTTGCACTGGCCCTGCCCAGCTGCGTCCGCCAGAAACCAGACACAGCTTGTGGCACAAAGTCCTGGCCTTCAGAGCCCTGTGCTGCAGAGCAGGGCGGACCCTCTGCACATTGCCGTGCCATGCCGTGCAGTGCCGCGCCGTGCAGCGCTGTACCATGCCGAGCTGTGCCGTGCCGCGCAGCGCTGTACCATGCCGTGCCATGCAGTGCCGTGCCGTGCCATGCCGTGCAGCGCTCCAGCGCAGTCCAGGGCAGTACAGTGCAGTGCAACGCAGTGCACAGGCAGTGCAGCGCTGCAGTGCAGTCTAGGGCAGTACAGTGCTGTGCCGTGCAATGCAGAGCTGGCGTACGCGCTTGTGCGCACCGTGGGGTCAGGCCCAAAGCGAATGGTGTGCGGCGCCAGCGCATAGATCTTGAGCTCCTGGAAATGCGGTGGCCGCTTGGCCGGCTGCATGCTGCTGTCCTGCTCGACCAGGCTGTAGCTCAGCGCGCTCGCGGTGCATGGGGCCGCTTCACCAGCTGCCACTCCAGGCGCTGCTCTTACGGCCCCTTGACCTGCAACAGCACCTGCTCCTACTGCTGCTGCAGTGCCTGCCGGCTGCACCGCGTCTGCCACTGCAGCTGGAGCCTGCCCAGCTGGAACAATCTGCGCAACCGGCTGCTGCTGCAGCTGCCCCCATACTTGCTGCTGCTGCGTCATTGGGGGACGCCAGGGGAGGTAGTGCCTGATGCCGCCGCTGCCTGCCCTGCCACTCGCGCACCTGCAGAGGGTAACACCAGAAGGTTGGGCTTTTGCACAAGGCGGACTTTGCACAAAAGGTTGGGCATTCACACAAGGTGGACTTTCCCGTGGACGAGCGCGAAGCAGAGGCCAGCAGGTGGGGCTGCACCGGGTTTAATACCGTATGTGTGTGTCCATGCGTATTTGTGTACGCGCGTGTGTGTGCGTGCGCATGTGTGCATGCGTGCATACGTGTGTTCTTGTGTCACGATGAAGGTAGCCATGATGAAGAACACGGCGCTGTGGAAGGTAAGGCGCGCTGTTGAGAGGGTCGCTCATGAGGCTGGGATGAACCGCAGGGGTTGCAAGGGCATGTGAAGGGGCAGGATGGTTTTGAGGCAGGGATGGCCGCCTAAGGGCGGTGGGAGGACCAGGAAGCTAGGGTGAGCTGGAATGTGCCGATTATGATAAGAAGTCAGGAAAGATTCCCAGATCAATGTCTTTTTGTGCCCAGGGCTATTGGGGACGGGGACAGGGACTCTGCTGGTGGAGAGCAGCAGCGGAGGACCCTCCACCAGCGCCACACAAGCGCACGTGCAACTGAGGCAGGGGCCAGGGTCGCGCACAAACAAATGACAGCAGTGAGGGAGGGGCAGCCAGGGCGGGAGGCAGGCATGCACGAACCTGGCGGCAGTGGGGTCGCTTAGGGCAATCGGGCCCCCGCCAGGAACGGATCTCAGGATGGCCGCCAGAAGGCGGGCGACCTCCACTGGGTCGCCGACCATGTCTGCAGGACGCAACGCAGCATGCACATGTCTATACAAGTAAATATATATGTGATGCAAGGGCACCTTGGGCTAAAAGGGCCCTCAGGGACAAAGCGCTGGGGCGAGTCACGCTGCACACCCCGAAGTACCGTAGGACACTTGGATGTGGGCACCAGAGGGGAAGCCCTTGGGACGCGGGCACCAGAGGGGAAGCCATTTTGGGTGCGCTGCAGTCTGCAGACTGTGCAAGGCTCATTCAAGCTCTGCGCGGCTTCTGTTGCAAGGGCGGCCGTTCGCTTCGGTGGCGCCTAGCACAATGAGGCGCATGCATGTACGCACGCACGCACAAACACACACATGTTCGCATGCGCACACACACACAGACATGTACGCACCCATGTACGCACACACATACGGGCACACCAACCCTAACCGTTGCAACTCATCCACACGCTTGCCATCGCAGTTCATCCATAATTATTGTCGCAATTCATCCACTCACATACGCACACACATGCGCGCGCGGATACACGAACACGCACACACAGGCATGCACACAGGCACGCAAAGGCGCGAGGGGGCAACCGCTGCCTCCATTAGCAGGCACACTTGACAAGCCTGCGCTTCCATTGTACTAACTCAGGCGCGGGTTACAACCTAGCACAGGTGTATGGCACTGCTGCACAATTTGGCCGCCCATAGTTTGGCGGGATGGACGTGAACAGTGCACACGACATGCATCCACACAGTGTCGGTGCCTGCACACACCTGCCAGACGGACCCAACGCTGGACAGCGCCTAGCTTGGGCACCTCTCCTGCGCGGCGCATGGCTTCCAAGGCCTGCCAGGGGTCCAGGGATGTTCATGCAGATGCATGAATGGGCATCTTTGTGGCAGGCGGGCTAGAATCCCTCCAGAATGGTTGCCAGAATGCATGCTCTTGAAGCTTGGAATGGGATGTAACAGGGAGAGGTCCTAGTCAGCAGGCTCAGATTTCGCGGCACATATGCCTGCAACACCTTTTTGTGGCGCCTGGTCTGAAAGCGCTATGATCATGAACAGCAAGCATTCAAGTTTATAACGTATAAAAGAGACAGGAGCTCCATCAACGCAGGTTGCACACCTGCACTGCCTCATCCCATCTGCCAGCTGAGAGCGCGCTTGATACTCTGTTTGTGCAGCTCGATCTAGCCACAGTGTCTGGCCCCTTTCTCCTGCGTCTTTTGCTGCTTCCCAAAACAGGAACATCCCTTGAGATTGGCCTCGTCTGCAGGGCAGTCTCAGCCTTTTTCTTCTGCCTTTTCAGCGTCTTCCCCATCAAGCTGGTGAGAAAAAAATGTATGGATGAAAGCGCCCTGCCAGTGGATCGTGTAATGCCCGTCAATAACCCTCAGCAACGAACGGGAGAATGAAAGCGCTCGGCGAAACACACACCAAAAAAAATTTCTTGATTATGAAGCTACTGAAGCCCCTGTGCCTTTTGGCTCTAGGTGCCCTTGGGTTTGGAGCTGAAGGGGCAGTGGAGAATGAGGGGGAGGAAGGGTGGGTCCTGGGATCATTATGCTTTACTTTAAGTTGTTTAACACCAATATAGGTGAATGGGCATGCTTGCGCGCTTGTTTGCACTGCAGGTATAAGGTTTCCATCGGGTTGGCCGTCTCCTGGCTCCAAGAGCTGGCAGATGAGACCGGTGATGGCATTACCAACAGCACACTTTTCTTGCCTACAGACACTGTGAGTGATTGTGGAGGATCCAGTGGCCATGGCTTGCAAAGATCAAAGATTGGGTACGATCTGTAGAGATCTGTCTGCCACATGGCTGCAGACCGATCTTTGCTGCCACATCCAAGCCCGACGAATTTCTGCATTTTAGAGCTTCATATTGATAGATGCACTCAAGCTCTATTACAAGTGCTTTTATGTGTGAGGCAACCTGCATGCCTGTAATGTCTGCGCTTCAGGCTTTCCAAGAGCTCGCGGACATCCTCAACCTGGATGACGTGCAGGATTTATTTGATGCTGATCCTATTATCCGGGACTCTGAATTTCATATTTTGAAGTACCACAGTAAGCATGTGGGACTGGTGGATTTACTTGACCTCTTGCCATTTACACTCAGTGCTAATGCACTGCAAAGGAACACATGCTTTTGCGATCCCATGAATGCAGTGATCCCTGACAACTCACTTGTGATCGAGGCACTGACAGAAGGAGAGGAAATTTCTGCCAACACAGCCATTTCAGAGCCCCTGACGATCTTGAAAAGGTGGCTGTGTGGAGCAGTGCTTCCTAGCATGCATTAGCACGCTCTTCCCTTCTTGCTGGCAACGTTAAGTGGCAGCTGCTTTGTCCGTGCAGGCATGTTTACACACATGTTGTAAGGCGTGCACATAATAAGCACTGCTGTTTGTTTATGTTGTGCCTCACAGATCAGAAAATGACGTGCTCCTCCGCGGCGCTGGCGCAAGAAGTGAAGGCAGTGTGTTGCGACCAAACATGTGCGTGTGGCTATCATATTAAAAGTGTACAAGCCTGCAAGTCAGGCCTTGGAATTTGCCTGGTCAACAGCTGATATACGGGGATGTGTGTGACTGGTCACCCGATCACCAACAACTACCCGCTGCCAAGCACTGTCTCGGGCTGGTTTGGGGATTGGTCAATTCATCAACCAGGAGTGTTCCCCAGGGAGCCAGCTCATTACACAAAACTGATTCTCTACATTTCCCGTAGATTGCCTCACTAAATTGCGTACGTGACGCTGTATCATACTGAGTTTGGGAAGTTGCAGCCCTTGATGGCAACCCTGCATCTTCATATTTCTTTGTGGATACCATGATAACAAGCTTGTGACAGGTATTCCATGATCCTTGTATTCGTGCAGAAACATGGAAGGGGACAACATTGTTCATGTGATAGATGCTGTGATGCTGCCAAAAGGTTATGACAATTATGAAGATTTCTACGATTCCGTAACCAAGACTTCCGTGATGGAAAAGCTCCTGCAAAAGACAGGTGAGTTTTGGTGCAGCTGAAAAGCTTGGTGAAGCTGGCAGGAACTTTGTGGGGTCTGTACTCTTTTCTCTCAATAGTGTAAGCCTTAAAGCGGTGCTGCTTTGCTTGCAGTTTGCAGGCAAGCTTGTGCAATCACCCAAAAAGCAGTTGCAACGCCATAACCACCTGAAAACATTGTCTTCCTCGCATCCTTGTTGGTTGCTCGCAATCAGGTCAACTTCAGACTGTCATGAAGTTCAAAAAAATTTAAATGCTGCAGTTTTGATTTCTTGAACAGAAGCTCTGAAGTGTTGCGATGCTTGCAGGTGCCTCACAGGTCATTTCTGATGCAACCGTCTTTGCGCCAGGTGTGTCCACAACTGTATGTCCATGACTTGCATGAGATGGCAAGCCTGATGAATGCCAGCAACGTGTTTGACACAAGTTTCACGCTGCCTTCCTCCTTACATCCTAACAAGGTTGCTCTGAATAGCTGCTGCTTGCCTTGAAGCATTTGCATGCCTCCCTTAAATCTGCAAGACTGTTTAGTTGCAGGCACAAACTGAAACGCATAGAAGAAAACTTGATCTCTTGGAGTCATTTTTAGCCTTGAAGAGCTTGCTGCAAGTCTAGCCTGATCTTTGAATGCTAATCTGAAAGTTGACAATGCCTCACCTCACGCTTCCAGTTGACGCGGCATTTGAGGATCTGGCTGAAGAAATGGGGCTTGAGTCTGTGGATACATTACTCGAGGATGACAATGTCAGAAAGCTGGCAGACGTTTTGAAGTATCATGGTGAGCGTACCAAATTATTTTTATTTTGGGAGAGGTTATGCTGGACGAACCTGCCAAGGATAATGGTAACATCAGGGCATTCAGCTCAAAAATTGGTGACACATCTTTTTATGGCCAAAGTACATTTCCTCATGCAAGATCACTGCGGCTGTTGATCACCGTACTACAGTTCTTCCTGAGGATAAAGTAAGACATGAAGACATTAGCAACACAGAGACATCCTTTACAACAGCGAACGGAAGGTATGGACTGTTAAGTCTGTACTAGCGGAAGTGCAGGACACTAAAAAGCAAACCCTGCTTTCTCAGGGCTGCCTGCTTTCTCACAATCAAGGTCAGGAGCTTTGATATTTAGCACTTTATTAATGTACATCCTAATCAAGAAGAACGTCCATGATAATATGCAGATTGATCTAGCATCTCCCCTGTCCTATCCTTGTAATGAAACGTAAATAGCATGTTTAGCCAAACATAAGTGATTGACTACAAAATTTGATCAGCTGTCCCAGAGCCTAACATTCTACTCACTTTCCAATGCATGTTTGTGATATCACTTCACAAACATTCTATGTGACCCACTGTTGTTCTCAAAATGTATTTGACTTTTGTCAACTACCAAAACTTGTTCAAATCAAACAACCTTGCAGAAGAAACAAAGGCTTACTTGCAATTCAATGCTACATAAAAAGTTGTTTGAAAAGCTTTGCCACTTGTGTTTGTAAAACATAGAGCTTGTATCCCCAAGTTGTTTAAATACGGGCCAAAACAGCCAAAACGCTTTTAAAAGAGTACCACAGCAGGTGCTTGCCAGTCAACCATCACAGGCAAGCTTACCAGTCTGGATGTCATTGCAACCCCTCACACACACACACACACACACTCACACACACACACACACACACACCAATGCATGCA
>LKMJ01005123.1_pt1 | contig 12346 bp, 15 predicted proteins | sample 643391 | NCBI WGS metagenome assembly LKMJ01 (sample SAMN04112250, study PRJNA286221) | soda lake metagenome | biome: soda lake; feature: Kulunda Steppe; material: water; isolation source: sample PL-Br10 brine of Picturesque Lake | place: Russia: Kulunda steppe | collected 2010-07
ACGCCGACGATCGATTCGGCGATCAGCATCGCTTCGAGCATCACCCAGTCCGAATACCGAGCGACCGGGTGGACGCGCGACAGCCTCGGCCTGGCAGACGACATGAAGACGATCAAGAGCACCCTCTAGGGTCGCAGATCCGGCACTTATTCGATGATCGGCAACGTCTCCGGTGCGTCGGTGAGCGTCTCGTACCCGTCTTCGGTCACGACGACCTCGTCCTCGATCAGGAATCCGCCGCTCCCGAGCTCGTTGTACGGCGGTTCCACGCACATGACCATGCCCTGTTCGAGGGTGCCTGCATCCGTGACGATCGTCGGTGGATCGTAGATCTCGACGCCGATCCCGTGGCCGAGATGGAACGGGTCGAACGCCTCGAGTTCGTCGACGCCGGACGACCGGACGGCAGCAACGCCGGCATCGAACACCGTGCCCGTCGCGACACCGTCACCGAATTCCGACAGTGAAGCCTCCAGTCCCGCGTACAGAGCCTCGTACTTTCGAACGTCGTCGTCGTCAGCCGATCGAAACGCGAACGTCCGACCGATATCCGAGCAGTACTGTTCGTACCGACAGCCGCCGTCCCAGCGGACGAGGTCTCCCTCCTGTATCTCACGGTCCCCCGGAAGCGGATGGGTGTAGGCAGTCCGGGACCCGAACCCGACGGTCAGGAACCCGTCGATCGGGTGTCCCCCCTTCTCGCTCACACGTGCTCTCCACTCGTTTGCTAGCTCCCGTTCGGTCATTCCGGGCTCCAGGGTCTCCATTGCCTCTTCCATCGCCGTCACCGTAATCTCGGCTGCTTTGCGCAGTCGCCGTCGTTCTTCGTCAGTTTTCCGTTTCCGAAGGGTATGGAAGTGGCCCTTCGCGTCTTCGACGTGGTACGCTTCGAGGTCACTCTCGAGTTGCGAATAGCTCGTGGGGTCGAATCCGTGCGTCTCGACGGCGATGCGATCACCGTCCGCGAGGTCGTCGATCGCGGTCGTCAAAGCGTCGATCGGATCGTCGAAGGAGCCGGATTCCTGCCGCGCGAGGATTTCCCTGTCCACCTCGGAGAGTGACTCGCCCGTGTAGATGTTCGTCGCGCCGTACGGATACACGTCCTCGGGGTCGGCCCCCATATCGACGAGACTACTCATCTCGCGGGCCGGCATCACGAGATACGGTCCGCCCGCATCGGCGGACCAGAGACTGAAGGCTGCTTCCCCGAGGCCCGCGGTTGCGACACTGTACATCTGTGCCGAATAGAAGACGTTCTCGACCGACGACGCAACGAGCAGGTCGAGGTTCTCGTCGGATAGCAACTGCGTGATCCTGGAACTCAGTGACATACCAGTTTGAACACGGTTTGGGAATTATAATAGTGTTTGCCCGCCTGTGGGGGGAGCCGCTGACGAGCGCTGAACGGAGTGAGGTGAACGCATCCCGGGACAGTCGCCTCGACTGCCTGTACGCCGGTACTCCTCGGCCGACCTGCGCCGGGACGCATTTGTTGCGGTATCCGATAGCATTATTTCCACTAGATTTATCAAATAGCTGGCCGTGTCTGTGCTCATGCATCAAGTACTAGTGCCAATAGACAGCGACTCCGACCGGGCGCTCGCACAGGTGTCGTTCGTAACCGCACTGCCGATGCGTCCGGAGCAGGTGACGATCGTGTTGGCTCACGCCGTCGCAAACGACGGTCGTGGACCAGAGGACGATCCGATCGCTGCGCTGGGATCACTGTTTCAGTGGCAGCCAACACAGGAAGCGGCCACCGAAGCGCAGGCCGATCAGAAACCCGAGCCACACAGGATCTCTTCTGTGCTCGAAGCGGCAAAGCACTTAGACGAATCGGGGTACGAATTCAGTGTCGAGGAGATCTCACATCCCGTCGACGAAGGGATCGTCTCGCTGGCCGCCGAACTCGACGTCGATCACATCGTGATGGGTGGGCGAAAACGATCACCCGCAGGCAAAGTTGTCTTTGGAAGTATCACCCATTCGGTACTGACCGAGACGGACAAACCGCTTACGGTCACCGGCGACGACCACCACGTGGATGCAGCGTAGGCGACGGGCCGTGCTCTCGGGGGCAGTTGCGAGCCCACTCCGGCGGACCTGCGGCCGGACGCCGCGGGCAGTGGTATGACGATCGTTCGTACCACGTGTGGACTGTATCAGCATCTCCTCTAGGAATGGGTGATCCATAACGCTGATAAGCATGGCAATCGTTCGCATCAAAAGAGGACGTTCGATTCAGAGAGCTAGGAGGAGCCACAAAATGTCAGACTTATTGATTAAAAACATTGATACAGTACTAACCGTCGACCCCGACAACACCGTGCTGGAGGACGTCTCCATCGTTGTACAGGGGAACGAAATAGCGGAGATCGGTGCTGCCGACGACCTTGCCGCCGACTATCCCGAGACGGACTTCGACGAAGTCATCGACGGGAACGACATGCTACTGATGCCGGGAATGGTCGACTCGCATTTCCACCTCTCGGAGCATTTGAGCCGCGGCCTCTTTCCGGACAACTTGGCAACTCGACCGTGGGTGTTCAACTGGGCGAAGCCGTACTACTCCTCTGTCGACGAGGAAGCAGAGGTCTGGAGCATCCGGATGGCGATTCTCGAGATGATCAAGACCGGGACGACGTGCTTTCTGGATATGGGCTCCCAGAACAACATGCAACTCGTCGTCGAGACGGCGGCTGAAACCGGTATGCGTGGGGTGACGGGACGGCACGCAGCTGACGTGAAACCGGACACGATCCCGCCGTACTGGTCCGAGGAGATGGTCGATCACCACTTCTTCGATACCGCAGACGACGCGCTCCTCGCGCTGGAGGAGAGTATCGGCAAGTGGAACCACTACGCCGACGACCGGATCCGGTGTTGGGCCAATATCGAGGGGAAAGAGCCGTGCAGTCCCGAGTTACACCGTGGTGCAAGCGAACTGGCCGAGGAACTGGATGTCGGAACGACCTATCACGTCTCCTCGTCGATCGAAGAGGTCGAGGGAAGCGAGGAGAAGTACGGAATGTGGCCGATCGAGCGGCTGGCAGAGATAGATGCACTCGGGCCGAACGTCGTACTTGCCCATGCCGTCGCCACCAAAGACCGGGAAATCGAACTGCTAGCCGAACACGACACGAAAGTTGCCTTCTGCCCGGGGACGACGTTCAAGTTAGCCAAAGGTGCGTCAAATATCGGCAAGTATCCGGAGATGCTCGACGCCGGTATCACCGTGTCGCTGGGCTGTGATGGGAATTCGGCGGCCGGTTCCGCTGATATGCTCAAACAGATGTGGACCGTTGCAGGCCTGTTCAAGGACGCGCGCATGGATCCGAACATGATCCCTGCGTGGAAAGCTCTCCGAATGGCGACGATCGATGGTGCAGAGGCTGTACTGTGGGACGACGAAATCGGGTCCGTCGAAGTCGGGAAGCGCGCGGATCTCATCCTGTTCGACACCAACGAGATCGAGTGGACGCCACATCACCGCCCGATCCAGACGGTGGTGTATTCCGCAAACTCCCACAACGTCCAGCACACGATTATCGACGGCAAAGTCGTGATGAAAGATCGTACCGTCCGCACGATGGATGAAGAGACCATCAAAGAGCAAGCCCGGATTCATTCCGAGCGGATTGCCGAAAAGTCCGGATTGGTGGACGGCGGGATCCCAACGACGACGACCCTCTACGACTGAGAGTAAACACTATGAAAGGCCGGCTTTTCGGCCGGTCGGTGTCCCTTCGTGCCGTGGTACCGGAGCCCAAATTTTATACCTCAATACACCAACTATCTCAGTGCAGTATACTCACGAGGAAAGAAGAGTAACAATGCCTGTCGTAACTGTTGAAATGTATGAGGGTCGTACAGAGAAACAAAAGCAGAACCTGGTCGAAGATATTACGGACGCAATGGTCGACAACGTCGACGCATCACCGGAGACGCTACACGTGATCATTCACGACGTTCCGAAAGAAAACTGGGGTCGGGACGGACTCCTCGGTATCCATCGTGAGGACTGACCATGGCTAGTACCGAAGAAGGGGTCTCCCACCTGCTGTTGCAGGCGACGGATATCGAACGGACGGCGGAGTTCTATTCGGAGGTCGTCGGGTTCGACGTCACCGAACGGACGGAGTTCGGCGACGGTCGACCGCTCGTCAAGTTCCACGTCGGAATGGGGTTGACTGAACTCGAGGACGACCGGGCGGACTCTGGGCAAGCCGTAGAACACATCGCATTCGAGATCTCGGACATCGAGGGACTCGTTGCGTCCCTGCGCGAACACGACGTCGAAATCGACGACGGACCGAGATCGACGATCTACGGCACGTCGGTGTACTTTTTCGACCCTGACGGAAACCGAATCGAGTGTCACGACTGAAGACGATCATGCACGAAACTATCCACAAAACAACTCAAGTAAGTAACAATGTATAAACCAGACGCTAACGTAATCGGGGGCGACGAATTCGAACGAACGGACGTTCTAAGCGACATTACCGCTGCGGTTATCGGCGGTGATGGACGTGAACTAGAGTACATCCGCGGTCTGAAAGCCGACGGTGCGACGGTCAATGCCTGTGGTTGTCTCCCAGAAGCAGCAGATATCATGGGTCATCCTCAGACCGAAACTGCCAGAGAGGCAATCGAGGGTGCTGATATCGTCCTGACCACCGTCGTGTACATCACGGAAGAGGGCGAGATCTTCACCCCAGGCTGGGATGGCGAGATCTACCAGTCCGCATTCGATCACATCAAAGAAGGTGGTGCACTGTTTATCGGTACCAGCACGGACGAGATCGATGCCTCGGCGGAGGCAAACGGTTTCAACGTCATCGAGTACGGTGACGATGACGAGCTAATGCTCCTGCGGGCCCCAACAATCGCCGAAGGAGCGATCAAAATCGCTATCGAGGATACGGAGGTATCGATCCACAACTCGGACACAGTGGTCGTTGGCTTCGGGCGGATGGGGTTCACGATGGCGCGAACCGCCGTCGCTTTGGGTGCGGATACAACGGTTCTGGCCCGGAATCCGGCTCAGCTGGCTCGTGCCAGAGAAATCGGTGGGACGCCCGTAGATCTCGACCATATGGAAGCCGTGCTCTCCGAGGCACAAATCGTGTTCAACACGGTTCCGGTCGAGTTGTTGTCGCGTGACGTCCTCGAACAGATGCCGCGAGATTGCGTGATCGTCGATTTGGCCAGCGTTCCTGGTGGAACGGATTTCGACGCGGCCGAAGAACTAGGCATTCAGGCAACGTTGGCCCGCGGTCTCGGAGGGCGTGCGCCGAAGACAGCCGGTCGGAGCCAGTGGCAGGGTATTAGACGTATGGTCTTGGACGAACTGGGCCGGTCTGATGAGGCGTAGGTCGTCACAGCCCAACAGACTTATTAGCTAACCTGTCATCTCCATGCGCAACGTGTATCGATAGACCGACGACCCCTGATCAACAGACGGTTCGTATGATCGGTCTGTTGGTACCGATAGTTATCCCGATCAAATAGAACGTGAATCTCTCAGAGTAACATGACCATCAGCTCGGTCCTCTCGTAATCAAGCTATGACTGCACTTACTGCGGTATCGATGGAGTTGACCACATCGTTTGGAGTACCGCTTCCGACACAGCTCGCCATCGAAGACGTACAAGTATTCAGTAGAGTCAGTGAAGAGATAGTCAGTCTATCAATCGCCGTTCTGCTGGGAATGTTTCTGGGGTTAGAACGCGAATGGTCACAGAAGGCTGCGGGGATCCGGACCTTCGCATTAATCAGTCTCCTCGGCGCTATCCTCACCATCATCGACGAGGTTAATTTGCTTCTCGTTGGCGGGCTGTTGATCATCGCCATCAGTATCTTGCTGGCGGTGCAAAGCCTGCTGGAAGACGATGACGAAACCGGCCTGTCCCTGACGACGTCAGTCTCGATGTTCGTGGCGTACGGGATCGGTATCCTCGTCGCACAGGGCTTTCTGATCGAGAGTGTGACGGTCGCGGTCCTCTCGTCGCTGTTGTTAGTTCTCAAACGCGAGTTACACCAGTTCGCATGGGGGTTGACGAAAGAGGAGATGCGCAGCGCAACGGAGTTTGCCATCCTGGCGTTCGTCATCCTTCCGCTATTGCCGACGGAACCGATGGGGCCCTGGAACGCGATCGAACCCCGGACTGTCTGGCTGTTGGTTATCGCCGTGAGCGGTATCGGATTCGTCAATTACATCCTGGTCAGGAAGTACGAAGGACGTGGGATCGCATTCACTGGCTTTTTCGGGGGGTTGGTCAATTCGACTGCGGTCATTGCGGAGATGGCAAAGAGAGCCAAGAGACAAGAATCGATGCACCAACTCGCCATCGGTGCAATCTTGCTCGCCAACGCTTCGATGGCCGTCCGGAATGCTGTCATCGGTATCACGTTCATCCCAGAAGCTGCATTCATCGTCGGACCCCCGCTGGCCGCGATCGCTATCACGGGCATCGGTATCTCACTGTTCGTCTGCGACTGGAAAACCGACATCGAAGCCGATCTTCAATCGCCGTTCAGTATGAAAAACGCTCTCATGTTCGGGGGGCTATTTCTGATAATTCTGGTCGTCTCCGCAGGTGCCGAGGTCGTCTTTGGTGCGGGTGGATTCCTGACGACGACGTTCCTGGCAGGACTGGTTTCGAGTGGCACGTCGACCGCGACCGCGGTGACGCTGTTCTCGACCGGGCAGATCTCGACCCAATTGGCCGTCGCCGGTGTCATTGTGGGAACGGTAGCGAGCATTCTCGTAAAGGTGTTCTTCGCAGCGACGGTCGAACGGTCACTAGTCCGCCCCGTGTTGCAATTGAACCTCCTGTTAATTATTGCGGGACTAGTCGTTGGGGGCGTCACGATCGTGCTACTGTGACCGATTCGACGGGAGTGAGATAGCTTACTCCCCTCGTATACCAACTGTATGCTTCTGGAAAGTCGCTGACAGCTCCGGGAAAACAGTATCAAGGGTGAACGATCGGAGACAATTATAAATTGTTGAGACACCAGCATGTGGACGACGGAGAGCAGATTCGATGACAGTGACCGTCACCGATATCGAACGCGCTCGTCGCAGGGTCGATGACCCGTCGGTGGTCAGGCAGACGCCGATCGAGACCAGCCGATCGTTAGACGCGGTCACGGACGCAACAGTGCGTCTCAAAATGGAGCATCTCCAGCGCACGGGATCGTTCCAAACCAGGGGTACATACAACAAACTCAAACGGATCGCCGAGGAGGGACGTACTCCCGCGAACGTAATCACTGCGAGTGCAGGCAACCACGCCCAGGGCGTTGCGATGGCGGCAAACAAGATCGGGTTCGAGGCGACCGTCGTGATGCCGACAAACGCGCCCCAGGCGAAGATCGATGCCACGGCCTCGCACGGCGCGACCGTCGACCTACACGGAGATACGTTCCGTGAGGCACGACAGTACGCCAAGTTGCTAACTGATGCAAAGGACGTCTTCCTCCCAGCGTACGACGACCGAAGGATCATCTCGGGACGGGGGACTGTCGGCCGCGAGATTATCGACCAGGTCTCGGACGTCGACACGATCGTTGTGCCGATCGGTGGCGGCGGCCTCATCAGTGGAATCGCCACAACGATCGAGGATCGGTCGCCTGCCACCAGAGTCGGCGGCGGCCAGGCAGCGGGCGCAGCGACTGTCAACGAGAGCCTGACGAAAGGGAAGCCACAGTCCCGGGAGGACGTGCAGACGATTGCGGACGGTATCGCTACCGGTGGAATTTCGGCGCTCTTGTACGAGTTGATCGATGCGTATGTCGATACCGTAGTCACGGTATCGGATGTCGAAATCACGGAGGCTCTGTTATATATCCTCGATCGCTCGAAGCAGTTAGTCGAGGCCGCCGGAGCGACGGCCGTAGCTGCACTGTGGCACTCTCAGCTCGACGTCCCGGACGAAACCGTCGTACCGGTTCTGAGCGGTGGGAACCTCGCGCTACGGGATCTCCAGCGCATGCTTACCCACGGGCTTGTCAATCGGAATCAATTGGTGCAGCTTCGTGTCCGTATCATAGACGGACCCGGAGAAATGGCACGAATTTCGAAGATGATCGGGGACTACGATGCCAATATCCGAACTGTCCATCATGAACGGGGAGTCAACGACCTCGCTGTCGGAGAAGCGTACCTGTGCTTTCGGATCGAGAGGACCGGCCGTGGGCAGACAGAGCGCGTCGTCGAAGCGATCCGGGAGGCTGGATACGACGTCACTGTACTGAGCGATCTGTGACCCGGTTTGACATCCCCGAATGGAACTATCCGATACTGGAGTATTACGTCGCGAATAAAGAATTAGATTGACAGTCCCCAGGTGATAAAGTGGTGTATGGCACGCGTTGTTCCCGAGGAAGTCGAAGCGCGGCTCACTACCGAACCCCTCATTGCACACCTCGCGACTTGTCACGAGGAACGGCCCCACGTTGCCCCGATCTGGTTCAATTACCGTGATGAAATGATCGAGATCGTAACAACGGGACAGAAACTGGCTGACATCCGACGGAATGCGAAAGTGGCGATATCGATACAGAAAGACGAGGACGGTGACGCTCAATGGGGAATCTCTATCCGCGGGACAGCGACCGTAGTCGAAGACAAACACACTAGTGAAGAGATGCTCCGGCGTATCAACCGTCGATATGATGCCCCGGAGGACGCGTGGTCCGAAAACACGCCTGTCCGGATCAAGATCGGGTCAGTCAACTACTGGGAGTATTAACCGAAAGCCGCTACTGGTCGTTGTAAAGCACGTTCTCTATGTCCTCGTTTAGTTGGGCAGTGGGCCGTTCACGGTAGGCACGGTGGATCGTTTCTATCGATTTGTGCCGAAGTATTTCTTGTACCAGTTCGGCTTTCTCCCCGTAAACTTGATCGCCAAGTCCACGTCGTGCGCCGGCGTTCTCCTGGTAATGCCCGAATTCAAGCGAGAGCGACCAGTTGTCAATCGCGCGTTACATTGGTATACGGCAGCCATTAGTTATACATATAACACTATTGAGGGTACTACTGTCTCAATCGATTCGCTCAAAGACTGTTTCTTCCTTTCGGACCTTCTCAATAGTCTCTGCCTGTCGTTCAAGTTGCCAGAGATGGTACGACTCCACAGTTGGGCGTTCGAATTTGTTTCCATCCTCTAGTCTTACGAACGATGTGCCTCCGAAGCAGCGGAAATGAACATCTTTCTCGTCATCACGTCGAAGAATGTAATATTCAGGGTGGCCTCTGTGGGCGTCACCAACCCTCAGTTGTTCGATACCGTCTCCGTTGCTATCGCACATCACGATCCACCTCTTTACTGCTAGCTCTGGTTTGAGACAGCGGTCGAACCATACTTTACCGTACGATAACCACGAATAAAAAGCTATCTTCTATTTCTGGACTAATCGAAAGTAGATGATGTTGCATTCTGATCGTCCAGCTCAGTTGAAATCCTCAAATAATTACAGGTTCGCGTTGTAATTCGACGAAATGAACACCCCTCCGAAGTCGGAGAAACACCGTATCCCTGCTCACTCAGAATATCCGCTGCGAGCCTGCCAAAGGTCCCGGAAACTTCCTTCTCAAGAGCGATTTCTAAGTCCGTCGCTGGCATCTCTTATCAGAACGATATTACGGGAGAGTCGTTAGCGTTGTCCTCTCCTTCTGGTTCAAACTGGTACCGCCAAGACCTGCTACGACTTTCTCATTATTCCATTTCAAAAGTTCTTCCAAGGGTGTCGACTTCTTCGAGAGCATCCGTGGCGACATCGCCCAATTCTCCGGCCTCAATATGTGAGTAGCTCTCTCGGACCATCTCTTCGGAGTTATCGAGATACCGGGCCGCCACCGTGTACCCAAACGCGCGGACAAGTACCTCCCCCATTCCACGTCGCCCACCGTGCGGAGCAAGATAATCGTGTTTCGGATGGTCGATATCGATCTCTGCGGTATCCGAGAGCCGTTGAAGAATTGACCGAGCGCCGTCCGACGTGATCGATGGCGGCCGAATATCCTCTTCAAGTGCCAGCAGGAGGTCACGAACGCACTCCTCACGGCGTTCAGTAACTGCTTCGGCGTTCCGCTCGGTCGGCGAGTTCATCTCGGACGAGCCCCGCGAGCGTCCGTTGGTCGAACGTCGGAAACACTGGCCAGCGCTCCGTCGGTGGGTCCATCAGCTGGTGGTAGCTTCGCAGCGGAGTGATCACCGGGTCGGGCAGACTGGCGGCGTCCCACTGCTGTTTCTTTCGATAGACGTCCATACTCCCATCATCGAGAGAGAGATCCTCCCAGCGGACGCCGCGCCGGCGCGGGTCGTTCGGATCCCGGAGAAGTTCACCGACGCGGACGGCGGTATACGCGAGGACGAACACCAGGGCACGGTCGCGAGCCGCCTTCAGCGACGTGTAGCGCGCTCGCTGCTTGTCGAGGGGATCTGTATCATCTGGGAGTGTCGTGTACGCTTCGATAGCGTCCCGAGCCTGCTCGTCGACGTGGCGGGTGAGGGCGTGGCGCTGCTCGGACGTCCAGGCCTGCTGGTCACCGGGCTTGCGGCCGTCGTCTTCGGGAAGTGGAGCCATCGCACTCGCCCGCTGCGCGTAGTGTGCCTCGAGGTACCCCTCGTTGACGCACCAGCCACACCACGCAGAGATATAGCGATAATAGGTTTGTACAGTGTTCTGCTTGAGCCCTCGATCACCGGCAAGGTAGCGGGCGTACTCCCGAAACACGCGTTCGTCGAGGTTGTCGAAGGTGGGCTCCCGGTCGACGTCGTCAGGGACGATCCCGGCCCAGTCGTCGTCGCCACGGTCGCCAGCGGCCCACTCGGCGAACCGCTCGAGCTCGCGTGCAGCGTTTCGTCGATAGTTCCCGCCGTCGCCACCGCGGCCTTTCCCCTTGTCCTGGAGGTAGCGCTCGAAGGAGTTCGTGAGTGACTGATCGGCGCGTTCTCGGGGTGTCATGGTTCCTCGTTCGCGTACTGGTAGGTCGGACGGACGTCCTCGAGGAGCTCTTTAACGATTTCCCAGAGAACCAGGGAAGGGGTCTCGTGTTCGAATGTAATCCCCCAGCGGTCCTCCGTATCGGCGACTGAGTACTGGAAATGCGCCCGTCCGAGATCGGGATGGTCCTCGTCTTGGTGCCAGCCGGCGTGAAAGCCTGTGTTCGGGTCAGTGTAATTGATACGGAACCAGTCGTGTGGGTCCTGTCGATACCACTTGACAGTCAGTTCCGGCGAATTAGGGCCAGTTGAGGGATCAAGGCGGGCTGGATCAAAAACCGCCCGCAGCTGCTTGGCCTCGATATCGTCAGGAACGTACTCGACGGCCGTGATCTGTGGCACGCGGTCAAGGACGTCTCGCTTTAGCTGGGCGTAGAGGTTCGCGTTCGGATCACCACCTGGATGCGGGACCGACATCCGTTAGCTGCTGGCCTCAGCAGGCTCTGTCGTCGGAGCGAGGAAGTCCCACTCGCGGATGGCGAAGCCGACAATCTGGATACGCCGTTGAAGGTGCTCCCACTCGCGGGCGATCTCACGACGACGGTCTTCCTCGTCACCGTTAAGTGACTCGTCAGCGAGCGTTCCGCGAAGCTGGTTCGGTGACTCGACGCCGAATTCGCCCTCCCAGTCGCGAATCTGCGTCTTCATATCGGCGAGCCGGTCAGTAAGCTCCTCGACAGTGTGTCCGCTATCTCGGAGGCGCATCGCCTCCTGCATCGCTTGGCGGCGATAATCAGGGTAGTACGTCGTGTGAGTACCGCTTTCGTCACGGTGGAGGATGCCGTCGTCGACGAGTCGCTCGAGGACGCGCTTAGTTGGTTCGTGTGACCAGCCCGCTTCGGAGGCGATCCAGTTTGCCGTCTGTGGCTCCGACAGCTGCCGAGCAACCATCCGCACGCGGTCTTCACCCGTGGTCTGGCGTTCCATCAGGCCATCGGAGTTCGATGCATCTTCGGTCATACAACATCGTTCGGGCCTTGTCTTAATATAGGTTGAGGTCATTAGTTCTATATTGAATCGACTTCTTCGCCATCGCCCCAATCTCAGTTGAGGGTAGCCAGAGCAAACTCGGAGCCCAGTCTCAGTACTTCACAAAGCCGTTAGTTGAGAAGTCCGCTTGCTGAGTTGTGTCCAACAAACAGCAACAAGCGGACAGTGAAATCCATGAAGACCAGCTTCTTAACTTTCTCGTCAACGTTCTCTCCAGCGCATTTACCCTGAACCTCGGAGAGAACGCTGAAATCGACCCAAAAGACATTTTCGAGGTCCTCGTCGGCGCGACCGCCGACGGGACCTCGATCTCATCGCTCTGCGAGAAGAGCAAAGA
>LKMJ01005124.1_pt1 | contig 12345 bp, 12 predicted proteins | sample 643391 | NCBI WGS metagenome assembly LKMJ01 (sample SAMN04112250, study PRJNA286221) | soda lake metagenome | biome: soda lake; feature: Kulunda Steppe; material: water; isolation source: sample PL-Br10 brine of Picturesque Lake | place: Russia: Kulunda steppe | collected 2010-07
GGGGGGGGGGGGGGGGGGGGGGGGCTGCTGCAGAAGCCGCGACTCCCGCACCCCACCCTTGCTTCTTGCGTGCGGCGCGTGCCATGCGGCTTTTGCTCTCTTTTGCTCAGCCCACCCCGCCATCTGGCTGCGATTGCCTGCATGCTCCGGGGCAGCCGCGACGGCGCTCCTGCGATTCGCGCACCTCAACACATCTGGCCTGCCTTTGCTCAGAGCTGAGGCGCTGCTCACTGTCGTGGCTGGCTCTGCCTGGGTGCTCGCAGATCCGCGGGACGCTCAGGCAGGGGGACAAGGTGCTGGACACCTGCCACGGCAACTGGCTGCACCACCTGGACTGGGAGAAGGGCGTGGAAAATGTGCGTGCGCGCGCGCCCTGCGTGCTCGCGCCCCAAGCGAGTGCGATGTCATGCCCTGGTCGAAATGGCTATTGCGCCGCAAGTGCGATGATGGCTTGTGCGCTACTTCTCGCACTCTTTGAGTGCGACAGCTGTCGCGCCCTGAATGCCCTGGCCCAGCATTGCTCTTGGCACAGCCATAAAACACTGCGTCTTCCCTGTGTGTGTGTGTGTGCGCGTGCATGTGTGTGCGCTCGTGTGTGTGTGTGCTCCTTGCCCGCATGTTGCACGTGGTGTGGGCATGGCCAGTGAGGATATCCCAGGGCAGACTCTGCAGCGCCTGCGGATGGCATGCAAATGCACCACCTGCTCTCTGCCAAGCAGACCTGCTGAGCTGGTCTGCTTAAGGGAGGCCTCCGCAGCTTGGCCCCCAGCTGCAAGCCTAGCCGCGGCCCCCTTTCCGGGTGGTGGCCCCAGCAGCAAGAGCAGCTTGGCTGCCTGTTGGCGGAAAGCCGGGCCTCCTCCTCCTGCCCTTGGGACCCCGCTGGCCGGCCTCTGCAAAGCACAGGACACATCTAAGACACATCTTGTGGACAAATCTTTTGGACGCATCTTGGACGCATCTTGGACGAGGCGCAGCTGTGCCGCCCCTTGCGCTCCGCATGCAATCCGCTGACGTGCGCGGCGGCGAGGAGCCCTGTGCTGCATGCTGAGCTTCTCCTCATGCCCTTTGCGTCGCGCACTCCTGCGCTTAGGCACAAGCCCCCAGCTCGTACGCCGCCGCCTCTTTCTGCTTGAGCGCTGCCTGTGGTGGCTGAGGTGAAGAACAGCATGGCAGACCTGTGGCTGCAATGGCCTGGGAACTGGATGTGCAGCTGTCTCACAGCAGGTCCATGCTGTATGGCTGCAACCCTTTAAAACAGCGTCCAAGCGACTAAGGGGTATGTTCAGGGTGCCTGACTCAGGCCGGGCGCACCCTTGCCTGCCCCTGCAGGAGGGCAAGCCCCGACGGTTGTGGGACATCAAGCACAGCAAGCCGACGCCGCAGACGCCCGTCCCCACGCCCCTGCCCAGTGATGCCTACCAGCGGAAGGACTTGCAGTACCTGAAGCAGGTGCGCGTGGGCTCACACGTGCACAACGTGCGCCAACCTGCGCCTCTGCAGCTCCGCTCTTGTGCCTGCATCACCATTTCTGCGTGTGAAGGGGTGAGCATCTGCCCTGCTTGTTGTGCCTGGGCTGGCAGGCAGGCAGGCAGAGGTGCCTGCAGCTCATGTTTTGTTCTGTGGCCTATTTAAGCCAGAGGTCAGAACCAAATGTGTTCCATGTAATTCGGACGTTTCTGAGACAGTCGGATTAATGTGAAGGCATTGGCATTGGGGCATGAGGTAATATTGGCTGGAGAGAGTATTTTGCCGGAACTCCGCCGGTGGTCGCGGATTGGCGAACAGTGCACTCAGGCACAGTGTTCCCGGCCCCCAGGAGCCGCGCTGCGCCCCTTCCCGCGCCCCGCATGTATTATTTGGGGCCTGGTTTGTGTGTGATGGCGTTCTTGTGACAGTGGTGAGCGCCGGAGGGGCAGGGGGCGCGGTGCTGGACCTTGATGCGCCTGATGCTTGCAATTGATTGACGCCGGTCGGTCCGCCCCCCGCCCTTTCCGTGAGCCGCACCTCTCAGCACACAGCGCACCTGCGCATTGCGTGTGACAGGCATCAACATCAACATTGGTGTGCAGGGGAGGGGGCGGGGCAGCGGCGCTGGCGGGTGGGGGCGTGGTCAAGGGGAAAGGCTGGGCAGTGTTGTGTGTACATGCCAGCCTAATTGCAAGCACGCGCGCAGGCGATGCGGATGCCCCAGGCAGTGCGCCTGCACGTACAAAACACATCTTGCAATGCGCACGAGCACTTACATGATGCCTGTGCCTGCTTGTGCCCCCACGCAATTGTGCGCATGCACTAGCAAACACATGTGTGTGCGCCTGCGTGTGTGCGTGCATTTGTTTAAGTGTGCGTGTGCGTGTGCGTGCGCGTGTTTGTCTGTGCATGAGGGTGTGCGCGGTGTCATGCGCGATTCAATTGCAGTCCCAGGACTGGAAGCACAGGCTGATCTACTTTGCGGCTCTGTCCCTGTGCTGATCCCCTTTGCCCCTCTGTCCCTGTGCTGATCCCCTTTGCTTCTCTGTCCCTGTGCAGGGTGACCAGACGCAGTCCCAGGACTGGAAGCACAAGCTGGAGGAGCGGCAGCGCCACGACCAGAGGCTGCGCAAGGAGGGCGGCGCGCGCGTGGACGACCACAGCCACAACCACGGTGGCAAGCACTGAGCTGGCGCTTGGTGTATGTATGTGTGCGTGCGTGTGTGTGTCTGAGAGCGGGCACAACCAACTTGCAGCGCCGCGCAACCTGCCCCAGGTCTGGAGCAGGCCCAGGACCCGTGCTCGCAGCCGGTGTGGTTGGGCCCATGGGTTGGGCCTCTGCTTTTAGCCCTTACATCCTTGGGGGGGGATAATGTAGCCGAGTGAAGTTTCGTATGCCTGTGTGAATGTGTGTCAGTACGTGTGCATTCGTGTGTGCATGTGCTCGCTGGCAGGGGTCTGTACAGCCTACAGGGCTCCTGTAAGTGCTATTAAAGCTGTGCTCCTTGGTCGGCATGAGAGTTGGAGCAGGCCTAGCGTAAAATAGAGGATTTGAGCGCAGGCAGGCTGTGTGCAGCTTGTTCTGCTTCAATGCAGCGATCTTGCCATGCCAGCCATCATGTCAGTGCTGCCTTATTTAATTGTTCGCAGTTGTGACATGTGCCTACAGCCAAGTATCAGAACATGCTTTAAGCTTTAATGAAGGGTTTGTTAAAGTATCTGTAGCCAGGTTTGTGTGTCAATTTGTCATTACTCAATTTTGGGACCGGCTGATTCTGCTGCTGCCATAGGCCCTGCTTAATCTGCTCCCCTGACAAGTTGTTGCAAGGAATGTGTGCTGCGTTGAGGAACTTCTCCTGTGAATGGAACGAGCAAGACTCCCCTTTGGGCTAGCTGGGTTTCATGAGCGGATACGTCTTCTCCTAGCTCTGAATCAAGTAGTCATGTCAGTCATGTTTGCGGGAAGACATGTCACGATCAGCCATGCAGTGATTCGCACAATAGCACAGGTGAGAGCTGCTAGCCTCTGCAGCAATTCATCGCGAACTTCTGTTGGTATGTGCACACGATGCAATGCATAGAAGAGTACCCCTGCAACCTCTAGCCAGGAGCGCGTAGCGACATGCATTGTCTTGCTTCTGTAAATGCCTTTGGTATGTTCATGTAAATTTACCATACCTTCCAATGATCAGATGGTTTATCAGCTGGGTGAGCTAATCAGGTACCTTACGGGTATCCTATGACGACAGAAATAATCATACTGTCAAGCTGAGAAACTGCCGCAACCAAATCAGACTCATGGCATAAGCAAAACAAAGGGGAGTGTGGACTGGCTGCGGACAGCGACTGTGTACACGAATTATAAGTTAGGGTCAAGTGCCGGCTTGTTAGGCTGATTGGTTCATGGTAACTAGTAATCATCGCCTTGTTGTGTGGAAGCCTGTTGTGGGGTTTTCCAGACATGCTTCTCTTCCTTCTCTGTCCTGGTGGGGGTACTAGTATGTCTAGTAGACACACGGTACTTCGGACCAAAGTGCTTCTTTTCCTTAGTTGATGTAGGGGGTGTCTCACTGCCTACGTAGCTTTTCTTTCTTTCCTTTCTAGTAATCATTGCCAGCCAAAAAGCAGCCCGTAACGGCTTTAAAGTGCTGAGAACTTCTCTTTGAAAGGAAATAGAAGACGTAGTCTCTTTGAAAGGAAAAGAAGACATAGTGTTTCTTTTCTTTCTTTCAAAGAGTGTGATAAGGCAAGGCATGCAAAATGTAAGGCCTTCCCAAATTAAGTGCTTTGAGTCAGAGAGAGAGCACAGAAACAAAATTTTGACAGTGGAAAAGAAAATGCACCTCATTTTGGATTGTTATAAAGAAGCTCAACGTATGCTGTTTGATAGGAACTTCCTATGAACCCAATGCGCAAGCTATGGTATGCGGTCTTGACTTCAACTTCTCAGTGAAACTGTCCTGCCCTGCCCACAGCCACCGCTGGTACCCACTGGCGGCTCAGTATGCCGCTAAACTAATCAAAATACCAAGATCATTTAAGAAGAAACTGAATGGCTCCGCTCTCAAAAAAAAAAACGGGCCTATCACTACAGCCCCTGGCCCGACAGCGCTCACAAACACTAATTTAAGATTCAATTCAACCTTCAAGTTGAAGGTTCAAGATCTGCATTTGTGGGCTTACACTGATGGTCGTCGCCTAACTAAGCAAGTCAACAACGTATTGGAGCAGGAGTCTATGCTGACCCTGGCACAGTAGGGTTATATCATTAACAGTTCAGAACTGAATGGCATAGCTTCTGCACTTCTAGTAAAGGCAAAATGCAGCCATATACTGTATGGCTAGTAGCCACAGGCACTGCCCCTTCTCTAACTCAGACTCGTATTGGGTGCAGGAACAACTCTTATTTCCTGAATTGCATAGGAAGCACGCACATGCCAAACTCTTGCGACAGATTATCTCCATGATTAGCTTATCTTTTCTCAATTTACACAGCACAAGAGCACTCCAAGTGACAAGTTCAACTTGTCACAACGTTCATCTCTGCCACATTAAAGGGAGGATTATATTGCGAGAGTGTGTGCTTGCAAACAAAACCTGCTCACATTCCTCATAATATGCTTAGTAAGGTTAAAATAGCAAGGTGGCAACAGAGGGGCACCCCCTTTTCGCACGTAAGTGCGTGAATCTGCCTAGAGATCTAGGAGGGGAGAGGCAAAATAAGACTGATAAGTTGCAAGTTTGTTGTTGCATTCCTGAGGGTCCATATCAGTGACTTCTCTCCACACTTTCCTCATCCTGAACCTCAGGTCAGGGTAAAATCTGAGCGAGTAATTAGGTTCCCTTGAGGAAATTGTGTACATGTGTCAGCCCCGCAATCCTTCAACGGTGCGCAAGATGTCAGAAGCCCAGCGTGTACCTGAGGCTGAAGCAACAAGGTCAGCTTAAAGGACCTGATTAAGGAAAGACTATTGGAAGACTCCTCTGCTGTCGGACAGCATGCCGTTGTATGACTTAACAACAGCTCTTAACCAGAAACAGTACACAGATTTGTGCCCACATTCACGCAGCATAGCCCAATTAGGCGCAGATCGCTTTACACCTAGTGTGCCCTTTAAGGTGACAAATATAACGTACGGAGGGAGGACCTAAATGCTGCTTATGGTGATGCAGTAAATCGCCTTCGTGCAAGAGCCCTGAGCTCCAAACCTGACTGCCGAACAAGCCAGGAACTACATGTCTTAGGGACTTCACAGGGAGACAAAAAGCCTGTCGCAAAGGGCATTGTCCTGTACATGACCACGCACACAATAAGCTGCTGCGAGCATGGGTCTGTCTGCAGGCTCAAACGATACTGTCATATTCATTGTCCGGTGAAAAGTCACGACGTACCTGAAAGAGTCAGAGCACTTAAATCATCACCTGCTACATTAAAAATGGGCACCTCAGCATCACGCCTTGTTGAAATGGACCACTTCTGACTTAAAGTCAAAGTTTGCAGTGTTGCTGGTGAGGTGCTTGGAGCGTGCATAGACCGCAAGCCTGTTAAGCATGTCCTCTGACCCAGTGACTTGACTTTAAACTCCCTCAACAATTAATCCCAAGTCATTTTACATGGAGAAAAGCAATGGAGACAATGAGCGCCCTTGTTTTACACCCATAGTAGGCTCAACCCAAGCGAATAGATGCCTGTCCTGTAGGAGGTACTGGTCGCCAGCGTACAGGCTTTCGCAGCAGAGAGAGGTGATACAGGCATGCGTACATTGTGGAAGTGAGACCAGAGAGCCTTCCTGGGAGCAGTGTTGAAAGCCTGTTTGAAGTCAATTATTTAAGGCTGTATGCAACCTGGAATAATTGCAAGGCTTGATGGTGCAAGAGTTGGATGAATTGTAAGGCTTGATGGTGCAGGCATCATGCTGCAACTGGTGGCCCCAACCAAGTGCTCGAGGCATGAGTTCAAAACAAGTGCCTAAGGATGAACATGGGTAAAAGCTGAACTGTGCATCTGCGGTATCTCACCTTGAGAAAGACGCACCATGTAGCGAGCAGGGAGCGGATGACATTTGCACACAGTCTGTACATGGTGCCACTGACAGTTAGCATGCGGTAGCTGTTGGGGTCAATCAAGGGCCCCTTCTAGTGCAAGGGCACTCTAAAAAAAAAGTAGGAAGTGCTGGATACAAGGGGCGGAAAAAATGCACCCTATCAAACCCCGACCCTCAGACCTAGGCATACGTATGTATACAACGCGCTATGTACTTTGGAATAGTTGTGGCCACCACATGAAATGCAGAGGGAGCGCTACCTTTCAACTGCTTCAGGCGTTCAGAAAGGGGGGATGGTTGTGTGCACCGGGGGTGGTGCAACATGGAGTGCAGGTCTGCATTCTTGGAGTGCAGCTTGTTCAAATAAGCAGCTTTAAAATGCTTACCATGGGCACGTTTAGACTACTGCACAGGAGCCTTGTGCAGCTTGCGCACCACCTTGCGAGCATGAAATGCCTGCCCACTGCGCAACCCCTCTCTGATTCAACGGCAAAGCACAGCACACTCTTCCAAGAACCATGGAGGGTCCCGTGCAGCACCTCAACCGCGTTGGAGGTGCGAGCTTAGACTAAGAGTCCCAGTCATGTTAACCCCAGGCTCACCAGCGGCATGCACAACCAAAGATCTCAGCAGAGAACATGCCTTTTGAAGGTCCTTCTCAAAAATAGCTTGCTCAAGCTGGCCCTGGGGATCTGAGTTGGCCTTTAGGGCTGCCGCGTAAGCCGCGGCCTTTTCCGGCCGCGAGCGGACGCCCGCTTGATGCCTCATGGGACAGAGCAGATCTTGGCCTTGGCGCTGCACAACAATCCGTCAGTGCTGTTAAGAGTGAGGCCTTCATTCTGCCCCACCAGCTGGCCCCCAGTTTGAACTACTCCCCCCTGCCCTGCGGCTGCTCCTTCTGCCCTCAGTCCCCAGCCGCTCCTCTGTCCGCCCAGTCCTGCTCCTCTTGCCCCCAGCCCAGCCCCACTCCTCCTTCCCTTGGCGCGAGGCAAGGACAAGAGGTTGCCCATGCGCTGTGAGCTGCAGCGAATGCGCTGTGCGCGCTGTGCGCGCTTGCACAGATGCGCAAACACACGACACCCACGAGCAGCCTGGTGTCATTGCACAGCGAGTGCTGAAAGTACCATTTATGGGCAGCACCAGGCAGGGATGGTGGGGCTGGCAGTGTGCGTGATCACTGGGGGCTGAGGGCACCAGACAGCCAGCTACAGCCAAATACTTAGACGCAGCAGCCCCAACCACCAGTAATAGATTTAAGGCAAAATACTCAATTCACCCCATTGATATGCACCCCTCTGCACATTGGTGTGCATGTACACACTGCTGCTCGACTGGGCTTGCATTTCATGCACGCCCGCCGCCAATTGCCTAGAGGCGCTGCACCAATAATTACACGCGCCTGTGCCGCAACGGTAATTACACACTAGTTAGTGTGCCCCAGCTTTGATGCGCGCAATGGCCCGCGCAATCTCCACTCGCTCCCCCGTGCTTGCAACTAAAGAAAGGTGGCTGCATCACCAGGCAGGCCGGGCGATCCGCGGCTCATTTGCGCCACCTCGTTGTCCGCGTCACCGCAGGAATGGTGTTATTGCGCTCCCTTTATGCGCCTCTGCGCATCAAGCTCAGCGTATCCTTGGTCAATACGACGGCCCAGCAGGAGAGAAACTCACTCTCCGCCGTTGGTAGGAAGCAGTGGTCGGACCAACCACCAACCACCACCAACAGCCTCAGTTACTTAAAGCTCCCTCCCAGCAAACAGGTCTCCACACTGAGAAAAGGAAAGGGTCTCTGATACCCTTACCCGTCCCTACATGCTCTCTCTCTAGTTAGCCTGCAGTCAGGCAAGGTCAGCGTGGCATGCAGCTGCTGTTGGATGCACTCACAGTGGACTAGACAAAGTTTGGACTGGTAGGATGGCCCTGCCACGCCTGTCGCCCCCCAAGGGCTGAAGAAATTCTCTCCCTGGGGTACTAACAAGGTTGCAAGACACAAACAAGGTACTACTGCTAGTCCACAATCAAAGCCCATTTACAGCAGAAGGTGAAATGGCGTCGACGACGGGGTCAAATTCTCCATCAACCGACCCAATCAACCTCCAGGTTACAATGCAGCATAAATCCGCATCTGCAGACAACACTAGCAGGGAGACACATGTTTGAGTGCAGAAAGGGAGAGGCTTACAGCTGGTGCAAGCACCAGGCAAACCCCCACCATCAAACCTGGAAGAAGGTTGTTAATGAGGTTCAATAGGATTGTGAAATGAACAGTGTGCTCTTTCTGTGTAATTTCAAATCTTGCACAGTCTAAGGCCTACATACGGTCCCCATCACCCCAATCAGGATAGCATTTAGGCTCACTATGTGGCATTGCCATGCAAGTGTGTGTTCCAATCTACTTTGCTGTTCAGTTGCTTTGCTGGTTGTTGCTCTGGTCGTCTTTCATTGCAATGTATAACTCAAATGAAGTGTACATCCTAGCGCGAGGGTGTGAAGGCGGCCTTAATGTCACTTTGATGGTATTCCGCTGTCCATCTGGCGGCAAAGAAATAGCATCTGTTCTAGAAAATGAGCGAAGGTCATCTGCTCAAAGGCTTCGTAAAATATCAGAAAAAAGATTGCCATCTGGTGAAGGTGGTGGGAATGCTTCATCATGCCCATAGTTATGGAGAGCAGCATGTTTTGCTATAGCATTGGTAGGCTCTTTTCCATGTACACTAGCGTGGACTGCCACTTTGTAGAATGTTAGGGGGCGTCTGTTTCGCCTATCATGATGACAATTTGTTTCGAAAGTTGAATATGTATGTGCTTCCCGCGTTTTCCACGAAGTGAGAGCTGTTTCCTGATCTGAAATAGGAAATAAGCAGTCTGTGCATGTGAGTGCACATTGCCCTGGTGCAGAAGCAAAAGTGCAGAAGCTATACCAGCCAGTTCTGCTCTTTTTATGGTACTTATCTCAACTCCTCCAAAGTCAACATGGAAGGCTATTATTGTCAGAGGTACAAGGACTCCTGCTCCATTATGTTGTTGAATCTTATGAGTTGGGTAACTATTGTCAGTGTACGCCCACAAATACCAGTGGAGCCTTAAGTCTTAGATCATTCTTTGTGGGCGCTGTGAGGCCATGGGGTGTAGTGATAACTACAGTTCTACCATGATAGACCCGAGACTTTTTTATTTTAAAGAAATCAAACAGATATTGGTATTTTGGTCAGTTAAGCTGGGCTCTGAATGAGTAGATGTGGGCAGGGCTTTAAAATTGCCTCAGCAATAGCATTATTTAAGGCTGCAGACCACCTTGGGCTTCTATCATAAATTTCGTTTTGTGCCTCTGTATTTCATAAAATGATCATTCCAATGTCACCATTGAGGATTCCAGAATTTATGTCAGTGGTGGGTCACTGAGGCCTGAGGGAGAGTGCCTAAAATAGTAAATTGCTCTAGATGTTCCCTCAGGATTTGCATGTAAGCATTTGCACTAAGCCATTGAACCGAATATTTGTGCATGAAGTTTCAAAGCAAGCTTAGTGACTTTCCGAGGATCTAGACCGAGATGTTTGAGAGGCTCTAAAATATAAGGGCTGTAGATGGTACCTCCCACTCACAGAAGGGTAGTGTGGAGGCTAACATTGGCCGCAGCTTGACGAAGGTGCTGGCAGAGCATGCTGTGCTGGTGGTGAGCGGCTTCAAGCTGACTCCTAGGCCTGGCATCTTAACAGTACTTGACCTCCACAAGATGGATGTGCCGCTGATTGGGTGGGAGCTGACTGGAGTTCCAGACTCAAGACGAAGGCTAGTAGGCTGTTGCTGTTGCTGAGAGCCCCCTATCCCCCCCTGCACCCTGTCCTACTTCTTAATGCATACCTAGGGTGGACATCTGGTAAGTTTTTTGCTTTTTTAGTTGGCATTTCATTTTCTAGTATAGCGTCTGGGCGGCTAGTAGTAAGTCTTTGCTTAGTAGGAAACCGGTGAAGGATGGGCCATTCTGGGATGGTTCTGTTGGTAGAGTTCGTAAGGGTATGGACATTGCAACAGGAGATTGCGATAGTTAACCAGTGCCAGCCGCGAGGGGCCAAAAAGTGTGAGTTAACCATGGGGTGCATGTCCCCCTGCTCCTTCAAAGAAGTAGGAAGGTGCCAAAGCGGCATCCGTCACTGTAAAGGTTGGATCCTTTCGGCCTGGTCTGTCAGACCTTTACACCTTTTATCTCAATCCTTAGAAATCTACCAAGCTTGCACTGAAGCTCTGTGCTTGTTCGGTCAAGAGTGCCTGTAAAATAGAGTTGAAACAGTGACCTGGCCCCACAATACCTCCCCTACCTGTGACCTGTACACTGCTAATTATGAACAACTTTGTTCATCTTGAAGACGAGCAGCAGGTCCAACATGGACAGGACAGGAGTCCTTATCTACTGCACCCATGTGGTTTCTCTCTGCAGGAGTTACGTGTCTCTGTTCCTCCCACAGGTTTCCATGGCGTATATTTTCCAAAAACATTAGCTATATGTTTCCTTCATGCACTTATTGCCTTTCGTGAGCAGGCTGGCAGTTGCACTTCCTGACTGAAGGCCTTCTTTTTGCACACCCTGTCAGGCCGAGAGTCTGCTGCATGCAGAATAGCCTCCAGACATAACCACTACATGGAGTGGACTACTCCATGGGGGTCATTATTACAAGGTTGCTTCCAGACTCAACAAGGTATTACTGCGAGTTCGTCCTTCCTTCAGATGCGAAAGAAAACAAGACGAGACGTGCTCTAAATACAGCGATAGCCGTATTGCCAACTGGTCAAGTACTCAGCCAACCAACTCCAACCGACTGAACGCGCAGTGCAGCACACTTCTGGCTGCAGCACTTATCTGGCGTGACAAACCCCCCTTTTTTCGTTAAAGGGCCCCGGGGTTCAAATACCCATAGGCGCATAGCAAAAAAGAAAGGCCCCCTTCAAGGTGTGCAAATCCCTATAAAGTTGCCCAAGCTCTAAAGAGAACCTTTTGCCACCTTTCACCATCAAGGCCAGGAGCGAGGAACTGCTTGTCGTTCTTCTGATCCCTATTTACACTTACTTTTTTCTTGTTTCAAAAAATCCTTCTAGTCCTTCTCAACATTTATGTCCTCCTTTCCCCCATTTCCGTTTTCTCTTTAAGTTAATATCCATCGCCTAAGTACTTGTTACTTTCTTTCTTTTCTAGCCGCCCAATTGCCTTCCAAGGGCTCGCACAAGTGTCGTAAATATACTGGTCTTAGGAGGGATGCAGGTCAAAGCTCTGGCCTTCCAGGTTCCAGGACACCATGGGCTCCTTTTGGGGTCAGCTACATGGCAAGGAGGCCGGCGATGACCAGCCACAAACCAATCAGCCTAACGACCAGACTGACAGTTGAACCCACACTTGTAAACATGGGTACTATTATAACTTCCAGACTCCACGAATCAAAGAAATGTCATCATGGATGATTATTTTGAAAGTACATGTCGCAAGACTGATAAAAAGTTTCAGGCAGCCAACCAAAACTCAAGCTCGGATTTACGCTCATTCAAGGATTGATGTCAAATCAGTGAATCTTTGGTTTCATCTGTGTTTATAAGGGTGCACAGAACAAGAATGTGCGGGACAAAATAGCAATGGGACAAGCGTAGATGCATTGTTGGAAACAGAACGCTGCATTTCAGCACAGTGGATGGCTGCTCAAATAGCTGGAGGCTACTTAATCGCAATAAGTAGTCTGCACCCTCCAGCACACACATGTTTAAAGGCAACCTGAAGCAGCTTAACAAGCAGTCTCAGGCGTGCGCCATGAAGTTTCGCAGTCGTGTGTTACCGACACCCCCCCCCCCCC
>LKMJ01005125.1_pt1 | contig 12344 bp, 17 predicted proteins | sample 643391 | NCBI WGS metagenome assembly LKMJ01 (sample SAMN04112250, study PRJNA286221) | soda lake metagenome | biome: soda lake; feature: Kulunda Steppe; material: water; isolation source: sample PL-Br10 brine of Picturesque Lake | place: Russia: Kulunda steppe | collected 2010-07
AGTTGCGTGCGTGCACACACACATACAAACACACGGACACACATACACAAAAACACAGACAAGCACATGCGCACATACACACAGATACACGCACATACACACATACATGCACACAAACACAAAGGCGCGTGCATATATGACTAACACGTACGGGTGCAGGCACCAGCAAAGGTAAGTACTTACACACAGTCGCGCGCGCACGCACGCACTTACACATAGCACACAAATTTGTGCGCGTGCACACACACACACACACACACACACACACACACAAGCACAGGCACAGGGCGGAGCTGGAAAAGTAGTGAGCCAGAGAGTGCTGGATAAGATGCATGGGTGACATGGGGTGCAATGTGAGGCATGCTGGGCGCGTGTGGCATGGGCGCTGCAGGCAGAGGGAGGGCAAGGCACAGCAGAACCAGGCCACGTGCCCTTGGGCCCAAGATCGTGCATGTGTACGCGCATGTGCACGTACAAGTGTGTGCGTGTACGTGCAAGGGCATGTGTGTGTGCGCGCGTGGGTGCGTGTGTGTGTGTGCATGTGCATGTGCGCGTGCATGAGTGTGTGCCTGTGTGTGCGCGCATGGGTGTGTGTGTGCGTGCATGAGTGTGTGCGCATGTGCGCGCATGCCTCATGGGGGCCGCGCTGGAGCCGAGCGCGCATGGGAACCAGGAGCACCAGAAGTAAGCCCCCCACCTGCTGATGAACGTGCTACACCACCCCAGCCCTGGGCGCCGAATGCACTGCCCAAGCATCTATTGCACAGGTGCATACCGCACCCACCCAAGACCTGTCGCAAATTGTGCAGCACCAGCCTAGCCCAGATCGAGAGCCCCAGCCGCAGGCGCACCTGGGCGCAGCGCTGGGCTGTGCGGCCGCAGCTGTGGCAGTGGAGCCGTGGCGGCTGCCATGCCAGCTGCAGCGGCCGTGGCGGCGGCGAACGCCGCCCCACCCGAGGCAAAGGGGGACTGCAGCGGCGTAGCGTTGCCGGCAGGTCTCGCTTGCTGCTGCTGGGCCGGGTCCTGGGGTGGTAGGAGCACTTGCTGCGGCTGCGGGTAAGGGACCATCAGTGGCGCGCCCGCCTGAGTGCCTGGGCTTGCTGCTGCAGCGACGTCAGCTGGCGCAGGCGCCTGTAGCTGCGTATCAAGGCCCCTCCTGCGCCTCCCCCCTGCTCCGCCGCCCGCGACCAGCGGCCGCAGCCCCGCAGCTTGTGCATCTCCTGTCGCCATCGTCGACACCACTGCCCCGCCTGCACCTAGCGCCAGACCTGCGCCGCCCGCGCCTGGGATTGCCAGCGCAGCCCTGGCACCTGCAGGCACATCCTGCGCCGCCGCCGAGCCGCCGCCGCCGCCGGCGGCCAAAGCGGCAGGCCCCGTGGCGGCCGTCACAGCCTTGGCCAGGGCCGCGCGCAGGGGCAACGCGCGGGGCCGGCGCGCCAGCGCGGCGGCCATGGTGCGAGCGAGGCGGGTGTTGGTGGCCATGGCCGCGCGCGCGCAGTGGATGAGAGGACTCAGAAGCTGCGCCTGCAGGGACCAGGGCATGGCCTGGGGCGCGTGCGTGCGGTGCAGGCGGGCGAGGAGGCGCAGCGACAGGATGAGCATCTGCGGGGCAAAGAGGGGGGAAGTGAGGGTGGGGCGAGGGGGCGCAGAGTTTACTTTGGCTGCTGAGGCTGCCAGGAGTGTGTGTTGCGCACATGGCGTGCGGTGTTGCCAGCATGAGGGATGAAAATCTGCTCTGAGCAACAACACGCGTGTGTGTTTGCGTGCATGTGTACATGCGTGCGTGTGCATGTGCATGTATGCATGCATGCGCGAGTATAACGCGTGCATGTGTGTGCATGCGCGAGTGCACATACTTCCAGGCGTCAGGCAGTTCCTGGGCACCTTTCAGGAAAGGCACCATATAATGCCCAGCGCCTGCAGTGCCAAAATGCATGCAAACATGATGCAGGCGCATCTACGCTGCTGCGTGGATACAAACACGCTGTACAGGCACACACCCATAACAGGCACACACACACACACGCATGTGAGTGCACACCGACACGCACGTGCGCTTGCATTTACACACATCCATGCATGCTTTTACACACGCACACACACGTACGCGCGCGCACAGGCACGCACCCTGCTGCGTCCCCTGGCTTCTGGCATCAGACGCTGCAGCTGCGGCGGGGGCGACTTGATGCGTAGGTGCTGCGGCAGCAGCGCCCCCTCCCCACTCTGTCGCTGCTGCTGCTGCTGCTGCTCCTGCTCCAGGAGTTGCTGCAGGCTCTCCTGCTGTTGCTGCTGCTGCACGAGGGCGCGCTGCTCCTGCATAGCCCACCAGATGCACGCCACATGCTGAATGACCCATGTGGTACACCAGATTCATTTGCACACCTTTTTTTGCGCAGAGCGCTCACATGCACTTGCGCACATGCACGGGCGTACGTGATGCGCTTGCTTGCATGCACCCATTGGGGATAGCACGCATCCAGGACCGCATCAGGAGGTCAGCCAGGCATGCACAAAAAAGGAACGAGCAGGAGCAAGTGAGCACAGCCTCTGATTGCCCCCACAGCCCCTCACAGCCCCTCGCGCGCACACCCACCTGCAGCTGCTGTGTGGCCTGCAGCACGCCCTCCAGCTGCGCGTGCACCACAGGCACCAGCAGGCCCAGCAGCTGCTGCCACGCCGCCCAGTCGTGGCTTGCTGTCAGCGTGTCCAAGAGCTGCTCGATGCTGTGGAGGCCTAAGATGGCCAGGGCCTCATGCGCCTGCACAGGCGTGCATATGTATGTGCACAGCGCTCGCATGTGTTCCACTGCTCCTCGTAGCGCTCTGTTTGTGTGCATCTGTGAATGCACATGCGCGCCTGCGCGTTGAAGGGGGTTGAGTGAGGCGGGGGAGGATACACTTGTGCACACCGTAAACGCTGCGCGAGTGCGTGAGGGAGGGGCCAAAATTTTCCCCCATGCCTTAGAGTGTGAATGGCGGAGGGCGCACTCATCGCAACTTGCTGCTGTCACATTCACTCCCGTTCCTGTACCCGGGCGTGCTCAACAACCTGGTATCTTAAGGCGCATGCACTGCAATAAGCCTGTGACCACATGCATTGTGATGGGACATAACAAAGAAGAATGGCTGAAGCACTGCATCTGTCACCAGAGAGGCATGCCAAGAATCGGCAGACCAGGTGTACCATCGCGCAAGCCCACACCCTTCAGCACACTGTACAAACTAGTCAAAGCTGCGTGCACCAAAGCCCAACCAAGAAAATGCATTCCCTCACCCACTTCATGTCACAAAACAAGCAGTATGCACGCGCACACGCGCACATGCACTCACACACCCGCGGCACCCTTGTATGGTTGATGACAAAGGAACAGACGCGCACAAAAATGCATGCACGTGCACCTGCTGCGGCACCACGTCCATAAGCATGTGTGCGCGCATTGACACATACGCGCTCACACACAAGCACCCACGCACGAGACGGCATGCGTGCGCACCTGCTGCATCCACGTAAGGCTGATGTGCGCCAGTTGCAGCAGCAGCGGGGTGCGCTGCGGGGCGTGCGCGCTGCGCAAGCGGCCACACAGCATGGGGAAGAACAGGCTCGCACGGTGCACAAACTCCGCAGGCGGGCTGGTGGCTGCGGGGCTGGTGCCATGCAGGGGCATGGAGGCGCGCTGCGCCGCAGGCGCCAGCTGCTGCTGCTGCTGCATGACGCCTGTGTAGGTGGTTGTGCCGGGGCTGGTGGGGGCGGCAGGTGGACGGTGCTGGTCTTGGTCGGAGGGACTCGGGCATGGCAGCACGAAGTGTGCATGGAAGGGATTGCTGGCGTGGAGCTGCAGGCGTTGAGTTGGTGTGCGGGAAACTGGTGTGGGTGGCAGTGCTAAGTGAAGGATGGGGTGGGCGCGACAGCACTTAGCTCGCATGGAAGGGATTGCTCGCGTGGAGCTGCAGGTGTTGTGAGTTGGTGCGTGGGGGTGGGTGGTAGACTTAGAGCCTTAGAGTGAGACATGTGCTCAAGTGGGTGAGGCCATCCAGCGCGCAGAAGTGCACCAACAGAAGGGCCAGGGAACCCAACCATCACAGATCACCCACAGCCTCAGTGTCAGAACAAAGTGCGCAAGCTCAGTGCCTTGCACAGCATCCGACCATCACAAATCACCCTCAGTCTCAGTGTCAGGACAGAGCACGCACGCTCAGTGCCTTTTGCACAAGGTGTACTTTGCAAATGTGCGCACGTGCGCACAGACCCACGAACAGCCTCTGCTTGCTCATGCCCACACAAGGAAAAGTACACACAGTCACGCTCCATGTGTGAGGAGCATGTACGCTCGGCACCGGCGGCCATGCACAGGCAAGCATGTTCACACATGCATGTGTACAAGCACACACACGACTGTGTCCAAGCTTGCATAATCACACCCACACACATGACCTTGCAGCCCCTGTGCATGCGCTCATGCATACATTAATGCACACACTTGCAGGTGCAAGCGCACGAGCACCTACACACAACATTAATGCACACCTGGGCAGGCTTCCAGAGGAAGAGGGTGGGCAGGACGTGCTGCAGGAAGGCTGCCCATGCAGTGGGGCCCCACAGGTTGCCGCACAGCTGCATGTAGTCCAGCAAAGCCTACAAGCATGCGAACATGCGCACAAGTATGCTCGTGCACGTATTCACACATGCATATGTGAAGGATCGCTGAGTACCATACAAATACCCCGCACATTTTGGCAAATTGGCACAGACTTCGGCAATACTGCATACATACATACCGTTTTTGGCACGGTATGCGTGTGCATTAAGTGCAGGTGCTTGTGCACACGCACTATCGTATGCAAGTACACATGCATGTGCATGTTTATGGGGCACGCATACTTGTATGTTCATGTGCGCATACGCGTGTATGTGGATGTGTGTGTATGTGGATGTGTGTGTGTGTGTGCGCGTATGCGTGTATATGTGTGTGTGTGCGCGTGTATGCGTGTATATGAGTGTGTGCGCGTGTGCACTTACAGAGGGCACCCGCACCTTTACGTTTGCGGGATGCACACCTGAGTGGCCGCAGTGGCGAGGCGCGCGCGGCCTGGCTGCGGCTGTGTGGCCATCTCCGATAGCGACGCGAGGAGCAGGGTCCACGGATCCTCTGCAGCAACAGGAGCGCATTCGTGAGAGTGCGTGCGCATGTGTGCGACATGGCAGGCAGGCGTGCGTGTTCACAGCAACCGAACCTGCCTGCGCGTGCGCATGTAGACGTGGATGTCTTCAACGCGTATTTTGTCAGTACATGCGTGTTTTTGCTGCGTGCAAGCAGGCGTGAGGTGCACGGTACAAGAAGCCAGTTGATGCCTTTTTGAGCATGGAGATTGTTTGCACACATGAGGCACGCACACCCAGCGGCACCATGTGTGCAAGACCGGCACCATGTGTGCAAGGCCATGTGTGCGATACCTGCACCATGTGTGCAAGACCGGCACCATGTGTGCAACACCGGTACCATGTGTGCAAGACCGGTACCATGTGTGCAAGACCTGCACCATGTGTGCAAGACCATGTGTGCAAGAGCATGTGCACAAGACAATGTGTGCAAGACCTGCACCAAGTGTGCAAGAGCATGTGTGCAAGACCAGCGGTACCATGCGTGCAAGACAGTCTCACACCCACTCGGCAGCCCAACGCACCCAGCAGCTTTGCAGACACAGGGTGGCTCTTGCCAGCCGCCGCAGCAGCATCCCCCGGTCCCTGCTGCTGTTGTTGCTGCTGAAGCTGCTGAAGCTGCTGCTGCTGCGCCGCCGCCGCCGCAGCCTGTGTTTGCTTGGGCGGCGCCTGTGCCTCCGGATGGGCGGCAACATACGCAGCCAAGCGCCGCGTGCATGCCTGCAGCAGGTGCAGGCCCTGCAAACCCATCTCCTCTGCGCGCTGCTGCTTGGCTGAGCCGATGCGCTCGCCTGCGTCCACGGGGTTGCGCACGCCCTCCATGATGGCGCGCACCACCTCCCACAAGTACCTGCGCACGCATGTGCGTGTTTTGTGTATTTGCATGCGTACGTGTGTGCATGCATGTGCGCATGCATTTGTGTGCGCGTGTGCGTGCGTGCTTACGTGCGCGCGTGTGTGTGCATGTGTATGTGCGTGTGTGTGTGTGCACGTGTGCATGTGTGTGTGTGTGTGTGCGCATGTGTGCATGTGTGTGTGTGTCTGTCAACCCCGTTCTCGTGCATGCCTGCATCAAAATCAGTGGAAGTGCAAGCTCCACACTGGCTTTTGCTTTGATAGCCCAGGGGAGGTAACCCCTCTGACCGACCCCTTCAGACCTTTCATCCTACGCCTCCTGACTCCTCCACCTCTTTACCTAATCTACGATCAACTCATTGACTACCACTTGGCTTCTTGGTGTATGAACACACATGCCCGCGCCGAAATTGCACACTGTGCACAGCCTACCCATCCTCTGATGATGGTAGCCGCCTGAGGAGCGCGGGCCGCCGCAGCCCTCACTCGTGCACAGACCCGGTGCTGTTCAGATGCAAGCGTGCGTGCGCAATGGCAGCACTGCGGCACCGCGGCGCTGCGGCACACACTCACTGGCGGCACACACTCACTGGTGGCTGCGGCACTCACTCACTGGTGGCTGCGGCACTCACTCACTGGTGGCTGCGGCACACACTCACTGGTAGCTGCAGCACTCACTGGTGGCTGCGGCACTCACTGGTGGCTGCGGCACACACTCACTGGTGGCTGCGGCACACACTCACTGGTGGCTGCGGCACTCACTGGTGGCTGCGGCACACACTCACTGGTGGCTGCGGCACTCACTGGTGGCTGCGGCACTCACTGGTGGCTGCGGCACACACTGGTAGCTGCGGCACTCACTGGTGGCTGCAGGCCTCTTGCTCCTGCTCCTGGTACAGAGCTTCCACTGGTACTGCCAGCGCCGCCATGGTGCGCGCAACCACGGGCATGTGCACGTCGCCCGCTCCGCGCTTGAGCACCTGCACGCATGCTCGAGCAGGCAAATGCCATGAGCAAACTGCCATGCCATGCCACGCCAGAGTAGGCCATGGCACGCGGCAAATGGTGGCAGCAAGGTGCACGGCCAGCTGTAATCAAAAAGCAGGCGCCGCTTCACACGCTCACGTGCAAAAAGCAACCAGTGTATGCGCGCCGTGACTCCCTCATTATGTGACCAAAGAACACACGGCCGACTCGTCACAGCTGTGGCTGTTCAAGGGGCTGTGTGAGGGAAGGAAGCTGGAGAAGCAAAGAGGTGGCGCAGACCTCATGGACAAAAGCTCATGCATGGTGAGGCTGTGACCTCCCAGTGACGCCATCACGTCCTGGGAGCTCAGCATGGCAGGCTGTCACCACCCTGTTTAAATCTGGGCCACCTCTTTCCCTCTGAGGTGCCTTTCCTGAACCCATTGGGAGCCAACAGTCAACAACTGGGTCAACACAGCACATGCTCACGCGTCCGCGCGCGAGTGCAAGCGCCAGCAGGCACATAAACATACACATACACACGCACACACGCCTACCAAAGCAGCGCACCTCCAGACACACACACACACACACATGCACACACACATGCAAGCAGCGCACCTCCAGCAGTGTGCGCCAGCCGGACCCCAGCCCGCAACGGCCCTCCCCTTGCAGCGCGCCAGGTGCCGGTCCCAGCATGACGGGCGCGGTGTACAGCCGCCGCACGCCGTCGCAGCGGCTGGCTACGCTCCAAGGGAAGGGCGAGGCGGCATCTGTGCATGTGGGGCACAGCAGCGCGGGAGTTGACGTGCGCGCAATGCAGCAGTGCAGGCGACAACGCTGGCGCGGGGCTGCCAGCAATTGCAGCGGACGGCCGCCGCAAGGGGGAAAGGGCAGCCTTGCAGCAAAGCGCACAGCACAGGTGGAGGTGTACAGTCTGCTGAGCCAAGCTCTGACTGGGTTTGCTACCACATGCATTCGGGGGCTGCTGTTGCTAAGGTCGCTTGTGGTGGGGTCCCTTGCAGCAGGGTGGCAGTAGCTGGGGCCGCATGCATCATGTGTGATTGTGAGCATGTGCGCACGCACTTGCACGTATGCACACATGCACACACATATACACACTCACATCCACCTTCCCAAAAACATTCACTTATGCAACCATGTACTTGCATAGGTAGCTGAGTGAGCGCACCTGACAAAACCATGCACATCTGCATGACGCACACACACATTCACGCGCGCGCGGAGGCACGCTGTCACATGCGCGCGCACCTGCAAAGGTGGCAGAATGGGGGCGGCTGGAGAAGGAGCCGGCCGCACAGCCGCCATGAGCCACCAGGTGGTGCACGTGCGCAATGGCGGCCTCGCGCACGCGCGGCTCATCGCACTGCCGCATCAGCGCCACAAAGGGCTGCAGCGCATCCTCCTGCGTCCTGCGAGGGAGGGCAGAGGCAAGAGGGGGAGGGGGGAGAGGGCATGAACTTGTCAGATGCATGTGTGCACACGTGCACGACTGTAAGCTGGTGCGCTCTGCGTGCTTGACAAGTGCTTTCAGTGCAGGGTGATCCAACATGGAAACATCTGTACGCAAGTGACGTCAGTCCAGATATCTGGACACTGCGCATGTTGTGTGTGCGTGCAAGAATGCGCGTGCTCCATTTCGCGTCACAGGGCCTGAAGCGGAAGGGCAGATGAAGGCAGGTAAAAGGGAGAGCAGATTCAATGCAATGTGACGTGGTGTGAAGAACATGCACTAATGCCAGCCAGCTGATCTCCCATGCACACACACATACACACACACGCACACGCACGCACATACACATGCGCACACATATGTACACACACGCACAGACCCACGAGAAGCTGCTGTGATGCACTGGGTTCGCTCGCACCTGTAGTGGGCCAAGTCTGCGGAGCGCGCCAGCAGCTTGCCGGCCAGAGCATGCAGCATGTCCTCGGCATATGCACGCACATACTCATTGGTGTGGCATGCTGCCGCCACGAGGTGCGAGGACACGATGGCCCACAGCTGGCTCCAGATCAGGCGAATGCGGCCTGTGCGTGCTCGCCGCAATCGAGTGTACGTGTGGGAGTATGCGTGCGTGTGGTATGTGTATGTGCGGTGTGTGTGTGTGTGTGTGTGTGTGTGTGTGTGAGCATGCGTGTGTGAGGTATGTGTGTTCATGAGCTGGGTGTGCGTGTGTGTGTGAGTATGCCCGTGTGTGTGTTATGTGTGTGCATGTGCGTTGTGGGTGTGGGTGTGCATGTGCGTGTGCGTTGTGCGTGTTTGTGCGTGCGCGCACATGCGTGTGTGAAAAGCACACAAGTTTTGGCTAGTGTGCATGCGCACTTGTGAGGGTGTAGCTGTGTGCGCAGGTGTGCGAGCATGGGAACAAGTGCATGCAAGTGCCTGCACAGACATGTACAGCCAAGACATGCAAGAGGGTGCTGTGCTGATGTTGTGGAGGTGCTCTTGAGGGTTTTAGAGCAGCGTGCTGCGTGCTGCAGCTCCAATGCATGAGTGCTCGTCCCCCAGCGCCTGTCCTGCTTGCATACCTGCACTGACTAGGCACTCACTCACACGTTTTTGCTCCTTATTGCTGCATGTGAGTGAGCACACTTGCTGGGTGCATGCGCAGGCTCCGGAAACATGCCTGCCTAGTCTATGGTCATGTGTCCGGCCTTGGGTGTCACACGTCAGGCCCAAGCGGCCAGAACAAGTGCCATGTCATGTCATGCCTCATGCGCAGAACCCTAGCCCAGCCGCGCACATTTCCAGCCCCCAGCGCCCTACCCCAGACCCGCACAGCCGCAGCCGGCGCACCTATATTGTGCCATGCGCATGCCACCAGCTCCTCCAGGCAGTACACCCGCGGCTCCCCCATCTCCAGCTCCTCCCGGCTCACAGCACACAGCGCGCGGAACAGCACCACCACCGCCTGGCCGTCCAGCGCTGTGCTGGACTGGATGACCTGCGCGCAGAATACCGTGAGCGCGCGCGCGCATGCGCACTGCGAATGCCTGCATTTCATCGGATCGCAAGAGCAGGGGCGTGCACATGGCACGTGGGGGGATGGCCACCACCACCGCCTGGCCGTCCAGCGCTGTGCTGGACTGTGGATAGCCTGCACAAACATTGCACGCACACATGCACACACGAACACGCACACACATACACACGCACACGCAAACAAACACAGCCACAGCCACGCACACGCACACATTTGTAAACAAGCACACACAACCACAAGCGCAAACGTACACACACACACACACGCTCAACCACGCAAGCAGCACATGCTTACACGTGTTCGTGACAGTGGGATGCACACTGCCCACTCTCGCACATGTGTGTACCGAGACACGCATGTATGGGCAAACGTAATAAATCTAAGGACCATGTAAGATAGGGACACACAATGCGCGACGCGTGCACAGCCCTAGGCAAATGCATGCTCATCTACGCCCCCCCACTAGCACCCACACATGTCCGAGATGGGCACACACGCACGCGCACCTGCTGCAGCAGCCCCCGTCCCTCTTCACCATCGGCCCACAGCACAAGTGCCGTTCCTGGTGCGGTAGGAGGCCACGGTAGTTTGGCCTGTGGCTGGAGCTGGAGCTGGAGCTGGAGCTGCTGCTGCTGCTGCTGCTCCTGCTGCAGGGCTGAGTGTGGCAACAGGGAGGCTGACCCGTTGGAGGGCGTGGCCGCGGTGTGTGGGGCGCCGGCACTGTTGGAGCCCAGGCCATCTGGCGCGGGCATCAGCGCGGCTCCCTCCTCTTCCACCTGCAATGGGTGAAACACACGCAGGCAGGGGGTGAGTGGAGAGCATGAAGGCAGGCGGGGAGGGCAGCATGGATAAGAGCAGCTTGGAGGGGAGTTTGAAGCATGCGAATCGAGGTGGGCATTGGGAAGAGCACAAGGGGGTGCAGGAAGGAGGGCTGCTGGCAGCAAGGGCGCAGGAAAACATGCGCAGGCCCTGCAAGTGAGGGAGCTAATGAAAAGCATGGAAGGAGTGCGCAGGCAATGCAGGGAGCAGAGGCACTGCAGCGGGGGAGCCGAAAAGGGGAGGGGGGGCGGGCGGGAATTTGGGAGGAAAGCATTGGGAAGAGCACATGCGCGCACGCAAACATTCACTGTCCATGTTTGGCCCACATGTCTGGTCGACAAACACAGCCTCTGTGTGCACACCACACGCAGGGGCCTGCTCCCATGTGCCGCACCTCGTCTGTGTGGCCGGCGCCAAAGATGGCGCTGGGCTGCATGCCCAGCGAGGAGGTAAGGCTGCTGCTCAGGGCCTGCAACATCTTGTTAAGGGGCGTGGGCGCCGGGGGGCGGGCTGCGCCGCTGAGGCGCGCGGGCCCAGGCGGCGGCTGAGGGCTGGTGGCAGGCACGCCCTGAGGGTGCAACAACAGGGGCAGCGCAAGCGCGTGCGCATGCGCATGTGCGTGGGTGTGTGCGTGCGGTAGCACATCTGTTGGCTTGGCCACGTGTGTGGCTCTGCGCGCGCCTGCGTGCGGTTTTGCACAGGCTGCCTCAACATGCGAGCAGAGGTGCCGGTGGCGTTGGACGCGTGAAGAATGTGGTGCACAGCCCTGAGCGCATGCCAGCACCAGGGCAGCTGACATGCGACAAGGGCATGAGCGCAGTGGTCAATAGAAATGCACAAAGCACAGCACAGGGGTTGATAGGAAAGCGAGGGCGCAGGCGCAGTGGAAAAGCACAGAGGCACAGCGTGTTGGGCGACAGAACACAGGAGCCTGCGCCCTAACCCTCCTCTCCTCCTCTCCACTGGAACTCATCAGCCCTTAAGCTGCACGCCACAAGCCTGGCACCACTTATTCTCACCATTTTCAGGCGAGACATTGCAATTTCCTGCCAGTTGTAATATAGCTCATCACTGGACATGTCCACCAATCTAAATTGAGCTTGTCACTGCACACACACTGCTTGCGGTGTGTGCTGAGCAGACCTAGGACGCACATGCACACATGCGTGCGTGCACGCGCGCGCACACACACACACACACACACAACACACCACAAAACACACATAAGAATGCACAAGTAGTCAAAGTGCATGCACCAGGGATGGGTCATCAGCCAACTTTAACATTATAATGGATCATATCGAATGATTCAATGATGTCCTTTGAATGATGAATTTTGCCTCGTTCAAAGATCCTCCCAACAAAAGGCCCGTGAATGCACCTTTTCTGCTGTGTTCAGCACCTTCCAGTGGCCTCAAATCAACCCCTAGGCTTCACAATGTAATTAAATGTGTCTTTGGACTCAGCGGAATGGGGGGAAACGTGGAAGAGAGGATTACTTGGCTTCAGTTAGTGCCTCCCCCCCCCCCCCCCCCC
>LKMJ01005126.1_pt1 | contig 12344 bp, 7 predicted proteins | sample 643391 | NCBI WGS metagenome assembly LKMJ01 (sample SAMN04112250, study PRJNA286221) | soda lake metagenome | biome: soda lake; feature: Kulunda Steppe; material: water; isolation source: sample PL-Br10 brine of Picturesque Lake | place: Russia: Kulunda steppe | collected 2010-07
AGCGCCCGCGGCGGGATGTGTCTCGTATTGGCCGAAGGGATCGCCCTCAAAGCACCGAAGATCCAGCGATACACCTCCCAGCTCGACGAGGTCGACTGGCCGTGGCTCCAGGATCTCATCGACGGGAGCTACGCCGACGACCCACCGGCCGAAGACAACGAGGACGACGAACCCGACGAAGAGACCGTCGAGCCCGAAGACGACGAACCCGACGACGGCCCGCCGCGAGTCGAACCGGCAAAAAAATATCTCCGGGATCTGATCGCCGGCCGTCCGGTCTTCGGCCATCCCTCTGGGGAGGGTGGCTTTCGGTTGCGCTACGGTCGCGCCCGCAATCACGGCTTTGCGACCGCCGGCGTCCACCCCGCCGCGATGCACTTACTCGATGACTTCCTCGCGACGGGGACCCAGATCAAAACCGAACGGCCGGGGAAAGCCGCCGGAGTCGTCCCAGTCGACTCCATCGAGGGACCAACGGTCAAACTCGCTAATGGCGACATCCGGCAGGTGGACGATCCCGAAGAGGCCAAAGCAATCAGAAACGGCGTCGAGGCGATCCTCGACCTCGGGGAGTATCTGGTCAACTACGGCGAGTTCGTCGAAAACAACCACGAACTCGCCCCCGCCGCCTACACACCGGAGTGGTGGGTCCAGGACCTAGCAGCCGCAGGTGCCGACATCCAGGCACTCACAGACGATCCACGCGTCGATCTTACTGTCCCCGAGCCCGCCCAGGCCCTCGAGTGGGCGACCGCCTACGACGCGCCGTTACACCCCGAGTACACCTCCCTCTGGCACGATCTCTCCGTCTCGGAGTTCTGTGCTCTCGCCGACGCGGTCGCGGCAGGCCATCTCGAGGGAGTCCCAGCCGACGCCGACGGCACGGCCCTCGACGAGGGGACGCTCGTCCTCGCCTACGACGAGACGGTCTGTGACGCCCTCGAGACGATCGTCCTCGAACACCGCCAACGAGAGCGAGAGGGCCGCATCGAGGTCGACGACTGGCGACCGTTCATCCAGTCACTCGGCTGTACGGTCCGACAGACCGCGACCGATGGGGCAACCGAGCACGGTGTGAGTATGCCCACCGAGGATCATGCACACCCGGAGCTCACCCTCGAGCGAACCTGGACCGACGACGACCTCTCTGAGCGTGCCCGAAACTGGGAAGACGGTGAAAACGCAGTCGAGGCAGTCAACGAGGTCGCACCATTTACCATCCGTGAACGCGCACCGACCCGGATCGGGAGTCGGATGGGGCGGCCGGAAAAATCAGAACGCCGGGATCTGAGTCCTCCCGTTCACACGCTGTTCCCGATCGGCGAGGCCGGGGGTGACCAGCGTAACGTCGCCGATGCGGGGAAATACGCCGAGACGATGGCTGACACCCCTGGCATCGTTGAACTCCAGATTGGTCGCCAACGCTGTCGGGGCTGTGGCACAGAGACGTTCAAAAATCGGTGTCCAGCGTGTGGCGACCGCACCGAGCCCGAGTACCGCTGTCCCGACTGTGACAGTGTGATCGACCCCGACGAGGCCGGTCGCGTCGAGTGTGACCACTGTGAACGCGAGGCAACCTGCGTCGCCCCCCGCGAGGTCGACATCAACCAGGAGTTCCGAGACGCCCTCGAGAACGTGGGTGAACGAGAAAACGCCTTCGAGATCCTCAAAGGGGTCAAGGGGCTGATGTCGACAGACAAGCTCCCCGAGCCGATGGAAAAAGGCATTCTCCGGGCAAAACACGACGTCAGCGCGTTCAAAGACGGGACGGTCCGATACGACATGACTGACCTCCCCGTGACGGCCGTCCGGGCGAGTGAACTCGACATCGACGTCGGCCAACTCCGATCACTCGGCTACGAGACTGACATCCGTGGCGACCCGCTGACCCACGAGGATCAACTGGTCGAACTCAAAGTCCAGGACATCATCCTCTCAGATGGCGCGGCCGAACACATGATGCAAACGGCGGCGTTTATCGACGACTTACTCGAGTCCTACTACGACCTCGAGTCCTACTACGACCTCGATGATCGCCAGGATCTAGTTGGGAAACTCGTCTTCGGGATGGCACCACACACCTCAGCGGCGACTGTCGGGCGAGTGATCGGGTTTACGAGTGCAGCGGTGGGATATGCCCACCCTTATTTTCACGCAGCCAAACGAAGAAACTGCGATGGGGACGAGGATTGCGTGATGTTACTGATGGACGGCCTGCTCAACTTCAGCAAGTCGTTTCTCCCCGACAAACGAGGCGGAAAGATGGACGCCCCGCTCGTGATGTCCTCACGGATCGATCCGTCCGAGATCGACGACGAAGCTCACAACATGGATGTCGTCTCTCAGTACCCACGAGCGTTCTACCTGGCGACCCTAGAGCAGGCCGATCCAGGGGAGGTGGACATCCGGATCGCCGAGAAATCACTGGGAACCGACCGGGAGTACACCGGCTTTTCACACACGCACGACACGACCGACATCGCGATGGGGCCTGATCTCTCGGCATACAAGACGCTTGGCTCGATGATGGAGAAGATGGACGCCCAGCTCGAGCTAGCCCGCAAGCTCACAGCCGTTGATGAAACCGACGTCGCCGAACGAGTCATCGAGTACCACTTTTTACCTGATCTGATTGGAAATCTGCGGGCGTTCTCCCGCCAGGAGACCCGGTGTCTCGACTGCGGGGTGAAGTTCCGCCGGATGCCACTGACCGGTGACTGCCGGGAGTGTGGTGGCAACGTCACCCTCACCGTCCACCAGGGATCGGTCAATAAGTACATGCAGACTGCCATCCAGGTTGCCAAGGAGTACGATTGCCGCAATTACACCAAACAGCGCCTCGAGGTCTTAGAGCGCTCACTCGAGAGTATTTTCGAGAACGACCACAACAAGCAGTCGGGGATCGAGGATTTCATGTAACTACTCGAGGGCATGTGCTGTCAGTCACGGCTTCACCGCCGGGCGTTGTTTATTCTGCTACCGAGCGAGCTGAGTGTGAATCAATCATGAATAATTAACTTCCCCGAGTGTGTACAGCGTTCACATGGATCGTTCGCACCACGGTGGGTTGGAGACCGAACGACAGGAGTTGCGACACCCACGAGCAGGTGCGAACAGGGTCGGGGTGTTCGTGACGAGTCCGAAGAGAGGGACCGACACGACCACGCAGCCGACACGTCGTCGGACACCCGTCGACAGTGACAATCTGCCGGATAGATCGAATACGAGAACCTCGACCGAAGAGTCCGTCGACGGGGCACGCTGGCCATCATGACCGATTGCCCAGACATCCGGGCGCTCTATGAGATCTCACTCGAGATCAGTCCACAGGGAAGCCTCGAAGCGACGGCCGAGGCTGCCCTCAGAGCGTATCTAGAACACCTGAATTGTTCGGTTGGTGCTGTCCTCGAGGTCTGTGAGACGAACGAGGGAGTCGAGTACGAGTCAGTTGTTACCGTTCCGGAGTCGGCGGCGTCAGTTGTGTCTGCAGCGATCGGTCGATTAAATAGCAGTTCTGACACGGTTCCGCTCTCGGGAACACTCACAGACGGAACCCACTTCTGCGTACTGGAACTCCCCGCAGTCGGTGCACTCGTCCTCGGGAGACGAGAGGGGACCCTCCCAGAGGAGCTATCTACCGAACTCGAGTCGCTCAACGAGAAGTTCGCCGAAGCCTGTACCAGTACCCACACCGAACAGCGGCTCCGTGAGGAACGCGACCGGTTCGAAGCGGTCGTCGATTCGATTCCAGAACCGATCGCGACCGTCGTCGTCGAAGATGGCATCCACCGAGTGACACGAGTGAACACGTCCTTCGAGGAGACGTTCGGCTCACTCGAGCCAGCGAGCGAGCCGACCGATCTCCGTGCGTTCGTCACAGCGACCGAGGAGACACTCGACGACGAGTGGGTACAGCGTCTCACCAACGGCGAGCCAGTCAGACAGTCGACCACCAGTGAGACCCGCGATGGCTTCGGTGAGTTCGTCTTCTGTGGCGTTCCACTCGACCGTCGAGAGCGCCTCGAGTACGTCGCAATCTATGTTGACATTACCGAACAAAAGACTCGGGAGCGGAATCTCGAACGACTCTACTGGCGAACTGAAGGCATCATCGCAGGTGGGGATCGCAACACGATCTGTATGCGAGCCCTCGAGACGATCGACGAAATTCTCGCTCCAACCGACACTGCGATCCATTGCTATGAGCGCGACGAACACGTACTCAACGCTGTCGCCACAACTACTGGGTTCAGCACGTCTCTCGGCGGGGAACCACTCACCGAGGTCGACGGCTCACCGCTGTGGGATGTCTACGAGCAGGGCGAACCAGTACATATCGACGAGCTGGACGGCGAGAGCAACGTCTCGAGTCTCCTCGCGTTCCCACTGGGTTCCCACGGCGTTGTGACGTTGCTCCACACCGAGCCCGAGGCCTTCAGCGACCAGGACCGGTACTTTACACAGTTGCTGTCGACTGTGCTGAAGACCGCACTCGACCGTGAGAAAAACGAACGAGGGCTGAGAAACGTCCAACAGGTCGTCCGGGAGACGGCAAACCAGGAAAGCCACGAAGAGATGGCCAAGACCGTTCTCGAGTGGCTTCCCAGCGCACTCGATCTCCCGCTCGCAGGACTCTGGCGCTACAGCCCGCCGGAACGCTGCCTGGAGCCACTCGGACAGACCGAGCAAGGAAAAGCGATGATCGAAGAGCCACCAACCTTCTCCGGTGAGGGAAGTATCGCCTGGCAACAGTACGTCGATGGCGAATCGACGATCATCGACGATGTCGCGTCCCACCCGGAAACGCACAACCCCGAGACGCCAATCGGCTCGGAGATTATCGCACCGATCGACGAGTTCGGCGTCCTCGTTGCGGGCTCGCCTCACACGGAGGACTTCTCTGACCTCGAAGCCGAGATCATAGACACCCTCACGACGAACCTCAGAACAGTGACTCGGCTGCTCGACCGCCGCCAAGAGATCCGGCTGCTCGACCAGGTACTCGCCCGAATCCTCCGGCACAACCTTCGAAACGAGCTCACGAGTATCCGCGGCTACGCGGGCATCATCGAACAAACCGCAAGCGGTGCCATCGCTGAGAAGGCAGCAATGATCGTCGATAGCTGCGCCGACCTCGAGCAGACAGCAAAACACGCCCACGAAATGCGTGAGATCGTCCAGAGCCGAACCCAGACTCAGCGACTCTCGCTGGCAACGGTCACACGGCTCGCAGCCGAGACACTAGCCAAAGAGTATCCAGACGCCACCATCGACCTCGAGGTCGACTGCTCCTGGGAGGTCGTTGCCCACACTCGGCTCCAAACTGCAATCGCCCACCTCATCAGAAACGGGATCGAACACACACAACACGACCAGGCCCGCGTGGCAGTTACTGTCGGCACCCGCGACGGAATCCCAATGGTCAGCGTCGCAGACGATGGACCAGGAATCCCACCCCACGAAATCGAAATCCTCGAGGAGCAACGAGAGTCCTCACTCGCCCACGGCAGTGGAGCCGGGCTGTGGACCATCGACCGGGTTGTCGAGTACTCTGACGCCATTCTCGAGTTCGAGGTCGAAGATGGAACAACCGCGACGATCCTGTTTCCGGCCCACCAGGAAGACAACGGACGCTGAGTGAGTGGGCTGTCACCTGTTCGATTCTCGTGTTGACTGGTTCCTTGAGCAGCGACGGTGTAGCGTGACCGACAGGCAGCCAGTTTGATATCGCGCTATAGAATATATCTAACCCAGTACCAAGAGTTGAACACAGTTGCGAATGTACTACATTCAATACTCTCAGCCCGTCTAACAGCGGTTATTCTTTTATACGCCTGCACGTCCGAGGATCTCGTATGGGAAACGACCTCGAGCAGACGACCATCGGCCTCGGGACGACCGTCTACACCGACGACGGAGACGAAATCGGGACCATCCGCGGCTTCGACGAGAGCGGCTGCTACGTGACAGTGCGGGACGGGCTCGAGGGAATGAGCGTCGAACACGTCCGGTCGGGGAAGAACTTCGGCGAAGCACACCTCATGTGGCGCTGTCAGGAGTGTGGAGAGATGGGCGAACTGAACGGCGAGATCCCCACCGAGTGTCCATCGTGTCAGGGCCCAGGCGAGGGGATTTACTACTGGACCGAAGACTGATCGCCACGCATACGTGACCGCCGACACGAAGAACTGGCGATGGAGATCGTCGTCTTCGGTGCGGGAAGTCTCGGGAGTCTCGTTGGCGGCTTGTTGGCGAGCAAACACAACGTTACCCTCGTGGGGCGATCCGATCATGTCACGGCAATCAAACGCGACGGACTCGAGCTCACGGGGGCGGTTACACGGCGAGTTACGCCGAATGCGACGACTGACGGCCGCGGGCTCACAGCAGCACTTGCCATCGTAACGGTCAAAACCACCGATACAGAAACCGCAGCGGAAACGCTCGCAACCGGCACGTTCGACGCCGCCCTTTCATTGCAGAACGGACTCGGAAACGAAGCGACACTGGCAACACAGCTCACCTGTCCAGTCCTCGCCGGAACCGCAAGCTACGGAGCCTACAACCACCAGCCCGGTCGCGTCGAATGTACGGGACTGGGAGAACTCGTCATCGGCCCACGGGCTGGTGGTTCCTCTCACACCGCCGACCGGATCGGTGAGGCGCTCCAAGCTGGCGACCTCGAGACGACCGTCGCCACAGATATGCCCCGCCGACTGTGGACGAAACTGGCCGTCAACGCTGCGATCAATCCGGTTACGGCACTCGCAAATATCGACAATGGCGCGGTTCTCGAGCCCCCAGCCGACCAACTCGCCCGCGAGGCCGCTCGCGAGACGGCACGGGTTGCCAATGAAGCAGGAGTTTCACTCTCACCCAGTGATGCCATCGACGCTCTCGAGCGTGTCGCGAGTCAGACGGCCACAAACACCTCCTCAATGCGCCAAGATGTCCAGGCCGGCCAGCAGACAGAGATCGACGCGATCAACGGCGCAGTCCTCGAACAAGCCCAAGCGTACGATGTTGCCGTGCCGACCAATCGGATGCTCACGAGCTTGATTCGTACGTGGGAGCGCGGGGCCGGAGTTCGATCATGACCGGATCGCATGGAACAGTCGATTCGACTGGGTCTCTTTGTAATTTGTCCCAGCTCGTTTGTGTCGAACGAGAATGCGGTTTATGACTCACCAGGCAGATTCTGCATACTACTCAGGTATAAACTGTATGTGGCGATATCAAATGTTCGTCGGCATGGGAACACCCAGTCACAGCACGACGGCGCTGTACGATCGATTTCGACACGGAGCAGGCTGCTCTTGGCTCTCGTGATACAACTGCGACGATGACTGACACGACCACCTGTCGTTGATCGCTAGATGGCACTCACGGCGCGTCGAAACCGAATCAAAACGAACCGGGTTAGAACGGTGCCTCTGGTCCTTCGTCCGGCTCACCGTCGTCGACAGTCTCGCCGGGGAACGACGGCGTCATCCCACCGCCGACATCGGCCTCGCCACCGCCACCAGTGTGGGCATTGACTTTTTCGATTTCGGGAATCTCTTTGACCATCCGACTTTTGATCGCCTGGATCGTCATCGGAGAGATACCACAGCCGCTGCAGGCACCACCGAGTGCAATCGTGACCTCGCCGGTCTCGCGGTCGAGATCTTGAATCGCGGCGCTACCACCGTGCATCTGAATCTGAGGGAAGTTTCGACGGAGGAAGTTAGTGACACGTTCCTCGAGGTCGTCCCCGCCCTGGGTGTCGGTACTCATACCGTTGCGTTGGCGGTCGGGACCCCTAAACCTTCCGTCAGGGACCGGACCCTGAGGTTACTCGACGCCGAAGGTGCGCTCGAGCTCGGTCTCGATTTCCTCGACGTGGGTCTCGAGGACTTGCTCGAACCGGTCTTGGTCGACGAGGACGCCGGAGAGCCGGCCGTAGGGCTCTTCGGGAAGTTCGATCCAGAAGCCATCCTCAGGATCATAAAACGGTTCGCTCTCGTTCAATACCTGCTGGTCGATCGCGTGAACGAGTTCGGAGTCGTACCGATCGTTCATCCGGTTGAACGCGTTCTTATACGCCTGCTGGAGTTCAGTGAAATAGTGAACGTACTTGTCTTCGAACTTTGCAGGGTCGAAGTCGGCCATGCAGCTAGCCAGGAGGTGTGACGACAAAAGTCGGACGATCGGCCCCGAGACGGGTGATGAGCCGGCACCCCCCAACTGGAGACGTGCGTGCGCAAGCGGAACGCCCACTCCCACGACTCGCCACGTCAGGACACATGCCACCCGACCAGCCACCGATCCCACCCCAGGCGCTCCCGCCAGGCTGGGGACCAGCCGACCTCGAAGACGAGCGGTTTGGCTACCGCTGTCGGGAGCCGCCAGTGACCCTGATCGCGGATCGGAAGCCCGCAACCCGGTGTCACCCGAGTCTTGGCATCGAGGGGTGTTGGGAGCTGTGCAGTCGGTATGCACTCGGAGACCGGACGGTCGAAGCAGTTGTTGGCCGCGTCTCGACTCGAACCGCGGCGGTGGAGGGACTATTGGCGTGTATGCATACCATCCACGACGACGTCGAGGAACCGACAGATCCCGTCGACATCCGTACCGTCCTCGAAGACGTCCCCTTGGCTGATGTCGTCCCAGAAGATACATCGATTTGACACACTCGATCGTCGCACAGACCTGTGTGCGATAGGATTCGTTTGGCCTACATCGCTGTCAACTGTTGCCAGTGAGAGCCACCGGAAGCAACTCCAGAGAAGCCATTTCACACCGCGAGTCCACAACGCCTGTGACTCGAACGGTTCGCACGACTGCTCGAAGCGTCGTCAGAATATTCTGTATCGCCACATGAGATACATTATATAAAGATCTTGTATCGGCAACCGCAGCACCCGCGTACGTGGTGTGGCTGACTGCGGCTGTTCGTCCGTGAACGACACGGCATGGCACGGCAGATACCTCCTCGTCATCCGGGTTGTGTAACGGTACCGCGTATTGCGGTACCCGAGTGACACATTGCACGTCGAGAGCGGTCCCAGCCGCTATCGGTCGAGAGATAGGAGCCGGTCGAAAACCGACAGCGACGAGACCGGGTGTCTCGAGGAGACTTGCTGTTCGTCGGGGTACGAACAGCCACCCGAGTCCGGGTATCTGATCGAGGACACGAGGTGTCCGTACACGGGGTGTCTGCACATCGAGCCCGTTGTCACAGACTACGAACCACTGCCGGCTGGGGTCAGCCGATCGACCCAACGCGACGGTAGTTCTCTGTTCACAGTCGAGCCACAGCCGGTCGGGTACGAAGTCGGCAGCGCGACGCCGGCCGCGATTTTACTGCACTGAGGCCGACAGATTAGGTGGTAAATCATATATTGCGATATCAAATACTGTGGTTGGCGGTTGTGTAGGGCCGATCAGAGCAGAGGCCTTCCCAACAGAATCGTGTCCTGGGTCCAGACAGTCACACAGCACGGAAGCCCACCGTCAGGGGTAGCTGACAGTAGCCGTTCGAGTACACTCACACGAGCGACCTCGAAGCGCCCACCTCAAATCAGGAGAGTTGCTCGCCGACGATCTCGTCGGCGCGAGCGACGAACGATTCCTCCTGGCCGGCCGGAACAGTCGCCCCGGCAGCCACGTCGTGTCCGCCACCGTTACCGCCGACCGCCCCAGCGGCTTCGTGCATGACAACTGAGAGGTCGAGTCCCGTTCGGACGAGCGCATGGGTACCACGTGCCGAGACCTTAACCTCGCCTTCGTGGTCTGGGTCAGTCTTGGTTGCGAAGGCAAAAATCGGCTTCGAGCGGCTGATCCCATCGTTGCCCATCGCCATCCCGGCGACGATGCCGACGATCGTCTCCCGGATTCGGTCGCCAGCGTGGAACCACTGGACGTGGCCCTCAACCGTGACCCCCTCGGCCGTAACGAGGTCGATCCCGTTCGAGAGGTTCCGGCGGTGGTTCCGTAGCAGCGTTCGGGCACGCTCGAGTGCGCCATCCCGGTCACCGAGACAGACTGCCAGGCCGACGTCAGCCCGTTCATAGCGTGCAGTGGCGTTGAGCAGCGTCGAGAACTCGCTTGCGTCCCGGAGTTCGGTGCCGATCGGTTCGCGGGCGAGGACGTAGCTCGTCCCGACGAGGTGATCGATCCTGTGGGCGGGGACACCCCGAGAGACGGCCCGCTGGACGAGCGCGCTGGCGACGACCTGTTTTTCCTCACCAGTGAGATCGGCCCAGTATCGCCACTCACCGTTGCGTTTCAACTCGAGGTCGAGCTCTTCGAGAAATGCCAGGGCACCCGACTGATCGCCTGAGATGCCGGGAATCTGGACGTCGGTTGCGTACTCGAGGAGTTTCGGGAGTGGGCGGGTCTGTTTGCCGTAGAGTGCGAGGTCGGTGCCGGTCTCGAGGACGCCGACCTCGACGCCGTCAGCGACGATTGCCTCGTTGGCTCCGCAGAGTCCACCACCGGACGCTTGCATATCGCCGACGGCACCAACGACGGCCAGGGCGGCGAGGTCGCGGTTGTCGGTGCTCGTCGGTGAGTCGCCGACTGCCGTTCCGCCGTCGGCGGCAATCCCACCGCTGGACCGCGCGGCGAGCGCACGAGCGAGGACGTAGCTCGCTCCTGCTCCCGAGAGTTCCGACGCGCCGTCGAGACCGACCAGGAGTGGGTTGAGGTGATAGGTCGTCTCGGCGTCGGCCGGCTGGTGGTGATCGGCGATCACCGGGGTAAACCGACCGGCTTCCTCGTGGGGGACGATCTCTGTGAGTTGCCCGCTGCCGAAGTCAGTAAAGAGAACGGTGTCGTACTCGGTCTCGGCGATCGCGTCGATTGCCTCGGCGTCGAGTTGCTTCTCGAAGACTGTCTCAAACGGGATTCCGGCACGCTCGAGGGCTGTACTCGCGATTGCAGCGCTGGTCAGCCCGTCGGCGTCGATGTGTGAGGCGAGCAGCACGCGGTCGGCGGTGAGCAACCGGTCGGCACAGGCAGTCGCACGATCGGCGAGTTCCGGCACCGGACCCGTCATTACCACCTGTTGGGTCACGATCACCGATAAACCTCTGGACTCGAGTTCGGCTCACGAGCCTCGACCGCGACACCGCAGGGTTTTATCGGTGGCCCGACTGGCACCGAGTATGACCGAGGCGACGGGTATCGTCGGGGAGTTCCAGTCGCTAAAAGCCGAGACCGACGCCGACGTGCTGGCGATGCAGTGTGGGGACTTTTATGAGTTCTTCGGCGAGGATGCCGAACTCGTCGGTGAGGAACTGGACCTGAAAGTGACCTCGAAATCATCTCAGGGCCAGTCATATCCGATGGCCGGGGTGCCACTCGACGATCTGACGCCGTATCTCAAGGCGCTGGTCGAGCGCGGCTATCGCGTCGCCGTCGCCGACCAGTACGAAACCGAAAGTGGCCACGCGCGAGCGATCGAACGGGTCGTCACGCCGGGGACACTGCTCGAGACCACCGATGCGGACGCCCAGTATCTCGCGGCAGTCGTTTCAGCGAATAGTGGCTATGGACTCGCCTTCGCCGACGTGACGACGGGGCGCTTTCTCGTCGCCGACGCCGACGGTCGGGACGCAGCGGTGACCGAACTCTACCGGTTCGCTCCGGTGGAAGTGTTACCCGGCCCCGAGGTGCGAACAGACGACGAGCTACTGGGGACGATCCGGGAGCGGTTCGACGCGACGCTGACACTCCACGAGACAGAAGCGTTCGCACCGAAACGGGCAACCCACAGCCTGCGCCAACACTTCGGTCGTGAGACCGTCGACAGCTTGCCGGTCGCCAAGCCGGCAATCGCTGCTGCGGGGGCGATTCTCGCGTACGTCGAGGAGACCGGCGTCGGCGTGTTGGCCTCGATGACCCGGATCACGTCCCACCACGGCGACGACCACGTCACGCTCGATGCAACGACCCAGCGCAACCTCGAGCTGACCGAGACGATGCAGGGCGACCGCGAGGGGTCGCTGTTTGCGACGATCGACCACACGGCGACGAGTGCCGGGCGGCGACTGCTCACGGAGTGGCTCTGTCAACCCCGCCGTTCGCTCGATATCCTCGAGCAGCGCCAAGCGGCGGTTGCAGCGCTCTCGACGGCGGCACTGGCTCGTGACGAATTACAGTCAGTGCTGGGCAAGAGCTACGATCTGGCGCGACTGGCCGCGAAGGCGAGTTCGGGCAGTGCTGACGCACGGGATCTCGTAGCCGCCCGGGAGACTCTGACCGCACTGCCCGAGGTCGCTGACACGATCGCCAAGACGTCGGCACTCGCCGACTCCCCACTAGCCGAAATCGTCGCTGAACCAGATCGTGACGCAGCC
>LKMJ01005127.1_pt1 | contig 12343 bp, 17 predicted proteins | sample 643391 | NCBI WGS metagenome assembly LKMJ01 (sample SAMN04112250, study PRJNA286221) | soda lake metagenome | biome: soda lake; feature: Kulunda Steppe; material: water; isolation source: sample PL-Br10 brine of Picturesque Lake | place: Russia: Kulunda steppe | collected 2010-07
CATAAAAAACTATCAGTGCATGCAGGAAGAAATATAGCTTATTGTTTTCCTGGCCCAGAAAAGCAGACACATTGTTTAAGTCTGCGGAAGAAAAAAGGGAAGCATAAGTCCTTCGGAGAGAGACAACATGTGGATGGGTGCAGTGGAAAAGGACGTGTTGCTCATCCTGTACACCATGAGCATTACACAAGTCACAAGTAGGAGAGGTATTGTGAGTCCAGGTCACAGTTTCAATTAGTAGAGTGTGGGCATGAAGTCTTTATGCAATACAAACCTTGTTCTTCACTGTCTGGTCAACAATATCTTGTCTCATTCAGATTTGTTTGATCCTAGGTTAAGGCTCTGCAAGCCTGGTAAGGTAAGGTAAGGTTTTTAAGGCTTTATCCGCCGAACGAGGGCAACTTAGCCGGTTGTGAACCTCCAGTGAGGTTCGAACCCCGAACCCACAGGTTGCGAGGGTGGATAGTCGACTTTCCATCGCAGGTGCCCCGCCGCCTCAGGCTGCTCGAGTATCCGGAGCTTTGCAAGCCTGGTAAGCTCCAGGCAAACTGCCATCTTTTGGCAGGCAAATTTGATGTTAATTCAAGCCTCTCCTAACCCTGAAGCCCTCTAACGACTCTCTGCCTTCCCATTCTGTGCCACGTTGTCCGTAGTCTCACTGACCAGTGAGGATTGAGAGTGTGAGCAAGGGTGACTGGAGTCTTTGGCTGGGTTAAATTCCCTGTTGCACCACAGTTATGTAATTAAGTATTATTCCGTAGGCTAGGTTCCCCCCTGGTGCATTAGCCCAAGCTCACACTCTAGTCCTCCGTCCGTCCTATCCGTGTACCCCGATTCCCGTAGTCAGGACCACTTGACATTCTGTGTATAAACATTTATGGCCAGTGCATGCACCTTTGGAGAAATATATGGGTCTGGGAAGATTCATTCAATTTCACCCAAGAGCTGATTTTCAAAAGTTGCTCAAATGAATGACCAAAACACGCGGCTCTTGCCAGTGCATGCATTTACACACACTGGTCCTTTCCAGAGCTTGCTTTTTTTAGAAAGGATAAATCCCTGCAACGAAAGACCAAGAAATCAGCCTTTGTCTCAAGGCTAGATATGCTAGGCTGCCCTTTTCAAAAGTCTTCCAAGGTAGCTTCCACTTTTATAGTCTATGTACATCAAATTTCTTGTTTAAGTTTTGTGCAACTCTTCTTCGACTGTCAAACAGACTTGAGAGAAAAAGTAAACGAGGTTAGCTAAGCCCCCCTTGGGTCCTACGAGGAATGACTACTAGTAGTAGATCATCTGAGAAAAAGGAAACATACAGGGCTGCGGAACTAGATGTCCTTCAGCGGAATCCTCCCTTTGTCACAAAGGAAATGGACACTGTGCCAAGTGCTCAACTTGAAGTGCTGCTGTGCAGAATGGGGTGCATACTCTTGTTTACTGTAAATATTTGTTTGTCACATGGTGCGCTCTCTCAGAAAGAAGCATTCTTTCCTTTTTCTCCCTTCCTGCCAGTAATTCTCTGTGGAGGCCCTTCATATTTTGCATGCCTTGCCTTGTCAAACTGTCATTGATTTCCTTTCTCAACGGCACAACAACTTTGCCATTTCATCTCAGACATCATAATGATTATGGATTATTTGGCAAAACAAGCAAGTTACCAATTAGCCTAAAGGCCAGGCTGGCAGTCAGCCTTAGCTTGTACTCCATGTCCCACCCCAAAAGCTACGCATGCAGCAAGAAGCTACGCGTCAGTTAAGGAAATGGAGACAAATTGGCCCGAAGTGCTGTGAGTCTCCTTCATCATTTTGAGTTAGACATTTCCCTAAAAATCCGGGGCTTTGGGAACTTTGTTCATGTGCTTCACTAAAGGATTACAAGGATAACAGGTGCTTTACTTTGGCATCCTCTGGAAGGAAGCCAGGATGTATGCATCCAAAAACTTCATTCTGTCTTTGGAAGGGGGCCCTCGTACGTTTACTTGCGTTAGCTGCAAATCTTCTCCAAATGGCAATTCATGCTCCCAGGGCCCCCCCTGATTGCATGTATGTAAGGTTTAGATACAGGTGTCAAACAACCAGGCTGGCAGTTTAACTCTGATTTATCAGCACAGGGGTCCGGTGCAAGCACCAGAAAGCTCTCCACCATTAAAAATAAGGTGGACAGTAGCTTAGTCAACCTCTTCCTTAATCTAGGGTGATCAGGCTAACATTTAAGTTCAAAGCTTGCAGAACACGGGGGACATAGTTGTGGTGCTAACGGATGCAGACTTGTTTGCTTGTGAAGCAATGCAAAAATAATTGATCACTCAGTGTACATCACAGCGGTAGACCCATCTTTTCTGGCTAACATACAAAGTTGACACAGAGACTGGATCACAAAAGCACTTTGCTGAATACCGAAGCAACGATGACGACTGGTAATAAGGAGCTGAAATAGGGCAGCCGGTACTGAGTTTACGTGTAAATCACAATTACAAAAATTCCCACTGCCTCACACCTGCGGACGGGTTTGGACAACAGTGATTGACCCGTCCTCCTCTACCACACCTTCTACATCTTGTGCACTGCCCAGTGCCGTCTCTATCGCAGCCCCAACCTGCATGCAGAAAGCACACTTGGTTTTGCTATGTAATGTGCAGTCATGGGAAGCTTGTGCATTCCCCAGAAGATGATGTGTGTCGCTGACAGCTTTGGGCTGCAAACCTGTTTTCAAAAGCATGCCACAGACAAGCCTTAATCAATCTCACGCCTCGCGAGTTCTTTTCAAGCACATGCAGGGCCAATGAGAACAACAGGCAGGACAATGAATTACACACAATCGATTGGCAAATAAGGCATCAAGCACCAATAAATTGTCACAAAGTAGCCATGCTGCACTTGGCATGGCCGTATTGCAAAGGCCTTCCATAGACAGTTCAGTTCCATCATGTTCAAGACATACCGGAGATGATAGAAATGATGAGTAATGCTGGACGGAAAAGACGGAAACGCAGTCCTTTAAAAGCCACTCATCAGTGGGACACACCTTGCAAATACGAGACAGCAATTGCTGGCGGAAGGTGACATCCGTGACAAGCTTGTCTTCTTGATAGTCCACAGGGAGGGTTTTGGTAGGGTCCATGGTAATGCTCTCATACAACCCAGCACCTGCAGTATCCAGATGTTTGTGGTACTTTCATGGAGGGAAATAGCCTTGCATCACAAGCTAAACATGACTGACGGTCCGGGGCTTTGGCGAAATGCGCATGCCTGCATGTTTCCACTGCCGTCCACCTTCACTCTCAGGCTGCTCTCTAAAACAAATGGTTTGAGCTTCCAAGTCTTTGTGCTTAGGTCTGCTTGGAGTCACATGCACAACATCACAGAGCAAGCCACAGATCACAAGGGTGCTTTTTTAATGTGAGGGTGCAGAACAGGCTCGCAACCAGACTAAACCAAACACTTGCTCCTAGCCTGCTTGCTTTTGCGCAGAAAATAACTAATCATGAAGCAGCAATGATAAAAAGTGTTTGGGATCAGACAACAGGCCAGGAGCACTGCGAGGGTGTCACATGTTTAATTGAAAGGCAACAACATAAAAGGTCAATTGTAGCAGTATCTCCAACTGTTCAAGCATCTATATTCAGGCATAGCTATAGGGTGCGGAATATAATATTATATTCTGGAATTTGTACATTATATATATTAAATATAGTATTATATATTATATAATACACCAATTCAAGAATTTCGCTGAGAGTGGGTATGGTGTTTTTGCACACAGAAAGAGGGTTAGTAATGAACGGGAAGTCTTGTGCAGTTGCACACAAGCTACTTCTTCCATGTGGCTGTTCTGCCCTCTATTGTACATAGTGTACGAGTATACTTCCAAAGGCTGCTTCAAAAATGAAATTGCCAAAAGCTGCCCCAAGACAACATAACTGCTCCCCGCTAAAGACAACCCCCCCGAAAGGTTCTGCAAAAGAACTGCAAACAGAAAGTAGGTTATAAATGAAAATGTTTAGAAGTTCAGGAGCTGCACAAGCCACTTTGTTCAAGAGGCTATTTTCCGCTCTATTCTACTTCCATCATCATCTTTGAATTAATCTCCTTAGCTAATAAGTCGCTTTTCCCTCGACCAATTTTTTCATTCGGCCTGCAATCGCGCCGACCAAATTTGGAGCCCCGAAAAAAATATAATATAATATAATATATGGACCCGATATAACTATATAGTATAATAAATTTTATATAATGTATAATATTAGATGGCCATTCCGCTCCCTACTACCTATGCAAGCTCCCCCGTTCAACTTTGCCGCTACTTGCAGGCTGATTTACACATAGTAGGGGGTTCGTGCACATGCCATACACCAGACACCCTTGTACTTGTAACGAAGGCAGTCCCTTGCATCAATAGATTTGATACAAAAACAAGCATGATTGGAACCCCATGCCTGACACTCGCGTCCCACGGACGTGCACGTCCCTCCAGGTCCTTCACATTTGAGTCAGAGCGGAAGATGGAGGCGCAGGTATCCAAACACACCCTCCCGCACGGCAAGGCTTATTAAAGATTCCCTGCCATATTTTGGCAAAGGTAGCGTAAACCATGTTTCTGTCAAAACAAACACATGGCTGCCCCCCACCCGCACCCGCCAACCACTATTCTCATCCCTGCAATTCCCCCTGATCCCCACCCTTCTACTTTGCACCCCCTCCCCCTCCTCCTCCCTCCCTTGACCCAGCCCTCCGTTCCCATGCCCACATACGCTGCCCTCCAGATTTCTTGCCACATGCACATACTCAGCTCCTCCCCCCCTTCCCCCATTCCATGCATCCTTGCCCACCTGCGTAGCCCTCCAAGTCCTCGCCATTTGAATCGGAGCGGAAGATTAGGGACTCGCCCACGAACATGCCCTCACTCTTGCTGGCATAGTGGAGCACCTCGGGATCACCCAGGGCTGCCTTGGGGGCCTTGAAGGCAAAAGCGCTGCCGGACACCTCGCCACTGACAAGCGACTCGCCTGCACGTGCACACACACACGCATGCCGCCATCGTATTCAAACATTGGAGTGCGCCCTGCACGACACCTGGCCGCTGACCAGCAGCGTGCCTACGCATGCATGCCTGGCAAGGCGGCACACGCCATTGCTGCGTGCACATGGTAGGTCCGGATGCGCACGAGCAGAGAGGATGGCATGGGGGGTGTCGTTTACAAAGCCGCGCCCCTGGCCACGACTGTCCTAGGGATGTCCTAGGGATGTCCTAGGGATGTCCTATAGGGATGTCCTATAGGGATGTCCTAGGGATGTCCTAGGGATGGCCTAGGGATGGCCTAGGGATGGCTGTTGCAAGTCGGGGCCGTCATGGGCAGGCAAATCCCTCCCGCTTCACAACTCAGAGAGATGTCTGGTACACACACGGTAAGGCTGAGGAGCAGATGGGCGAATGGAAGGGAAAGAAGGGGGGGGGGAGATTCAGGTCAGGGTCTTCCATCTCTCTCCTTCTTTCCAGGGCATGCCTGGTGCGCACTCGGTGAGGCTGAGGCTGCACACGGACGGCTAAGGGGGTCGGGCACCGGATGTGCCATCCTCCCCAGGATGTACCATCCTTCCCAGGACGGGCACCGGATGTGCCATCCTCCCCAGGATGTGCCATTCTTCTCAGGACGGGCACCGGATGTGCCATCCTCCCCAGGATGTGCCATTCTTCTCAGGACGGGCACCGGATGTGCCATCCTCCCCAGGATGTGCCATCCTTCTCAGGACGGGCACCGGATGTGCCATCCTCCCCAGGACATCTGCAGCCCAACACTCCGTCAGGTGCATCAGCTCTGACACCAAACCCGGATCTCAGCTGCACATTATCAACATCACATGGCACGCCCATACCAAACGCTGGGGAGATTCGCTTCACGCTCTGGCGCGCCCAACCTCATGCCCTGGCACATCTTACCTTATGTGCTGCCACCCCCTACCTCAAGCCCAAGCCCACCCCGGCTCATGCCCTGCCACCCACCTAAGCCACGGACAAGCTCACAAAAGATCTCGTTGGGGTCGTTATTGGAGGGGTTGCGAGTGTGGATGACAAAAGCGTAGTGTGCAGGTACCACGCGTTGCACAAGGACCGCCATGCGCACGTCATCAAAGCTCAAGCCAATCTACAAGCAGGTGCGCGTTCCAGGGCTTTGGAATTGAGCACTATCTCTGACAGCCATACGTGTGCATGGCAGCATATGCATGTGTGTGTATGCACATGTGTGCTGACAGCCCTGTCATGGCATGTATATACCCAAGCATACAAGCCGTGGCACATGCCTTTCAGGCAAAGAGCAGAGGTGGGCAGCAGCAATTGTCCATCACCATCAAGGGTTGCTTAAGGACCACCATGCCAAGGCAAGGCTGGTGGTGAGACCAGTGACATATGCCATGGGTGCACACAAAGGCACACCTGAGGCCAATACATGCTGCCACACAAAGGCACACCTGAGGCCAATACACACCTGAGGCCAATACATTGTGGGTGCACACAAAGGCACACCTGAGGCCAATACACGCTGCCACACAAAGGCACACCTGAGGCCGATACACACCTGAGGCCAATACATTGTGGGTGCACACAAAGGCACACCTGAGGCCAATACACATGCTGCTGCCTGCTTGGAGCACGATGAGGCTGCCGAGGCAACCACTGCAGGAGAAGGATCTGCGTCCAAGGTGCCGCTGCACAGCGGATGGCCTCACCTTCCGCAAACTGAAGTAAGCCCTGTCGTTGTACTTGGAGGCCCAGACGCCCTTGATAGCGTCCATGGCCTTTGCCCATCGGTCTACGCTGTCTGGCAGTGGGATGCCTGTAAAGAGGCAAGGTCGTGCCCATCTTGACAAATCAGACGCAACAGCTTTATGGGCAAGGCCTGCATGCCTTACGAGGCGCAAACATCCAGGCAATCAATTCTGGGCCATCCGCAGACCCTTGATGTGCCCACGCTTCCTCATGACATACTATTCCGCGCTTGCGTCAAAAAGCCACTGGTACTGCCACGCTTTGAGCACTGCAACAACTGTGGATGTGCACAACTGTGGATGTGTGAGTGCTGCAACAACTGTTGCACATCCACAGTTGTGCCAAGCTCATGGGATGCACATTCACAGTCGTGGGCTTCCAGAAGGCTACTGGTGCCAAGCTCATGGGATGCACATCCACAGTTGTGCCAAGCTCATGGGTTGCACATCCACAGTTGTGGGCTTCCAGAATCAGGTAAGGGAGCACTTAGGGGACGTTTCTAGCTAGGCTATCTGTTTCGTGCATTGTTCTGTGCGGCACGTGCAGAAGACGCGCCGAGGCGTCGCAACTGTGAGCACACCAGCAGTGTTCTGCACTGACCAACATCCCTGGCCTACTTGGCAGTGCAGGGAGTGCAGGGAGCGCTTGCATCAGGGCAGGTGGCCAGCACGCACTCATTTTGCAAAGAGAAGGTTTTTGTGCTCTGAGTTCAAGGAGTCCCCCCCCATTTTGGTGACAGCCACAGTGCGTTCAGAGCACGTACACTGGTGATAGCTTGCAGCCCACTTGGCGCACCTGCAGCCTCCATAGCTTGCATGAGCTGCTCCCGGGCTGCCTTAGGCACCTTAATCTGCAGGGGGGGTGGGCGGAGAAGGCGGGGATCAGAGAGGCGCTTGGTTGGTTTGCCAGTTGGGATTCCAAGAGGTGTTGGATGGAGTAGTCATGATCAGGCATTTGTCACAGGTTACACAGGAACTTGCTGGAAGTCCTGACAGAAGTGTGGGCAAAGAAGGGGCTAAAATGATGGATGCCATTGGCAGAGGTGGGCTTGAGGCTGGCCTATGGGAAGACACGCACACACACAACAACACATTCAAGGCGTTGCATAAGATCATCCCATCAGTCTCTCGAGGATCGAGATGAAAACAATCAAGATGTGGTAAGAGGTTCAGGATGTAGAATCATGCCTTATGCCTGCCCATGTACAGCGACGTGCACCTCAAGACAGTGCTAGCAAAACGGCGGGCCCATACGGTTCTTCTGCATCCTGCTTTTATGAGTGCACCTTGTGCAGGGAATGAGCAATGAACAGTGATTCAAGCATACGATACATATATGATACTTTTATGATATATATATGATACATGTTTATATATGATATGTGTATGATATATGATATATACATACATGATACGTGGCAAACAGCTTGTGCCTTTGCTGGAGTTGCCCCTCTGTCCTCCCAACATTGTTTTGTGTGCTGCAGCTGCAACCTCCGCCAAAAGCCTGGCATGAGCAGCACATGCCCCACCAGCTTCCTCCATGCTTCTCAGCCATCCATGGCACATCGTCAATTGCGTACCAGTCAATGTGTGCACTGCTCCTTCCTGCTGAATCCTCTGCACAGCTTTTGGGCACCATAGAGTGCCAGCACTGATTGGAGCACACTGCACGCACTGCAAAAGGCACGCAACCCCCTTCACCATTCCCAGCCCTTACCCAAAAATGCCATTGGCAGCCTCCCCACCTTCATGGCAATGCCGCGCAGCTCAGCCAGGAGCCGTTCCGCTTGAGTGCCGTCCGAGTTGCTCTGAAGCTGGGACACGCGCGCGCTGATCTCCTGCTTCACGCTGGCATTCTCCTCCGCCTCCAGGGCCTGGGCAGCACACATGTGCACACCAAGCGCGACGCTGGATAGGCACCCACCAAGTGTATCAGTACAGGATGACACACCAAAAACGGCACTTCAGGAGCACAAATCAAGCGCCACGCTGTAGAAGCACATACCAAGTACGATGGCTTTCGTGTCCATGTGACTGGCCTGCACCTGGAGCCAGGGCCTCCCCCCGGACAGATGGCGCCTGCACCCGGCGCTGGGACCTCCCAGGACTAAAGGAGGACCTTCGAAGAGATTCAGAGGATGCCCTTGCATGCATTCCCAGCGTTTACACCACCCCAGCGCTGGCACCTGCTGCCTGAACACACCAGGCCACACCATGCTTACCCTCACCTCCGCTCAGGCACCATGATCATCCCGTGGGCATGCAGGCCGCCACCTCCTGCCCATGCTTGCACACCTGGCCTGCCCACACACGAGGCCGCCCGCCCTCTGCATGACCTCACCAGCCCAAAGCACCCCAACATGGGCCCCGCCTGCCTGCGCACACCATGTGTCGGCGTGCCACCTGTAGGTAGCTGCGCGCCCTCCGTGCGACCTCACCTGCTCGAAGCACCCAAACGGGAGCGTGACTGAGGCCGGAAGTGACACTGACTCCGGCAGCTTGCCCCTCAGATTGGCGATGTTCCGGGACTTTGCCCCCACCACGCCTGGCGCGTACTCCTCCATCCCCACCACCCACTTTCCGGGCCATGTGGGCACAGAGATCTTGAGGTCTGCGTGCATCAATGCAGGGTCACATGCGCAGTGCTTCCAGGTGCGTGTGTGCACGTAAGCGGGCTTGTGCTCGCTCTAGGAATCAGTGCACAGTGATTGCAGGCGCGTGTGAGCACGTGAGTGGGCTTGTGCTTGCCTAACAAATCTGTCCTCAAGGAGCCCCAAAATCCTTTGCGCTGGGTAGCCATCAATGGGGGCCCAGGACACCAGACAGGCGCGGCACACCGCAGGGTGTTGTGCACTGTGTGTGAGTCCACACCAACAGGATTGCAGCCTCATTGGCGCCCTCATCAGCTGAGTCAAAGCCCATGAGTGCATCTGGGCAAACTGCCAGGTAGGGCACGCACTGGTCACCAGAGCAAAGCTGGGTTCCGGCAAAGCATCCCAGCTTTGCGTGTCAGGCACACAACCCTGCCCCCTACCCCTGCTCCAGGCGACACATACGTGTCATTGTAAATTGCTGGATGAGGCACACAATGGTTGCCAGAGCAGAGCTAAGCTCCCCTGCAAAGCATCCTAGCTCGCTGCCACAGGCAAAGGCGGGAACCCCACCTCTGTAGGACTTCATGGCAGCGGCGTCAGGGGCAGCAGGGGCTTGCTGCGCCGCCCCACTTGCCCCGGTGAACCGCAAAGACGTCCCTGCTGCCTGCAAGGTCATTGCAGCCAGCCATCACCGGGTCTGCATATTGTCTGCCGCCCATGGCCACACAAGACACCTGCGGGGCTGTGACTGATGACTGTGACAGATCACACTGTCTGCTGCCCATGGCCACACAAAACACCTGCGGTGCTGTGACTGATGACTGTGACAGATCACACTGTCTGCCGCCCATGGCCACACAAGACACCTGCTGTGTTTGCATGCGGTCTGCCACTCATGATCACACAATACAGACACCTGCTGTGCTGCTTGTGGCAGGCTTGCCCCTTGTGCATGACACGGTGCGTCCACCATCTCATGGCTGGTGGGCTTCAGGACATCCGCCAAACATACCACTGCAACAAACAGGTACAGCCAGGGCACGCCCCTTGGACGTGCCCTGCTGGACAAAGAGGAACATGCACCCTAGGCACATAAAAGCATGTATACGCGCGCAGAACATAGACCCAAGTTCCTCATTTGCTCTTCTGTGCTCTTCAGGACGTATCTGTGCAGTGAGGTTGCTGAGTCCAGAACAAGGCTATCATGTGCACGCATGCATCCTCACGCAGTATCCCTATACTCCTTGACCTGTTTCTCTCTGATCAGGGTGATACTACGTCATTGACATGCCCCACCTCATCTTCCAGGTTAATCTGGATGTTCTGACCCTCCAACTTTTTGAAATCCGCGGCCACCTGAAACCCATGTAAGAGTGCATGCAACTCTTTGCTTGGAGTCTGAAGTATGTTTACCCCTGTTTTGGTAATTTGTCTGAAATTTGTCTTTGTGAAAAAACAGGCTCTGGCATTCCTCTGCTGGAGTCTGGTGCTGCCTGCAGGGTGCAACACAGCTGGGCCTGTGGGGTGCAACAAAGTACGGCCTGTAGGGTGCAACACAGCTGGGCCTACAGTTACCACGCAATCCGCATGTACCATGCCCACGCAAGCTCACTTGTGTCCATTAGCATGGCTTACATGCCTCGCAGAATGACCACCATGGCAGAATGACCACTGTGGCAGAATGACCACTGTGGCAGAATGACCACTGCGGCAGAATGACCACTGTGGCAGAGCCCTGTGGTAGCAAACGTGGGTGCATGACATTCTTACATCACACAAAATGCCCCTCACCTCCTGAGAGAAGCACGCAGCCAAGAGCACGTCCATGTTGCGCGCGCGCACGGCACTATGGCTCAGGAGATCTGGGCACTGGCCATTCGCGCTGAGCACAGCCACGCACCCCTCTGGCACTTCTTCAGTGCCTGCAGCAGGCCGTGAGTGTGAACGCGTCGCAAAGCCTGGCTCAAAGGAGGCTGAGAATGATGATGGTTGCACAGCCCGCAAGGCCAGCACCCCAGGCATAATTCCTGATTTGTCCACCACCTCCAGGAACCGCAGGCCCTGGAACTTGTAATTGGCATGGGTGAGAATCTCCCGTTTCTGGACCATCCAAATTAATGTGAAAGCATATCATTGGAACATAAGGTAATGTGGGCTGAACAGAGCAGTTCCTGCGCGTCTAGGTGGTGGACGCGGCCTGCCAAACGGCGGGTGCACTTGGGCACAGAGTGCTCCCGACCCGCATGTGCCTCAAGCTTGCAATTCGGTGCCTGATTTGTCTGTGGTGGCGTTCTGGTGACGCAGGCGGGTGCAAGAGGGCCGGGCCAAGGTGCTCCAATGTACAAACATGGTTGTAACCACAAGAGACGCCTTGGACCGGCCTGTCGGTCTACCCCTCCGCGCAGACGCCCCCCACAGCACAGCGCGCCCCGCATTGTGTGGGACAGGCACCGATAACAATAATGGTGTGCGAGGAAGGGGGGGGGGGCGCGGACACTGGCGGGTGGGGGTATGGTCAAGGAGCTGTGCGCGTATGCAAGCACACGGATGTCCGACATTGTGCCGTGCTTGCATCTCAGAGGGGGTGCGCGCCCCTTTCCCTCCTCCCTGCCCCCTCCCACAGTGTGCGCCTGACCCATTTTCTTCTTGAACCCGCGCCTAGGACGCGCACGCCTGCCTTGCTGCCTGCCCCTCTGCCTCTCCCCCTCTGCCTTTCATCCTCTGCCTTGCCTTCTGCAGCAGCAGCAGCAGAAGCGGCAGCAGCAACAGCAGGGGGAGCAATAGCAGCAGCAGCAGTAGCAGCAGCAGCAGCAGCAACAGCAGGGGGATCAACAGCAGCAGCGGCGGCAGCAGCAACAAACACAGCAGCAGCAGCAACAGCAGGGGGATCAACGCAGCAGCAGCGGCAGCAGCAGTAGCATCAGCGGGGGGGGCAGAAGCATCAAGAGCAGGAGCAGCAGCAGCAGCAGCAGCAGCAGCAGCAGCAGC
>LKMJ01005128.1_pt1 | contig 12343 bp, 7 predicted proteins | sample 643391 | NCBI WGS metagenome assembly LKMJ01 (sample SAMN04112250, study PRJNA286221) | soda lake metagenome | biome: soda lake; feature: Kulunda Steppe; material: water; isolation source: sample PL-Br10 brine of Picturesque Lake | place: Russia: Kulunda steppe | collected 2010-07
AAAGCGACCCAGATGAGTGGCCCATTCACGTTCAAAGACGTTCAGGACTTCTCTCTTCGAGTTGTCAAGGCTGCTGCTGACAAACACTCGTTCAATGTTCGGAATCGATTTGATTTGGAGCAGGAGGGAGGCTGGACACGCGAACAGATTGAGACACGGTGTGAACGCCGATACGAACACGCGACGACATGCCTTCCCGTATTCTACCGTGAAGGAGGAGAAGAGTGGATCGACCTCTACTTCCTGAAAAATGGTAACGGTAGAGTTGAGAAAGAAGGCCCGTTGAAGCTACTCTGAATGGTTGATAGTTAGAACGGTGCGACGAGCCATTCTCCCTGCTCTTTGCGTTCGAGTTGTGGCCCAAAGACATCCTGCAGCGAATAGAGTTCGTCGTCATGCCGGAGATCGTAGGTTTTCCCACGGCGATGGAACTGTCCCTCAACAATGAACTGAACAGTTGGATGCTGGTATTCTAAATCATTTGCTCGTTGATCCATCTCACGCGCAAGTTCGGTTGTAAGGTCGTCATCTTCGAATGCTGCTTCTAACCCAATGACGCTGACCTCATCGGGAACGTCATTGTTCTTGAGACGGGTGATGAACTCGTCGACCGGCATCTGGTGATCGAATGCGTCGTATGATTCCTCAATAATGAGATTGTAACGTCCAGGGATTCGTCCAGGGCCTGCCATTACTATATTATTATTCTTTAGATTGAAAAAGGAGTATGTTAGTCCTCTCTTAGATCTTGAAAGAGACGATGACTACTTCCACTTCGGCATGAGACAATTCATCACTGGAAGGACCAATCTTGAATGTAGAGGTCATTACACAGAATCAGCATTCGTGCGCGATACTGAATCAATGAATGATTGTGCGTTCTCGGTCGGTATCGTCGCAGTAAACGTGATTGATGGCTCAACAAGAACACTATTTAATGACGCAAAACGACGGAGCTGGTCACGGTTACAGTAAACTCGGAGCATGATTGATTCCTTATCAGTCCCTTCTGGATCTTTTAGTCCAACGTTGGAAACGCCGATTGTGTCGTACTCTGTTCCAGAAAGGTAGTTTTCGACCCGTGCTGCGACTGGCTGGATATCTTCAAACTTCAGGACTAAGCAGCTCTTTCCGTCAATAGTGCTCTTTTTGAGTTGATGACTAAGAGAGACTAGGTAACTCTCTGTCGTCCGGAACTGAAGTTCAAACCCCTCATCACCAACAGCAGTCAAATCAAGTTTGATGTCGGTGGTGGAGGGTGTATTTCGCATTGTTTAGTAGCTCGTGATATCTCGATCTCCAAGCACTCGCGTATAGGCGTCGTCTCCGGTCACGTCGGCCAGTCGACCAGCCAGCTCACGCAGATCATCATCGACACCCCACTTGTCGACGTAGTTCTGGACGGCCTCGCCCTTCTCGTAGCGGTAGCGGAGGAACTGGAGCTTGTCGAGATTCGAGAGGTGGTCACTGCTGTCACCATTGACTCGCTCTTGGATGTAGGCCTGACGCTTCTCGTTATCCCAAGTCCCGAGTTCGAATCCGTCGTCCTGATTGTAGAGACAGGCCTCTTTGAGGTCCTTTGTCGTGGCATTGGTCCCCCGACAAAGCTTGTTCACATCGTCGTAGGACACGCTCGGGCTGTCCAGTAGATCGATGAACACATCCTCAATGCCAATGTCACTTGCCTCCTGAATAATTCCATAGATCTCTTGAACGACCTCCTTGGCGGACATAATTTCGCCGTCACGCTGGACCTTCCCGTGGTGTTTGGAGTACTCTCGGAAACAGGCACCCATTTCCATTACGCCAATGTCGCCGCGAGATAGGTCTCGGTTGGCTTCCAGTTGGGTTCGCGTCTGCCGGGCAGTACGGTAGATATCTCTGCGGAGAGATTTCCATGACGCCGCATCTGTCTCGTTAATAGGACGCCCGACGACAACAATGTCGAAGGAGACTGCCTCACCTCCGATGAATTTGTTCTCATCAGCATTGATCGGGTATGTCGCGGTTACTTCAAAACCTTCCTGACATAATGCTTGTAGGAGTTCACCCCACGATTCAACACCAGCATGATGATAAGTAAAGACAACTACACCATCTTGTTTTAATAACCTATGAATATTACCAAAGGCCTCAGCGATCTCTGATTCAAATTCTTTGGAACCCTTTCCTTGGGCAGGGTTCGCTACAATACTCTCAGCACGGGGCGTTTTAGTTGGCTCAAACTGTTCATATTCTTCTGAAAGAAGTATACGTTGCCATACATAAAAGAAATCAGATATTTCTGAATAGATTATATTATCATAGTATGGAGGGTCGGTTAGGACGAGATCAAATTCATCCTCCATTTCAAGACTTCGTGCATCCTGACAGTGAAGTTTAAATTCGCCTCCTATGGACTGAGAAAATTTCGGACTCTCGATTGTTTCACCATCCACAACATGTCGTTCTGTGGGCTCTTTGGCATACTCTACCCCTCGCTTAACCATCTGCCAAATAGATTCAAACGTTCCACGCCCATACTTAGCTCCCCATGGATTCCCTTCTGCAGGTTCATGGGGTACATCAAATGAGTTAGATTTGAAAAGATTGATAATTCCATTCCTACTGTAGTCGTATCCAACCATCATTGTATTTGTTCGGAGAATATTACTGAATGTCAAGAGAAGATACTCGCGAGCGGCTTCATTCTCTATCTGGTCAATTCCTTTCAACATTTTACTGAGCGTGAGAAGCTGACGGTCGTTAAACAAATCTGACCACTGATCAAAGCCGTGGTCTAAGAGATTATGACCTCCACCAATTCCCCCTTCAAATGCAGAACTGTCTGTCATTATACCAAGTGGAATGTCTACATTTGGAACATATTCGTGAAGCTCGGGAGAATTTTCCCATTCTTTTGAAGCATCGTCAAAAAGAGAGATATCTGCTTCAGATGGTGTCTTATAGCCTTTTACTTCACTTTTAGAGTGACCTTGATCGTCACATTGTTTGCAGTAATACTCAATAGCATATAATCGGAGATTGAATCCGTCTTGTTCTTGAACAGCATCTGCGATCCCATATTTTTGACCACATTCAGGGCAGGCGTAATCTCCACTACTTATATTACCTTCTGAAGGGTTAAATTTCTCATTAGTATTCGGTGAAACCTGCTCCGACTGCCAATCATCTACCCGAATAAGAGAACCATCTGTTGGGTCAAGCACAGTATACTGATCACTATGTTCGTATCGCCCTTTCCCTACTCGGTAATCACGAAAGAGAGGGACTGCACTATTACAAGAGACACAATCAACTTCTTTCACCCACAGACCATACATTATATCCGCTTCATGGCCTCTATTTGGACATTTTGTTTTATAATATTGAAGTACATCTTTTGAGACATTTTCCTTTAAATCTTCAAATGCATCTTCAAGAGCATTAACATCAACTTGGCTTGCTTCCATTTGCTTTTTTGTAACAAACCAAGCCACCGGATTTAGATCGTTACCAACCGTTTTTGCACCAAATCTTGATGCTTCACAAATAGATGTTCCACCACCCATGAACGGGTCAAGTACCTTTTTATCTTGTACACGAACATCCTTCGGATACAACTTCCAGAGACTTTCAGGGTCGGACATGTCGACCTGATCAATAATGGAGGCTAGATCCATTTCGGACTCATTATTGTCGCTCCAGCCAGCGAGTGTTTCATCCTCGTGACCTGGCTCAAATACTTCAACCTTCTTTGGATCATCAAGAAGTGTATATAATGAAATCGCTCGAAAAACACATCCAAGACGGCGTGCCCACCACTTGTGCATTGTATAGATAGGACGATACCACTGCTTAGCTCGACTTTCTTTGTCAGCTATTTCATTGATCCGTTCGATTGGGAATCCCCGTTCGATCGGGAGTTCCGTCCGCCCGTGCTCATCCGATGGTGATCCAGATTGCTCAGACATACAGTATGTAGAGGAAATTACGGACGAGCCTCATAAGTGTGCGTTCTCGGTTGTCAAGTAAGGGTGATTCTGTGACGCCATCTATATATAGATCACCTCGGTGTTTATTTCGATTGGCACTCCACGACGAGATAGAATGCAGATAGCAGAACAGATCCGTCCAAAAGAGATGGGTGATCTATTCAGTCAAAATGAGCGACTAAGAATTCCCTCTTACCAGAGGAGGTATTCGTGGGAAGAAGAACAATTTGAGGATCTTTGGCGAGATCTCAACGACATCAGCCAAGGAGGCGGCCACTTCTTCGGGACTATCGTCTTTATGTCTGGAACCCATGTCGCAGGGGGAACGAACGAGATAGATATCGTGGATGGACAGCAACGGATAACGACGGTCTCGATACTGCTCTGTGCGATACGAGACCACCTTCGAAATAAATATGACGAGGATGAGATCCAGCAACGTGTCGAAACAATCAATGAGGACCTATGGATCGTTGATCGGGACGGTGAAAGACAGGGGATGCGTCTGACTCTTGGGAATCTGGATCGGGAGAGCTACCAGAGCTTGGTCAACGGGTACATCGACGAGATCGAGAACGGAAAAATAACATCCTCTTACGAATTTTTCCGCGGGAGACTCGACACGGATTGCAATGATTTGGGCGAAGTGAAAGATCTTCATGACCGAATTCTTGATCGGTTGATCTACGTCTCAATCACCGCCAAGGGACACTCAGAGGCATACCAACTGTTCGAGACTATGAATAATCGAGGACTCTCGCTTTCTCCCATCGATTTAATGAAAAATTATCTCCTGATGAAGGCTTCCGAGCGAGAGAATACGGATGAGGACCGTGTGGAAGATCTGTGGGGGGATATTATCAAGAACATCGATAGTCTGTCCGGGATCCATGACTCTGGAGAAACGTTCTTCAGACAGTATTTCATGTCCTCACGTCTTCTGGGTATCAATCAAAAAATCACGAAGAGTAAGCTGTACGACCCAACCTTCACTGATACGATCGATGAAACTGATGACATTGCGGAGCTGCTTGAAGACATCCGTGAGAAGTCGAACCTCTTTCGGAAACTCATTCAACAAGACATCAGCCGGTTCAGCGATAGCGAAAACTCTGAAATCAATCGGTTGCTTCGAGATGCAGAGATCGTCTCAATCACCCCATTTACGTTCTTCCTCAGAGCCTTTTCAGAAACGGGTGACGTAGACTCCCTGAAGGAGATTATTCGCAGATCGAACGCCCTCCTAATTCGTCGACAGATCTGTGATCGTAATACAGGACCTCACGATACTATCTTCAATCATCTGGCACAGAATGCATTCGAGTCTGATGATCCACTACAGTATATGAGGGACTATCTGGAGTCAGAGGGTCGATTCCCCAATGATGAACAGTTCAAGCGACACTTCGCGCAGGAAGATTTCTCGAGGACTGATCGGACAAAATACATCCTGAGTAAGATCGAAGAAGATCATTTCGGCCATGGTGGGATGGAAGTCGTCGAGAGTCGGTATCGAGTTCATATCGAGCATATCCTACCTGAGCGTCCCGGTAAGAATCTCACCAAACTGTGGTTAGAACCATTCAGCATTAGTGATGACGAACATGACGACTTCAAGAAACGGATTGGGAATCTCACGCTTCTAGAGGAGGATCCAAACATTCGAGCCTCTAACCGGTCGCTAAAGAAGAAAAAGGGGTACTACACTGAGGAGGCAACCGATTTTAAAATGACCCACGAGCTTCAAAACAAAGAACAGTGGAGTATTTCAGATATTGAAACACGGAGCGAAAGACTGGCCAGCATTGCAGCAGGAGATGTCTGGACACTCTGATTCAACAATACAAGAACTGATTTATTCTATAGAAGGTTATTTTTGGAAACTGATCTCAATCTTCAAACTTGACGCTTCATCCGGCATTCGTTCGAATAGATCCTGTACCTTGGTGTACTCCTGTTCGGATCGTAGTGTCAGACTTACCTGAGTCCGGTCGACATCGGCAGTCCCTTGCAACGAACCAGGGACACCTTCCTTGTCGGGCAACATGAACGTCACGTCACCGTAGTCGACAGTGCCCGTCTGGTGTTCATCGCGCCACTTCTTTCGCATCGCAGCCACGTCATCGCCGTTATACTCGAAACGCCATGTTTCCGAGTGAACATCAGGAATTCGGAATGGATACCCTGGCACCCAGTCAGAGGCTTTCTCTGACCCTGTTGGACCAACAACATACATTGGGTCCACCTCGCGCCCAAGGTTCTGCAGCAGGAACGTCTGCACCATATCCTCTGTGACGGTGTTATCGAAGCGATCAGCAATCTTACTCACAGAGAACTGATCGCCTGCTGTAAGATCGTCAAGATAGTCGAGGATCTGCTCGCCGATCCGCTCCGGAACCGTCGGCACAATTTTGACCGTCGTGGGCTCTCGATCTCCAAGTGACTCTAAGTACCGTCCACCGGCCTCCAAGACATAGTCATCAATCAAGAACTCGTTGACCGCTTCACGCGCTGCAGTCTGGGTCTCGTCAGGTGGGAGGAACACTGTTTCGTCGGCCCGAATCTCACCAATGATGGTGTCAAGATTAGCATATCCATCTTCGTCGACTGCCTCCTCAATCTGATCGACAAGATAGCTTGCACCAACTACCGTCGCACTACCGACATCGCGGAGCGTCGCATCTGACTGTGGCTTGTCGAGAATCTCGTTGCCGCGCACAATGACGTACTGATCGTCTCTGTTCAGTCGACCAATGGCCCGCATCACAACGTCGTGACTATCGCCATCGATCCAGATCTCACCGTCCTCAACAAGTTCGAGCTCCAGATCACCGATATCGAGTGCTGTTGTTCCGCTGCCGAACCGCTGGCGCAGGTCCTGTTCAACATCGTCGACACCCCAGAGGTCGACATCGTCCTGCTGGACGATTACGGTATCAAGGGAACTCCCCGAGAGGTCATCGCGGAATCCTCCGGAGTCACGAGCAAGCACTGGTTTGTCGCTCAGTGCCTTGACAGTCGCATTCAATACGTCGTTTGAACTTCCGGGGATTGGGAGCTCCGGATCGCGTAAGAACTGCTCGTAGATGTCCTCCACGGAGATTTCACCACGTCGGTCTAGCAGATCCTCAGCGAGAGTCCAGACGTGCGATTGGAGGTCGAATGGGTCGGCTGCTGCGGAATCCGCGATGTTCGATGCGTTAAGTTCTGCATCATCGAACACATACACATCGAGATCCATCGGCGCGGCAAGATCAAATTCGTTGAGTAGGTCGTCGCCATCAAGGACCTCACCGTAGAGCAGTTGGAGTTCCTCTTGAAGTTCGTTTTCCTCCTGGTCCTTCATGTGCTGTATGGACTCGCGGATCTCGTCATCGAGCGACTCATCAGCGAGTACCCCTCGTGCACCCTCAATATATCGAGCCTTGTCGATGTACCGAGTACCAGACTCAATGGCCTTGTCACCGGACGGCTGGATGAATACGAGAGTGTTACGCCACTCACGTCCACGCCCGTCATTCGTAATCACCTTGTGGACATCTTCCTGGGTCCACTGATCATCCTTCACCACGACTTTGACATCACGGCTATCAGGGATGTCTCGCATATCGTTCGTCCGGAAACCAACAGGGAACGCATTCGAGCCGAAGATATCGGTGATAAAGTCTGCAATCTCAGCTTTCGCTGCCGTTTCTGATATGTCGACAGCTGCATTCCGGATAAGCGCGTTCGGGTTCTGTCGATCCCGGATTGCATACTTTCCGTTGAGCTTGTGCAGGTGCCATGCGACGCCGTGTAACCGTTCAAGATTGAGCACGACATCAGAGACCAGGTCACCCGTCTGGTAGGCACCCATCACGATTTCAGAAACGTCAGATCCCTCGCCCTCACTCGGTTTTAATGAATACAGTAGGATGGTGTTCAGGATACGGCGTCCATGCGGAACATCATTTTCGTCAATACGGCTTTTGATGTCCCCAGTGGCGGCATTCAACCGTTCGTAATTGATTTTCGCCAGCTCATCTTCGAATTTGATGGCATCGATATCACCGTGTGTGATCAGATCAGTCTGATCCTGCATTTCCAGAAGAACTTTCGAGAATAGGTAAATCATCCCGCGTGTGTTCTGGTTGCCCTCATCGGCGTAGTATCGCGTTTCGAGTGCATCGAGAAGCACGGGATGGAATGGGTAGAGATCGTGCATCTCCGACAGCAGATCGTCAGGTAGATCGACGTGGTCGGATTGATCGTAAGCGTCGAAGTAGCCATTGACAATCTCGCGGGCAACTCCCTCATCAACGCTATCAATCAGTCGATGATGAAGCACTTCGCGCTTATCGACCTGATTGTTCATATTGACCTCAACCGACTGCTCTCGGTTCAGGATATCATTGACCTCGGAATCCTCTCGGAGAACGGAAACGATTGTATAGAGTTCTAAATCAGATACTGCAGTGGATTCAAGTAACGACTGCAGGAACCCTTTGTTAGCACTTTTACGGTCTCCCTGTAGTGTGTCGAACCAGTCTTCAAGCTCGTCTACGAAGAATGCGACAGTTTCGTCGCCAACAGCATCCTGAATCGTCTGCATATCAGGATAGCCTCCAGATTCATACGTTCCCGGATCATAATCGAGTGCTTCAAAGAACGGCTCCCAGAGATACTCGTACTGTTCGTTCTGTATGGCAACCGTGACCGGAATCGCGGATTCTGGAAGAGCTGATTCGAATCCCTCAATTTCTTCGTTACCCCACGCACCCGCTGCCTTGGGGTCATTGAAACAGTGGTACAGCGCCACCATCTGGTGAGACTTACCACTGCCGTACGGACCATAGAGGATGTGTGTTCCTCGTGGATCATCACCGCAAAGAGAGTCACGTAGAATAGACAGGGCCTCCCTAAGTCCCTGTGTCATCAACGTGCGATCAAAGAAGAGTTCGGCGTCCGACTCGAACTCATTCTCATCATCGACATTGTAGAGTTTTACTTGCCCATCGATCTGCCCATCTTCTCGAAGCTCACGGCTGAGGGTAACCGTATCATCGAGAGTTTTAGACAGGGTACCTGTTTCAACCATTTGTAATACTTAGACACACATCAGTAGGTCGCATTAAACACTATGATACTGCGAAGTACTGGCTCCATCACGGTTCCAAATTGGAATATCTGATCAAAGCCGATCCATAAACGTATTGTAACCTCTTCTGATTGTACTCATTCATGGGCAGTTACGACCTCGTCGATATCGAGGTCACTCACGAATCCGCAGATGAGGTTCTTGAGTCACTATCTGAAGACTCCGCTGAAGGGGACCACACACAGACAGTCCAAGCGGCACGGCTCCAAGCAGGCCAACCCGACTCTGAACTACGTTCGCTGAAGCAGCTTGACGAGAACTCCGTCAAGATGCTTGAACACCAAGTCGACGCAGCCTATCGGGCACTATTTGAGATGGATGGGAAAGCACTGCTTGCCGACGAGGTGGGGCTGGGGAAAACAATTGAAGTCGGGATGATTCTCAAGGAAATGCACTTCCGTGAGACGAATGACTCCGTCCTCATCCTAACACCGGCTCAACTGGCCAAACAGTGGCAGGCAGAGCTCCGTGAGAAGTTCGGGCTAAACTTCGTCTGCAACTACGATGACGGGTTCAAGGGGTTCGACAAGCACGAATACATCATTGCCAGCATTGACACAGCAAAAAGCGACCGCCACCGTGAAACAGTCCTCAATAGGAATTGGGATGTCCTTGTCCTTGACGAGGCCCATTACGTCAAGAACGAAGAAACTGATCGCTACGACCTCATCGACCGCCTCTCGTACAATTATGCATTCTTCTTGACGGCGACGCCAATTCAAAACGAACTGACCGATCTCTACAATGTTGTCTCGTTACTCCGTCCGGGATTGTTTGGAACACGCGATGTCTTCCATCAATACTTCGTGAACAACAATCAGGAGACACTCGTCAACCGAGAGGAGCTACAGGACCGACTGAACAAGGTCATGATTCGGAATCGACGAGCAGACACGGACATTGATTTCACAGAGAGAACCATCGATACGCGAAAATTCGATCCATCTCCGGAAGAGCGTGAGCTCTACCAAGCAGTATCAGATTACGTCAAAGGAGCCTACAGCCAAGATCAGGGACAGAAACTGGTACTGATGCTCCTCCAGAAGGAGGTCGTCAGTAGTCCTGCAGCACTCAAAGCAACCATTGAGAAACGACTTGATGAGCAATCAGAGCTCACGCACGCAGGCGAGTTGGAATCTATTTTGGACCTAATTGAAGACATCAAGACTGTCACGAAGCAAGAACGGTTGCTTGATATAGTCGAAGAGGCCCGTGACAACGTCGAGAAAGGGCGTGTGATTGTCTTCACACAGTTCAGAGCCACACAGCGGCAGGTGCTTGATAGATTGGCTTCAGAGGGTTATACAGTCCATTCGTTCCATGGAGGTCATTCCAGCCAAGAGAAGGAAGATATCGTTGAGGACTTCGAGGAGGAGGGTGGTGTCCTCGTTTCGACTGATGCAATGAGTGAGGGGAGAAATCTCCAATTTTGCAATATCATGGTGAACTACGACCTTCCATGGAATCCGATGCGAGTTGAACAGCGTATTGGTCGCATCCATCGAATTGGCCAGAAGCGTAGTGTGTTCGTGTTCAATATGGCACTGAAGGATACGGTCGAAGAGTACGTTCTAGAGCGTCTCTACCACAAGATAGACTTGTTCCAGCAGAGTATCGGAGAACTGAGTTCAATACTGAGTCGACTAGAGGAATCGGGAACTAGCTTCGAAGATGAGATATTTGAACGGCTGGTCATGGCAGATTCTGAAGTCGATCTTGAGAATGACTTCGACGATATGGCCGTCGACCTGCAGGAACAGCGCGACCTAGCAGACAAGCTGGAGGAATTCAATAGCGGTGTTTTCGACGGGTTTGATTTGGGGGCTAACGATGACTGATGCAGCTATCTCTGTAACACAGTCCGTCGTAGAGCGGTTTACCGACCAATATCTTCGGTCGCTTGGTTGTAGCATTGAGAAACATGACGACAGATGGGATGTTGTAGTTCCCGATGAGGTAGATACAGAACTGGCGACGGGAAACATTACACTAGTCTGTGGAGATGAGGAAACCAGTGACAAGGATAACGAGGAACCTCTCCATCCAGATAGTCAATTCTTCCAGCAAATTCTCACAGAAGTAAGCAAGCAGGCTCCAGCAGGGAAGATATCGATTGATACGGAACGTGCCGAGATTCAGATTCCAGGTTGGATTCAGGAAGGAAATGTCGAAGTGTCCGAAACGGGATTCACACCATACTATGACCGCACGGCACTCGTGATTCTATTCCAAGTGGGCATCGAGACAGTCAGCGAATATCAGAGTGAACTTCTCCGTGCAATTGCCGTAGATATGCGCACCGAAGAGAGTCTACCCCAACTGGAAAAGACATTTCTCAGATTAACCTCGATGGCTGATGATGCAGTCGAAAGTACTCAATCAAATCTAGAGAAAGCAGGTGTGCAACCACTTCTTGCTACCGCTCGTGAGCAGCTTGTCGACCGGATACAGACAACTGTCGACGAAATCCATCAGGAGGCATCTAGGGCTGCTGACGCAGAAGTCGAAGAGTACAGACAAATGCAACAGCAACGCCTGCAAGAGATCGAAGAAACGCACTCGAATCTCTCATCGAAGATAGATGAGTTAGGTGAGGCAATCAACAGTAGTGAACAGACAGAACGCGTCCAAGCACTAAAAAAAAGAAAGCAGCTCAAATTCGAATATAACGAGATAGACGCTGAACTCACCGATTTACGTGAGCGACGTGATCATGGTTTTCCTGAAAGACAGCAAGAGATCCGGGAGAGACATGCACTTGATGTACGAGTCACCCCACTCACTGTAACACAGGTTGAATACGAACGGGGTGAGATTGAATTAGAACTTGTTGAAGGAGAGAGAAGACGAACAATAACGGTAGGATACGGGAGTGGTGTCGGAGTAACTGAGGAAATACACTGCTCATCTTGTAACCGAGTGCTCACACGACAGAATCCTGTCCAATCAATTAAAGATGGATTTCGATGCATAGAGTGCACTTCCAAAGACGTCTCCCAAACAGATTGATGTGGCCATCAGAACAATCGAATTATGCTTTTACTCGATTGAACTACCCTACATCAACCACAATATGATTCTCTCAGCGGACCGGCAAACCACTTTATGATCGAAAACCCCTATCAATCTGTTCATGGTTCGGATCGATGACTCGGATCCAGTCGTCAAATGCTGGCTGGCACCCAATGAGTTGGATCATCTTGAGCGGACTGCCGGAGATGACGGGTGGGAA
>LKMJ01005129.1_pt1 | contig 12342 bp, 10 predicted proteins | sample 643391 | NCBI WGS metagenome assembly LKMJ01 (sample SAMN04112250, study PRJNA286221) | soda lake metagenome | biome: soda lake; feature: Kulunda Steppe; material: water; isolation source: sample PL-Br10 brine of Picturesque Lake | place: Russia: Kulunda steppe | collected 2010-07
GGAGCGCACTCCGGGAGTTTTTCGTGAAGGCGCTGCCGGTGTTCGTCGTGATTACCTTCGTCGCCGCGATCCTCGACCGGATCGGTGCGATCGACGCACTCGGCGCGGTGCTCGAACCGGCGATGGGCCTGTTCAACCTCCCGGCCGAGGCCTCGCTGGCTGTCGTACTCGCCTCAGTCCGGAAAGATGGACTCGCGCTGTTGACTGCCGACGGTGGATCTGCATCTGCTGTGGCTGCACTCTCGCCAGTTCAGGTCCTCGTCGCCGTGTATCTCGCTGGTGTCTTGCTTCCGTGTCTTGTCACCGCCTTTACCGTTGCCAGGGAGGTCTCGCCGCGGTGGGCCGCGAAGATGATGGCCCGTCAGGCCGGCGCTGCGATCGTCTTCTCGGTCATCATCGCCTGGCTCGGCTGGGGTCTGATGACACTCCTGTAACGGCCGACCGATGGCTGAATCCCTCCGAGCTGTGATCGTCGGCGGTGGTGTCCACGGCGTTCATCTCGCTGTGCGACTCCTTGACGCTGATCTCGTCGAACTCGACGGACTCCGAATCGTCGAACCTGATGGGTTGCTGGCTCGCTTTCGGGAGCAGTGCACCCGTTGTGGGATGACCGAGCTTCGCTCGCCGTTCGTTCATCACGTCGGTACGGACCCGTTCTCGCTGCGAGACTACGCCCGGGAAACCGATCGGACTGACGAGTTTGCACCGAGTGAGTTCGGCGCTGACCGTCCGTCTGTTTCGCTGTTTTTCGATCACGCCGAATCCGTCTGTGAGGAGTACGATCTCGAATCAGCTGTCGTCGAGAGTCGTGTGACGGGGCTGACTGACCGGGAGGCGGCCGTCGAGGTCAAGACAACCGACGGCGAACTCACCGCGGACTGGTGTCTGCTCGCTGTCGGTCATGGTGGGTCGTACACGATGCCCGATGTCGTCGATACTCTCCCACCGACTGCAGCCGTCTCACACGTCTGGAACGGGTTCGATCCAGAGTGTGTTGGGGAGCAAACTCACGTCGGGATCGTCGGCGGATCGATCACCGCGACACAGCTCACAACGGCGCTCGCACAGCCAGGGCGGGAGATTACGCTCTTTTCCCGGAGTCCACTTCGTGTCGAACAGCTCGAAGCCGGCACCGACTGGATGCATTTCTCGGGACTGGACCGACTGCACGAGTTACCCCCTGCCTCCAGAGAGCGTGAGTGTCTCGTCCAAGAGGCGCGATACGACGGTACTGTCCCGCCGTACACCGCTCAGCGGTTCCGTCGAACGGTCGAGGAGCAGTCGGTCACAATCGCACAGACAGAGATCTGTGAGATAACGCCAGCGGGCGGGCCGCTCGTCGTCACCTGCCAGGACGGGACGACGGCCTGTCTCGACGAACTCGTCTGTGCGACGGGCTTTGACTCTCCCTACGACGGGGCGCTGTTTCGCCGACTGCGCTCGGAGACGACACTACAGACAGGGTATCGGGGTGCGCCGGTGCTCGACGACGACACACTCCGCTGGCGGCGTGAAGATGGGTCGCTATCGCGAGTGTTCGTCTCGGGTGCTGCGGCCCAGCAGGTGCTCGGGCCGTTCAGTCGAAACATCATCGGTGCGCGGCGGGCTGGGTCGGCGATCACAGACGAGATTGGCTGTCACACACCGACAGAGACAGTGATCGGATAGGCGTTATCGAGTTCACACTCGGCGGCGAGTCGGTCACAGGTCAGCGTCGAACTGTTCCAGTATCGATCTGCGGCCTGCTTCGGCCCGACGCCGTCGTTCGTCGTGGCTGATCTCTTCGACACCCAGAGGGACTTCTCGGTCATACTGTTCGTAGTACCCTTCTGGGGCAACCCAGTCGTTGTAAAAGTCGGGGATGCGTTCGTTGATTACAGTGAGCGCAACACGTGCCCCATCGCCGGCGTTGACCAGTGCCTGATGGTGTGTCCCCGTGATGCGCCCGGCAGCGTACACGCCCTCGACAGTGGTTCGTCCATCGTCGTCTGTTTGTACTTCCGGCACCGACTTTGACTCCGCCGTGTCGGTCTCGACACCGAGGTCGTCGAGATACTCGCTGGTTGACCACGACGCCACGATCAGTGTCTCACAGTCGAAACTCCGCTCACCAGTCTCGACTGTAAACTTCTCTCCGTCCTGTTGCACTGACTCGACCGTTTCTGTGTGTATCGCACAGCCTGACTCGCGTGCATGCGTTCTCATCAGTTCGAGCAGCTCGCGCGGCTCGATCCCGGCAGGAAAGCCGAGATAGTTCTCGACGTACGCACACCGTGTGAGTGTTGATTTCTCGTTTCTGAGGATGGCGGTGTCGAGATCAGCCCTGGCACAGAACGTGCCGGCCGCACAGCCAGCCGGGCCGCCGCCAACGATTACGATATCGAACGATGCAGCTGTTTCGTCTCTGGTTGTCGTCATTGTCTGGATGAGAGGTCCGCACTCGGTTCGCGCGCTGTACTCGACGCCGCCGTCATCTGGTCTGCGTAATCTGTCTCGTCCGGATTCACTGGCAGCTCAGGCACTGATTCGACCAGCTGCTTCGTATGCGTCTGCTGTGGATTCTCGAGGATTTCGTCTGTCTCACTCAGCTCGACCAGTCTCCCGTTTTCGAGCACGCCGACTCTGTCAGCAACGTGACTCACTGCCCCAAGGTCGTGTGAGACAAACAGCAGCGAATGGCCGTGCTCGCACTGGAGCTGTTCTAGTACCGAGAGTACCTCCGATCGCGTGGTCGCATCGAGTGCTGACACGGGCTCGTCGAGGAGCAAAATTGAAGGATTCGGTGCAACAGCACGGGCGAGTGCTGCTCGCTGCACTTGTCCACCAGAGAGCTGCCCGGGCCGGGAATCACCTGCAGATTCCGGGAGATTCACCAGGCCGAGTAGCTCGTCGACCCGTTCACTCCGTCGCTTTGGCTCCCACCCCTGTCTGCGCAGCGGCTCGGCGATCGACCGGCGAATCGACCACCGCGGATCCAGACTCGAATGAGGCTGCTGGAACAGTACACCGACAGAGCCGAGTAACTCTAAACTACGACTGTTGACAGCTCCAACACTGTTTCCGTCGATCCGTACGTCGCCGCTGGTCGGTCGCTCCAGTCCCGCAATCAGATCGACGATTGTGGATTTCCCACCACCACTTTCACCGACAATTCCGACAGTTTCTCCACGCTGAACCGATAATGAGACGTTCTCGACGGCAGTGTGTGCTGTCTCTCTTCCAAGAAGCCGGTCGATGACCGAATCATCGACTGGATACTCTTTCGAGACGGCATCGAGTTCGACAACTGGCTCTGTGGTGGTGTTCGTTGGACTCGAGTGCTCATCCGATCCTGTCTCGATGCTTAGATCCTTTGCTGCCTCGACCAGCTCCGCTGTTTCCGGTGTTTTTGGTGCAGTGATTACATCGGCCGGATCACCAGTCTCGACGACCGCACCATCCGCGAGCACAACGATCTGATCACAGTACGCTGCGACGACCGCGAGGTTGTGAGTAATCATCAGTATCCCGAGCGATCGTTCGTCGGCGAGCTGATCGAGTTGTTCGAGCACCTGTTTCTGTGTCGTCACATCCAGACCAGCGGTTGGCTCGTCGGTAACGAGCAACGCCGGCTCGCCGGCCAGCGCAGTCGCCAACATCGCCCGCTGACACTGTCCGCCGCTCAACTCCGATGGGTAGGAGTCCAGACAGGAGTCTGGATCACGGATCCCGACTGCATCGAGCAACTCGGCTGCTCGCTCACGCCACTCGTACCGTTGAGATCGTCCGAAGATCCCACTGTCTGATTCTGCGCCGGCGATGGCTTCGCGTATCTGCGTCCCGACTGGATACACTGGGTCGAACGCAGTCGTCGGGTTCTGAAAGGCGAACCCAACCTGTTGGCCACGGATTGCCCGCCACCGTTCCGGTTTGTTTGTCACCTCCATCCCGTCGACTGTGATCGAGCCGGTCTGGATCGTTCCGGGTGAGTGCAGCCCAACGATCGATCGTGCGAGTGTCGATTTTCCCGAACCGCTTTCGCCGACGAGTCCAACACGTTCACCCGGCTGGATTGTCAGATCGACACCATCGACTGCCGGATCAGTGTCGTTGTCGCCCTGTTCGTACGTGATTCGTACGTTCGACATGTCGAGTACTGTCATGATTAGCTGTCGAATTCGGTCGTTCCGGATGGGTCGAGAATATCACGCAGGCCATCTCCAAGCAGCGTGAACCCGAGGACGGTAATCATAATAGCGATACCAGGGATGTTGACGAGCCACCACGCGGTCTGGAGGTGGTGGCGTCCCGACGCGATCATTGTTCCCCACTCGGCTGTCGGTGGCTGGGCCCCAAGTCCGAGAAAGGAAAGCCCTGCAGCGGCGAGGACCACCTTTCCGGTGTCGAGTGTCGCGAGGACGACGACCGGACCGAGCACGTTCGGGAGTACGTGTTCGCGGATGATTTTGCGGTGGCTCGTTCCTGACAGTCTCGACGCATTGACGAACGCACGCTCTCTAATCGAGAGCACGCTACTTCGCACGACACGCGCGTAGGTTCCCCAGCCGACGACGGCAAGCGCAATCAACACGTTCCGTAGATTCGGTCCTGCAATACCTGCAACGACGAGGGCGAACACAATCCCTGGAAATGCAAAGAGCAGATCGACGATCCGCATCAACACTTCGTCCGTCCGGCCACCGACGTAGCCAGCCACGACGCCGACAGCGACGCCGATTACGAGTCTGACTGCCGTGACAGCCACGGCGATACCGAGTGAGATCCGGGCACCGTAGACGATTCTGGCGAATACGTCCCGGCCGAGCGAATCGGTACCGAATGGATGTGAACGTGATGGTCCTTCTAGCGATCTCGTCAGGTCCTGTGCCAGTGGATCCTGTGGGATAAGGTACGGCCCGAACACCGCGATCACTCCGAGGACACTGACGATTGCGACACCGGCTGCTGTCTGTGGCTCCGAAAGGACGACCGATGCGCGCTGGCGCACTGTCTGATTTCGTTTTTGAGTTACTGTCATGCGTTTGCTCCGAGCGTAATCCGTGGATCGAGTCGCCGATACAGTAGGTCAGTCAGCATGTTCACGAGAACGAACAGCACACCTGCAAGCAGCGTTACTCCCTGTACGACCGGATAATCACGATCGAAAACGGCGTCGACAAGCAGCATACCCAGTCCTGGTCGTTGAAACACGACCTCGACGATGACCGCTCCATTCAGGACAAACCCGAACTGTAGTCCGATGATCGTGACCACCGGGAGGAGTGCGTTTCGAAGCGCGTGTCTGTAGACGACGAGTCGCTCACGTAGCCCTCTGGCGCGGGCTGCCGTAACGAACTCCTCATTGAGGACATCCAACATGGCACTCCGGAGTAGCCTGGTCTGAACTGCCGCCAGTCCAGTGCCGAGTGTCACTGATGGCAGTATGAGATGTGAGAGCGTTCCGTGGCCCGAGACCGGGGTAAGACCAAGCGTTACTGCAAACACGAAAATAAGGAAATAGCCGAGCCAGAAGTTCGGCATCGAGACGCCCACGAGCGAAAAGAACTGACTCGCGTGATCGACGGCGGTGTTCGGTCGGAGCGCGCTCGCGATTCCCGTCGGAACCGAGATAGCGAGCGCGACAATCATCCCACCGCCTGCAAGCGCCAACGTCACGGGCAGTCGGTCGGAGATAAGCTGGCCAACCGACCTATCGTGGTAGTAGGAGTTCCCCAGATCACCGCTTGCGAGCGACCCGAGCCAGTCGAAATACTGGAGATGAAACGGTCTGTCGAGTCCGTGCTCCTGGCGAAACTGCTCGATCTGCTCGTCGGTCGGCTGCTGGTCGAGCTGTGCCTGTAGTGTCGCTTCGGCTGGATCACCAGGGGCAACGAGGATGAGCCCGTACGTGAGTACAGTGACGAAAAACAGTGTCACCACTGTCGTTGCCGCCCGACGCAACAGGTATCGTTCCATCACCGTCACCCGTCGTGTTCGAACTCCGTCCACCGGGTCATATGCGGTACAGCGTGGAGATCCGGTCCAGTTGTCGTATCGAGTTGTCCGAAGACATACTCCTTGTAGTACACCGGAAGCACCACAGCCGTCTCCATCACGCGGCGCTGAACCTCGCGGTAGGCGTCGTGTTTTGTCTCTCTGTCGAGCGCCCGATCACCTTCTTCGATCAACTGGTCGACCTCGGGTCCAGGGTTGTACACTCCGGTCCCGTCGTCCTCGTAGACCTCACGGTTGTTCCCACCCTCGGAGTGGAACTGTAGGAAGACGAGATAGTCGGCAGCACCGTTGATCGAGCCGAGTTCGATGAGAGTGATGTTTGACTCGCGCTGTTGTTCTGTCTCGAAGAAAGAGCCACTCTCGAACTGAATGACCGTTGTCGAGACCCCGATCTCTTCGAAGTTGTCCTGCATTCGTGTCGCGATCAGCTGTTCGTGTGGACTCTCACTGCTGACGTGAATCTCCAGGGTTTCGCCATCGTAGTCGGAGCGGTCGACCAGCTCACGAGCACGATCCATATCCGGTTCGTACTCCGGAACATCGTCGTGGGCAGACCACGGGATCATCGGTGAGTATGGCCCCTTCGCAGGTTTGCCAATTCCGTGCATAATATTCTCGACAATCGCTTCCTGGTCGACAGCATGGTTCAACGCACGCCGGAGATCCTCGTCGTCTGTCGGAGAGTTGTAGATGTTTATCATCCCGAGCCCAGCACGGGGTTCTTCCTGGGTCCGGACAGTGACATCACCGTGGCTGTCGAGCAGCTCGTAATCTTGACGTGGAATCTCGAAGGAGGCGTCGACTTCGCTCGACTGGAGGTTCAACGATCGCGTCGTCGGATCGACGACACCTTCGAAGGTAAGTTCGGCCAGTGGTGGCTCCTCTCCCCAGTATTCGTCGTACGCCTCTGTCTCAACCGGTTCGTCGGCTTCGATTTCCGGCACTTCGTACGGACCAGTACCGATCGGCCGGTCGTAGCTTCCGGGCTGTTGGATCCCGAAAAGCGGATGACTCATCGTCCCTGGAAGCGCACCGAACTGCTCGAATGTCTCGATTTCGAGCGTGTAGGTGTCGGTCGCAGTGAAGCTCTCGTCGGTCACTTTCGCCCAGTTGAGTGGCCGATCATCAAGCAGTGCTTCGAGTGACTCTGCGACCACTTCTGCGGTCATCTCCGTTCCATCGTGGAAGGTAACATCGTCTCGGAGGGTAAACTCCCAGACCAGATCGTCGGTCGACTCCCAGTCGGTCGCGAGCCACGGCTCTATCTCCGAAAAATCGTGTGAGGAAACCGTGAGCGTCTCGTGAACCGGTGTGTAATACGGGACGAGGCTACCGTACATCTCCCAGTCCCCGTCTGTCGGTGAACTATCCAGTACCACTGTCTTTGCTTCGTCGCTTCCCGACTCGCCTCCCAAACAGCCGGCTAGGCCTGCTGTCATACCGCCTGCGATTCCTGCAAGAACCGTTCGACGATTCGTATTGTTCGGCATGTGGATAACAATCTTAACGAGTATATTAATAAAAGCTATTATCTTTTTCCTAGCAATTATTAATACATTCCGCCTTGGTTATCGAACTGTTGAGCCGCGTCGACTGGTTACACTAGCCGGAACTATCGTGACGAAACCCGTCAAAAAAGGATAGCGTACTCCCTGCTGGAGCGTTGGTCAGTACGAGTCAGCGTGGATCGGCGGTTGCCCAACCTGTATCGACTCCGCAATCCGCTCACTCGCCCGTTTCGCGCCGGGCAGGTTGGGAGCGAAGGGGAAAAATTTCAGCCGGTCAATCGTACTTCTTGAACCCGATATCGCGAGCTTTCTCCCGGAAGGACTGCCGACACAACCAGATGTCGTACTTGCCGACCAGCCCCTGTTTGCGGCCGGTATCGGGACAGACCCGCCGTTTCTTTGTGCGCTTGCCCGCACCGTCTCCGCCGTCGTCGGACATCTCGCTGCTCATACTGCCTCCGTGGCCCGTCGCTGCAAGGACGCTGGAATCGACGGATCCTCCGCAAGTGATTCTAACTCGTCGGTGCCGCCACAGTCGATCAGCCCTTCGAGTGCCTCGCGGCGAAACTCGCCGGCGAGCCCGCCCGACTGGACGAGCACCGAGAGATTGGTTCGCTCGTCGTTGGCGGCGAGTCGGTCGATTGCGTTCGATCGGTTCTCTCGTGCGATATTCTTCTTTACTGCTGTCTGAAAATCTACTGACATTGTTAGTCTGCAATTCCAAGTTCTTCTGCGCCATCCTCTGTTGGTGTGTCGCCCTGTTCGTCTTCGGCGTCCTCGTCCAGTTCGAACGTCGGGAAGCGGTCGTCGTAGCTCTCCCAATCCTCGTCCATCTCCTCGTCGGTGAGCAGACACTCCGAGAACTGCTCTTCGACTTGCTCGTGGTCCATCTCGCGACCGATGACGACCAGCTGTGTGCCACGGTCGCCCCACTGCTCGTCCCAGAGCTCTTCGAGCACTGGATTGGCCTCGAACTGCTCCTGTCTTTCCTCCTCGGGGAGTGTGGCAACCCACCGACCGCCGGCTGCGATACGAACGGACTGGCCGGCGACGTTGAGCGTCAGCGCGATCTCTTCACGGCCAGCGAGCCAGAAGTGACCCTTCGACCGGACGATGTTGTCCGGGAACTCATCGAGTAGCTCCGCGAACCGCTCCGGATGGAGCGGCCGTCGGGAGTGAAAGACCATCGAGGTGACGCCGTGTTCCTCCTCGGCGGATTCGTGGGGCTCCTGGAGCTCCTGGATCCAGCCTGCTGACTGGCTCGCCTCCTCGAAGTCGAACCGACCGGTCTCGATGATCTCTTCGGGAGAGACGACACCGTGTTCAGTCCGGATGATCTTCGCGCGTGGCTGGAGCCGTTCGAGCGTTGCCTCGATCTCCTCGAGTGTTGCCTCGTCGACGAGATCACACTTGTTGAGCAACAAGACGTCACAGAACTCGACTTGCTCGATCAGGAGATCGCCGAGATGTTTGTCGGTGCCGTCGTCGTCGAGAATCTCGTCGGACTCCATGGCCTCCTCGAACTGGTGGGCGTCGACGACGGTCACTGTCGTGTCGAGATGGCAGCCCGCCATCGGCTCGATCCCCGTCTCTTCATAAAACTCCGTTGGGTCGAGATCCGACTGGTCGAAGCCCATTGTCAGCGTCTGTGCGACCGGCAGCGGTTCAGCGACGCCAGTCGATTCGACGACGATGGCGTCGAACTCCCGTTTGGTCGTGAGTTTGCCGATCCCATCGAGGAGATCGCCCCGCAGCTCACAGCAGATACAGCCGTCGTCGAGTTCGATCAGCTCCTCTTCCTCCTCGGAGATATCAGAAGACTCGGCGACGAGTTCCGCGTCGACGTTGACCTCGCCCATATCGTTGACGAGCACCGCGATCTCGCGGTCCCCGCTCTCGGACAGGAGCTGATTGAGAACAGTCGTCTTTCCTGCACCGAGCGTTCCGGACAGTACTGTCACCGGCGTTGTCGTATCACTCATCGATGGTAAGTAATGAATCTTCGTTAATAGATGTTATTATCTAAGTCGCCATATTTATTATATCGCTGGCTACTACGGGTAGATATGAGCGCGTTCGATTCCCGTGTCGACTGGGTGATCGTCGGTGGCGGGATTCATGGAACCTACATCGCCCGCGAGCTGCTCGAATCCGGTGTCTCGCGGGACGAAATCGTCGTACTCGACAGCGACGGGGAGCTGCTGGCATCGTTCCGCCGGAAGGCACGTGCCTGCGGGATGGAGACATTGCGGTCGAACTACGTCCAGCACGTCGGTCCATCGCCGTTTGGCCTCGAAGGGTTCGCCGAGGCGAACAACCGCGGGGAGGAACTGGTGCCGACACGGAACAGCCAGCCTCGGCCGACGCTGGATCTGTTTCTGGATTATGCCGACAGTGTGATCGACCAGTTCGATCTCCAGAACCTGGTTCATGAGGCCACAGTCACCGGACTCCGAGAGGAGCGATCGCTGGTTGTCGAGACGACGGCTGGCTCGGTTCAGGCGACAAACGTGGTGCTCGCCGTCGGTCCGGGTGAACGGTTCTCTCGTCCGGACTGGGCCCGCGGCAGCGAGCGTGTCGAACACGTCTGGGACGAGCCGACGACGCCAGCAGAGCGCGTCGAATCGGGCGACTGCGTCTGGGTCGTCGGCGGTGGCACAACTGCGGCACAGTTCGCAACGTCGGTGACCGACCAGGCCGACTCGGTCGTACTCTGCTCGCGTCGCCCCCTACAGGTTGCGCTCCGCGAAGCAGATCCAACGTGGCTCAACTGGCAGCATATCGCCAAACAGCTCCACTCGCTACCGCCGGGCTCGCAGGCGCGGTACGACCGACTCCGGGAGGCACGCAACGAGGGAACGATCCCGCCGTATCTCAAACGCGAACTCGACGGAACAGAGAACATCGACTGCCGATACGAGGAACTTACTGGCGTTGTCGAGACACCTGAAGAGTTGTTGCTCACTGGCGAACAGAACACTGGTTACCGGGCAGATCGGGTCGTGCTGGCAACAGGGTTCGAGCCAGTCTATGACCATCCGTTCGTCGAGCGAGTAGCTTGCGTCCTCGGGCTCGAACGCGGCTACCGTGGCATGCCGGTGCTCGACGACACAACGCTCGCGTGGCGAAGGCAACAGGGCGGCTGTTCTCGACTCTTCGTGACCGGGAGACTCGCAGAAGGAACTCTCGGCACGTTCGCGGGCAACATTCCCGGTGCCCGCCGGGCAGCCGAACGGATCATCGAGTCCCAGGCAAATGGCGACACGCGACGACCGACGAGAATTTCTGCATGACCGGACAGCAATGGAGGGTGCGCTCAAAAAAAAAAAGCGGAGAGATCCCGGCCAGCAACTCGATCCGGCTTCGAAACGACGGCAGATGACTGGAAATCTTGACATTTATATGCGAAGACGGAGCAACGGCTGTGTGAGATGCAACGGTATACCATCCGGCTGGTAATTGTCGCAGTCGGTCTGTTCGTCACGCTCGGCGCAGTCGGTGTCACGGTGGGAGACAGCGACGAGGGAGAGCGGCCGTTAGCCGACGCGGGTCTGGATCAGACTGCCCAGCAGAACAGTACAGTGTATCTCGATGCTGGCGGCTCGGTGGCACCCGATGGTGAGATCATCGCCTTCGACTGGGAGATTGAACATCCAGACGGCACGACGAGTGTGCCTGCCTGTCCCGATTGTGAGGAAACCAGCTTCCAGCCGACAGAGGCCGGCACCTACGCGGTGACGGTAACGGTCACTGACGACGACGATCAGAGTGCCAGCGATACGCTGTACGTGACCGTCCACGAGGGAGATCTCCCCGAACTGTCGCTTTCCGGCCCTGAGACGGTCGGTGTCGGTGACGAGGCAACTGTCGAGCTGACCGCCACGGCAGGGGAGGCACCGCTGTCGTCGGTCACGTGGTTTGTCGACGGAGAACAGCACAACGCGACATTCCTGAATGGCGAGCAAGCAACCGACGATATTACGCCGCCGACGGCCGATCCCGGTATACGAACGATTGATACCGAGGTTGCTGACGAAGACGGGCAGCTTGCAACGACCAGTCACGAACTGGCTGTCCTCGCCGACGGGCCATACTTCGATATCCAGATTACGGAGACGACCGATCCCGTGACAGCGGGAGAAGAACTCGAGATCACGACCGAAATCCAGAATACCGGCCAGGAAGCCGACAGCCAGCGTGTACAGCTGGCGACGACTGACGGTCACACACTTGCCCAGAGCGAACCGGTTGCACTCGATCCCGAGACAGCCACGACCCAGACGATCGAGTGGGAGACCAGCCCAGGTGACACTGCAATCGACCAACTCCAGGCGACAACCGAAAACGACACCGACAGCGCGAGCGTGACGATCACCGAAAGTTCCGGCGAGGCGACGTTCACCATCGACTCCGTCAGCGCACCAGCGGAGGCCACTGTCGGTCAGGAACTACCGGTCACGGCGACAGTCCAAAACACCGGCGACAGATCAGCCACCCAGTACGTCGACCTGCTCGGTTTCGACAACGAGACTGTCGCGACACAGCAACTCTCGCTGGACAGTGGCGAACAGACGGATGTCGACCTGAGTTGGGAACCAGATCAGACTGCAGTTGGCGACGGTGAGTTGGCCGTTCGATCACAGGACGACCGCGGAAGTACGCCAGTGACGGTCACGGGCGAGGCACATTTTGATGTGGAGATAGACGAGCTAGCATTTGGCTATACTGGCTCGCATCCAACCACAATGCACGTCGACGCAACAATCAACAACACTGGGTCTGGGGCAGCGACACAGACACTCCGTCTCTGTGACTCCGGTGGAGAGTCGTGTCCAGACGA
>LKMJ01005131.1_pt1 | contig 12338 bp, 9 predicted proteins | sample 643391 | NCBI WGS metagenome assembly LKMJ01 (sample SAMN04112250, study PRJNA286221) | soda lake metagenome | biome: soda lake; feature: Kulunda Steppe; material: water; isolation source: sample PL-Br10 brine of Picturesque Lake | place: Russia: Kulunda steppe | collected 2010-07
CTGGTTGATTCCTGGTTGATGGTTGAATCAACTGGTAAATCAACTGGACAATCATATGTCCAATTGAAACGCAGTTGATTCAACCGGCAGTTGAAATGCCGGTTGATTCAATCATTTTCCGGTTGATACCTGGTTGATGGTTGAATCAACCGGTGTTTTAATCATTCTGGTTGAATCAATCATGGTTGAATCAATGGCCCAAACATTTTCGACGTACTACTTGTTACCACTAAAATGATACCCGCAGCAAATCACCCTGCCGGAAATATCTGGCACTGGCTTTCGGGGAGCCAGAAGTTTCAAAAAGTAGTTCAGTAGTGTAATTTCAGTAGTTCTAGGCAAACCGGACATGTCACAGAATTTCCTTTACTCCTATCGCATCAACAGCACTTCAACCAAGCCTGGAAGGCTTTGACGAGAGGAAGATCATCATGATGAAGGAATATATTTGGGGGTGACAAATCGTGCAGGGACCCCTCGTTTTCTTCTCCCTGTTCCCCACCCTTTGTCTGCCGTGTATAACTTAAAGTGCGTTTACAATGGTTTGTGATTAATTCTGAATGAATCACTCGAATTTATCGCGTTGGTATTGATGCTCCCTTCCTTAATCATCTTGCTTTTACGATGGGGTAATTAATCCCAGCTGAATCCGCGTGCGCAATGGAAGCAAGTGCTGCTGAGTGCAGCTCAGAAAGAAGAAATGCACGTGCAGATAGAAATTGACGGAATTATATGAGAGTAAGGTCTGAAAAAGAGTTATCCGAGTTTGGAACAATTGTCTAGAGTCACAATGTTTGGCCATGTAAGAGAACACACTTATTGTACATGTCACAATTTTTTTGCCATGATGCAATACTTTGGCTTTGGTCGACCAGTAGTTAGTACATTGCCAAACAACATGAAGCTTTTGCATACCTGAACTCCATGTCATCTTTATGGCCTGTACTCCTTAGGTCCGTTTCAACTATCAACATCAGGAATCAACCAGAAAGTGGTTGAAACAACCAGCGTTTTAACTGGTGGTTAAAACAACCATGAATCAGCTGAGGATTTGACAGGATTGTGTTGAACAGCTTGCCGGTTGAAAATCAATTGTTTGAGAGGAGGGCTGGACTTTCCATCCCTGAAGTAATGTAATGACCCGGGAGTGGTGGTGGTTTTTGAGCCTTGTTGTGTAGCTATCCTCCCTACTGGAGTGAGGGTATCCGTGCGGATATCCGTAAGGCCCCTTTAGCCTCCGTAACTCAGGCATCCGTACGGATATGCATACGGATATTTGCAGGTTGGCCACTTTCCGTAGGGACTTACGGATAGGGCTACGGATACCTTTTTAGATTAAGAAGATCATTGGTTGTTCCATCCATGGTTGATTCAATCAAAAACCGGTTGGAACCCCAATTGAATCAACTGCGGTTGAATCAACCGAAAAGGGGATGGGACCCCGCATTGATTCAACCGCAGATAATTCAACCGCGGTTGAATCAATTGCAGTTGATTCAACCAAAACACAGTTGAATCAACCGCGATTGATCTCCACTTGAATCAACCAGCAATCAACCACGGTTGAATCAACAAGCTCTTACCAGTTGATTTTTGGTTGAATCAACCGCGGTTGATTCAACCGAAAAGGGGATGGGACCCCGCATTGATTCAACCGGCTATTCAACTGCAAAAAATGATTGATTCAACTGCATTTCAATGGCCCAAACATTTCCGACGTACTTGTTGCCTTGTCTGTGGTTTGTTGAAAGTGGTTTCCATAGTAAGGGGATTCCTTGGTCACATGGGATTTTTTTCCAGTGTTGAGCCTGTTGCTGTACAATAAGTTATGTGCATGGCTGCTGTAGCTCGGAGCATGGTGTGCAATATAAATCTAGCAATTGCCCTAGTAGGCTAGACCTCCCCGCGCACCCATGTCTTGAGGGCACCTGCGCGGGAATCTATGTGGGTGCCTGCGCGGACTCCCACAAACTTTGGCGCCCTCCGCGCGGGTACGCTCGAGCCTCGAACTCTGCATACTCCAGACTTCTTACACGGATACCCACGCAGATACCCGTGACCTTTCCAAGCCCATTGCCCTCTAATTTCGTATCATTAGTGCGTTAATAATGTGCGTGGTAGAGTCAAATTAAGTCAAGGTCAGAGATGTGAGTCCAACACAACATTGGCCTATCTAATGGACCCACCATAGCACCCCTGCCCCTCCCATAGCAATTTGGCTGCAAACACCCCCTTGCAGAGCACAACCCTGCGTGAAATCCCTTGGGATGGATTAAAGAGTCCTCAGCAGTGCAGTGAAAATGTGGTTTCAGTTAACGCACTCTGAGTGAAAGCACAAGGCTGATGACCATGCAAAGAAGGCAGGCAGGTCTTGAAGGAGCAGTGCACAAAGACACGTGCATTCCAGCAAACAAAAGGAGTAGAGGCAGGCCAGGAGCTCACCTGGCGATAGCTTGTCCTCAGATGAGATGATTAACAGATCTCTCTGTTCCTTGCAATCGCCACCTGCCCCTCGCATGATGCTCCAAGCTCAGATTTGTAGACGGAAGTCAAATTTTGTTTGACAACTCTGTAGCCTTGAACTTGAAGTCAAAGAGATAATGGAAGCTTGTACCAGCGACTACATGGCCGCATCGTCTGTGTGCACCAACCAACAGCAGACAACGCAAATGCTTGCTAACTACAACGCAATGGCAATGCGCCCCGTGGAGATAGGGAGGGGGGAAAGCGATCCGGGGGCAAGCAAACTGGGTTGATTCCTCATCCGTGAAAGCACAACGTATATCGGAGGCTCTGAAGCACCTCCTTCAGAAGTGTAAGGAAGTTTAGTGGATGACAATTGATAAAATTCGACGGAGGGTAGGAGGAAGATATCACGAAGGTGCGAGCCAGAGGGTTGAAAGGAGTCATGTTTGACATGGACATCTGTTTTAAAAATGGTTCTTTTGCTAAATCATCTTGCGATTCTTACTGAGCTTCCTTCTGAATGGGGTCGTACGTTGCTTGAGAGACTAATCAATCAAGATTGAGCAAGCTCCAAGCCATTCTGCGCGCAAGGACGCTAACCTTAGATGATGTTTTTAGCTACCAGGTGGTGACAATTATTATTTAAGGGACCCCTTGCTCCTGAAAATTGAACAACACTAGAATAATTAGCCTGCAAGTGGTACGTGGAGCGCAAACAGGCATCTTCATGGTGCACTTCTTAAGTGGATTTTGTGAAAAGTGAGATCAAACTTTGTTGGTATGCACAAGGCCTGTCTAGCTCCAACTCATGTCTCTCAAATACCAGTTTGCATACCAATGTATGGTTTATGATGCAAGCTTGTGCACCCTATGGGCGTGTCATACACTCTTAAACCTTTGACAAGCAAGATTTGCCCGCTTTTGCATCTTGGGTCTGCGCACAACAAGAAAGACATGCAGTATTCTGCGTTTTCAAACATGCATCTCTTACCGCATGAGCTGTCTTTCCCCCTGCGGGGGTATCTGCACCCACACATCTAACCCTATGTGTGGGGAAATCCAGCTTACAAGGGCTGCTCCATCCTCACATTGACTTCTAAGACTATGACAGTGCAATTTCTATTGTGCTGGTCAGGACTGTACTACCGCATATAAATTATTGCGCGGGAGAGAAGAGTGCGGAGGGTTAAACATGCATGTTAAACAAGGTTAAAGATTTACCTGTTCCCATTATGATACGCACTCTTCAGATGAAAAAGTCAATGCTTTTCTAATGCTTTTTTCAAAAACTTATAAAAATGTTTCAGGGATGGCCCATGGGCACACGAGCTTGCATCTTTAATATTATCTGAGCATTGAAAACAGGCACTTGCAGGAGCTTGATGGGTCTAGTGCATGCCTCAATAATTTCAGTGGTGAAAATGCTTCAAATTAGTTTTAATTGATAAGTTGAAGTGCACGTCATGAAGACGCTTGATTATGCTGCATGTACAATTTGCAGGCTTGTTCTAGTGGTGTAAACTGCCTTGGGCAAGCTGGACACAAGTGGCAATTTTAAGCTGTAAACAACTCCACGGACAGCCTTTGCGAACAAAATGGCTTCTAGAGCAAGCTGAGAGCTCTCCAGTGCAATTGACCCAAGCCATTGGGCAGGTCCCTGCTTCCAAGAGTGACAGGTGTGGATTTGGTGGAATCAAACAATTACTTTAAAGTCAGTGGCAAAAAAGTCTCAAAAGCCTCTCTCTTTTCTTTTTTTGCTCGGTATCCAACAGAATACCTTAGCGCTTTGACTTGGCCCAGAAAATCACGACATGCTCTTTAAATTTGATAAAATCATTTCTGCCCTCATCATGCTTTTCTTGGAGCAACAGGCGTCCCTTGATTTCTCTCTCCCCTCCCTGCTCCCATGGGACACAGCGACGTGGCCTTAAATAAACAAGCAGGTGCGCTGCTTGCCCTTAACCTAAGATAAATAGTGCTCGCTAGAGATGCTTGAGTCCGGCTCCGGAGTATTGATGCAAAGCTCCTTGCTTCCTTCGCTGCAGCTTACGGGATTAGGCCATTGACGCAGATGATCATGTAAAATGTGACTTTTGTCTAAGAGGCTGAGCTTGGGCGGGAATTAGTCCCCTACATCTTTCTCAAGAGGAAAAGCTTGCGCAAGGTAAGCTGTTGGTCAACGTCTTCATGAAGATGCACACACGCCAGAAGCCTGCCTTCCCTGCACGGACACCAGCCTTTGTGCACAGCACTCGCTGACGTTGACTGAAACCTAGTCTGCACTGCTCTCAATGAGCTTTTTACTCGATAGATGCATCACATACGTGCAGGGTCAAGCTCTGCAAGGGGATATTTTGCAAAAGATTCCGCAAGGAGGGAGAGAGCAAAGTATGCATGAAAACCTAGGCCAGGAACAATTTTGTGCAAGGACCGGCCATAACTTGTTTGGACTCAACAATGTAAGGATGCCGATCTAAAAACATCATGTCAAGCTTGTGGGCTTGATAGTTCACAAGTACCCGCATGGATGTCCACAAACCCTCCTGCCACCTGCTGGATCAGGTCCCTGCGGGTACCCCGCGCGGTATAAAAAAAATTGCAAACGTCTGTGCGGAAGACCGCGCAAATGTCCGCAGTGGGTGTTTGCTGGCCTGAACTGTTGGAGTCCTAAGGGGGGCCTGCAAATAGGTCCAGCCCACTAGGGGACCAACCTTCACACACTGGAATGAACACAGGAGGGCAATTTAAATATGTCCTACAAGGTTCAAGAAATTAAAAAAATCAAGAGCAAACCACACGGCCACCCACACCCACACTCACACCCACACCGACACCCACACCTTCCCACACAAGAACATTCTTAAACAGTCAATCATGACAACACGGAGATTTCTAGAATACTCATCAGGTCAGGTAAGCGTGGAGTTGATCTCAAGAGGGGTCAAACACGATTGTCACTTCCAGAAACTCCTTGTACCTTCTAGGAACTTCTTGCCTTTGAATTTCATAGCAAAAAATCGTTTTGGACGGTTGCAGTCCTTCATTACTCTCTAGTCACGAACTAGGCACGTATTCCTAAAGGTTCTGATCTGATTCTCAATGGTACCGACCTATGCCACTCCAGCTCTTTACTGCTTTCTTCATAATGTCAGCAATCATAACTGTAGTTAAGCAGAACTTAACATTCCTTCTTGCAAGATGCTCCCTCGTAAAATGGTAGATGATGTCAATGTGGACCTTACCTTGCCAATGGTATTTTTAAGGATTAAAGCTGCTTGGTTGTCGGTGTATATCTGGATGGTCTTCAGGAGTGCTCAGATGTCCGCGATGACTCATCACCGATGAGCTTAGCGCAGCCATAATGCTTCCCAGACTGCTTGGGCGGCTGCCATACTCTTAGCCACAGGTTAAAGATTAGCAGCTTCCTGCAGTCGACTTGACGCCTGCATTCAAAATGAGTGTATAGATCCAGAGGTAGGCACTGACTCACAGTTAGTCCACAGATGATGCTGTGGTCCACGGTGCCAGCAAGGCCCTTGAGAATTTCATTGACGGCGATGCAGTGATTTGAAATGAAAGTAAACATATCAATAGGAATGCTAAAGCCGAGGGAGCAGCAGTAGCACAAGCATGAGCACGAACAGAAGGTAATCTGCAGCAGCAGCACGGCCAGTAGCACCAGCAGCAGCAGCAGCACAGCCAGCAGTACCACCAGCACAACAGAAGCAAGTTGATGCTTCCCTTTTCGTCGATCGCCATTAGTGTGGTAGAAGGCTGTATTGGCAACACAATAGCTTAAAGAACCGGCAATTAATTTGGAAGCAGGAAGTGGGGAGCCATGGACGAGGAAATGACATCTCTTCACGCTTATGGTACGTGATTCTTAAAGAAGTTCCTGAGAACATAAATTCATTCCTGTCAAGTGGGTCTACAAGATCAATTTATCACGATATTTAGATTTACGCCTGGTCTACAAGGGTTTCAAGCAACGGGAAATATCGACTACCAAGAAGTCTACACCCCCACCGATCAAGCAAACGACCTTGAAGACACTGCTATCCATCGGGGCAGCCCAAGACTTGGACATTTTTTTATCAGCTTTAAAAAAAAACAACTCAATATTTACATGACGCAACCGCCCAGCTACCAGGAAGAGCATCGACAACATGAAAAAAAATTGTGATCGACATCCTCAACGCAAGAACCTGGGAAGGGTGAGCAACTTTCTGGGTCGGGAGATCAAGTGACCTGTATCAAAAGAACAATGAAGATCAGACAGACCAAGACGACAACCGACCTCATCAGCAAGCAAGGCTTGAACAACGCCAAGACCAAGACAACATCTATCAATCCAACCACCAAGCCAAGCAAGCAAGGAGAGCTACTGGACACGCTAGGGACAGCATCTTCGGCTAAAGTGAACTGATTGGCAGCCTGCTGGATCTGTCAGTCTGCACGACACCTGACTCATTGGAAAGTTTGCAGAACGAAGGTGATTAAGTTTTTCTCGCTGTGATCTCGCATGATAAACTGGGTGTTGTCCAACCAGAACGCTGTGCACGACTTCACATGGCTTAATATTATGTCAGTTTGCCATTACTTACTGGCCACTCCAAATCATTTTTGCTCGGGAAATGTAAACTTGGGCTCGATTCGGCAATGAAATTGGGCAGGGCTCAAACGAGCTTTTTTTCAGGTTGTTTAGATTCTTCTTCAGTTGCAGCTTTCTCGCCACGATCCTTGCTTTCAAGATCTTCTTCATGGTGCACTATGCTTCCTTGGCAGTTTTGCACGCATCCAGGTGGTGGTCCTCGAGATTACGGCAAATGAGAGCCAGCGCCTTCTGGTCCAAAGACTCTTAGCCTCTCTCCTCTCCATTCGTTGGATTCCACAGGCCTTAGTGGATAAGCAGGTCAGGCTAGTTCTTCATGCGCTTGTTCCAAGCCCAAAAGTTGTCTTAGTCGAGGGGCTAAATGTTGACACACTTATCCGTTGTCATTCTGCTCATTTTGCTTCACCTGCTTTGCCTACATTTGGCACCTCGGAAAGCTCAGCTGACCCTCCTCAAATGACCTAATATTCTACTTTGCTTTTTTCGCTCTGCCTGATGATGTTGCGCAGTAAATGCGTGTGGGGCCAGCCCATGACCTTTTGGTGGGTAGTTGGTGTTACGAAGTGCTTAACCTAATTCGACACACACTGAAATGAATACAGGGCATTTATATATATTCTTAAAACATTTAAGGATTTAAAATGTTATAAACTAATCACGGCCACATTTTGGACCACATGATACCTATTCTGAAAAATTCGTCAGGTGCAATTTTTTGATGAAAGTGTCGAAAAGAATGGAGCTTCAGAAACTTCCAGAAACTTCCGGTATCTTCCAGATCCTTCTAACCTAAAATATCAAAGCACTCAACAACTTGAAGAAATTATTCTTTCAACAAAGTCGAGAATAGTGCTAAAGCTGCGAACAGCTCATTAGCCCCAACAAAATTGCAGCTTTCTCTGCCTCTGCTGCTGCTCTGCCTGAGAAGACAAGATCCTTAGGAGCAGTACGGTATTTTTTTCACTCGGAATTGAAAAACTTTTGCGATTTTTTTCACTCCTGAGCGAAAACTTTTTAACTTTCCACAAGGCGCCTAAAGTTAAACAGGCAAGCGAGCGCAGTGCCCGAGCAAGCTGCCAAGGCGCCGAACGCTACCATTGCACCTAACGACACACTTTTAGTCACTCTTTGTGTACAGGCCACTAGAGCTTCCCAAAACTAGACAGGCTTGCTCAGCTCGGAAAAGTAGACTAGGGAGGTGCCCTTAGTTTTTCCTGGGACACAATGGATGGGATTGTAGGACCTGCAGGCAGCTGACCCTCTTGACGCTTACGCCCATTTAACAGACGAAGTATTCACAAAGTTAGACAAAGCTCTGTAACATTTCAAGCACGAAGCACGCTGTTGAAAACCACTTCTGCGGACCCCTCTTTATCGCAACGGGCCATTGCAACATTACAAAGACATTAAGAAATATATTTAAAGCGAAATTACACTCCTTGTCTTGCACCCCGCCACATGTCCGCCTGGCACGCGCCAGCCAATATTAGCGGCGCAGTTTTTGCGACGCATTTACATTGATAGGTTAATACTCTTGAGTGTATTAGTATTATTCACGCTGAACATCGAAGATTTTCCCCCCACCCGGACTAGCCTGCTCTCCAAGTCATGCTCCGCCCTATCCACAGTAGACGTGTCCTCCCAAGCTCTATTACTTGTGTGCACTACCTTAAACGAACAGGAGCGTTCATTCCGGCTCCCCCAACCCCCGCCCTACCTTGTGCTTGCCTACTGCTTTTTAATGTCCTACATACAACAGGCTGATTTCTAGTGCTTATAGTAGCACACTTCAGGAAGGGCCCGGGCAGCATTCATGATGCATGCTGCTCTGTCAAGCTCTCCTTCCTACCCTAGGGCCTGTTCCCTCATGGTACATCCTGTATCATATTTGCTTCCTTACAATTCAAACAGAAGCACACGTTAAGGCTAACCCACCCCCCACCCTAACCAGTGCTTCACTTCATTTGAGCATTTCAGCCCTTCTTCTCCCTTGCCCTCTCTCATGTCTCTATGCTGTAAAATCTGCATGAATGCATGCTCATGAATAAACGGCGCCTTGTTCAGCAGACAGCCCCATTTTTTGCGGTCACGAACAAAAATTTTCACTAAATTCTTAAATCCACCTGCACCTGCTCCCCCATGACCACCATTTGCTACCAGCATTGCTGTTGTAAAACCACATACTTATGCTTCTCAATGTTGTTGTTTATCGGAGCATTTCATTTAATTCCACACTGAATGAGCATAGGAGAGCCTTTATGTATGTCTCTAGAAGGTTCAGGAAATTAGAAAGTTCTAGAACAAACATTCACAGCCACAAAGATTTTTCTGGAACAGTTAATCATCCACAGGGAAACTTCTGGAATTCTTCTTATAACTTCCAGTACCTTCCAAGAACTCCGAACCTCCGAATATCATAGCAAACTTTTTTGGACAATAGAAGTCCTTAAACAACTCCCCCGCATTCAAAACAGTTGTTTAAAGTCCTATGCTGTTGCAGAACTTCTCAACCTTGCCCTCTGGCAATGCCTTGGTCATGATGTCAACAATCTTGACAGCATTGGGGCAGTACTCGAATTTTCCTTGCTTGCGACACGCTCCCTCGCAAAGTCGTAGACGATCTCAATATGCTTGGATCTTGCCGATGCGCTTGCGCAGCCATAGTGCTTTTTTGACTGCGTGGGCAGCGGCCATGTACTCAGCCTTGGCAGTTGGCACGGTGATGGTTGCTTGTAGTCGGCTTGACCAACTGATGATGGAGGATCCTAAATAGAGGCATTTAGGATGAACACGTAACCCGTGGTGGAGCAGCGTGTGTCAATGTCTCCAGCGTAGTCCGCATCACAGTAGCCTTCCTCTGACTCACTTGGCCCAATAATGATGCTGCACTCCACAGTGCCGGCCAGGTACTTGAGGACCCCCTTGGCAGCGGTCCAATTTTCAATAGTCGGCTTGGACATGTATCTTGATAGGGCTCCCAGAGCCTGTGCGATGTCAAGTCTTGTGCAGACAGGTACAAGAGGCTGCCTATCAACTCACTGTAGTCGAAGATGCTGGTGTCGAGTAGTATTCCTAGCTTGTTCAATTTGTTTAATGACGGGGCTGTCGTCTTGGTCTTGGCCTCCTCCATGCCGTATTTGACGATCAGGTTGGTTGTCATCTTGGTCAGGCCGGAAAATCTGGCTGACCTTCAGGGTCCTCTTGGCTCAGTCTCGCTTGATCTCTCAACCCAAGAAGTAGCTGGCATCTCCAAGGTCTCTTGCATCAAACGTTGTCATCAGGATGGTCTTCACGCTCTTCTTCACGTTGTCCTGGCTTTTGGCAGCGATGAAGATGTTGTCCACATATACCAGGATGTAGACGTTGTCATCCTCCATGTTCTTGATGAACAAGCCAGTGTCTGTCTCTGACGCTGAGAAGCCCATGCGCTCTAGCTTTGTCTTCAACTTGTTGTGCCAGGCTCATGGTGCTTGCTTGAGGCCGTAGAGTGCTTTCTTCAAATGGCAGACAATGTGCGGTCCACCTTCTTCATAGCCAAGTGGTTTTGCCATGTAGATGTCCTCCTCCAGCCCTCCATTCAGGAATACTGTCTTTACGTCCAGCTGGTCGAGCTCCAGGTCTTCTGCCGTGGTGATAGAGAGCAGTATCCGCAGGGTAGTGTGCTTGCTCACCAGGGCGTAGACCTCTTCTCAAGAGGAAGTCGATGCCTTTGCGCTGCTTGAAGCCTTTTGCGACGAGGCGTCCCTTGTATCTCTCAATGATGCCAGCCGCGTCTTTCTTGATCTTGTTGATCCACTTGACAGGATTAGGACGTTCGTATTCTGGGGCTTCTTCAAATGTCCAGGTACCGTTGGCGTGTAGTGATGTCATCTTTTCATCCATGGCTCTCTTCAACAGATCTGCATCTTCTCCACTCAATGCTTCTTCGTATATTGACGGCTCCTCAAACTTTTCAGTAGCCAATGCTGCCTTGTACCATTCGGTCAGTGATCGACGCTCTCGCAATGGGTACCTTCTTGGTGTTGCTGCTGCTCCTGCTGCAGGCTGTGCTGCTGCTCCTGCTGCAGGCTGTGCTGCTGATGCTGGCTGTGCTCCCTCGGCTTCAGCATTCTCTTCATGTGCATGCAGATTGTCTTGATCTGCATCTTCTGAGCTGATGTCTATCGAATTGCTGACATATGTCTAGGGGCTGTTGGCTGCTTCATTAAAGGTGACGTCACTGCTGATAATGATCTTCTTTGTGTCCTCCATCAGGATGCGGTAGGCCTTGCTACCGGGCTCATAGTCTACCAGTATGCCCTTCTTGCTGACTGGGTCCAGCTTTTGACGCAGAGTCTTCGGAATGTGCACAAACGCCGTGGATCCAAATGTCCTCATCATTGTGACGTCTGCCTTGGTATCGTAGAACAGCTCGACTGGGGTCTTGGTCTCTCCAGATGTCGGCGACCGGTTGCGAATTAGGCTGTTACAATGGCTTCTGCTCACATGTTGGTAGGTAGATTGGCGACTTAAGCATTGCTGTTACACGCTCCATGAGGGTTCGGTTGAGACGCTCCGCTTTGCCATTCTGCTGGCGTGTAGGGTGCCGTGGTCTCGTGCATGATAACTCTAGCAGCGTAAACATCCTTTAGTTGTTGTTCAGATATTATCCGCCACGATCGGTACGCACCACTTGTAGCTATTGCCTGCTCTGGTTCCCCAGCAGGATGACGGTCGTATGGACTTCACTGCAGGGATGACATCCACCTTGCTTGGTACAGGAACGACAATGGAGAGCTCGGTGTAGTCATCCAAGAACGTAGCCACGTACTTGTTGCCTCCAAGGGACGCCTCTTGCATTGGTCCACACACGTCCATGTGTACAAGCTCCAGGGGCCGAGATGTCTTGGACTGTAAGCTTGCAAAGGGTAGTCTGCTCTGCTTTGATGTGACGCACTTCTCACATATGTTGTCATTTGCTACCTTCTTAAACCACTCCGCTGTTACGCTGATCCCGGTGACAATGCTGGGTAGCTTGGCCATGCTGTCTTATCCCATGTGGCCATATTTCCTGTGCCACAGCTCTGCTGTCTCCTTAGCTGTTGCTGTCAAGGCTGTTTCCTTGTGGCAGATGCTGCGAAGCAGTAGAGGCCTTCGTGCTGTGCAGCATGGATGACAGTCCCTGTTTTCGGCAAACTGACTGTGCATGTGCTTCTTTGAAGACTGATCTTGGCACCTCTACTGATTGCTTGCCTAACTGAGAACAAGGTGGTCATGGCTC
>LKMJ01005132.1_pt1 | contig 12335 bp, 17 predicted proteins | sample 643391 | NCBI WGS metagenome assembly LKMJ01 (sample SAMN04112250, study PRJNA286221) | soda lake metagenome | biome: soda lake; feature: Kulunda Steppe; material: water; isolation source: sample PL-Br10 brine of Picturesque Lake | place: Russia: Kulunda steppe | collected 2010-07
CGCGCCCAGGTGGAGGCTCAGGTATTTGGTAGAAGTCAGCATTTAATGCTAACAGCATTTTCAGAACATCAATATGTTCGTTGCACTGCACAGGTCAGGAGGCTGACGCACCCTCCTGCATGCCCAGGATGAATGGAATAAGGACACTGAGGACATCCTCAAGGAAGTCAGTGTCATTCTATTCAGGGTGTAGGTAGAGCAGAGCTTTCACACACGGCTTGAACACACGCACAAATGAAAAGCCCCTGGAATTGGCTCCACTAAGGAGTACATCCACAGGCGCATCCACAAACACACCAAGTATTGGCCAATATTTATCCACATGCCCTATTCCCTGTCATTGGTCCCGAATAGTTAAGTACAAACAGAGATGAAGAATGTGTGTAGCTGGAGGGATAATTAATTATGAGGCTAATTATGTCCCGTGTGACCGCTACCCAATTAATTATGCTAAAACGTAATTACGGGAGATAATTATGAAACTTTATTAAGTCCTAATTAATTACAAGTGTGACCACGGCCTTAACCTCGCAGCTTCAAGCACAAACATAACCGCCCCTCATTGCCCGGTTATTCTGAAAGAAGTTTTTGATTTTCTTAATGATATAATAACATTGATATTTTCTAAATGATATAATAACATTGGTTCCGGGTCATCAGTTTTGACCAGAAATTTTATGACAAACCGCATCGTTGTACATAACGTAACTAAATGGCTTTATTACCCTGTTCGACTATTGTGTCCATGTGACTGTGATTGAGTTTTGACTTGAACAGGATGCATTTGAGGCAGGTATGAGTAAGCCGAACTAGCCAATTGCTTGACGGGTGCAAGCATGGCCACTAGGTCAATCCCTCCCAAGTCCATTGACACCCCCAAAGCCAAGAAGGAGCGCATCATAGCCCTTCTTACAAAAGTCAATGACAGGGACACGCAGAGGAGGGCCACGGAGGAGCTGCATGAACTGATCTATGTGAGTTTGCCTGAAAAAAACATACATGCTTGCTTACCTGCAGCCTCTTCCCTAACCCACTCATCAACGTTTGTGCGGCAGGACAAAGCTTGGATGGACTCAGAGGCGTTGTTCATGCTTGTCCATCAATTGTGTATACCAACTCCTGTACAGAAGGGGTTTGCCCGGAAGGTAATTTTGCTCGGGTTGCACTGACGTTATAATCAAAATGTCTGTCTTGGGCGTTAAACGCCGGTTCTTTACGTAATGCATGCCCTTGACGTCTCTTAAGAACATGCTGGGATTGCAGAGGACCATTGCTTCACCTGGCAGGGGGCATGAGATGGTCAAAATTTGGGAGTGAGGGCCACATACTTCTTGGAAAACACTGCAGAGTTGCTTAGACAAACATACAGCCTTTGTCACAATTTGCCTGTTTGGAGAGTTATATGCCTTTATGACAAACAGCTCCAGCGCGACTTCAGTAAACATTGCAAAACGAGCATAAAAGCGAGATAAAGGCAGTTCAATACACCCAGAAATTTGCTGCCGGTTAGTGTTTGTGTCTGATCGGTGTTTTTGCTTTGTTGTTGACAAAATGCTACTTTATCCCTCTTATGCCAAGCTTGACGGTTACCTAAGCAGCACTCCTGGGGATAAGGACAGGCATAGGAGAATTTCCCTTTGACTTCTCTCTTCTGGCACGTGTCCTTGCCCGTGGCTCATTCTTTGTCCTTCTGATCGTGTTCACCCTAACACATGTGCTATGAACCTTACCCTTTCCATGTGGCACTGAACGCCTGCACTGTGTGAACTGGCCTGTAACAGGAGTGCGCCCACATTTTAGGCATGCTGGCATCGAAGCAGTGCCCTGCTCAGAGCACAGCTGTCGTTCCTCCTGCTTTGCAAAGAATAATCGCTCAACTAAAGAAGTACATGCAGGTAATTGCCGTGTTGCATTCACAGTCCCACTGCTGATGCAACAGCTTGTCTGTCGCACACAGAGGCCCTTAAATTGCGGAGCAGTGTGCGTGTTGGAATGGGTGTGCTGCCGCATGTCTGGCATGCGGTGCATGCAAGAACATGCACATGCGGGACTATGGCTAATTTAAGCCGTGTGTTGGAGCCAATTTGCTTGTTTGAGGCACTTGTCTTCTATGTTGCACATGCGGGACACTGAATTTGCGTGTGTGCTTGCATGTGCGCGCGCGCGTACACTGCCTCCCCTTGACCACGCCATCCGCCAGCGGACACCGACTTGATGCCCCGTGGGACACACACACACACACACACACACACACACACGCACGCACAGGCACGCACAGGCACATACACACGCACGCACAGGCACACACACACGCGCGCGCACAGGCACACACACACACAGCACACACACACACACACACACAACACACACACACAAGCAGCCTGGCATAATTGCATGGAAGCCGGGTCGTGCTAGCATGGCATGAAGGTCGCTTCGCCGTGCCAGCGTTTGACTTTCGCGCTTGCACACACGCCCGAGTGCACACCCACCTCTGTTTGCTGCGATGGTGTCAAGCATGCACAACATTTATACTCACACACACCTTAACTGAAGCCGCGATTGCGAGGACAGGAGTGTGCAACTGCCCTGCTTGGTATTGATGCCTGTCGCACGCAAAATGGTACTGGCACTTGGCTTAAACAGGCCAGAGTACAAAACACATGCATCCGAAAATGCATGTGTACACGCGCATGCACACTCTGGGCTGGTGCGCATGCAAGGAGCAATCAGGGCTGTCGCATGTGACTCACTTGATGCACATGCTCTTGTGGGGCCGCAGGACACGGACAGCCTTGTGCGCGACACGGCCAGTGAGGCAGCAGCGCGCGTGGCACGGGGGCTGTGGGAACGCGCAGGCTCTGCCGCTGCCACAGAGGCGCAGAGCGGCAGCACCAACCCCATTGGCCGCATGCTGCTGGACTGCCTGGCTGATGGCAAGCGGGAGCTGCAGGCGGCTGCGTGTGGGGCGCTTGGGCAGGCGCGTGTGGCAGCATGTGGGCTCACAACTCATGGTAGCTAGGGAGCCTTCTGGAAGGGCGCCGGGGCTGCAGAGTTGCGCTTGTGCGGTGGTGGCTTGTAGCAGTAGCTGCTTGCTAGTGTCCTCATTGGTTTGAGACTGCAATGGGCGACAGGACAGGGGTCTGCTCTGCTCAGCTGGATGATTGCCGCGTGCCTAGTGATTGTGAGCAGGCATGCATGCCGCTGCCTTGCATGGGTTGGCACACCCCTCAGGCTCAAGTGAGAGGTCTGTGCTGCCCAGAGCCTGCGCCCTACAGCAGCCAAATCCCTGTCAACGGGTGCTTCAGGCGAGCATGCTGAGTTCTTTGTGTCTAACACACACGTGGGGGTCTGTGATTGGTTACCGGGCCGCAGGCGGCTCCTTACCTGGGTAAAGTGGACACATTGATGGTCAAGGAGGTGATCAAGCGCCTGAACAGCCCCAGCTTCCAGGTAGGTGGCGCCTGCCTGCCCTTGCCCTGGGTGAGGCGTGGCACCCTCCCTACCATCATCACTGCTGAGTGGCGCAAGTTGACCCTGTACCCGCGGCGCGCGCGCCTGCGTGAAGCGCAGCGTCCTCAGCGTGCGTCGCCCTGCTTCCTGCTTACTGGCTCCATGCTGCCCTTGGGCACAACTAGCTCTGGGCACAATCCGGCACAACTGGCGATCATGCTTCGGTGCACCTGCGGCACTGATGAGGCACGTGTCTCTGTTTGCTGACCTTGGGCAGGCCCTTGCCTCCACTCTCTTGTTTGCCTGTACCACCATGTGCACGAGCCACACTGCAGCGGGCTCTTCACTGCAGGGGGCTGTCCGCCTAGGTGACTGAGGGTCGTCTCATTGCCCACGCTCACCGTCTGACCTTTAGCGTTGTAGGCTCACCGTCTAACCTTTAGTGTTGCAGGCTCACCGTCTGACCTTTAGTGTTGTAGCTCTCTGTGTGGTTGCAAGCAAGTCGAGCAACTGACGAGGCCAGGTTGAGGGTTAGTGGCGTCAGGGGGCCATAAGCTGTGGAAATATATCCCTGGCATGTACACAAATGTGCACACACTCGCGCACACGCACACACACACATGTGCGTGCGCTGTGCTTGTGCAGGCCCACCCAGCTTTGCTCATGGCCGTGGGCCAAATCGATACCACAACAGGTTCAGCAGTTGGCCTTATCCAGGTGTGCGCAAACTGTGTTCAGCACATCGCCATGCTTTGGTCTTCTGAGTGTCTGGATGCTTGGCATGTGTGCTTACACGTGAACAGCAGGCACGTGCATGTGTCCGTATGTAAGAGCGCGGTTGTTCAGGTCCTCGTGCGTGCAAGTGCAACCTGGTGTCGATGCGCTTTTGCAAGAGTGCACGCCCAGACCCGCCTCACTCTCCGCACAGCCATGCTACCGGATGCCCTCTGTTGGGCTGTGCCGCGTGTCGCAGTCCAGTGGCAGCGTCCTGCACTGACTTGTGCTGGGCCACGCTGCGTGCTCCTCGCAGTCCGGAGGCAGCGTCCTGCACCACCACCTGCCACAGCTCATCGGCCACCCGAGTGCACATGGGAGCAGTGCCGCCAACGGGGCCACCAGCGTGGCGGCCTCCTCCTCCTCCTCCTTGTTGGGGCCTACAGGCAGCGCCACGAGCACAGGGCTGTGCGCGTGCCTGGGCAGCAAGGACTGGATGACGCGCAAGGTGGGGGGGCAGAGGCAGGGGGGGGGCCTGCGTGAGAGGCCGCAGCGGGTGTGCGCGCGGTGCAGACGATGGGAGCTTTGAGGGAGTGTCCATCACGCCGTGCGTGCTCGCCCCCAAAAGGGCGGGCGGGAGCCCTAGTCTGGGGTGCCCGCCTCCACATCCAGAAGGCGTGCGTGCCTGCGTGCAGTCTACATTTTGCTGGCGGACCTCCTGGCATAGCTCCCTGCCCGCGGGCGGGTGCTTGTCCCTGCTGGGCCGTGTCAAGCGTCCCCCCAAGTCACACAGGCAAGCTGCCAGGCAGCCTGCCGTGCACAGGCGTGCACCGACATGTGCGGTATGTGCGATGCGTGCAATGTGTGCGCACCGACACGCGCGTATGCACAGGCCGCCTCTGACTGCCTGCGCGCGCTGCTCCTGGTGCTGGGCCCGCTGTGCGAGCCAGAGGGCGTGTGGGATGCAGCCGACGGCCGCTCCCTCACTGCCCGCTGCGCGCGTGTGCTTGACGGTGCGCGCTTCGACAAGGTGGGTGTGAATGGGTGTGCTGGTGTGCGTGCGCGTGCAAGCGCAGGGGGGGGGGGTGCATTATGGGGCCGTTGAGGTGCGTTGAGGTCAGTTGATGCGGGTTGGTGTGCGTGTGTGTGTGTGATGGCAGTGTGCACGTGTTTGTCTAAACGCGTGTTTGTGTGTGCGCACATGTCCGCTTGCCGCCATGCCCCACTGTCCTGACGATGCGCCAATGAGCATGTGAGGTGGACCATCAGGCATTTTTTGGGCAGCCCTGTACAGAGACTTGGGCAGGGCCAGGTCAGGTGGGCAGGGCTGTGTGCAGGGCTGGGGCAAAGCAGGCAGGGCCAGGTCAGGTGGGCAGGGCTGTGTGCAGGGCTGCGGCAAAGCAGGCAGGGCCAGGTCAGGTGGGCAGGGCTGTGCGCAGGGCTGCGGTAAAGCAGGCAGGGCTAGGTCAGGTGGGTAGGGCTGTGTGCAGGGCTGCGGCAAAGCAGGCAGGCAGGGAGGCCGGTACCAAGCATTTGAGGGGGAGGGGGGGCATGCGGACATGTGAGCATAGGGATGAGTGAGGGTGCAGAGCGGGCATGCGTGCGCGGTTGCAGGCAGTCGTACAGGCCGTGGTCGTGAAGCGCACGCAGTGGAAGGGTGCGTGCATCAAAGGGCAGGCATAATGGCTCTGGATGCAGCGCTGTGTGCTCTGCTTGCATGAACCTGCAAGCTCAGGCATGCATCTCCACCCTGCAGCGAGCCCTGCAAGCATGCAATGGGCAAAAGGATAAGAGGAGCAGGTTGCCTGGTCCTATGCGCTTGGTAAGAGTACCTGCAGGTACGCCAGGCAAGGCATGCACAGGACCCTTCCACATTATGCTTTGATAGATGATAGTTGTAGTATTGCGTGTCATCCATATTCATGCTGTGAGTCTGAGTTACAAACAAGGATTGACCGCTGTTCAGGTCAGCAGGCTGATTGGTTTGGAGCTGGTTGTTGTTTCGGGACATGTTGAGCATATGAATTAGGGGTGACGCCCCCATGCTGGCAAGCCATGTTCATTGATCTCACGCGCCCACATTCCGAGCAAACGATCTTATATGCAAAGCAATGGACTCCTTGGTGCTCAAATTATGCAACTTCATAGGTGAGGCGTTCATTCATGGGAGCAAGTGTGTTGTTGTGCGTGCTCGCTTGTCATAATCCTGCTTGTGTGTAGGTGCGTGTGTTGCATACAGGTTGCCCATTGCAAAGGGACTGGCGACAGCTGTTCTCATGCTCACTATCGCACAGCACAGCACGTAGTTGCATGCCCACCTTGGCGCCTGGTGCGCAGGTGCGTGAGGTGCGGGACGCCGCCCGAGAGACCGTCACGCTGCTGGACGTGCTGCGGGCGTACAGCACCAACAGCAATGCGGCCGCTGCCGGTGGATGGGAGGCGTACGCGAGGGCGGCGATGGCGGCCAAAGGTGCGGCTTGTGTTCACTCTACCCTAGAGGGCGTGCGCAAAAGACGTGCGCAATGGATCTGAGGGTGGAAGTCTGGGTGGGTGGGTCCTTGGAGTTTTAGCTGCTCGGGCAATCAGGCTGTTGGGGGCCAGAATGTATGCGCTCGCATTGTGGGCGCACGCTGCCTCCACTGTGCTCTTGAGGCCGGCACCGCTGGTGCAAGGTCGGCCCGTGCCCGCTTTCTCCTACTTCCTCGCGTGCCCTTGCATCCCTTCACGTTGGACGAGCGGTGCTGTGGCGCGCGGCATATGGGGGGTCCCGTAGCAGCGCATGGCCCCCCCCTGCTTGCCAAAGCTTGTGTGCACGATGCGAGCCAAGGTGCATGAGTGCGCTCGCATACACCTACCCAGTGCAGGGCGCTCTGGTTGACCTGACTGGCCCAAGGTAGTCCTGGTGGCTGCTTTGGGGGGGTCCATCGAGGCTGAACGGTCTCACTCACACGCTTGCCCTCCCGCCGGCACACCCGATTGCTTGCACGTGCCAGTGAGCGTCCGGCTCACCTGATCACACACCCTAACACATACACACGCACACGCATGCATGTGCACACACATGCATGCACACAAACACACATATGCTCACCCTAACACGCGCACGCACACATGCACGCACACACACGTACCACCCCCTGGTGTGCATGCAAGCACGCTTGACGCGCACTTTCCCGAGCACTCCCAATACGCGCACCTCATGTGCGCGGCACGCTACGCCGCCCCCTCGCGGCATGCAGGCAACGCCCCTGCCGACCTGCCCCCCCCCGCCCCCTCCGGCGCCGCGGCCGGCCCGCCCCGCCCCCGCTCCTCCCGCGCGCCCGCCTTGCGCTTGCCCGAGGCCTCTGTGTCCAAGTCTGCCTCGCGCTTCTCTCCGCCGGTGTCCCCCAACGAGAAGCCGGCCAGGCGGCGGCGGCCTTCGTTTTCGCGCGCCGCACTGTCGGCGCAGTTCCTTGGCGCGCACGGGGACGAGGACGTGGTGGTGGAGAGCAGCCGCAGGCACAGCAGGTGGGGGAAGGGGCAGGCGCGCGCGCAAGCGGCTCTCTGGTGTGGTGGCTGGACAAGCGGGTGTGCTGTTTGCAGTTGCGTCGTTAGTCTTCTGGTGGGCGTGCTTTCTTTGGGCGTCTGATGCAGTGCGTTCTTTCCTCCCTGCGCTCCCCACCTCCTTACATGGCATGCTCCACCATTTACGGGTGTCACAACCAACCTCTTGGATCACGCGCACCACAGATGGCCAGGTCACGCTCATCGCGCTCATCTGCCATCCACTCGATGCTGTCTGCGTCCCTTTTTTCCCAATGGCCCGATGTTAGGTCGTCAGTCTCCGAAAGGAGTAGCAGGCGGTAAATGCGTGTGTGCATGAGTACAATCCAAGGGGGCCTGTCTGCTAAAGAGGTCTCCCCTTTTTATGCACGCTGATGTGTGGCACGTGCAACCCGCGATGTCCCAATCAGCTGCAAGCATGGGGCCGCCGGCAAGGCGAGTCTTGCACGTGCTCATACACCGCTGGACTGCCTGAACCTGCATTTGTGTGTACATGTTGTATCTGCAGGATGAGCTCTGTCGGCGACGCAGGCAGTGGCCCCTCAAGCTGCGCGGAGGTCACGCTGCAGCCGCATCGGGAGGGACAAGCCAGCAGCGCGTCGCAGCAGCCAGCCCTCCTGGAGGACGAGCACTCGTTTTCGGGCGCGTTCCTGGAGGAGGGCAGCAGCACGCACCCCAACCAGGTGCGGGTGCGCACCACCACCGCCGCCGCCGCTGCTGCTGCACTTGCATGCGCACATGTGCGTGTGCACTTGTGCGTGTATGCGTTCGGGCACCAGGTGCTCCTGCTACTCAGGCGCGCATCCACGCCCGGTGTGTGAGCACGCCGCCTTGCTGCGGTAAGCGCGGTTTCTTGGGCCAGGTGCTGGGGCCTCCACGAGTGCAAACGCAGCCGGGATGCCGGTGGGGTGATCCCATGACAAGCAGGCCCTCGTGCGCTCCTTACTGTGTCAATCTGTTGCTCGATCCTTGTTTAGATTCTCTCTCCAAGTACCGAGACGCAGGTTAAATTTCCTTTGAAGTGACACAGACTGAGTCCTCTGAAGACCAAGACACGCGTGCGCACACCCATGGCTCATGCAACTGCTCCCCAGGGAGGCAGCAGCGTCCACGGTGCACAGGCGGAGGAGCCACTGACCATGGATCTCACGCTTTTCAACGCCAACCTAGGGCCTGACCAGGCATCAAAGGCACAGGCAGCAGCCAGCCCCCTGCAACCGCAGCCAGATGAGCCTCCACCGCCTTGGAGTGGTGCGCAAGGAGCAGTGTGTGCGTGTGGATGCAGGGGTCTGCTGACTGGGTCCGTGTGTCTGTGGATACTTGCGCGCGCACAGGCTTGGGTGCGGGTGTGGGTGTATGTGGGTTGGTGATTGTTTGCCAGCAGGCCTGGCCTACTTCACTATGTCAAGGCAGGCAGCATCTCAGGCTTGATAATGTGTGCAGATGGGCTTCTTTATGTATAAGACACCAAAGCTGACTGCTTCCCTCCATCTGTACAGACCCCCCTGCCCTTCCAGGGGCTGGTGCTCCTTCCCATCAATACCTCCTAAAAGTTGCGGGCAGAAGTGTGCACTGTGAGCTTGACCCCAGCCCCCCACACGCGCTGCTGCGTGCATGCATGCACGCACACATGCAGGCGGATCCGAAGTGTCGGCGCAGCTGCTATCACAGGCTGCCGACATCGAGGACGGACATAAGGACCCTGCCTCGCCTGCAGCAGATCTAGAACAGGAGCAGCCACCCCAGCCTCCTATATACGGCTCCTCCTTGGAGCACCTGCAGTTGGATGAGCCGCCGCACCCGCCGCCCGACCCACACTTGGGTGACGGAGGCGCGGGCCTGGCGCACTTGACTCACGACCCGCTTCAGTGCCTGCTGCAGCCCCCCTTGCAAGGCAACCATGCCCAGCAGGCGGTTGGGGATGCGGCTGTGGCACTGGCACCAAGCGTCGGCGAGGCACAGGCGGCCATAGGGTCTGACACAGCTGCAGGTGGGGCGCAGGCTGCCTTTGTGTTGAGGCTGGTCAGCAGCCCGCGCGTGATGAGCATACAAGTACGCACGTGTGTGCATGGGCACATACTCACATACATGTACAATCAAAAATGCGCATGTACACGCGCATACATATGGGCGTGCATGCATCAGCTGCACCACATTCATTTGAATGGTCATGCATCTTCAACAGCAGAGGCCAAGGCAGGAGCACGCAGTATTGAAGCAGATGAGGCAGGAGCGCACAGTATTAAAGCACAAGAGGCAGGAGCACACAGTATGAAAGCACATGAGGCAGGAGCACACAGTATGAAAGCATGTGAGGCAGGGGCACGCAGTATCACAGCTGCGCCCCACCAAACATCACATCCTCACATCCCATCTTGACCGCGCTGGCACACGCCAACAGACTGCAGCTGCACAGGAGAGACACAGGTGAGGGGGGGTTGGCCAGTGGGACTTGCAACCCTGGCACACCCTATGGAAAGACGCACACTACCTCACCCTTCCTCTCTACCCTCCCCTCGATGACAATGCAGGGAATGTAGGGGAGGAGCAAGGGGATGGCAGCGGCGGCTGTGAGGGGGGAGGCCCAATGGTCACGGTCCCAGAGGCAGTGTGGCAAGAGCTGCACCAGAAGCTGAAGGACAGCGAGCAGCTGGTGGCAAAACTTCAGGTGGGTGGGCACCAGAAGCTGAAGGGCAGCAGGCTGCTGGTGGCAGAGCTTCAGGTGGCTGGGGCTGGGGCTGGGGGTGAGCCAGGGTCAAGCTGGACAACACGCAGGGCAGCAAACAGCTGCATCCCTTTCAGCTGCCATAGGCCACAATCCTGTGTGTCCATTCAACGGAGGGCAGGGGACACTTCGGTGTTTGGGGTCGTGCCAGGCCACAACTGAAAGCGGCCATGGGGGCCATGCGTGCCGAAAAATAGCGTGGAAGGTAGGGGCGTGGCGCATAGGCTGCCTTGTCAGTGGTGCACCACAAGTAGGGGGCCACATTTACTGAACGGGCCACACAAACCGGCAAGCATACAAATACAAACCGGCATGCACATATTGGGTGGGCTGGCTGCATTAAGTGAACGGGCCACATGAATTGATCGGGCCGCACATATAAGGTGGGTCACACAATCTGAGTGGGCCACACACCTACCTTTACTGTGAGCCGCTCAAGCTGGGTGAGCCACACTGAGTGTGTGGCCTGCACAAGTTAGGCGGGCTGCACGTGCCGGGTGTGCCGCATGAACCAAGGCGCCTGCCTGCGCACTTGCATGGCCTGCAGATGGCCTGCAGGTGGCCTGCAGATGGCGTGCATGGCCTGCAGGTGGCGTGCTTGCCTGCGCACCTGCATAGCCTGCAGATGGCATGCTTGCCTGCGCTGTGTGTGAGAATTCCCAGGGCCATCCGGTGCAGCTGCGCCGTGTGTGAGAATTTCCAGGGCCATCCGGTGCAGCTGCGCTGTGTGTGAGAATCCCCAGGGCCATCCGGTGCAGCTGCGCTGTGTGTGAGAATTTCCAGGGCCATCCGGTGCAGCTGCACTGTGTGTGAGAATTTCCAGGGCCATCCGGTGCAGCTGCGTGCGTATGGGAATCTCCAGGGCCATCCACTGCAGCTGCGTGCGTGTGACAGCCAGGGCCTCTGGCCTTTGCTGCATGCACGTGCGCAGGGCCGCCTCACGCAACTGGAGGAGCAGGCAGGCAGCAGAGAAGATGCGTGGAAGCAGCCCAGCTCTCCCAAGCGGCAGGCAGCGGTGGCCTTGCAGGTGTGTGCACATGTGTGTGTGCGTGTGTGATCATGCATGCGCGTGTGGTTGTGCGTGCATGTGTGTGTATACAGGTATGCGCGCTCACCTGCCAGCGCTTGCGTGTTTGTGCAAGCACGTTTGGCAGCATCCGCTACATTCATGGGTATGCTTGAGTGAGCATGAGCATGAGCATGGCCGAGCTGGGTGGGGTGCGAGGGAGATGAGGTGAAGTTGCTCTATGCTGCACAAGACTTTGTACTGTACAAGACTTTATACTGAACAAGACAAGCTGGGTGCAAGAGGCCCTGCTGGGTGGGAGATGCTCCACGCAGTGTTTGAGAGGCTGCGCTATGTGCCAGAGACCGTGCGATGTGTGCAAGCGCCTGTGTGTTGGGCATGAGAGGCTCTGCTGCTTGTGAGAGGCCCCGCCGCGCGTGAGAGGCCCTGCCGTGTGTGTGAGAGGCTGTGAGCGCGGTAAGAGGCTGTGCGTGTCTGTGTGTGAAGTGGGTGAGAGTGTGTATGTGTGTGAGGAAGTGAGGTCAGCAAGAGGTTACGCTAAGAGTGCCGCGCCAGGTGGGCAAATGAGGTGGGCAGGATGGCCCGAGCCTGCGCACGCGCATCCCTTGTGCATGGCTGCGCAGGGTAATGTGTGCAGCGCGGACGTGAACGCGATGTATGCGGACGCGCTGGAGCGCCACACTGGGCCTGCCCACCTCCTGGAGCTCATGCAGCACACCGGCATCGCGTGGAGCGACCTGGAGCCACAGGTGTGGGGCTGGAGCCACAGGTGTGGGGCGACCTGGAGCCACAGGTGTGGGGCTGGAGCCACAGGTGTGGGGCTGGAGCCACAGGTGTGGAGCGACCTGGAGCCACAGGTGTAGGGCAAGCGCGCGC
>LKMJ01005134.1_pt1 | contig 12333 bp, 12 predicted proteins | sample 643391 | NCBI WGS metagenome assembly LKMJ01 (sample SAMN04112250, study PRJNA286221) | soda lake metagenome | biome: soda lake; feature: Kulunda Steppe; material: water; isolation source: sample PL-Br10 brine of Picturesque Lake | place: Russia: Kulunda steppe | collected 2010-07
CGCCTCGAGTGGCGCCTCATTGCCGATGTCGATGCCCGTGGCGAGTGGCGAGTTGAGCCTGCGCCGGACGGAGCCGAAGATGGGGATGGACTCGAGGGTGGCGGTGAAATCCACGCCGACGCCGGCACTGAAGGGGAAAGCGAAACGGCAAGCCGGATCTACTTCGAAGCGAGATACGATCCGCATTCAGCCGACCCGGACGCAATTAGTCTCCCTCGATTCGTCTCATTGGATTGGGTGATCAGAAAGCTTCGGCCGCGACTACTCGAGGAGGCCGAGCGCGTTGTTGGCCAACTCGTCAGGGATATCGAGGGGACAAATCGCAACGTTGAGTTGACCGTTCACGAACTTCCATAAGAGCAAGGGTCTTACCGCGTGCGGAAAAAACCAGTTCTATGCAACCGGTAAAAACCAGTCCTCCAAAACCGGTGAGTCCATCGTGCGCGTGATCGTGATCGGAGCCGGTGAGGTCGGCTCGAACATCGCAGCCAGCCTCGCTGAATCCCACGACGTGATCGTAATCGACCGGGACGCCGAACGCGTCGAATCGATTACCTACGAACTCGATGTCCTTGCCCTCCGAGGAGACGGCACGTCACTCGGCATCCTCGAGGAGGCTGGCGTCACAAACACCGATATGGTGATCGCCAGTACCGATAGCGACGAGACGAACATCGTCGCCTGTGGGACTGCAAAGACCGTCAACGATCCGTTCACGATCGCTCGAGTCAAAAAGACCGACTATCTACAGACATGGGAGCGGACAGAAGACGCCTTCGGCGTCGATTTCATGGTCGGAACGGATTTTCTCACCGCCCAAAACATTGTCCGCATTGCCGGCTTACCCGGCGCGCACGATGTCGACACGTTCGCCGATGGGCTCGTCCACATGGCCGAGTTCGAAGTCGGCGAGGAGAGTCCGATCGCCGGCCAGACCGTCGCCGAAGCCGACCGGTTCGAATCGCTGACGTTCGCCGCACTCATCCGACCGGAGACGATCGTCATCCCCCGTGGAGATACCGTGATCAAACCACACGACAACGTCGTCGTGATTGGAAGCGCCGAAAGCGTTCGAAAGTTCGCCGGGTCGCTCACGCCGGCCCCGACGCTCGAGGAGGCAAACGAGATCGTGATCGTCGGTGGCGGCGAGATTGGCTATCAGACCGCTCGGCTGTTCGAAGCTGAGGGGCTCTCCCCGCGGCTGGTCGAACGCGACCACGACCGGGCGCGCGAGGTGGCCGAAAAGCTCCCGAACACGCTCGTATTGGAGAGTGATGCGACCGATATTGACTTTCTGGTGAGTGAACACGTCGACGAGTCGGACATCGTCGTCGCAACGCTCGATAGCGACGAAAAGAATCTACTCATCTCGCTGCTTGCTAAACGGATCGGCGTCGAACGGACCGTCGCCGTCGTTGAATACGGTGAGTACACCGACCTCTTCGAAACGGTTGGTGTCGATGTTGCAGTCAACCCGCGGCTCGTCACCGCAGAAGAGATTACCCGGTTTACCCGCGAAGAGCGTACGGAAAACGTCGCCATTCTCGAGTCAGACCGGGCGGAAGTGCTCGAGATAGAGGTCAGTCGAGAAAGCGTATTGTTTGGCGACCAGATCAAACATGCGATGGCTGAGTTACCGGAAGGTGTCGTAATTGGAGCAATCACCCGCAACGGAAAATTCGTCACCCCACGCGGGGATACGGTCATCGAACTCGGCGATCACGTGGTCGTGTTCGTCGATACGGAGATCCTCGAAACGGTTCAGGCGGCGTTGTAAACCAATTATTCACTCGGATTTGCGTCACCGTAGCGCATAAACGCGTAGGCCAGTGACAGCACCGACACCATCCCCGCACACGTCGCAATCAGGAGCGTCCAGGCGGCATCGGGCACCATTTCTTGTGGCCCGCCTGCACCACCGCCACCGCCATCAGGGTCAACGATGATATTGCCAATCATGCCAACGCCGATGTGCGGGTCACAGACGTACTCGTACTCGCCTTCGACCTCGAACAGCGATTCGAACTCGAAGCCGTCATCCTCGAGAGGATCATGACCTGCCCAGTCTGCGTCTCCCGGCTGTTCGGTTACGTTGACGTTGTGGTTGTCCGACTCCCAGATAAACTCGACAACCGTTCCCGGTTCGATGAACAGTTCCTCGGGTTCGTAAACGTTGTCGCCGCCCGGGCCGACGATGACGGTTTCTCGAGGAGCCTCTGCTGGCTCTTCTTCCTCCTCGTCTTCGTCTTCGTCTTCGTCGCCATTTTCTTCAGCCGCTTCGTCATCCGCTTCGCCGTTTTCGTCATCTTCATCCTCTTGAGCGAGTGCCGTCGCACTCACACCGGCGGCCGCAGCCGTCCCGACGGTGGTGACAAGAAAGCCCCGGCGCGAAAGCGGGCTATCGTCCTCGAATACATCCATACGAGCCGATTAGGACGGACCTGTACTGAAATCTTCGGTTCTGTTGTTCCGTACTGTCCCCACCACCACACATCTACTCACAGCCGATAGTCGTGACTTCCGTCTTCGGACTCGAGAAACGCTGTCAGTAAGGAAATAACCGCGTCAACGTCCGCAGCGTGTGCCATCTCCGTCGGCGTATGCAGATATCGTGTCGGAACCGAAATCGCCCCGACCGGTCTCGCGCCGTGAGACTGCTGGAATCCCGCGGTGTCGGTGCCACCCGCCGGCAGAATCTCGAGTTGGAACGGAATCTCCGCCGCCGTTGCAACCGACTGCAGGCGGCGATGGACCTTCGGATTCGTGAGCACGCTCGAGTCTTTGAGTTTGATTGCGGCCCCCGCCCCAAGTTGCGTGACGTACTCGCCGGCGTCAAAGCCGGGAACGTCGTTGGCGACAGTGACATCCAGGGCGATTGCCAAATCGGGGTCGATATCGACCCCAAGCGAGCGGGCCCCGCGGAGGCCGACTTCCTCCTGGACGGTTGCACAGAAGTGAATCGTGACGGGCGGGTCCTCGATCGCTCGAGCGGCCTCGAGCATGGTCAGCAGACAGACTCGGTCGTCAAGAGCCTTGCCGGTCACGGTGTCACCGACACGCTCGGTTGCTTGGGCCATCGTGACGAGGTCACCCTTCGAGACCCGCTGGGAAACGTCGTCGGATGGAAGCCCGAGGTCGACGAACACGTCCTTGACCGTGGGGGTTTTCTCGCGGTCCTCGTCGTCAAGCGTGTGTGGCGGCGGTGAGCCGATCACACCCGGGAGATCACCGTCGTCGGTGTGAACGGTCACCCGTTGGGCTTTGAGCACCCGCGCGTCCCAGCCACCGAGGGCGTCGAGTTGGAGAAAGCCGTACTCGCCTTCCGTGTGGACGTGCCGAACCATGAACCCGACTTCGTCCATATGGGCGGCGACCGCGACAGTGTAGTCACCATCTGTATCCCCCTCAAGCGTTCCCACGACGTTCCCCATTGTATCAGTTTGTACGCGGTCGACGCTCTCGGCAAATTCCCGGCGGACGAGTTCGCGAATCCGATCCTCATAACCCGGAACGCCGCTCGTTTCGGTGAGTTCAGTGAGTAGGTCCATATCAAACGTATCAGTCATAGTCGGTCTCTTGTCACTCTATGTATAAAAGCGAGGGAGGGAGCGGATGGAACGGAGTGGAACGGAGACACTAGATTCACACATGCCTGGAGACCGGGGTATCAGCCTCGAGGAGAGTATCGTCGTTTCCGGACACTCAAACGGCCACGTGAGTAGGGGTAGTCTATCAGTATAGAAACCGGTCCGTACAGTGTCGGAACTCGTGTACGCTCCGATTAAACCACCTATTGCTGAGATGTTTTCTGTTGACGGTGCCATTGGGCGTGAAAGCCGGCTATACCCGCTTAAAGAGGTGTTACTAGGGGATTGGTACTCGAGGAAAATGAAACGAACGAACTCGTTTATGTAACACGTCGGCCAACCGATTGCTTGCCCAAACGGGCAGTGACGAGACATGAGAGAACACACACCAACAGACGGCGATTCACGGCGGAACTTTATGAAAAAAGGTGCGCTTGCGGCGACAGCGGTGGCGGTCGGCACTGGCGCAGCCACGGCGAGCGTGTCCGCACAGGAAGACAATGACGAAGAGACCGGGGAGATCATTGTCTCGGGCTACGATTACTACCCCGACGCGGAAGTCGAGGTGCTCAGCGAACTCGAGTCGGGTTCGAGAGATGAAATTATCGAGAGTTTCGACGACGAGTTCGATACGCCTGACGACTGGGACGTCTACGTGATCAGCGTGGACATTGGAACGGCGGGCCGATTGGGCCACTTCTTCGTTGATGACGACGATATCGAAGTCGACGCGGGAGATATGGTGACGATGAACGGGACGGCGTCGATCCGGAATGCGGAGTTGAACCTCCTCGAGGTGGACGCCACTGCGACGCCGGGAGAGGAAGAGCCTGAGGAGGAAGAGCCTGAAGAGGAAGAGCCTGAAGAGGAAGAGGACGAAGAGGAACCTGAGGAGGAAGACGAGCCAGAGGACGAAGAGGAACCTGAAGACGAGCCTGAGGACGAGGAGGAAGAAAACGACAACGGCATCTTCGGCTAACGCCTCAGTCCTCTTCGGATAGCGATTTGCCGATCCGGTTTCTACCGCCTTTGGTCGCCGAGGGACACACAATCGTCTTCGAGACTATCAGGGAAATATACGTCTAAAACACCGCAGAACACAGAGTAACCACGACGTTTAAGCGACTCCTCACGTATCCTTCGCTATGAGCGAGGTACGAGTCGCCGGCGTCGGCCTAACCCCGTTTGGGACCACTCCTGAACGGACCGGCCGAGACCTCTTTGCAGAGGCTGCGGCGGCGGCATTCGACGATGCACAGGTCCCTCGGGCGGACGTTGAGGCCCTCTTGTATGGAAACTTCATGGGCGAACTGGCCGAACATCAAGGCCACCAAGGGCCGCTGATGGCCGAGGCCGCTGGCGTCCTCGCACCGGCAACACGCTATGAGACGGCGTGTGCCTCGAGTGGGGCTGCCGTCCGCGAGGCCGTCTTGCGGCTTCGAAACGGCGAGAACGACGTGCTTCTGGTCGGTGGCGCAGAACGGATGACGAATCTCGGGACCGCGGGCGCGACGGAGGCGCTCGCAATCGCCGCTGACGACCTCTGGGAGGTCCGAGCGGGGATGACGTTCCCCGGCGCATACGCACTGATGGCCCAGGCCTACTTCGAGGAGTACGGCGGCACGCACGAGGACTTGGCCCATATTGCAGTCAAAAACCACGAGAACGCCCTCCCGAACGACAAAGCCCAATACCAGCGGGCAATCGAGGTACGCGACGTCCTCGAGGCACCGATCGTCTCAACCCCACTCGGGCTCTACGATTCGTGTCCGATCTCCGACGGCGCAGCCGCCCTCGTGCTTGTCAGTGAGTCGTACGCCGAGGAGCACGGCCTCGAGGCCCCCGTCGCGATTACAGGCTCCGGACAGGGTGGCGACCGGATGGCCCTCCATGATCGCGACTATCTCGCCCGGTCGCCGGCCGCCGCCGATGCGGCCGCGCAAGCGTACGCCGATGCCGGCCTCACCGCGGCGGATATCGACTTCGCGGAGGTCCACGACTGCTTTACAATCGCCGAAGTGCTCGCCATCGAAGCACTCGGCCTCGAGGAAACGGGCGAGGGAATCACCGCCGCCAGAGAGGGGCGGACGACGGCCGACGGCGAGTGTCCGGTCAACCTCTCCGGTGGGCTCAAAGCCAAAGGACATCCAGTCGGCGCAACTGGCGCCTCACAAGTCGGCGAAATTGCAAGCCTCATGATGGGCACCCATCCCAACAGTGACGCCGTCGAAGAGGCGACAGCAGCGCTGGCACACAATGCCGGTGGCACCGTCGCGTCTGCAACGGTTCACGTAATGGAGGTCGTCGAATGAGCGACCAACCAGGTGACGCCGGCTACGACGAATGGCTTGACGCCCTCGAGGCCGGCGAACCGACCTATCTCGAGTGTCCGGAGGGACACGGCTCGCTCCCACCGCGACGGGTCTGTCCGACCTGCGGGGCGACAGAGCTAACCGAAACGTCACTACCGGAGACCGGGCAACTCGAGACGGTAACGGTGACCCAGATTCCGACGCCGGCGTTCGCCGATGACGCGCCCTACGCCGTGGGGATCGCCCGATTTGGGCCGGTTCGGCTAACTGGTCACGTCGTTGGCGTCGACATAGAGGAGATTACGACCGGCGTAACCGTCACCCCCGAGGTGGGGCGCTCGGAGACGACCGGCGACCGACTAATTTTGCTCCGAGTGGTCTAACGGATCGGATCACTCCGTCGCCTTTGGTAACTCCGCCTCGAGAGAGTCGACGACCGTTTCCGGATGCTCAGCGTGAGGGAGGAGCGTCGCGTAGTCGACGACGATCAGTCCGGTATCTGCACTGTCGGCCAACTGTCGGCCATCCCGAAGCGGGATGAGTTCCGCATCACGGCCCCAGACGAGCGTAACGGGAATCTCGAGGGCAGCCAGTTCGGTTGCCAGATCGATATCGGGGTCGAGCATGCCGGCGGCGAAGGAGGCCGGCGCGTAGCGGGCCCCGGGCTGGTGGGCGCTGTGCCAGGCGTACTCGAGTTCCTCGGCCCCGAGGTTGTCGACGTCGTAGTAGCCGTCGCGGTCGAAAAACAGTTTGAGGGAGGGTTTGCTCACCAGCAGGTTGAACAGGGCGGTACCGACCAGCGGCGTCCGAAGGAGGGTACGAAGCCACGGTTTGTCGTCGCTCGTCTCGGCGGTTGGACAAATCAACACCAGTCCCTGACAGTCGGTTTCGGCGGCGACGGCCGCAACGTAGCTGCCGGTCAGTGAGGAGGCGACGACGAGTGGGTCGACGGCAATGTCGTTGAGGAAGTCCTGGACGAACTCCTCGTATAACGTTGCGGAGTAGACCAGCGGCGGGCGGTCGGTTCGGCCAAAGCCGGGGAGGTCGGGGACGATGACGTGGTAGGTTTCGGCGAGGTGTTCGACGATTGCGGAGAATTCGTCGCCGCTGGCAGCGGCGTGGATACCGTGGAAGAGGACGATATCCGGGTTGTCGGAATCACCCAGTTCGGTGTAGACGATGTCCATTCCTCGCCAGCGATAGACGTACTCCGCGCCCGGAAGCGGGTTCTCGAGGTCCTGGGCGCGAGCGGCAAGCAAGCGATTCGATGCGGCGGCAACGCCAAGGGTCCCGGCCCCAGCGGTCAGCAGCGTTCGGAGTTTCATAGCCGTCTCTTCGACCGCAACCCGTATAATCGTGTTGTCGAGTTGGGGTAATGTGGCTAGCGTCGCCGTGTCAGTCACTCGGACGCGCTGTCAAAGTCCGGTGTCTCCGATTCGCCGTCGGGATCCAAGGGCTCCGATTTGGTGTCGGGATCTGAGGACACCGATTCGTCGTCGGAATCGGGGGACTCCGATTCGCCGGTGGGGGCAGGCTGCAGCCCCTCGTCCATCTCAGCTAAACACCGTGCAACCGGCTCGAGTACCGTATCCGAAACCGTGTACGGGTCGCTCTCACCGGCCGCGATCGCCGCCGCCAACGACTCGATTCCCCCACGGGCGGTGAGTTCGTTCTCGAGTAACGCGTTGACATCCTCACGAAGCCGTGTGCGAAGTTCCTCGGCCGACCGCTGGGCCGTGCGGTCACTCCGACTCCCAGAGCGCTCGAGATAGGTACGGTGGTCGACGAGGGACTCTATTAAGTCCGAAACGCCCTCGCCGGTTGTGGCGACGGTCTCGAGGATTGGGGGGTGCCAGGTGGGTGCTGGGTTGGGCGTCGAGTCAGCGTCCGTCGTTGAGTCCCGATTCGTACTCGTACTCGTACTCGCACTCGCACTCGTCCCCACACTCGAGCCCACCCCAACACCGTGATACCCGCCGCCCCCACGCCCGCCCGTATTCCGCCCCAACTCGAGCATCTCCTGTAATTCACTCACGGTTCGATCGGCGCCATCGCGGTCGGCCTTGTTGACGACGAAAATATCGGCAATCTCGAGGATGCCGGCTTTCAGCGTCTGGACGGAATCGCCGCTCCCGGGTGGAACGAGGACGACGACGGTTTCAGCCGCGCGGACAACGTCGATCTCGTTTTGGCCGGCGCCAACGGTCTCGATAATGATCCGGTCTTTGCCAAAGGCGTCCATCGCGGTCACGGCATCGGTCGTCGCCGTCGAAAGCCCGCCAAGGGTCCCACGGGCGCTCATCGAACGGACGAAGACGTCCATGTCGCCGACGGTAGAGGCCATCCGAATGCGGTCGCCGAGGACGGCCCCGCCGGTAAACGGCGAGGACGGGTCGATGGCGATCACGCCAACGGTATCTCCGCGGTCGCGGTAGGCCGCCGCGAGTTTGTCAACGAGTGTCGATTTGCCTGCACCGGGGCTGCCGGTGACGCCGATCACTGAGGCATCCCCGGTGTAGGGATACAGTTCCGAAATAAGGTCCCGATAGCCCGGCGTCCGATCTTCGATCTTCGAGATGGTCCGGGCGAGTGCCCGGTGGTCGCCGGCACGGACACGGCTGGCAAGGTCCTCGATACGGTCACTCATTGCCCACTCACAGCCGCTCCGGGGCGTTCTCACGAACGAACTCGACTGTCTCCCCGATCGAGGTGCCGGGACCGAACACCGCCGCGACGCCAGCCTCCTCTAAGGCCTCGCGATCTTCGTCCGGAATTACGCCACCGACGAGGACGAGGGTGTCCTCGAGGGCGCCGTACTCGGCCAATCCGTCGATCACTTTTGGAACGAGTGTGTTATGTGCCCCGGAGAGAATCGAGATGCCGAGCACGTCGGCGTCCTCCTGTACTGTCGCGTTGACGATATCCTCGGGCGCTTTGTGGAGTCCGGAATAGATCACTTCGAAGCCGGCGTCACGAAACGCTCTGGCGATGACGTGTGCACCGCGGTCGTGGCCGTCGAGACCGACTTTGGCGACGAGACACCGAATTGACCCGTCGTCTCGGTCCTGCGTGGCACTCATGACAGGGGCTACCGCAGCCGACGGTTTTAGTGTACCGCCGACTTTCAGCGTCATCGCTAACCGCTATCACTACCACTACCACCCCCACGCGAATCGCTTGTCAGGACGAACCAAAGGCTAAAGAGCGAATCTCACCAATAATCGGGTAATGACTATCACTCGTTTATTGCGGAGGGGTCTCTCGTGGGCGTCGAGCTAAACAAAAACAGGGTCAACGACGCCGAGTTTGAGGCAATGAAGACGTTCGTCTTCGAATATCTCGCAGCCAGCGTTGAGAACGAAGATGAGGGCGGACGAATGCGGTGGTACCCGTGGCATTCGGCGGAGTACCGTCACAACCACATCCTCAACGTCGTTGATCTCGCGACTCAGATTGCCGAAAAGGAGGGTGCCGATGTCGACATTACCCGCGTCGGAGCCCTGTTTCACGACGTTGCCAAACTCGAGGCCGATCAGGAACTCCACGCCGAAGCCGGCGCGCGCGTCGCACGGGAGTATCTCGAGTCCCGAGGGGAGTACTCCGACTCGTTCGTGACGGCCGTCTGTCAGGCGATCGAACACCACTCCTATCAGGGCGACGTCCGGGACCTGCCGATCGAAAGCCAGTGTCTCGTTGAGGCCGATTTGCTCGATAAGATCGGTGCCAACGGGACGACGCTTATGTTGCTCCGGATGGGGTACGAAGCCCGCACACACATGGCAGCCGACGAGATGGTCGAGCGGGTCTTAGAGCGCGGCCGCGACGCCGCAAACCGCGTCCAAAGCGACACCGCAGAGAGCATCGCCCATCAACGCCTCAAACGTGTCAGCTGGTTCAAAGAGTGGCTCGAGGACGAAATATCGGGGATGAACGGGGAGCCACGCGACCGCTGATCTGAGCCCACAGGTACAGACACGAGTACGGGCACAGGCACGAGGATGGGCAGCCGTAGCCGAGTGCACTCTCTCAGCTGCCGAAGACAAAGCACTTATCAAATCATTTCAAATCGGTGTAACGAGCGCTACTGATGTGTGCCGACGCCGCCGGTACTGCCGGTTACAGCTCATCGATTGCCGCACGAGCGGCCGCTATATTCCGCCCGCGAGTCGGCATCGATTGGCGGGCGCTGGCGGCGTTCCGAATGGGTCTCGGTATCGTCCTCCTCGCCGATTTACTGCTCATCCGCGGGCCGGAACTGGGGACGTTCTACACCGACAACGGCGTCTTCCCGCGCACGACACTAGCGGCCGAGTATCCCCTTTTCGCCCGGTTGTCGCTGCACGCCCTCTCCGGCTCGCTGTGGCTCCAAGTGCTGTTGACGGTCGTCGCCGGTGTTGCGGCTCTCAGCTTGCTTTGTGGCTACTCGAGTCGGCTGGCGACAGCGGCCTCACTCTGTTTGCTGGCCTCACTGCATACCCGAAACCCGTTGCTGATCAACGGTGGCGATGTTATTCTCCTCTCTTTGCTCTTGTGTGCCATCTTTTTGCCACTGGGTAGACGGTGGTCGATTGATGCTCATCGTCGGTCGGCACAGGGTGATGAGGAAGCTACCGAGCAAGCCCGCCCAGCTACGGCTACCAGCACAACACTGTCGCTCCCGACAGTGACTATTCTCAGTTTCGTCGTCCTCGTCTACGCGACCAACGCCGTGTTCAAGCTTCGGAGTGAGCCGTGGATGGACGGAACAGCCGTCCCGCAAATCTTTCAGGTCGAACATTTTATCATCGGGATCGGCCCTCTGCTCACGGCGGCCCCAACACTGCTGGAAGCGATCAACTGGCTCTGGATCGCCCTTCTTTGCCTTTCGGTGTTCTTGCTCGTACTCACGGGGTGGCGACGGACCGCTCTCCTCGCTTCGTTCGTCGGCGCACAGCTCGGAATGGCACTCACGATGCGACTTGGGCTGTTCCCCATAATCATGCTCACCGGACTGATCCTTTTTGTCCCGCCCGCAGTCTGGGACCGACTCGAGGCAGGCATCCGGCGGGTCGGACTCGAACGCGTACTCGAGGACGGGTACACCCGTCTCCAAGCGACCCCATTGTGGAGGGTGACTCGCCCCCCGTCGATGGAGGCTCCCACGATACCGCCGGTCATACGCCGGGGAGTCGACTACAGCAGAAGCGCCGTTGTCGCCTGCATACTCCTCGGACTCGTTGGCTCACAGGCAATAGCCGTCGGGGCCGTGGCACCACCGGAAGCGCTCTCTGAGACGGAGCCGGCCGACTACGGTCTCACCCTATTCGCCCCACACCCGCCGAGTACGACCGGCTGGTACGTCGTTGCGGCCGAACTCGACTCCGGCGAACAGACCGACCCCCTCCAAGGACAGCCACTCGAGTGGGGGCCACCGTCGGACGCCGCCGACCGGTACCCAACGACACTCTGGAATCGGTATCTTGGAGAGGTTCGAGGTGCCGATGATCGGCAGTACGAGCCATTTGCTAGCTGGCTTTGTGAGCGTCCCGACACGGAAGTGAGTCACCTGACGATCAGCTATATCGAACAGCCCGTTGGCCCGAACGGGCCGGACGGCGAGGCGACAACCCACGAACGCTTTGAGTACACCTGTTGAGGGCGAGGGATAGCCACTATCAAATAACAGCGATAGTGAACATGAATTAATATATATGTCTATTAATACCGATTATACACCTAATATTCATCCACAACTGGGTTTTATACGATTGTAGGCTGATGTATTTTGCATGACCCCTTCCGACTCAACATACGTTAAAAAGGCGTGTGCTTACATCACGCGCGGAACGGGTGAGCTTCTTGTCTTTCGCACGAGCGGCGAAGACCGTTTGCAAGTCCCAAAAGGTACTGTAGAACCCGAAGAGAATCCCCGTGAAGCACTGTTTCGAGAGGTCGCCGAAGAGAGCGGCCTCGGATCAATGGCGTCAGTGACACAACTCGCCAGTGACCTCTGGCTCCGACGGCCGGGTCGCTGGTACGTCCGTCACTTCTTTCACGCCCACGTCCACGAACCGCGGGATCACTGGACCCACACCGTCACCGGCGAGGGTGAAGAACGGGGCAAAGAATTTGAGTTTATGTGGGTCGATCCCACAACCGACAAACCGTTCGCAATGGATCTCGACGATTACGCCCATCTGCTTGCACCCTCAGCCTCAGCACCGACAGACTCCTGGTCTGGAACCGAAGCCGGAACCGGCGTCGGTGCGGGCGTCAGCGACTAATCGACCGTCTTAGGCTTTTGCTTGCCAGCTTCGAATCCGATCTTCACTGACACCAGCGACCTGCTCGGCAACCGTTTCTGGCTCCGCTTGAGCGAGATCCTCGAGACTCTCGATTCCGGCATCGGCGAGCTTTTCGACCGTCTTTGCCCCGACGCCGTCAAGCGACTCGAG
>LKMJ01005135.1_pt1 | contig 12332 bp, 14 predicted proteins | sample 643391 | NCBI WGS metagenome assembly LKMJ01 (sample SAMN04112250, study PRJNA286221) | soda lake metagenome | biome: soda lake; feature: Kulunda Steppe; material: water; isolation source: sample PL-Br10 brine of Picturesque Lake | place: Russia: Kulunda steppe | collected 2010-07
CGAAATCAGAAACGGGGAAGAACTCAATCGGTATCTCTCGGTTGAAGCAACGCCCGGTGAAAGGGTGACACTCACCGTGCTTCGAGACGGCGAGGAGACCGCGGTGACGGTCACACTCGAGGGGCGGTCGGCTGGTGGCGGTGGTCTCTCGTAGCGTCACTCAGATCGATCGCCGGGGATCATCGCTTGTCCCTAACAGAATCCGATAGACGACGTAGCCAATCAGCAGCGCAAAGGCGAAGACGCCGACGGTTTCGGCGAATCGGACGGCCGCAAACAGAAACCGACTCACGATGCGGACGGCCATCAGCCCGCCAAAGATGAGGGCGACAAAGGCGAGACCACCGAGGGCAGCACCGATCCGTTTCATTGGATTTCGGTTGCACTCGAGTGGGTATCAATGGTGGTGGTCTGGGACGACTGCTTGTTGCTGTAGGTCGCATATCTGTTGCTGTAGACCGGCTATTTGCCTTGAGTTCCACCGATGACGTAACCGCACCAGTTAGCGCGTCGGTTGTGTGTGAGTGAAACACAGCCACAATACGTTTCAGTTAGTCGAACCGGAGTCTTTTGTATGGGACTTGTTGACACTCTCAAAGAAGCGCTTACCGCGCCATCGCCGAAGGGACGACCGACCGATGGCTCCACGGGGGCATACTGGTGTGACGACTGCGGGGTCCGAATTCGGGATGTCGACCTCGAGGCTGAACTCGATATCAACCTCGAGGGCGAAGACGCGCTCAAAGGCGACCCTCGGTGTCCGGACTGTGGCGACGAGATGCGGTTTGAGCGGGCGTCCGGCCGCGACTGTGCCTGTTAGTTGAGTTTCCGTGGCTAGTGCTTTCGAAGTGCGACCTCGAGACCCTGTTCGACGGGGAACGGCCCTGTACCACTTTCACTTTCGCTCCCGCTCCCACTTTCATTTTCACTCGAGAATCCACCAGCCCACTCCTCGTCGGTGACGAGTGCCGCCTCGAGGTCGTCTCTGAGTGTCGTTTCGTCGTAGTCGGTGCCAATAAAGACGAGTTCGACGCGGCGATCACCGTGGTCGTCGTGCCACTCGAGGTCAGGGCGACTCGAGCGGTACATATCGCGTTCGACGGCCGGGAGGCTGGCGAGCCATGGACCGTGGGCGGTTGCCCTGATCGACGGGCCGGCTTGGGAGAGGCCGATACGCATCTCGGTGCCGGCAATCCATACTGTTCCTTTCGCGCGGACGATCGATCGAGGGAGTGACTCGAGGACGTCCGCAAAGCGCGTTGGGTGGAGTGGCCGGCGGCTGCGGTAGACGAACGAGGAGACGCCGTACACTTCGTCGGGGTGGTTGTGGTCGTGACTATGATCATGATCGTGCTCGTCTCCGTGACCACCATCATGAGCGTCTGCAGCCGCCAAAGCCCGCTTCCAGCCCGGAAGCTCACTCACTCGAGTCGCCTCAAACAGCCTGACGCCGAGTATGCGACCTGGATCGACGGCCGAAAACTCCGTTCGAATCGTTTTGGCGTCAGGTTGGAGTGCGCCGACGAGTTCCTCGGCTTCGGTTAGCTGGGCGTCCGTACAGCAGTCGGCCTTGTTGAGCAACACGACGTTTGAGATTTCGACCTGTTCAACCAACAGATCCGACAGTGGTCGGTCGTCTTCGGTGCCCCGCCGCTCCGGGGTCTCCTCGCCACCGAAGGCCTCGAGAAAGGCAGGCGTGTCGAGGACGGTGACGAGCGTGTCGACCATGTATCGGGCGGCCACGCGCGATTCAGTCGTAAACAGCCGTGCGACGGGTGCGGGTTCGGAGATGCCCGAGGATTCGACGACGAGGTGATCGAACGACTGGTCTCGAGCCAGGCGGACGACGGCGGTCTCTAAGTCGTCCTGGAGTTCACAGCAGATACAGCCGTTAGAGAGTTCGGCGATCCCGTCCTCGAGTTCGAGCTCAGAACCCTGGGCGATGAGTTCCGCGTCGACGTTGACGTCGCCCATGTCGTTGACGAGGACGGCGATGGTTCGGTCAGAAGCGGTACGCAGGAGGTGGTTGAGCAGCGTCGTCTTGCCGGCACCCAGACTTCCTGAAAGGATCGTGACGGGAATCTGGTCTCCGTCACTCGGTGTGGCTGTCATGTATGGCAATTACGGTGGAGCATCTTGAAACCACCCCGGAAGTTATTAGCCGCCGCCCGCAACGATATCGCCATGACGCTGGCCGATCGGATCGAGGCGTTTCGCCGAGTTCTTGAGGAATGGGCACGTGGGCTGTATCACGGACTGATTTCACATCCGGCATATGAAATAATCGAAAAGGAAGCCGAGGATACCGAGGATGCGTTCTTGCTCGCCTGTTTCCCCGACGCCTTTGGTATCCCGTCACCGGTTTCGTACTACACCGCGGAGTTGCTCCCGTATCTCGAGACCGAATTCGAGTCCTGGGAACGGCGGCTGTGGGACCGTGACTCCTATATCGAGCGAAAGGGCCAGCAGTACCACTTCTAATGGAGCGATTTGTCTTTTTCGGTGGCAAAGGCGGAGTTGGCAAGACGACCGTCTCCTGTGCCTACAGTCTCCGGTGTGCTCGCGACGACCTCCGGACGCTCGTGGTCTCAACTGACCCGGCCCATTCGGTTACTGATGTGTTCGACCAGCCGTTTACTGACTCCCCTCGCCCCGTCGATGGCATCGATGGCCTCGAGGCGATGCAGATCGATCCCGAGGAGGAGGTGACCCGTCACTTAGATGAGATCCGAACCGACCTCTCCGAGCAGGTGTCGACGTCGATGGTCAACGAAATCAATCGTCAACTCGAGATGGCCCATGGGACGCCCGGCGCCTACGAGGCGGCGCTCTTTGACCGGTTTATTGACGTGATGCGAACCGCAGACGAGGAGGGGTATGACCGGGTCGTCTTCGATACCTCACCGACCGGTGGGACGCTCAGGCTGCTCGGACTGCCCGAACTCTTAGAGGGGTGGATCGAGCGACTCATGTACAAGCGCCGGTCGAGTATCGACCTCTTTGAAAAGGCCGCAATCGGCTCGAACGAGCCACGGCGTGTGATGGACGGCGATCCCGTTCTCGCCCGCCTCGAGGCCCGAAAAGAGTTTTTCGAGTTTGCCCACACCACCCTCCGCTCGGAGGCCGCGTTCTTTCTGGTTTTCAACCCCGACCAGCTCTCGCTGAACGAAACCGAGCGGGCAGTTGCCGACCTCCAGGGCAAGGAGCTCTCGGTTCGTGGTCTCGTCGCCAACAAACTCACGCCCTCCCCGGACCCTGAGGAGGACGGTCGCGGCGCTCGCTACCTGCGTGAGCGTGTCGAAACCGAACGCTCGAGACTGGAGACGGTGCGCGAGACGTTCGACCCACCAGTGGTCGCCGAAATCGGCTGGCGAGTGTCGGAGGTCAAAGGCGACCTCCTTGCGGAGGTTGCCGACAGCCTCGAGATCGAAACGAGTCTCGAACTGCCGAGTCAGGCCGAGTAGCATCGCTGAGGAGTATCCAATCGGTTCTTGGAAATGTAGCCCGTATTACTATTAAGAATATGCTATATTTAATGACGGTTAATTTGACCCGACATTCTAAGTAAAATAAATAACCATTAAGGTTATTGCGCGAATGCGGTGTGAGTAGGCAGCACATGACACAAATAATTTGGATCGTTGTCGCAGTGTTGGTGACGTTTACAATCGGGTACCTCGGCTACTCGAAATATCTCGTCCAGTTCGTTGACCTTGATGACGACCGGGAGACACCGGCTCATAAGTACGAGGATGGACAGGAGTACGTTCCCTCAAAGAAGCCAGTGTTACTGGGCCATCACTACTCGAGTATTGCCGGTGGCGCACCCATCGTCGGGCCGATTACGGCCGGAGCGATCTGGGGCTGGGTGCCCGCACTGTTGTGGATCGCAATCGGGAACCCGCTGATGGGTGCGGTTCATGACTTCGTCTCGTTGTCCGGAAGCCTTCGCCACGAAGGGAAGTCGATCGGCTACATCATCGGCGAGTACGTCGGCGAGAGCGGCAAGAACATGCTGTTGTGGTTTGCGTTCCTGACGATCATGCTTGTCGTCGCCGTCTTCGCCCTCGTCGTCGGCATCGTGTTCAACGCCTATCCCGAGGTGACGACGGCGTCGTTCATCTATATTGCACTGGCGTTTGTTTTCGGTTTCTATCTCTACCAACTCAACGGTCCGTTTATTCCTGGCACGATTATCTTCGTCTCGGGCGTGTTCGCGGCCGTCTGGGTCGGTATCCAGTTCCCGGTCGCGATTTTCGAACCAACCGCTGAGCGGACGGCCGACATTTCCGTGACGGTTCTCCTGAGCGGTGACGGCTCGTGGGTGCCCGGTGCAGCCGACCTCGGCGGAAACACCGCCGCCTGGATTCCGATCGTAATGATATATGGCGCACTCGCGAGCGCCCTCCCCGTGTGGGTGTTGCTCCAGCCGCGGGATTACCTCTCGTCGTTCCTGCTGTACACCGGGGTCGGTGGAGCAATCCTCGCAATCGTCGTCGGCACGCTCTTTGCGACGTCCTCCGAGCCGCTGGTCGTCGACTCGAGTATCGGCGCGTTCGAAGGGTTCTGGGGCGTCGAAGCCGCCGGCCTCGCACCGTTGTTCCCGCTTTTGTTCATCACGATCGCCTGTGGGACAATTAGTGGCTTTCACTCGCTGGTCTCCTCGGGGACGACTGCCAAACAGCTCGACAAGGAAAGCGATGCCCGGTTGATCGGCTACGGCGGCATGCTCGGGGAGGGACTGCTCGCGGCGGTTGCCCTCTCGACGCTTGCGGTCTGGGGCTTTGGCGACCCTGCCGGTGGGATCGGTGCGGCACTGCCGAACTTCGCCTCCGGTGGCGGCGTTATCTTTACGAGTCTCGGAATTCCCGAGACGGTTGGAGCGGTATTTATGGCCCTGGTGCTCTGTAGTTTCCTACTCACCTCAACTGACACAGCCGTTCGACTCGGTCGCTACATGATGGAGGAAATCGTCGGCACCCCTGCTGGACGGAGCGACACCGGATTCAATCTCGATATTGCCTCTCTTGCACGCGGCCGCTATACGAACCCGATTATCCAGGTCATTCCCGCCTACCTGCTCGTCGTCTCGGGCCAGTGGGTCGTCCTCTGGCAGCTGTTTGGTGGGGCAAACCAACTGCTGGCCGCGCTCGCGCTCCTGACGGCAACCGTCTGGCTGGCCAACTGGGACGACAGCAAACAGCTCATCTCCACCGGTGCGCCGATGGCCATCATGGTCGTCATCACCGTCCTCGGCCTCTCGATTCTCGTGTTCTATGAGAACCTCTATCTCAATCTGCTTCAGGGCGGTGCTGAAACGACCGAAGCAGTGGTCTCCGCCGGCGTCCAGATGGTTATTGGTCTGACGCTCATCATCCTTGCGCTCGCACTCGTGAGGATCGGGTATCGGAATATCGCTGATATCCGTTCCGGACCAGAACGGCCTGCTGTCGAACCGAGTGACGACTAACCGCTCACCGAAAACGCCTTATCGCCAAAACCGTTTTGCAACCCGCGAAAAGAATCCTTCAGCCGGCTCGCTGACCCGCTCCCAGAGAGAAAACGCTTCGATGGCATCGGCCGCCTCACTGGCAACGGCACGCTGTTGATCGGGCACGACGACGATCAGATTGACGTCATAATGGCCGTAGTAGCCGAACTTGAGCAACGTCCGGTCGCGAAACCCCTCGACGTACTCCTCGACGGCCGCCGGAAGCTCGTCGGCGACGAGCACGAACGTAATATCCGTCCCAAAATGTTCTTCGTCGGCAATAATCCGCTCGTCAGCGATTTCATGACCCAGCGAAACGAGCGCCTCGAGTTCGGCGACGGTTGGCCGGGGTTCACGTCGGGCGAATAGATACTCCTCGGCCTCGTGATCGGCGTAGCTCAACGCCGGATGGAAAAACTGCTTCTGGTTGACCACGCGCATCTGCCCGTAGAGATCCCACCGCTCGCCGTTGTACTGGTAGCCTTTCTCGAGGTCGTAGCTGTACATCAGCCGGTCGGAGACGCGATCGAAGTATTCGTCCTCCCAGTCGGGCACAGCCTCTCGAATTTTAGCTGGGAGTTCCGCTGGCGCTGGCTCTGACTGTGGTGGTGACGCCGACGTTGCTTCGGTATCCGTCTCTGACTCCCGCTTCAACCCAGATTCCGATTCCGACTCTGTCTCACCTTTCTCACGTTCCTCGCTCATAGCTCGTTCGTCGCGGTTTCGCTGCGTCGATCTTTGAGACGTGACCCTCGAGTGACTGCAAATGGGTGAGACGCTACAGAGAGTGGGATGCTAGCAATGAGACAGAGTGCCATACCTCGGCTTCTGAGTGGAGAATCAAATAGCCGTCGATGGTCCCACTCGAGGCTCTCTCGAGTTGGCAGTACTTTTATATCTACAGTGAATAATAATACATGATATTGATGGGAGGCAAACAGACCGAATCCTGCGGACGCTGTGCGATGTCGACCGTTGTCGATGTGACTGCATCCGACGGCGAAGAGGGTGACGGCCGGGACCCGTTCGGGGAGAACGCAATCGAGGTCGACGAAGAGACACTCCGACGGCTCTCACCGGGGGCATGGGTCGGTCGCGTTACCAGCCGACTCGACGCCGTTGCAACGCGATTTATTTACGGCCGGTAGAGACTCCTGCACTCGCGCTCGGGTTCACTCGAACACATATACTCACACTCACAAGGCCCCATCACGCACACTCAGGCCATCGTCACCGCATACGTCATCGCAAACAGGATAATTGCCGCCGTCGCGATATTGATCAGTCCGAACTCCACGATTCCCAGAAACGAAAGTCCCCAGATGATCGACCACGCAAACAGCGTCGATAACACCGCGTTCATCACGAGCAACACGCGTGGGTCACCCTCCGACGACTCGATGGCCTCACTGAATCCCGGTTGTTCCTCGTCGCTCATAATGGATGACTCGAGGGCCGACACTAATCTCTTTGTGGTCTTGGTCCTGGTCTTACTCTTGGTATTGGTCTTTCGCCCGTAACAGGTGGGTCCCGCAACGTCACAGCCACCGCTCGCCGGGAACGCTTTTGACATCCCGACTCGAAATACGCCTGATGGATCTCGACACTCATGCCGAGGATCTTGCCTCCGATCTCGGCGTAGACAAAGAGGAGGTTACAACCGACCTGCAGAATCTGGTCGAGTACAGCGTCCCGATTGACGAGGCGGTCCAGAGCCTCCGGCGAAAATACGGCGACGGCTCCACCGGCGGCGGTGGCGCGCCAACAACGAAATCGATCGGCGACATCACGATCGACTCGAGTAACGTCTCCGTGACTGGCGTCATCCTCACCGCAGGGAAACGCTCGATCCGCTATCAGGGATCGGAAAACGTAATCACCGAGGGTGAAATCGCCGACGAGACCGGCGTTGTCGACTACACCGCCTGGGAAGAGTTCGGCCTCACCCCCGGTGATACCCTCACAATCGGCAACGCAAGTATCCGTGAGTGGGACGACGAACCCCAACTCAACTTGGGCGAGAGCACCTCGATTTCCAAACGCGAAGAGTCCCTCGAGGTACCCTACGAAATCGGCGGCGAAGCCGATCTCGCCTCGCTGCGAACGGGCGACCGAGCGCGGACGCTCGAGGTACAGGTCCTCGAGTGTGAACGGCGGACGATCAACGGCCGCGATGGCGAAACCGAGATCAAAAGCGGCGTCCTCGGTGATGCAAGCGGTCGCCTCCCCTTTACTAACTGGGACCCGGTCCCGGAAATCGAGGAGGGTGCGTCGATCCGCATCGAGAACGCCTCCGTCCGAGAGTATCGTGGCGTTCCCGAAGTCAACATCTCGGAATTCTCGACGGTGACACCTCTCGAGACACCAATCGAAGTTGGAGAAGACGCTCCCGAAATGGAAATCGGCGATGCGGTTTCGACCGGTGGCGTCTATGACGTCTCACTCACCGGGAACCTGATCGCCGTCCGCGACGGCTCCGGGCTCATCCAGCGCTGTCCGGAGTGTGGACGGGTCATCCAGAAGGGTAACTGTCGCGTCCACGGCAGCGTCGACGGCGTTGACGACCTGCGCGTGAAAGCGATTTTGGATGACGGAACAGGCACCGTCACCGCAATCCTCGACGACGAACTCACTGAAGCCGTCTACGGCGGTGGCCTCGAGGAGGCCCGCGAGCAGGCTCGAGAGGCGATGGATCAGGAGGTTGTCGCCGATACGATCCGTGAGAAAATTGTCGGTCGGGAGTACCGCGTTCGCGGACACCTCTCGGTCGATGAGTACGGAGCAAACCTCGACGCCGTCACCTTCGAGGAGTGTACCGACGACCCAGTTGATCGGGCTCATGCCTTCCTCACGGAGGTGAGCCCATGAGCGCCCCCGATGGTGGTGGCCGAGAAGTCGCCTACCGGCTGTTTGCCGCCGAGTACGACGACGTCTCTCTCGAGTACGCCGAAAGTGATGAGGAACGAGCACCCAATTACGTTATTACGCCAACAGGCGCGCGAGTCAACCGCCTCTTTCTGACCGGAACGCTCACTGAGGTGACGTCGGTCAACGAGGAGATGGTTCGGGCTCGCGTCGTCGACCCGACGGGCGCGTTCGTCGTCTATGCTGGACAGTACGAACCCGACGCGCTGGCGTTCTTAGAACGGGCTGAACCGCCGATGTTCGTCGCCGTCACCGGAAAGGCACGGACGTTCCAGCCCGACGATTCCGACCAAGTGTATACGTCAGTGCGACCGGAAAGTCTAGCGACGGTGGACGCCGACACCCGCGACCGCTGGGTTATTTCGACCGCCGAGCAGACCATCGAGCGGATTGCCGCCTACGCGAGCGCGGCCAGTCTCGATGCCAGTGGTGACGCACTCACCGCGGCGCTCACCGATGCCGGGCTCGAGGACGGACTGGCGACGGGGATTCCTCGTGCCCAAACCCACTACGGGACGACACCGGCGTATCTCGCCCAGTTGCGTGAGTTGGCGATCAATGCCGCTCGAGTCGTTGCCGGTGATCGGAGTGAAGCTGGTACACTCAGCCTTCAGCCGGGTTCGAGTGACGACCGCGGCGTGACATTTGGCGACCTCGGCGAGGCGTTCGAGGGCGATGTTGTTTCAGCGCCCGCGGAAACGCCAACCCCGGCGTCGACAGCAACCGGCAGAGACCCGCAGGCCACCTCCGCTGACACGACGGACAGCCCGGACTCACTCGAGACTCCAGCCGAACCCGACACAGCAGTGGCGGACTCGAGTGAGACAGTTGGGAGTGGGGCCGATGGAGAAGACGAAAGTGAGACTGTAGACGCGGTGGCCGCCGATGAGGTCGAGTTAGAAAGTGAACCAGCGCCGGAGGCCGAACCTGACCCTGCCGCTGAACCAACCGACACCGCCGTTCCGGAAGCGACAGACACGTCATCTACAGCGCTCGAGGATGTCGGTTCTACTGTAGACGATGAGATGGGTGCAGGGCCAGAAGCGGAGACGGAACCGGAAGCGGAACCGGAAACCGAAACTGACACAGACGAACTCGGCGACTTCGAATCCGACGGCCTCGAGGCCGGAATGTACGAAATGGATGACGAGGAACGCGAGGAACTCGAGGCGGAGTTCGGTGCCGATTTCACGACCGGAACGGAGGTTGAAGAGCCCGGTGAGAGTGACCTCGAGCCGCCGGAGCCAGAGCCGGAAGCGGAGTCAGAGCCCGAGCCGGACCCAACACTCGAATCTGAATCACTGGAATCGGAACCGGAGTCTGAGCCAGAGCCGGAGCCGAAAGCGGAGTCAGAATCCACCGATCCAACACCCGAAAGCGAGCCGGAACCCACAGGCGAGGACATCGACCTCGAGGAGGTCGTCATCACGACAATGACTGCCCTCGACGATGGCGACGGGGCCGACCGCGAGGCGCTCATTGACCGCGTCAGCACTGAAACCGGATCGTCGGCAGACGAAGTTGAGGAGGCGATTCAGGATGCACTCATGGGCGGCAAGTGTTACGAACCGGGTGACGACATGCTGAAAGCGATTTGAACGGATGACTCACCTCGAGTTTGAGTTCGAACCGCTCGCTGGAACACCGGCTGCCGTCGCCACCTGCGGGGGTGATCGGATTCTGGTGCTATCTGACTACCACGCGGGCATCGAAGCCGGTCTCCGCCACGAGCGGGGCGTCGAGGTGCCGAGTCGAGGGCAAAACCGTCGGGAGCAGCTACTCTCGCTCCTCAGGCGGACGGCTCCCGACCGGCTGGTCATCTGTGGTGACCTCATGCACGCCATTGCCGCTCCCGGTGGGGCCGAACGCGGCGAACTCGAGGTGCTTTTCGAGTCGATTGCAGAGTCTTCGCCGGACCTTCCAGTGACGCTCATCAAGGGCAACCACGACGGCGCAATCGAACCCTGGCTCAAGGAGACGGGCCTCGAGATCGTCTCCGGCGCTGGAATACGCCTCGGCTCCCTTGGACTCTGCCACGGACATCGGTGGCCGACGCGGGCGGTCCTCGAGGCCGACCTCGTCTGCCTGGGTCACGAACATCCCTCGGTCAAACTCGAGGACGACGTCGGTGGTCGTCGCGTAGAGCGGGTGTGGATGCGCGGCCGGTTGGCTCCGGAGCCGTTTCGGGAGCGGCCCGAATACGAGGGCCTCGAGTGGCTTTCGGGGGCGGAACCGGCACCACAACTGGTCGTTATGCCGGCGTTCAACGACCTCTCGGGTGGGACGTGGGTCAACGTTCCCGGACAGAACTTTCTCGCGCCGTTTTTTCCGGCGGGGATCGCCGAAGCCGACGCCTATCTGCTCGATGGAACACGGCTGGGGCCGTATCAGTCCCTCTAACGGCCCCGTCCCCGACGACAACGGACTGACTCAGCAAGAGGAGTCGGCTGCACTATCGTACATCGATTCAAACGCTTGCTCACCTCGAATCAGCTCATCAACACCTTCCGTAAGTGTCACCGTTCCATACACGGTAGCGCGGTAGTATGTGTACAAGCCGTCCTGGCCCCGATCCGTTCGCTTTCGCTTTTCTGCGAGGCCCACACTGACCAGCTTGTTGAGGTGATAATGAAGCGTACTATCATCGACCTCGAGCACTGCCTCGAGTTCTGTGGGGCTCATCTCTCCGCTGTGTACAAGCCGGTAGAGAATCTCATAGCGGGTTCGGTGGCCGACGGCAGCGTGCATCTCGAGGTACTCCTCGAGGCTAAGGACGCTCTCCGCTGGAAGTAACTCCGCTGGATCGGCTGGCACGTCCCCATCAGTCGTGCGCCGCTGGTTTGTCGCCATCTTGAGTGTGAGTACGGAACCGAAATACTTAGTCGTTCTCAAGCCAGGATTCTCCAAAAACACGCTTTTTTATAACAAACCGCCGAATAGAACGTCACATGACGACGGAAATCTCTCGTGAGCTACTGCGTGACCGACTGGGGACTGTCAAGTACGACCAATTTCTGTTTTATCTCATGGGGCCGTACAAGTCTTTCAATCTCAATTATGTTTTGAGCAAAGAGCAGCGAAAGCAGTTCACGATCGACGAGCTTCCTGGCCCATTGCGCCAGCTGTTTCGGAACAAAGCGGCTATCAACGAGGCACAAGCGTTTTTGCGTCGGATACAAGGGAAACTCCGGACCGTTCCCGGAGTGAACGCATTTCTGGCACTCGACATTGGCATCGATATCGAGGATGTCGATGCAATCACACAGAGTATCGAGTACACCCGTCACAGCAATGCGACAGCGTTTGTACTTCCATTTCTTGGTCACAACTTCGGTATCGGCGAAGAGGCCGGAAGTATTCTCGAGTCGCTGGCAGATACCCACACCGAGCGACTGGTGTTCGTTCACGAAGAGAACGTAACAAGTGCAATGATTCAATCTGCGCCGGTTCGGTGGGATCTGCGGGTTGAGACATATGAGACTGAGGCCGAACTCGTCACCAAACTTCGACGGTTTGCCGGCGAGATCATGCACCGTGAACGCCGCGGTGAGTTGCCTCGGCTCTAGTGATGTCCCCATAACCGGCCACAGCCACCTGACTGCAAAAAACAGTAATCTTATCCGCCGTTCGTCCGTACGACTGGCGATGACAGACGGCGATGTGGCTGCCTTTAGCCGACTCGGGCCGGCGGTTAGAACGGCCCTCTCCGATCGCGGCTTTGGGACGCCAACGGCTCCCCAACGACTCGCGATTCCGCCGCTTTCGGCCGGCAAACACACGCTCGTCATTGCCCCAACCGGCAGCGGCAAAACCGAGACGGCCATGCTCCCCGTTTTTGACGCCCTCGTCGGTGGCGGTGAAAGTGAAGATGGAAATGGCAATGGCCCACCCGACGGCTTTGGGGCACTCTACATCA
>LKMJ01005136.1_pt1 | contig 12332 bp, 13 predicted proteins | sample 643391 | NCBI WGS metagenome assembly LKMJ01 (sample SAMN04112250, study PRJNA286221) | soda lake metagenome | biome: soda lake; feature: Kulunda Steppe; material: water; isolation source: sample PL-Br10 brine of Picturesque Lake | place: Russia: Kulunda steppe | collected 2010-07
ACACACACACACACACACACAGAGAGAGAGAGAGAGAGAGAGAGAGAGAGAGAGAGAGGGGCAGCCTAAGGGAGGGAGCAAGAGGTAGAGGGGAGATCCCCGGCGAGTGTCCGCCTAGTGTCTGCCTTTGGATGTGAGGAGGGAAAAATGCGGTAAACTTCAGGCTCTTGGTTGAGTGGAAGGGGGGTATGGATGCACAACCCAATCTAAGCTCGGCACATTGCTGGACCGCGCGCGTGCATGCTTGTGGGCCTTGACCACAATTCCACCCGCCAGCGCCGCTGCCTTTCCCCCTCCGCTGCACACCACTGGTGTAATCTTTCACTGTCACGTGCAATGCGGGCCGCACTGTGCTGCAAGGGTCGCCTGCATGCAACAGCGCGGGCGGGCCACAAGTATCTCGTGCGAGCGCGCGTTGGAGAAGCATGCCTGCCCTAATCAGTGCCTGCCCTTGTCGGGAAAACACCATGGCAAGCACGTACTGAGGCAAATTGCACATTAGGGGTGCAAGAGAGGCACTGCGCAGCACTTGTAGGGCGAGGGCAACATCTCCAGGTCCACCATTTGGCGTGCCGCGACCACCGCTGAGACGTGCGCCGAATAGATAGATCAGCTGTCTTTGCCTTTGAATACAGCAACGTGTCCACGACTGCATTGGGCTGGCCCAGAAGTGACATGAATTTTCCTTTAATAATCCAGCCTTGACAAGGCATCAATGCAAAACCCATGCCTCAAATACTGTTGAGCATGCCAACCTCCAGTAGAAACTTGGCCAAATCAGGGCAAGGCTGGTTGTAGTTAACTTTCACCGTTCTGATTGGGTGTTCTGTCCCTTCATGCCTTTTCTATGTGTGTCCAACTTTTAAGGGCAGACATGCTACGTAGGCTGACACTTGGGGGTAGGTATTCGACCATAAAGCATTAGCCTGCTTCAGGGATCTAAGTTTTTGACCCTGGAGAGCAGGCACTGACCAGACAGGGGGTGGCTTGTCTCCATACCCATGCTTGTACTCAAGAGCTCCCAGACCACCTATTAGCCTTCTCAAGCAGTTGATCCAGGCCTTGAAGACGCTTGGCTTGCATGCAAGTGCTGCACCATCAGGTAGCAGATTCTCAAAGTACACCAGTAATCACAGGCAGCAGATATCTAGGCACAGGCGTACCTCGGAGCAACACTCGGAGTCCTGTCCTGATTCTTAATGATCATAGTCTCGGATGTCCTCCAGCATTTCAGGGTATTAGGTTTTGCTTTCATAGAAGTTCATGGCGTCCATGGTGTCCACCACCTGCAATACACGAGCCAGTGTAGTCAAAAAAGACTCAGGACAGGCTGACTTTCTCAGTGGCTTGCCCAGGTGCACAACATTTGGCGCAAGACCTATAGTGCTAACTTGCAAAATTGGTGAGAGACAGTCCGTAAGTTAGCGCCAATTTTGCTCAACGTTGTGTTAACAAGTGAAAATAGCTCCTCTTCTTCTTTTGTACCAGATGTCATAAAGGGAGCATAAATGCCACATTGAACAGCAGAAAACAAGCAGCTGCGCATTAAGCTTGCCTTAAGGGCACAGTGCTGGTAACACCCACTTCAGTGCAGGCTACACACACATACACACACAGGCACACACAGGCACACAAGCACAGACAAGCACACACACAAACAAACACACAAACACACACGAGGACAAACACATGCAAACATGCACAATTGGGAAGCACCTCAGCATGGTCAGGCTTGGTGACGGTGGATTTGTGTATCACACCCTCTCCAGTGATGGCACAGAAGCATAACGCTTTGAGCACATGTTGCTGATGTACGTACTGCAGCCATCTTGGCTGTTTCATTGAATGGTACAAAGTGGCAGAGGTAGGACTGAAGCGCATATACATCTGATGATAGACCAAGGGTTGAGGCGCCGGCAAGACAAATTCACGGCAGACGGCACCCAATTATGTTTTTGGCATCTACTATTGCAGAGGCAGAGGGGAGGAATGCTCACTGATACAAACTAAAGGTGCATGCGGATCCGCGGCAATGCACTTCAAGACATCATCATCAAGCCATGCGCATGGCTTCTACATGCACTGCGGTCTTCAAGCCATGCACATGATTTTTGGACATAAGCAGCAGCAGGAGGGCTTCCACTTCTTGCTGCAGTTGCTAGGGCAGGGGGCACTCTGGTATCCAAGCGTGGCAACGCAGGGCACAGCAGAGGGGCTTGACTTGCGTTCGTGTAGCAGAGCTGAAAGTGTGTACAGTGTGCAAGGTTTTGCCAGGGGAGCTGATGAGGGTCCTGAGGTGCCTGAGAACAAGGAGTTGCATCAGGGGCCTCACAATGCCCAAAGGCACAGCTCCTGGCGTGTCAGCTACCGGTTGCAACAAAAGTACACCTCTCAGCAGCATGCGTCTGCTGCTGAGCCACCCACGCACGCACACACGCATGTAGCCATAGGGTGTGGCACAGAGGAACACCAACTTGCACTTGCCGCTGAGCCGGACACGCACTTGCACATCTCTGATTTGCTGTCCAGGACCACGCCGCGCTTCTTTAAGGCCTTCTCAAACAACCGCTGCCTGTGCTTCATGCCCGCAACGTGCTTGCGCCGCCGGCCTTTTGCTTTGGCGCTGCTCAGTGTGGAGCGGCGGAGCCCTGCACCAGCTGTGGCATGAGTGATTGCTCCCACACACACACGTGGTCGCGTCTGTGCATGCCCATAAACGCGGGCCACTTGCGGGATTTGCAGAGCGGCGGCACTGGCTGGAGTTTGCAGTGCCCCACTTTCCCCTTCCTGCACTTTACCGCTGCAGGGTGGAACTTGGAATCCTGCGGAGCTGCATGGCACTAGAATTGAAAGAGCTTGCCTCTCCCTTGAGCAACACATTCACATCCACAGGGACAGAGGAGGAGAGGACTCGGGACGGGTGCACACACATTCAGGACAACAATATATCCATGGAGATGGCTGGCACGCCATGCCCTAGGGGCTGATGCGCACTTGCTCAAACTTGCAGGTGCGTGCAACCAAAAGGCAAAGGCGCTCATGCATGGGGGGTCAACACACGTATTGATGTAAGCAGTTTAAACCTTATGTACCTGACCGCGGAAGGGCCTACCATGTTGCACACCCTCTCCGTACATATGCGCGTGGTCAGCGGCAAGAGCCCACTGCCTCTCTGGTCAAGCAGCTGCATGCAGCGCAAACAGATGCTGCATCTCCTTCACCTGCACCAAAGCGGCCAGCAGCGCAGAGGTTGTCAGCGCTCTTACACTGCAGCAGCCTCGCGCCCAGATAAAGGTGTGTGCCTGTCACAGGTTTGCTGACCTCCTTGCACGCTGCCTGCACGTATGCGTGATGAGGTGGGCACTCAAAGAGTTGCATTGAAGTGATCAGGTCTGTGTCTACTTGTGTAGAAGCAGTTGTGTGTGTACTTGTGCATACTTGTGCGCGTGCATTGAGCGCCCTGCAGACAATAATGATAGGGGTGTAGCACTCTTGGGATCAGATTTTTAACAAGGACATGCACTGCATGGTGTCCAAAGGGAATCATGATCCAGCAGCTCTCTCAAAAAACCACATGATACTTTCCAATATGCCTGCATCTGCACAAGATACATGCACCGTACTTGATGTATGCTCGGAGTGCACATGGTCCTTGAGCATAAGCACGTGCCTATGTGCCGATATGCAGCCCCTGGCACAAAGGGGGGAGCTCTTACCACAATCAAGCCCGCCACTGGTATGTGCAGCCCACACATTGGAGAGCTGGGGACCCACTGCGCAACTCAACCTAAGCGTGCATATGCTTAAGATCAGTGCATGCTCAAACCAGATCTGCCGTGGTGACATGTCACTCAAGCCTTCACTGGGCCAAGATCCACAGCTGTTCCAATCTAGGTGCTTGTGACTGTTCCGATGGATGAGCTGTGGGTGGGGTACAGACGCATACTGTTGCGCTTGCCCACCACTGGGAAGAGCACACACACCTTCAGGTCTGCCACCGTGGCCTGCTTCTTGCGCCCATGCCGCCCACACACAAGGGCAAGGCCTGACTGATGTCTCCCGCTGTTACCCTGAAAGTAGGCTCATCACTCGGGCATCCCAACAGCCGCTCAAGCGGGGATGGCGGGTTAGGTGCACAGCAGCAATGTGCGTGATACTGAAGGTCATCGAGTCCTGAGGGAACCATAGCAGATCCATGTGTGCGTGTGGTGTGAAGCGTGTCACAAGCGCCTGGATCACGTAACCGCGTAGTGCTGCAAGCAAGGTTTGGCCGGGGCAGGGCACAGCACAGGCTCCAAAGCTTCTTAGTTATCAGCTCTGGAGCTTTATTAAGTTAGTACCAGTGTTTTTTTGCATCAGCCCCATCCCAGGCATCTGCCTTTTCAACAATTGCGAGCAGCGCGCGTAAGGGAATGGCTTGAGGCCTCAAGGAAGAGGCTGCAATGATCAGAGGCTGGCATGAAAGTTCTGCCAATAATCTTTGACTGCGGTTGCTGAGGTGTAAGTGTGCCGCACCTCTTTGTGTGCAAGCTGGCGGTGAGAATGCATGTTGAGAGGGCTGTAGCATCACCCATTGTGGTGAGCCATCTCCAGCAATCGTCTTGAACGGATCAATCAGCTTGAACGGATCAATCAGCTTGAACTCATTCTCAGTGAGACCTTCTTGAGGTCCATTCACGTGCCTCACTCTAATGAACCAACTCTATCCATCTCCATGGGGGCAATCAGCCCAAAACTCAGACATCTGAAAGGCTGGTCCTGTCCGCCACCTTTCCTTCTGGGACCATCCCTATCATGACTGCCAGGGGCGTCCCTTTTTCTAAACACGCTGCTGGAGACAGCTGCCAGTGCACACCCGTCCCATGCAACGCTCACCGGCGCACGTATGTACTACATACGCCAATAGTATTGGCGGAGCGGTGGGCACGTATGTACTACATACGCCAATAGTATTGGCGGAGCGGTGGGCCCATCTCTTGTTGGCTGGAGCCAGCAGAGTTCTTGTCTGGTGTACTCTCCAGTTCATGGTGCAGCAGGTAGGACACGACCCAGCCCATGCAGAGCACAAGGAGTGCGTGCCAGCTGCAGCCGGATGAACTGGATTGATGTCTCTGGCTTTCAGGTGCTGGAGGAGTTGTTGAAGGCTGTGTTGGTGCTTCAGGAGGCTGTGAAGATTGCACGGGTGCTGGTAGAGGCGGTGTGGGTGCTCGTGGATACTGTGTCAACGCTGGTGGGTGCTGTGCTGGTGCCGGTGGAGGCTGCGTAGGTGCTGATGTGTGGCTGGTTACCTTGTTTGTCTCACACGAGGGCATGCTTGCTGGCAGCGCGTCAGTGGCTTCAACGCTGAGTTCAGATGATGAGGGCAGGAGCTGTGCAGGTGCACCGCTGCTTGCACATGCTGCTTCAGCTATGGCAGCAGGCATAGGCAGGTCAACTTGCTGCACAGTTGCAGCAGGGTGTGCGGCAGTCATGCTTAGATCCGTTGACTGAGTGAGCGAGATCTGTGCCAGCACAAGGTCACAGTGGGCACAGTCGTGCACACCTCGTTCAGCATGAAAGGCGGATTCTCTTGTATATACAAGAGAACCAAGAACAAGAACATATATGAACAAAATAATTGCTGTCATGGAGAAGCCAGGGACCTGCTAATCACCTATGCTGATGCATACGTAAGGCATGCACTGTGATGCAGTACAATATGAATAAGGCACACCTTCTGAATCTGCTCAACCAAAAGAGCGCTTGAAAATGTGCTGACAATGGTGGATTTTTCAAAGGGACGCATAGTACATTGTTCACACCTGCATCCACACCTTGTGCCTCAGTAGTTCCCGCTGGCTGGTGACATCATTTGTGCCCACTGCTGAGGCTGTGTCGTCGACTGCTCAACCTTTGCTGCCAAATCTTTGCGTCATGTTCAGATCATGGGTGCAAATAGCAGAATAATCATCATGTAAATGTGCGCTCACATGTGGCCCCTTAATAACGCAACCGATTCCTGCTGGTATGTGTGAATTACCCATGGGCCACCCCTTTCATACAACAGGGCAAAGACGTGAATAGCCCTTTAAAAATTGGCTGCTGACTGTGCTGGAGACTCTCTTCGGAGGTTACCACAGTCAGCACAGTAAATGACACAACCCATTTATGGTCATTATAAACCGGTGCATCATGCGAGAGTGTGGTCTGGAGCCTTTACACCTTGGCAGTTGAATTCAACTGCCTCTGTTTGTCAATGCGGCTGTACAATTCTCCTACTGAAAGCAACTTGCTCGAATAGCTTGATTGAAAAGCTCCACTGCTGGGCACATTTTGCAAGCTGACGTGCAGCTGAGCTCACAAAGCTAGTTTGCCCAAATTCTCTCTGCCATGAATGGTCTGAAACAATCATTGTGATGATTCAAAGAGAGGCTGCTTATATAGTGAGCCCATACATCTTGTCGTGGACCTGAGGGAGAGGCACCCAGGATACTGACTGCCTTATTCTGGTACTCATCCACACAAGCGCAACACTGTTGCTGGCAGCAAACCCTCCACTTATCATCAATGGTGCGTCCTCCCTACTTAGAGGGCCCTGGTCACGCATATGCCATACATCCTTCCCAAATACACATTTCTTGACCTTCCTCATGACATCATGCGCGGCATGGCATGCTTCAGACTCCTTGCCCACACTCTAAAGTTGAAACTGTGAGCTGGAACTATAACACCTCCTTTCCTGCCAGTGTAACCTGTGCAATGCCAATTGTATACAAGATGTGCAGTATGTCCTCTTCCACTGCACCATCCCTATATGTTTTCTCCTTCCTCACACCTGTGTTTCTGTGACGCGTCTTCAAAAAAGTTGAGAACGACAACAACTTGTTGAAGAACGACAACAACTTGTTGAAGCTTCATTTCTTCTTTCAAGATCTTCTTTCAAGATTTTTATTTTTTATAAGCCTGGCAGGCTAGCAGTCCCAGGCCTGTTCTTGTAAACCCTTGCAAACCTTTAAATCATTCAATAATGCTGCAAGTTTGAACACCAATTTGCCAACTTGCAGCAACACAGGAGTGCTGAGGATGTGCAGTTTCTCCTATTTTCTGTGCAAACCCTATTCTTTCTTTTATCACGGATTTCTTTTAGACTGCCAGCGGCGCACTGCCCAACACTGGGCAACAAGTTCAGCAGTCAACCCATCAGGCTAACGCACTAATCCTGATGTTAACCTTGTACATCCTAGCTAGGCCTAGCTGCAGCTGACACATTTGCCACAGTGTACATGTGCATCACAGGCTACTCGCTAGTTATCTCCTCTTGATCAACAACTGCGGCCTGCAAGATCACCGTGCCTTCCTTCAATCATCTTTTCTCTAATTGAACGGACATTCTTTGTTGGGGCAATCTCAACGCAGGTTGTAGCATGCCGACTATGAGATCCCATTCCGCTGCAACCTTTTCAAGGCTAGAGGCGTGAGCTGTTTTTCTGCAGAGAGCAGGTGGTGCTTCACTTGGCGGGCTTCATTGACCTGCATGTGCCGGAATTGAGGAAAGGGGGTGAAGTGAGATAGTCTACTGTGCTCACTGCCAACCACAAGCAGCTCATACTGATGATGAAAAAAAGCTGCTTCCAAAAGAGCACACTAACATGCTAGGAAGCATATCAGCCTGCACAGTTGCACAAAACCGCAGGCCCACGCCTCAACACAAACAAATGCACAAAACAACAAAGCCTTTTATAGGCACTTCAATGCAATCTTAAAGTTTGCACTGGCAGGTACACCTTCGAGCATGTACACGTGCGCGCGCCCTCACCTGGGTGATCATTTTGTAGCTGTCTGCCAGGCCTGAGGAGAAGACAAGCAGCGGCGGCGCAGGCTTGGCGGCACGCAGCGGCCGGAGTTTATGGTCCAGCAGCCTGGGGCCCACAGTGCGTCCGCTGGAGGCAGACAGGCCTGGGGAGCTGGGCTTAGTGACACCCCTGTCGTCTGCCCCCTTGGGCCCTGGCATATTTGTACCCAGGAGCTGCGCCCCCTCAGCGGCCTCCCCCTGGGTCACAGCGTGCGCCGCCCGGGTGCTGCCTCTGCTGCCCTTGCCGCTACCGCCACCGCTGCCCCTGCTCTCCGCCACCGCCCGTAGCATGCTCAGCTGTGTATCCACCGCCGAGGGCGCGGGGCCTGTGGTGCACAGCCAAGTCAGCACGCTGCCGCAAGTCAGCATGGTCCACCTGTTCAGGCCTGCAGACCCTGCTGACCCAGCACCAGCCACACAGATTGGCAACGCACGCCGTGCTCAGTGGGGATAGGGTGAAAGGACCAGGGTACATGGCACTCAGTGGGGATAGGGTGAAAGGACCAGGGTACATGGCAGGCTGGACGCGCAGGTGCAGGTCGCTGCTGCATCGCTCAGCATAAAAAGAAGCATGGGTCCCAGGCACAGCTGTAACCAAGGATTAGGGCCGTTTTTACTTGCAAAGTTCACAGCAAGGGCCCTAAAGCAGGCAGGCGTGTGAGGCTGATTTCAACGGCCTGGCTCAGCCCAGGCAGCTGAACCATTTAGAAACAAGGCTCAGCCCGGGCAGGTAGCCCTAAGGGCAGCTGGAGCATGGCCCAAGCTGGTGCCAGGGCGCCACGCAAGCTGCTGCCAAGCAGCCAAGCCATGGCAGAGCAGGGACTCAGTCCAAGCAGCTGAACCAAGGTTAATCAAGGGCTCGGACCAAGCAACTCATCCAGCAAGGAACAGGGGCTTAACCCAAGCAACTGAAAGTAAGGGCATCTAAGGGGAGTGCCCCCCCTCAAGCCCTGCAGCAGGCACTGGGCTGCACTTTGCGCAGGCTCAGGCGCGCTGTGGCAAAGCCACTGCGGCAGCCACGTGCCTCCTACATGCACTACCCATTGCCCTGGTGGCCGCACAGCAGCTCTGCAGTTACTTCATGGGGTATATGCAGAGCGGCAAACAGCGCCTTGGGAGCGCACGCACTGAGGCACGTGAATAGAAACACACCCGGCCCTGCAGAGCCTGGGCTGTGAGATGCTCGCAAAGCACTGGCTTCACAGGCGCATGGCCCAAGCAGCATGTGTCAGCATGTGTGTCATCCTCGACCCAAACACAGCATGTGTCAGCATGTGTGTCATCCTCGGCCCAAACACAGCATGTGTCATCCTCAACCCAAACACAGTGGGGCATGGCTGCGCAGGCGCTCGCAAGCAGGCAGACACAGCACCTGCGAAGTAATGTGGGGCATGGCGCGCCTGGTGAGACACCCCACCCCCCTCCCCCTCCCATCCACAACATCAGACCATCTGCAGCCCACTCAGCCCCCACAACCCAATTCTTCAGTGCCACAGAAAGACAAAATCCACACATACATCGATTACAAGGATAACAAGAGTTACACGGATTACAAGGATAAGGCTTTCAGTCAAGCAGTGTGACTGCTAGCCTGCTCATAGACAGCAAGCAATTAAAATAAAATGGAAGTGTATTACTGTTTTAATTCAAAAAGGCAGACACATCAAGAGATCCTGCCGGGGAGAACAGGTGGGCATACTTCCTGCGGAGAGAGACCACCTTGGGATGTGCACAAAGGAAGATGGCATGTTGCTCATCCTGGACACTATTATTTGCCTTGTTTTGAAAACGATCGCAACTTGGGCAGACCAGTGATTTCAAGTGGCCGTCTCATAGCAATTTGCCAGTGTGTGAAGATAGAGTCTTAATTGAGCCACTCTGCAAATGACATCATGGGGTAGAACAAGGAACATGTATTGGGAAGAGTATAAGGAGAACGCATTACCAAGGCCATGGTTATGTGCGGAGCGCACCACTGGTGGTAGGTCAATTGTTAACCACTACGCTCTCTCAGGTGGGTGCTGGAAAAAGGCTCCCAATAATGTAGATGCCTGGTCCTGAGTTTCACCACAAAAAATCTGAGGTCAACGGGCTCACTTTTCAGCAGGTCATGTTTGAAGACGTGAGAGTGTGCCAAACTCTCTGTGGCTGAAAGAATATGAGAGAACCAACAATTATCAGACCTTGTGCTCAGCTGCATGTCAAACTGCAAACATCTTCCATTGTGGTGCGTTTTAATAGGCCAGGGAGATGTGAGAGCGCTGCTTGGATCCAAATGAATTGTAGGGGCTCCAGACCACGTTCTTGCATGAAACACCTTGATGGATTAGCGTCGCTGACCCCCAGTCTTCTCTTCAGCACTGCTTGTAACCACTTCTGGATTGGATTGTCGTCTCTATACCTTGTCGCAGGTAGAGGGAGCCCAGCTTTGACTTGCAAGCATACCAGCTGGGATTGCTTATGTTTTGAGGAGCAAAATCTGGGCACGCAGTCAGTTTGCAAGCTCATGTCCTTAAACACACTTTTTTACTCAGAGAGTATTAGTTGTGAATGGTCTCAAAGTTGCATCAGCTGCAACATTGAGGTCCAAAGCTTTGTCACACACCAGGCCTAGATATTTGAAAGTATCTGTGCTGGGAGCTGGGTGCCATCAAAGTAGACTGGCGGCAGATCGTCAGACCTGGAGTTGAAGCGTATCACCTTAAATTCATTATAGCGTTTAGGCAATGGTTACTTTCTTGCAGCATAAGTTCTCAATTTGTTAAGCATCATCTGCACAATGGTATGGTCATTGGAAACAAGAGAGAGGTTAATGGCAACGAGTAAGTGTGTGGCCATCAAGTTGGCAATGCCGGTGAGCGCACCATGCACTCTTTCAGCTAGACAGTTGATGTCGTTCAGGTGAGTTGAAAAGAGCAGAGGAGAGAGAGGGCACCCTTGTTTGACCCCAAATGATGGTTGCACATTTGCTCTATTGTTGCCGTCCAGGAGCGTGTAATCTGCCATGGTATAAGTCTTTCAAGATGACCAGAATGTGGTGAGGCATCTGACAGTGTTGTTAATCTTCCCACAGCTTGCTCCTTGGAATGGAATCAAATGCTTGCTTGAAGTCAATGAAAGCTGTTATAATTCCCGCTGTACTTCTTGAGCTGCATCCCACATGTGCCGCAGGATGAAGAGGATGTGCAGTGTGATACAGCCAGGATGAAAGGCAAACTGTGTGTCCGGGATTTCGCTGTGTTGGCCACACAAATCTTGGATCAAGGAGCGCAGCAGGTTGGCATGCAATGTGTTAAGGGTGCCACTCACTAAGATTATCCTGTAATTCCCTGGATCTGTCACAATGCCCTCTTTGAGAATTGGGGTCGGTCTTTTTCCAAGATCTGGGTTTTGCTTTCTCAATGAGCAGCTTGAATATATCAGCGACGTGAGGGGCCAGTACTTTGGCATTGTCCCAACCCCTGCCGTGTTGTTTAGGCCTCGTCTGTTTGCACATATGATGAGGGAAGGAATGACTGTGCCAAACCCAGGAGAACACATGGTGTTAACATTGTATATCTGTGAGGAGGCCAGTAGGAGCAAATCATCATCCATGACATGATGAATGCAATTGGTGTGGGTCCCCAGCCCCTAACGCCCGACTGCTTGTCCCTCACCTGCCGGAGCAACAGGCTGGGGCTCCTGCACAGCTGCAGAGCAGGTGCCTTCATTTGGTGAGCGAGCTTGGCCGCACGTGGACATGCGCGCCTTGATGAAGTCCTGCTCCCACTGCTGCATGTCAAATCCGCTGCCCTCTTGCTTGTGCGTAGCTTCGGGCCGCACTGGAGGGCTGCCAGGGTGTGCGTCTGCACGTGGTAAGTGTGGGGGCAGCGGTGTGCACGAGTGCCCGTCGATTGCGATCGGGCCGCATGCCAGCTGTTTGTGCATGCATGGCGAAATTGCCATCAGGACTTCAACAAAGATGGGTTGGGCCATGGCTTAGGCACGCTGACTGATGCGCGTGAAAGTCTGCTTGTGTAGGCTGGGCTTGCATTTTAGGCCTAAGTCAAAGAGGGGATGACGGCGTTGCTCACCCAAAGGCACGCAGCATTCCCCAGCAGCAGCAGGCATTGCGGCTGCTGTGCTCACCTCCATTGCAGTGCGCGAGCTGGCTGCTCCCTGCAGCTTGCCAGCTGGCCTCCTTTTCCACAGACAAGGCATGGTAGGACGTGGCCAGGTGGCCAGAGCCGGCAACAGACAGGTGAGGGAGTAGCTGGGCTGGCTGAGGCTGCGGCAGCTGTGGCGGCTGCAGGCAGCTCGAGGGCGTGCCCTGGTGCAGTGACACAGACAGAGGCGCAGTGCATTGGCACAAACAGTGCAGTGACACAGACAGAAGCGCAGTGCATTGGCACAGACAGTGCAGTGACAGAGGCGCAGTGGCACAGACAGTGCAGTGACACAGACAGAGGCGCAGTGCAGTGGCACAGACAGTGCAGTGACAGAGGCGCAGTGGCACAGACAG
>LKMJ01005137.1_pt1 | contig 12332 bp, 16 predicted proteins | sample 643391 | NCBI WGS metagenome assembly LKMJ01 (sample SAMN04112250, study PRJNA286221) | soda lake metagenome | biome: soda lake; feature: Kulunda Steppe; material: water; isolation source: sample PL-Br10 brine of Picturesque Lake | place: Russia: Kulunda steppe | collected 2010-07
AGGGGGGCGGGGGCGGCGGAGACGGGGGCCGTGGGGGAGGGGGGAAGGGAGGGGGAGGGTAGGTGGGCGCGGATGGGTGCAGCGCTCGGGCTGCTCCCGCTGGCTCTCCTCCACCTATCTCTGCCAGGCCCTCAAAAAACGCGGCGTCGCCTGTGGGCTGATGGGCAGCCTCCAGCCATGCAGTCTGAGGCAGACCATGCGCAGCCTGAGGCAGACCGTGCATATCACTGGGCAGCTGCGGCTGCTGCTCCTGGTGGAGGTGGAGGTGTGGGGGGGTGTACGCCCGCTGCTGCTGGGGCAGCGGCAGCCCGTGCTCCTGGTGGGTGTTTGCGTGGGCCTGGCTACCATGGTGCGCCTCTGCCGCCTCCTCCACAAACAGCGGGTTGTTTGCAAACAGGGGGTTGTGGAAGAGGGGGGGCATGTGCAGGGGCGGCTGCTGCTGCTGCGGCTGCGGCTGCTGGACATACCAGGGCTGCTGCTGCGCGTACCACTGCTGCTGCAACAGCTGCTGCTGCTCCTGCTGAAACTGCTGCAGCGGCTGCTGAATGTACTGTTGTTGTTGTTGTTGTTGTTGTTGTTGTTGTTGTTGTTGTTGTTGGTGGTGGTGGTGGTGGTGGTACACCTGCTCAAACTGCTTTGGCGGCTGCTGATCGTACCATCGTTGTTGGTGTTGGTGCTGTTGGTTGTGGTGGTGCTGCTCCTGGTGTTGCTCCCCAGGCTGCACGGCAGCATACTCCAGTGCCACCTGCTGCTGCTGCTGCTGCCACGGTTGAGATGGCTGGTCAGGGTCCGCTTGCTGCTGCTGCTGCTGCTGCTGCTGCTGCCCCAGTGCAGCGCTCCTAAGCATGGCCTCGAAGTCGTCCTCCTCCTCCCCATCGCCCACAAACCCAGCCCACCCTTCCATTGGCGCCGCTCCCTCTGCCCCAGCAGCTCCTGCAGCAGCACCACCACCGCTGCCGCCACCACCACCAAACAGCTGCGCAAGGCTCTGTGGCTCCGCGGCCGCCACTGCTGCGTCCCCACCTGCTGGCGCAGCTGCTGCTTCCGCTGCTACTGGTGGTGCTGATGTTGCTGGTGGTGGCAGCGTTGCTTCTGTGCTCTTACCACCCAGAGACACCTCAACATCCCTGCCTGCAGCGTGAGGTGCGCCTGAGGCAGCTTCAGCCGCAGCCTCCAAGCAGCTTGCCGTGGCTGCTGCTGCTACGTCCTCGTTATTCACCTGGGAGCCAATGTGTGTGTACAATTTGTTTAGTAGAGTATGTGCACATGCTTGCACGCGTGCGTGCGCACGCACCACAGTTGCTGAGACATCCTCTTGTTGTCCACCTCTGTGTGTGTGTGTGTGTGTGCGTGTGTGTGCGTGTGTGTGTTTGTGTGTGTGTGTGTGTGTGTGTGCGTGCGTGTGTGTGTACAACCTCGTTCAATTATGTGCACATGCTCACATGTATGCACATGCATGCATTCATGCTGCAGCTGCTGCCATATGATAGGTGCCGCCAGTAAAGGGCAGATAGGGACAGCTGAGCCACAGCGCCTCTGCTTCAAGCCCCCTACCTACAAACAGCTGAGTGACGGTGCCTCTGCTTCAAGCCTCCTACCCACAAACAGCTGAGTGAAAGCTGAGTGAAAGGTTCTGTTCTAATTCAGAGCCCCACCCCCAAAACACAGCCCCCTGCACTCCTGCTTGATGCCGCCAGAAAAGGCCCCCCCCCAACCAGCCCCCTGCACTCCCGCCGCCCCAGCCATCGCCATATCACTCCTGCTCCTGCAGCTACTACTTCTCAGCACGCCAGCGCACTCACATCCACCGCAGCCAGGTCATTGCTGCTGGCTGCCCCCGCTGCCACGCCCTCCCCACTCAGGATCTCATCCTCGTCGGCCGGGGCAAGCCTCTCCTCCTCCTCTGCTGCTGCCGCCATGCCTGCTGCTGATGCCGTCCTCTCCTCCCCAGCTGCAGAAGCTTCCAGGGCTGCAGTCCTCTCCTCCGCTCCAGCCACTGTGGTTATGCTCTTGCCCAAGGCAGCATCCCCACCTGCCTTGCTTGACTCCTGCTGGGTGCTCATTCCACCACCACCACCACCACCACCACCATCACCACCACTGCCCCCACCAGCGCTGCTTGTGACTGCACCCCCACCGCGCTCCTCCTCTGGCGCCAGGACCACCACATCATCCAATCTGCGGCCGCCCACGCCTGTTGCTGCTTCCGCCGCTGCCGCCGCAACGTCGTCGCCCATTGCCACGACGTCGTCCAGGTCGCGGCTGCCGGCGGCCGCAGCCGCCACGCCCTCGCCGCTCAGCGCGTCAGACGCATATGCGTGCGCGCTCTCTGCCTGGCGCAACGTGCCTGCATCTTCTCCAGCACCTTCAAGCCCCCGCCCCCTCTCCCCCCCCTCCTGCACCTCCCCCTCCGCGCTCTGGAACAGCACTTCTGCAAGCTCCACAGCAGCAGGGGTGGCAGCGGGGGTGGGGGGCTCCAGTGAAAGCGCCTGGCCCAGCATGGCGATGGGCGCAGTGGGCGAGGCTGCATGTGCCCCTGGCTGGGAGGCCTCCTGCTGTTGGTACTGCTGCTCCGGTGCTGTTGCCGTGGTAGGCGAGGCGCTGCCTGCAGCGGCCACGGCGTTGAGCCCAGAAGCAGTGCCGGGGTCTGCTGCGCTGCCAGCAGAGGGGGCAGTGCTTGCCACAGCAGCAGGGGCCGAGGCGTTGTGCAATGCCGCTGCAGCAGCAGGGGCAGCTGTGTCATGCAAAGCAGCTGCAGCAGGGGCTGAGGTGTCGTGCACTGGGGCCGCACCCCACACAGCCCCCTCTTGCCACACGTCCCTAAGCAGATGGGCCAGCACGTCCAGCTGTGCGCGTGCCTGCGCGGCATTGCCGCCGCCTCCATCAGTGCCCACCTGCACCATGGCATGTGTGTGTGTGTGCGCGCGTGTGTGTGTGTGTGCGTGTGTGCAGTGCGCAGTGTGTGTGTGTGCGTGTGTGCAGTGCGCAGTGTGTGTGTGCAGTGTGTGCGTGGTGCACTGCATATTTGCATTTGTGTGTATGCGTGTGCGTAATGACCTGTATGCATGCATTTATGTGAGCTCGCGCGACAAGATTATGTTTTGTCTTGTGACAGCACACATTGCTTAGTGTGGGCACGCTCATACTTGTATGCATGAGACCCTTGTTGGTTGCCAAGGTTGGACAACATTTTTTACCCAAATCCAAGGCACCGCAGAGAGCCCACTGCCAGCCAAAAAGCCCTTCCTGACCACCCCCACCCCCCGCTTTGCACATTCTCATCCCTGCACAGCCATGCCCGCACGTGAAGGTGGAATTGTTGGCCCCTGTACCCACTCAACCCTTCAATGGCCACGCGCGCGTGCCTGCACCTGCTCAAGAAGCCGTGCAAAGAAGCTCTGCGCTGCGGGTACGCTCTCCACATCACGCAGCTGCACGCCCTGCAGCACTGCGTCCGGCAGCCTCCCCAGGCCCCTCTGCTGCTGCTGCTGCTGCCGCCCCTGCTGGCATGACAGATGGGCAAGAGTCTTGCCCATCAGCAGCCGAAGGCCCTGGGGCTGCAGCCTCATAGCGGCGCCTGTTGCCGCTCCGAGGGCTGCAGGATCTTGCGCACCAGATTGCTGCTGCTGCAGGACTGGCATGGTGCTTGCAGCAGCCACCTGTATCTGCTGTGCAGCGGTATCATCGTTGTCGTCGTCGTCTTTGTCTGCAGCTGCATTGGGCGCGCTGATGCTGCTGGTGGGGGCAGGAGGGGGGCTGGAGGCGGACTGCCCTGCCTCAGGTGGGGGCTGCCAGCCAGGCCACACCTGCGGCAGCGCCAGCATGTGTTTGTGTGGGTGTGTACATGTGTGCACGTGCGTGTGTGCATGCGTGCGTGTGAGTATGTATGTATGCGTGCGTGTACGTGTGTACATGTGTGTGTACATTGTGCGTGCGTGCATGTTTGTGGGAGTGTGCGTGCGTGTGTGTGTGTGTGTGTACGCGTGTGTGCTTACGTGTGTGTGTGCGTGTGTGTGTGCGTGTGTGTGTGCGCGTGTGTGTGCGTGCGCGCGTGTGTGTGCGCGTGTGTGTGCGCGCGCATGGATGCACATGTGTGACATCCTCTAACACGCCTTTTTCTTCTTGCCCATACAGAGCCTTGCTTGGGCCCCTACAGCATACCCATCCATCATGATCACCACCACCACCACCACCATCATCATCATCATCATCATCACCATCATCAGCGTTGCCAAAGCGCTGCAGTAAGCACATTTGCATGTGTCCTCCCCCTCCCCCTCATCTCACCCGACCCTCTCCCCCGCTGCGCACCTCGCCCTCAGCCACGCGCGCATGCGCGTGCAGCAGCGCCCCCGCAGCCGTACTGCCGTAGCAGGATACGTGGACCTCCTCCACCGCAGCGCACAGCGCCTCCCACAGGCGGCAGCACAGGTCATGCACGCTCTCCGCGCTCAACGTGGTGGCCGCCACAACAGACGCAAAGCCTGCAGAACCGGCACCGCTCCCTCCCAGCGCAGGCAGGCACTCCTGTGGCTGCGGCTGGGTGTTGCTAGGGGCCGCCAGCACCTCCAGCACAACGGACAGCACTGATGCTGCATCCTCCACATCCACGGCGCCCCCCCCAACGTCCGCCTCTTGAGCAACCTGGCTCTCCGTGCGCGCAGCGTGCAGGGGCGCGGCCGCATTGGCCGCAGCAGCAAGGGCGCGTGCCGCCCCTGCCAGCTGCGTGTGCAGCGCGCCGCCCAGCGCGGCGTGCACGGCGAGTTCGTGCTCTGGCGCCGCGGCCGGCAGCAGCTGCTCTTGCGGCAGCGCCTCCGCGGGCTGTGCATGCTCCGCACCCGCGCTGCTGCTGGTGCTGGTGCTAACATCAGGAGGGCCGGGGGAGAAGGCAAGGCCTGGCCAAGCTGTGACTGAGCCGGCTTTGCACAGGCGCTGGTATCCCCCCGCCCTGCGCGCCTCCGTGTCCAGGATGCTGCCGCTGCTGGGGATTGCGAGGTGGGCTAGCGAGCGGAGGGCGCGCAGGGGCGCACGGCGCCGTGCCTGCGGCCGCGGCAGCGTGCGTGCAGTTTACAAGTTTGGGCATGAGCCTTGGGGTGCGTTGATATGCACTGTGCGAATGTGAATATATGTGTGTGTGCACAAGCACGCACTCTTTTCTCCTTCACAATACAGGCACAGACCCAAACATTAACTCAACACAGAAGCCCACCCACCCACACAGGTGCACTAAGCCACTCACCCACCCACACAGGTACACTAAGCCACTCAAGCACTCACACAGGTGCACTAAGCCGCTCACCCACCCACACAGGTGCACTAAACCACTCAAGCACCCACACTCTATTCTCTCATGACGCATAAGCACACACAGGCGCACACAGGTGCACATTCACAAGCACAGTCACGCACATACAGTCACACACGCACAATCAAGAACAAACGTACACACACGCACGTTCACACACCAGGTGCTGCAGCACATCGGACAGCATGTCCGCTGCCAAGCGCACGGAGGGGCCTGCCTGAGCAACGGCATGCTCCTCCTTCTGAGCATGCGGCTGCTGCTGCTGCTGCTGCTTGCTGTGCTCGGAGGGCAGTGGCTCCAAGGCCTCAGCCTCCAGCGCCACCACCTGCACGCCCGGGACAGGCAGGCACTGGCAAGTGTGCTGCGTGTGCTGCGTGTGTGCTGCCGCTGGTGGTGATTCTGGCCACGGCAGCTTCCACTGATGGGGTGGTGCACTGATTCACTGATCCACTGATCAAGGCAGCTTCCATTGATCCACTGTTCATGACGGCCTCCACAGATAAAGATAAATGGTGATTGATTGGTGAATCAATGTTGGCAGCGATGCTGCCATGGCAGGCGACAAAGGAGGCAGCACGAGGATTGCTGAGTATGCGCTCAGGCGGGCAAGCATGCGCTCTCAGGCAAGGAAAGTAGAGAGCATCTCAGGAGGGAACAAGACAAAAACAACACACACACGCACATCTTAGGTGCTGGCATCCACCTCATCGATGAAATGTTTGACGGTGACCGTAAGCACACTCCATTCATCCACAAATTACCATCACAGCTCCAGCATGGCCCCAACATCAGCACAAGCAGCAGGGAGGTGCAGGTGGACGCCCTGCCCGTGAGCACATCTGGCTGTGTGCATCAGCTAGCTCGCCCGCATCAATCGCGCACGCAAGAGGCACGCAGCACAATCGCAGCAGGGGTACACAGAGTGGGGCATGCAAGCAGGGCCACAGGAAGCCACGGCAACACAGCTGTGTCAGGCCTGCCAGCTTTTGTGCACAAGTGGCCCAGGAGCTGCACGGTGGCTGCCGCAGTGCGGGAGGGCAGCGGTGCAGGATGGGGGGCATATGCAGTGCAGGATGGGGGGCATATGCAGTGGAGCGCACCAGTTGGTGGGGCAAGGGCAGGTCGGGCTGCTGGGCCGCTGCGTCCCGTGCCGCCACCGCCACCATCAGGCATGCGTACTGGTGCAGCAGGCGCTGGTTGCTGGCGGCCACTTTGCCGGCGCCCGTGCCGCCATCTAAGGATGCTCCGTGTGAGGCGCCTACAGTGCACGTGGCCATGGCAAGCAAAGCGCATGGATGACGCATGAGGCACGTGGATGGCAAGCAAAGCGCATGGATGACGCATGAGGCACATGGATGACAACCAAAGCGCACGGATGACGCATGAGGCACATGGATGGCAACCAAAGCGCATGGATGACGCATGAGGCACATGGATGGCAACCAAAGCGCATGGATGACGCATGAGGCACATGGATGACAACCAAAGCACATGGATGACGCATGAGGCACATGGCGCGAGGGATCTCTGTTGGTGCGCATGACTGCGGCAATCTCCCAGAAGCTGATGCTGGCGGTCTCGGGGCAAGCATGACTTCTGCTATGGCACGTTTGGGTAGGGCCTCCGGGAGTGACACCTCGGGAGGTGCGCAAAGATCCACATGTCGCCCCACCAATGCGTGCACGCTGCCCCCATGCACGCAGCAAGCAGGGAGCCAAGTGCCCCCACCCCCACAACACCCGTGTGCAGACACCCACCCCCACATCAGCAGCAGTGGCAGCTGCTGCAGCAGCAGCAGCAGCAGCAGCAGCAGGAGCAGCAGAAGTAGCAGGAGCAGCAGGCTGCCGCTGCCACTGCTGCTGCGCACCTTGAGCAGGTTGTTGGGCAGGTTGTTGCGCATCTGCCGCCTCAGCTGCCAGCAGCTTGGGCAGCCCCTCCCGCAGCACGCACAGCCGTAGTGGCGCGTCTGCCGCCATCGGCACCAGCCTGGCACCACCCAAGGCAGCCGCCGGCAGCGGCGGCTTTGATGAACCTGCGCTGCTGCTGCTGCTGCTGCTGCTGCTCAGCAGGAACCACTCCAGCCATGCGCGCAGGGGGCGGGGTGGCAGTTTGTCCAAGTGGTTGCGCGCCGGAGAGGATGCCCAGTTGGCGGCTGACAGGGCCGGCACGCTGCCTGCAGGGCGGTGCATGGCGCCTTTCGCTTTTCAGTATGCCCGCGCTGGTTGCATACACGCGTGCATCATCTTTTGCATTTGTGTGTGTGTGTGCGCGCGTGCGGGCCTGTCCCTGTGCATTGAGTGTGAGCGTGTGTGTGCACGTGCATGTGCACAGCCATTCCACCCAGCGGGTTGCTGCGACAACAACAAGACAGGTCGGCATGATTGAAATTGACAGCTGTCGCTGAGGTGATCTAGACCGCCAAGAGCTCTAGCAGTGAATTTGTAGTAATTGAGGCATGCACAAGCACGCCCACATGCCCGCGAGCACGCATGCACAAAATGGATGGACCTGTCTGACAACCAACTCGCAATTGCACCTGAGCTGCTCACTCGTTCTTATAACACAATGCTATGGCACAAATGAGGGGACACGAATGCGGAGCGGCAGCCCTTTCTCACCTTTGCTGCTGGCAGCAGACGTGCCATGCACCGGTGCAGCCGCCTTGCACAGCAAACACAGGGAGGGCAGGTGGACCGGCAATGCCGACAGGACCCGGTGTGGGTGTGTGGGGGCGGAGGCGGCGGAGGCGGGCGGGGCGGGCCCAAAAATAGTCTGGGGGCAAGGGCAGGAGCAGGTGCAGGGGGGGGCGATGGTCTGTGTTAGAGCGATGGCAGGCAGGGAGGGCCCAAGCAGGTATAAGCAGCACAAAGGGTGGGCCATGCTGTCGCATGAAGGCCAGGGCGCGCAAGGGGGGCCGTACTGGAGCATGAAGACAAGCATGGAGACAACAGCGTGCAAGGCAGGCTTCAAAGTCTCATGGTGGGACTGCAACGCAACACAGTCTCATGGTGGGACTGCAATGCAACTCAGTCTCATGGTGGGACTGCAATGCAACAAACACAGTCTCATGGTGGGACTGCAGTGCAGCACAGTCTCATGGTGGGACTGCAACGCAACACAGTCTCATTGTGGGACTGCAATGCAACAAACACAGTCTCATGGTGGGACTGCAATGCAGCACAGTCTCATGGTGGGACTGCAACGCAACACAGTCTCATGGTGGGACTGCAATGCAGCACAGTCTCATGGTGGGACTGCAATGCAACTCAGCAACTTTGTGGCGGTCCGGGATACATGCGCATACATGCGCGTGCAAATATGTATGAACACCCGTACCTGCACACACACACACACACACATACGCGTGCACAGATTAACACACATGCATGCTCACACACGCATCGCACACATGCATGCTCACACACGCATCGCACACATGCAACGCGCACACACACACACACTGCACACACACACTCACGTGCAGCGCCTTCAGCAGCTTTGTGGCCGACGTGGCAGTCGTGGCGGACACGTACGCGAACACTGCCGCCTGCGCGCCCCCCACTAGCGCGCCCACAGCCTGTGCCTCCCGCGCCTCTTCGTCCCCTCCCTCTCCATCCTCCAGCGACTCAGGATGCGTGGCCCTAGCGTCTGCAGCACATGAGCCCAGTCCCTCCCCCCCAAATAAGCCGTACAAGGCACCTCCTGCGTGCTCATCACCTGCGTCCACCACGTAAGCCTGCAGGTTTGCGGGCGGCGCAGGCAGACGCGGCAGGTGGGGCACCCGCAGCGCGGCGCGCAGCAGCGGCGCGACTGCGTCGCGCGCCCGCAGCCCACGCAGCGCGCCGCCTGCTTTGGTCAGCAGGTCCTTCAGCTTGGCCAGGCGGGTGAGCAGCGCGGCAGCTGCCGGCTGCGCCAGGCACGCAGCCCAGTGCCGCTCCAGGCATGCCGCCAGCAGCTCCAACACCAGCAGCAGGTGCGGCACCGACTGCGGGGGCAGTGCACGCCACACGCAGCTGCACAGCGCCGACGCGAGAAGTCCCGACGGGGAGATGGTGGGCGGATGGCGGGGGAGCGTCGGGACAGAAGTGGCTCCATGGGCAGCAGCGCTGGCGTCGTCAGGGCCGTGCCCTGTGCACGGCAGGCCAGCCGACCCGTCCAGGAGCATGTGGGCTTGGCCCCTCAGGAGCTGCAGGAGCTGCGCGCGGCATGCAGGGCGATGAGAAGGAAGGGGGCGTGGTGTACGCGCGCACGCGCCCATATGGTGCGTCATGCGCCGTGCAGTGGGATCGAGGGGGGAAGCAGCGAGGGGGGAAGCAGCGGGCGCTGCAGGCGTGCAACATGGCACGCGTGCCATATACTCTGGGTGTGGACTTTTGGGACAGAGGCAACAAAAGCAGGGCGATGCCTGCGTACGCGTGCATCCACAACGGCAGCAACACTCTCCCCCAGGACAATTCAGGGTTCAGGGTTAGAGTCAGGGTTAGTCCACAACCGGCAGCTACGCTGTCCCCAAGGACAGCTGCCACCGTAAAAGGTACCACCACACCCTGCAAGCCGCTCGTTGCAGCCACGCACCTCAGAGCTGAGGGTCTGCGCATGCAGCACCGCCGCCACAATGAACTGCAAGCGCACGTCGAACTGCGACACGTGCTGCCCCCCGTACTCAGCACACAGCTCCAGGGCCCTGCGCAGGGCAGGCAGCAGTCGGGTCGGCAATAGACGGAATTCCTTTTGAAGGCTGCTTCTGTCTACGCCAAAATGTCCCCAGGCGCTCTGAACAAAACCTGCATACCCCCCCATGCGCTCTGCGCACCACCACCATACGTCCCCATGCGCTCAGTGCTTCACCACACCATGTCTCTCAGTGCTTCACCACACCATGTCTCTCAGTGCTTCACCACACCATGTCTCTCAGTGCTTCACCACACCATATGTCTCTCAGTGCTTCACAACACCATATGTCTCTCAGTGCTTCACCACACCATATGTCTCTCAGTGCTTCACCACACCATGTCTCTCAGTGCTTCACCACACCATATGTCTCTCAGTGCTTCACCACACCATATGTCGCTCAGTGCTTCACCACACCATGTCTCTCAGTGCTTCACCACACCATATGTCTCTCAGTGCTTCACCACACCATATGTCTCTCAGTGCTTCACCACACCATATGTCTCTCAGTGCTTCACCACACCATGTCTCCGCGTCCTCTGTGCAACACAGGGGCCCGAGCTTGGGATTATGCGCCACTGATCGCTGTCACAGGCAGCGTGTGGCCATGCGCGCAGCTCGTGCACGTCACGTACACACACAGTGCACAGCATGCAAATGCAGCATACATGCATCGCCCTGCATGCGCAGCAAGCCTTTCATCCTTAAGTGCACGCACCCATCCAGCATTGTGCTGCCCGCCGCCACCGCCGCGGCGGCAGGGCTGTCGGCTCCGCCACCCTCGGCAGCCTTGCTGCCTGCGCCCTGTGGGGCGCTGGATGGGCGCGCCACGGGGCTGCTCCCAGCTTGACGTCCCGCAGCGGCCGCGTGCTGCAGCACGGCCTGCATATTTGTGCATGAGGGTGGGGGTGTGTGAATGGGCGCTAGGCCAGAGCTCAAGTGTGCGTGTGCATGTGCGTGTGTATGTGTGGGCGCATGTGTGCATGCGCACGCGCGTGTGGGGGTGTGTAGGCGCTCCAGCCAGGCCCTTCCAGCCTGGCCCTTGAGCGTGGTACGAGTTCAGATGTAGAGCAACAGCATGGGTGGGTTGGCCAAAGGCTGCAACAAGCAAGATGCAATGGCACACACACATGAACACGGGAAATTGACACTTCTGCACAGGCAAGAGAACCCACACGCGTGCAAGCCCGCACGCACACACACACATGCACACACACTTGCACGAACACACACACGCACCTGCGCGTGCTGTGCTGCGTCACCGGTGAGGAAGTGCATGGTGGTCAGTGGGGCAGGGCCCCCTGCAGGTTCAGACACAGGCGCCTCTGTGCCCGCAGCTGCCTCATCTCTGCCCTGCTGCTGCTTCTGATGCTGCTGTACCTCCTCTTGCTCACCTCCTGCTGCGGCTGCTTCCATTGCAGACGCAGCCCGGCCCCCACTTAGCTTTGTGTCACAGGCGGCACGGCCTGAGTCGGCCGCACGCGCACTTGTGTCCCACTCCTTCACCTGCCCCACGCTGCTGGAGAGCAGCGCACCCGCCTCCGCCTCAGCAGCGCCCTGGTCAGCGCTCTCTTCATTGCCGGCATCGCCAGCACTAGCACTGCCAACCTTCCCCTCCGCCCCGCTTCCCGCGCCGCCCTCTCCTTTCTGGCTCATCCCCCACAAACTACCCCAGCTTGCGCCCCACCCTATCTCAGCGCGCCCTCCTGCCTTAGGCCTCTTTTCACATTGCTGCTCCTCCTCTGCACCCACTCGCCTGCTTGCAGCATGCGCACAGCTGCCTTCATCCTTTGGTGCCTGCAAAATCCGACCTGAGGAGGTCTCCGACTCAGGCGTGGCCCTCTCAGAGTCGCCCCCCTTGCCCGCAGGCGGCACCCGCCCCGCCCCCTCGGCTGCCGCTTTCACCGCGGCCGCCGCTGCACGCGCAGCCGCCGCCGCGCCAGGCGCACGTGTAGCCACCGCAGGCGCCACTGCTCCTGCTTTTGCGAGGCCACGGCCGTGCTGGGCTGCACGCAGCATGCGCACGCACTCGTCGCATGCACGCAGTGCAAGGTCCGCCTGGGGCCCTAGCACGTGCGCGCCACCCGCGCCTGTGGAAGCTTCATGCGCCTGCACGCACACAAACAACTTGCACATGTGAACTCACAGGGCCTGCTCTTGTTATACATGTGTGCATGCGTGCATGCAAGCGTATGTGCACATGTGGGCACGTCATGCGCCGCAGCTGCGGCCATATGCAGTGCATACTCGAGCACTCAGTGCTTGCTCGATCCGTGTGTGCGCATGCACACGCACATACGCGCACACCCACACCCACACCCACCCACCCACACACACACACCCACCCACCCACCCA
>LKMJ01005138.1_pt1 | contig 12331 bp, 16 predicted proteins | sample 643391 | NCBI WGS metagenome assembly LKMJ01 (sample SAMN04112250, study PRJNA286221) | soda lake metagenome | biome: soda lake; feature: Kulunda Steppe; material: water; isolation source: sample PL-Br10 brine of Picturesque Lake | place: Russia: Kulunda steppe | collected 2010-07
CAGGGGTAAGGGGAGCATGCGCGGCCAGGGGTAAGGGGAGCATGCGCGGCCAGGGGTAAGGGGAGCATGCGCGGCCAGGGGTAAGGGGAGCATGCGCGGCCAGGGGTAAGGGGAGCATGCGCGGCCAGGGGTAAGGGCGGGTGCTCATCCAACCTTTGAGCAGCGTTGCTGCTGCCAAGGCGCTGAAGCAGGCACCAGGGGCGCGGCGCGTGCCCGTGCCAGCCAGAGGTGTGCAAGCGGGGCCGCGACCAGGACAGCACTGCCAGTGGCAGCAAGGTTCACGAGGGCTGCGGAGCGGGCCTGGTGGGGAGGAAGCCTTGGCTGCGTGCGCACGCGTGGCAGGTGGCAGACGCGCGGGAGGCGCTGCAGGCGTGCGAGCACGAGCTGCAAGATGCGCACGCGGCCGGCGACGACGCCATGCGGCGGCTGCGAGAGGCCGAGGCGGCGCTGCGGCGCAGTGACGAGGAGGCTGCGGGCTTGCATGCGGAGCTGCTGGTCGCGCGCAGCAGGTACGCATGTGCATGAGTTGGCTTACACGCTTTATGAATCCCTGCCTCCTTGTCGCTCTGCTCGAGCGCGTTAGTGCTGGTTCCCCCTGAGGCTCGTCTGTGCCCTGCAAAGCAGATGGGCTGCACATTCCCCACTCGCTGCCCTCCATGCCCCCTGCTCGCTTGTCTTGCTTGCTGGTGGGGCGCTGATGAGCATGAGCTAGGGCACAGGCACGAGTGGTGTTGGGTTCCCTCTCAGAGTGCTCCATCCTTCCAGCATTGCACCGGTGTTGGAATGGTCATGGACCTGTGGCCTATGACCTGTGACCTGTGGCCTGTGACCTGTGGCCTGTGACCTGTGACCTGAGGCCTGTGACCTGTGGCCTGTGGCCTGTGACCTGTGGCCTATGACCTGTGACCTGTGGCCTGTGGCCTGTGGCCTGTGACCTATGACCTGTGGCCTGTGACCTGTGGCCTGTGGCCTGTGACCTATGACCTACGACCTGTGGCCTGTAAGACGGACGTCTGACCTATGACCTGTGGCCTGTGACGACTGACCTCTGACCTATGTATGACCTGTGGCCTGTGACCTATGACCTGTGACCTGTGGCCTGTGACCTGTAGTCATGGACATGATGTTGTGGCTGCGTACCTGTAGTCATGGACATAATGTTGTGGCTGCGTACATGTAGTCATGGACATAATGTTGTGGCTGCGTACATGTAGTCATGGACATGATGCTGTGGCTGCGTGCCGACAGAGGCCCGCACGTGGGCCACAAGCGCTGCGCGCGCGCCACTGCCAGTGCCCGCAGTCGTGGACCTGTGGGGTCCTGTCATGGGCTTTGGCTAGCTCGTGTGCCAAGAGCGCTGCGCGCGCGCGCCGCACGCAATGCCGCAGAGCCAGCATGACCCTGGCATAGCATGGGGCGCGTCATGTCATGTCAGCACGTGTGTGCACACATGCATTTGTTCCTGTGCGCACAGGCTGGAGGCGCTGCAGGAGGAGCAGCAGCACGGGGGCGCGCGCACAGCGCTGCAGCAGCGTGTGGCGGAGCTTGAGGCAGAGCTGCTGGGGGCTCAGGAGGCGCGTGAGGAGGCGCTGCACGCCGCACAGGATGCCCAGCAGCAGCAGGCACGCCTTCATTCTGCCTGGGTCTGGCTAGAAATGAAGTCGCCCGCTTTGCGCACCGCCTCTTTTGCACTTGCGTGATGTGGGTGTTTTCATGCTCTTGCTCATACGCAGTGATGTGCCCTATGTCACAAGCCTGGCAGTAAGGCCACCGTGCCCTGTTCTGCATGCCTGCATGCTGATGCTCTCTTTGGGAGCGCACCAATGCGCTGGCAGCTCATGCCTCCCTGCGCATGCGCATCCCACCCATGGCCGCACAAGCGCGGGGCATGCTGCTGCTAGTGCAGCTGCAGCAGTGGGAGCAGTTGCCAAGGTAAGGGCAGCCGCAGCAGCGGCTGCAGTAGGCGCGGCAGCACGTACATGTTTGCAGGACCCTCTGCAGGGGGCCCTGATTACCATGAGCAAGGGCCCTGATACACCATAGGCATATGATACACCATAGGCATCAGCCCCTGGTACCCGGCCAGCAGGCTCGCCTGCTCGTGAGCCCTGGCGTGCCTCCCAGCAGGCCCTAGCGCCCCCCTCCCTTTCCTTAAAAGCAGGCATGGATGCCTGCGTATGGAACCCTGTTTCCTCACGAGCGGATGTGGACACCTGCATATGGAACACTAGCCCCTGAAAGCAGGCATGGATGCCTGTGTATGGAACCCTGTTTCCTCACGAGCAGGGATGGACGCCTGCATGTGGAGCCCTGCGTCCCTACATGCAGGCATGCCTGCTCATGTGCGTGCAGGAGCCCGCGCTGGCTGCGCTCAGAAGCGACCTGGACTGCGCACTGCAGGAGCTGGAGTGCGTGACACAGCAGCTGGCAGAGGCCAGGCAGCAGGTGCGGGCGTGGTGTGTTGTGAGCATGTGTGTGTCTGACCTGTGTCTGCCTTTTTTGCAAATGTTGTTGAATGCTTGACCTGCTAGACATTTGTCTGCCGTTGTTGCAAATGTTGTTGAGTGCTGGGCCTGCTAGACATTTGTCTGCCGTTGTTGCAAATGTTGTTGAATGCTGGGCCTGCTAGACATTTGTCTGCCGTTGTTGCAAATGTTGTTGAATGCTGGGCCTGCTAGACATTTGTCTGCCGTTGTTGCAAAAGTTGTTGAATGCTGGACCTGCAAGACATTTGTCTGCCTGTGGCATGGGCTGCTGGGCATGTGCATATGAATGCTTGCCTCAACCACCCCCAGGTCAGTCCTGCAGGAATGATGCGCATGCATGCATTTCTTCACATTGCCACAGTGTGCTGATGGTATGCATGCCCAGATGCCTTTGTGCGCTGCAGGGCGCGCGAATGCATGCCCAAACGCCGTAATACAATGCGGGGCACGCGCATGCATACCCGTATGCCTTTGTACGCTGCAGGGCGTGCGCATGCATTTGCTCAGGCAAATGGGCTTCTGGACAAGGCCTTACTCTCACGGATGTCTAATGTTTTGAAGCAGCCTGGTGTTCTTAATTGCTTTGCCTCTGGCTGTGTGACCCCAGTCATGTGTGGTGCAGGCACGGGCCATGCGTCTTGCGCACCACTGGCTAAGTTTGGTGCATGGTGCATGTGCGAGGGTGGCTGTGCCTGGCACATACTGTAGCTGTGCACCATGCAAGTGGGTGGCTGTGCATGGCGCTTATCGTAACTATGCATCATGCAAGTGCGTGGCTGTGCATAGCATAATTGCGCATCATGCATGCCACCGGCCGCGCGCCGGCTGCGTGCAGCGCAGGCAAACGCTGCATACTGTGCATGTCACCAACTAGGTGTGGTGCGTGCGTGCGCAGGTGGAAGAGCTGCAGCAGCAGGTCCAGGACCAAGCGCAGGCCATGCAACAGCAGGCCACGCAGCAGCAGCAGCAGCAGCAGCAGCAGCAGCACTTGGAGGGCCCAGAAAGGGAGCTCGTGTTTGCACAGGGCGGTGCTGAGGCGCAGCAGCAGTGGGCGCAGGAGCGGGTGGACCTGATGGTGCAAGTGGGCCAACTGGAGGCAGAGGTGAGACCAATGCATCAAACCCCCTCCATTTACCCCCCACCTTTGCATCGCAGCTGCTCGCAGGCCTACGTGCACCCCCCTCACCACTTCATCACCCCCCCTGCATTTTCCCCCCACCTTTGCATCGCAGTTGCTCGCAGGCCCATGTGATGTTGGGTCGAGCCGGAGGCCAAAGTGAGGCCTCCTCCAACCTCATTGCCTAATAATCGCCTGCATGCCCATGTGGGGTGGGTCAAGCTGGAGGCCAAAATGGGGCCTGCCCCCCTTTGTTGCCTCACATTCGCCTGCATATGCCCATGTGGATCATATTGTTGCTGAAGTGAGGCCCCAACTGTGCATCGCACTTGCCTGTGTGCCTACTACAGCTGGTGCAGGTCTGGAAGCTGAGCAAGGCGGTGGAGCCTGCAGAGAAGGAGCTGGATGGTTTTGCAAAACAGTTTGTGCGCACTTGCGCGTACGTGGCTGGTGCAGGTCTCCAAGCTGAGCAAGGCGGCAGGGTTGGTAGAGGAGGAGCTGGATGGTGTGCAAAACAGTTTGTGCGCACTTGCGCGCACGTGGCTGATGCAGGTCTCGAAGCTGAGCAAGGCGGCGGAGTCTGCCGAAGCAGTTCTGGATGCCCTGGCAAAGGAGGACACAGAGGGCGGCCAAGGCACGCAGGCGGTGGGCGTGCTTGCAGCGCGTGTGCGCGAATTGGAAGGTGCGCAGGAAGGTGCTTTTGAGCGCATGTGCGCGGATTGCCTTAAGTTCATGGACAAGCATGCGCTGTGCAAGCGTGGCACAATGTATTGTCCTTTGAGTACGCCAAGACGGTCTCCTGCATGTAAGCACGCCGGCTGACTGCGTGTGGCTGTGGTGCACAGGCACGCTGGCCGAAGCAGAGGCGGCAAGAGACGCCTTTCGTGACCGCCTGCAAGTCATGGGTGTGGAGTGCTTGCGCACAGCAGATGCGCAGCAGCAGCAGCAGCAGCAGGAGGAAGAGAAGGAGGAGGGAGATGGCGAGCGGGCTCTGGCGCTTCACAAGCAGTGGGCTGTGGAGCTGCAAGGCCTCACCCTAGAGGTAGAGGAGAGCAGCCAGGAGGTGGCACAGGTGCGTGCTTGGTGTGTATGTTTATGTGTGCATGTTAATATGCATGTGTGTTGACATTCATGTGTGCGTTCATGTATGTCTGCATTATTGTACATGTGTGTTTACTTTTGTGTGTGTGTGCATGTGCATGTGCATGCGTCTTCATGCTTGTGCGGGGTGTGGGTGGGCGCACACATGATTTGCCATGTTTGAGTGGGTCGTCAGTGCAGGTCGGGAGGTCGGGAGGGTTTGGGGGCTTTGTGCGTGGGTGTAGGATTGGGTGGCCTTTCCGCGGGGACTGAGGAGGGCTCGCAAGAAGTTTTCCTATACGATGTTTACTACTCTGCTGAAACACGCTTCACGTGCCATATGTGGTTTGGCCACTTGCGGCGTGCGGGTGCGCGGCCTTGCGTGCCCCATTTGCGGCACCTGGGGGCGCAGTCTTGCATGGTGTGTTGTTGTTGCCTGGATGCACAGCCTTGCACGGCCCACTTGCGCCGCGCGGGTGCACAGCCTTGCATGGCACAGCCTCTGCACAGCCTTGCATGGCACAGCCTTGCATGGCACAGCCTTGCATGGCACAGCCTTGCATGGCACAGCCTTGCATGGCATGGCCTCTGCAGCTGGCCCAGCCTCTGCACAGCCTTGCATGGCACAGCCTTGCATGGCATGGCCTCTGCAGCTGGCCCAGCCTGGCTGCCTGCAAACAAGCTGCGGCCAGGGATGCCACTCAGCTGCGTGTCTCAATTGTGCCACCATATCATGCGCAGCTGCGCGCGTCGCTGGCTGCGGCTGAAGCAGCTGCGGCAGAGGAGCTTGCGAGCGTCGCCGCCGCCTGCACTGCGGCGCTTACAGAACTTGGGGAGGAGATGCGATGTGGACAGCAGGAGCAGCGGGAGGCTGCACACAGGGTGCAGCTGCAGGTGCGGGGAGGCTGCGCACGCAGGCGCAGTGAAAGGCTATGCACACAGGAGCAGCGAGAGGCTGCGCAAAGGGTGCAGCCGTGGGGGAGGAGAGTGTTTGATGTTATTATTTTTGTCCCAAGGCGTCCACTTAAAGTGAGGTGGCTTTATGCGCTGGTTGCTCAATACGCAGTGGCCACAAAATTGGGCGGAAAAGGGTGGTGCTTGGCTTGTGAACGCGTGTGCGGGGTGTGGCCACACGAGCATGTGTGCGCATGCAGCCACGTACACATGCCATGCACATTCATTGACAAGCAGCGTATGCGTATGTCTGAGCGAGCGCAAGCGCATGTGCTTGTATGGAACACACACACACACACCTGCGTGCATCTCTCAAACCTGCGCAGGTGTTGGACCAGATAGGGGCCATCTGGCGCCGCTACCAACCGACATCAACGCCTCCGGCAGGCGACGCAGGCCAAGGCAGCGGCGCAGCAGACATGCAGGCGCTGCAGCAGCAGCTGGCGGACGCCACTTTTCGGCTGGCTGAGGCCGAGCGGGTGGAGGGGGGGGCTGGGCAGGGGGCCAAAGGGGATGCTGTGGGAACAGGCGGGGAAGCGCAGCAGGGTGCCCCGGGGCGTGAGACACAAGGAGGGGGCGACGGTTCTAGCAGCTCTGGGACAGATGCTGCCGCAACGTCGGCAGCAGCGGCGGGGGCTGCAGCAGGGCCTGGTGCCGGGGGTGCTGCTGCTGCAGGCCCGGCTGCGGCTGCTGTGCCAGTGGGTGAGGGCCAGCACACGCACGACGCGGAGGTGGAGCGCACACGTAGACAGGTGGGCTGTGGCAGGGGCCGCCCTTGGGAGGGGCAAGCATTGGCGTCAGCTGCAGAAAGCTTTGTCGCATGCAATGACCCATTGACTGACACACACACTCACTGTGTGTGCATGCGCGGATGCAGGCAATGGCAGCGCGCTCGGCTGCTGAGTATGCACTCAAGCGCGCAGAAGATCTACAGGTGCGCACACAGCAGAGCATTTGCACACAGCAACATGTACGCTTACACGCACAGAGGTCCTGCAGATGCGCACGCACCAGAGCATTTGCACACAGCAACATGTACGCTTACACGCACAGAGCCTGCAGGTGCGCACACAGCAGAGCATGCACACACAGCAGCATGTGCACTCATATACACAGAGGGCCTGCAGGTGCACACACAGCAGAGCATGCACACATAGCAGCGTATGCGCACACACCCGTACAGAAGGCCTGCAGGTGTGCCTCGTGCAGAATGCTTCCCACCCAGTGGGTGCCCCCAACTCAACTCCTTTGGTCCCTACTGCCCCATTGCACAGATGCAAAACCCCGTGCATGGAGGATGTTGCGTTGATGTGCCTTCAAATGCGCCCCCACACATGCAGACAACGCATGCATGCGTGGGTGCTTGCTGGTGGTTACCAGCGTGCATGCGCAGCCTTTGTGCGCTGCCAGTTGTGCGGGGAACATCACATGTCGCATGATGCATGCGAACGCGGCACGCGTGTAGGAGGAGCAGGTGGCCAAAGATTTTGCAACTGCAATGCCGTTTTCTTCGCATGAATGCTGCTCTGTTGCGTGCTGTGTTTATGTGTGTCTGCTGCATGTGTACGCGCATTCACCCCTGCAGGAGGAGCTGGCCAAAGAGCAGCAGAGGTCCTCAGGGCTGCTGTCTGGCCAGGATGCGCTGCGCGAGGAGCTGGCAGGGGTTGGGGCGCAGCTGAAGGCATGCCAGGCAGAGGTGAGGAAGGATGTACTGTGCAAGGGCCTGGCAGGGATGGGGGTGCAGCTGATGGCGTGCCAGGCAGAGTTGAGGAAGGATGTGCTGTGCAAGAGCCTAGCAGGGCTGGGGGCGCAGCTGTCGGCATGCCAGGCAGAGGTGAGGAGAAGGATGGAGCACAAGAGGCTGGCTGCGCCGAGCTGTCCAGCGGCCTTTTTGTCAATGCTATCGTTCCTGGTCTGCCCTTCGCATTGCTCACATCCAGGCCAAGGCTTGAACTCAATCCTGGCTTGTCACAAAGTCTGAGCAACAGGCCTGCCCCTGACGTGGCGCTGCTGTCACCCTTTGGTCCCCTGCCTTCCCGCCACAGGTGGAGCAGCGCGCGCGCAAGATCGCACAGCTGGTGCTGGAGCGGGGAGAGATCAGTGCTGAGGTTGACGCCCTCCATGCGCGCCTGGCAGAGAAGACCCACGCGGTGTGTGTGTGTGTGTGTGTGTGTGTGTGTGTGTGTACGTACGCATGTATGTGTGCATATGTGTGTGTATCAATGTGTGTGTGAGCGCGCGCATGAATGTGTGGCACATTGCGTGCTAGTTTTGTGACCAAACTTTTGTGTGTGTGCGTGTGTGTGTGTGTGACTGCATGTTTGTATGTGCGTTATATTCATACGTGTGTTGTTGCATGATGGCACATGCGGCTGGCTTAACATGTGCCTGTGATCTTGTCTCCAAGTGTGTTGCAGCTTGTATGCATATCACATGCATGCATACAAAAGAAGATGCCGATGTCTTGCTAAGCTCACATCCATTTACATGCATGCCTGCTCCTGCACACACACACACTGTATGGCAATACCCTCAAGAATATCTTGTATGTTTGTTGCGAGTGTTGTGCGTGGATTTTCATGCCTGCAGGCGTCTGAGCTGGCGCTGGCCAAGGCGGAGCTGGTGTCTGAGCTGGAGGCTTGCAAGGATCGCCTGCTGCGCGCTCAGCAGCAGCAGGAGATGATGGAGGCGGCGCTGCGGCATGGGCCCCACAGCCGGCAGCGGGACGCGCTGCGGCGGCTGCAGCAGGAGCAGCAGCAGGAGCAAGAGCACTGTGCAGGTGCTGCTCCGCCCCAGGTGCTGGAGCAGGTGGGTGTGCACATGAGTGTGTGGATGGTTGTGTCTGTATTTACGCTCTTGCTCCACGGCAAGCGCTTGCATAGGCAGCTGAGCAATGCACGCTCCTGCTCCAACGCCGCAGGGTGCACGCGTTCCCTGCCTGCAGGCGTTCTTGCAAGAACTGTGAGCGTTCCTGCTCATGACATGCATGTGTTTGATTGGCACCTCCGAGTGCACGAGCAAGGGCGGATCTAGGGACTTCTGGTCCTCACAGCCGCATCCCAGTTGCAGCAGTCGCAGCATCAGCGTGTCTTGGCCAACGTGCTGCTTTTTTTCTTGTGCACACACTTGTGTCCTGCCCACCCCTCATGCGTCAAGCGTGCACGGCATGGGCTGTGAGCGTGCATGGCATGGGCTGTGAGCGCAACTGGCATGGGCTGTGAGCGTGCATGGCACGGGCTGTGAGCGCGCATGGCATGGGCTGTGAGCGCGCATGGCATGGGCTGTGAGCGTGCATGGCATGGGCTGTGCCCGTGCAACAAGCTCCAACCATGCCATGCGCTTCTACAAATGGAGAGTGGGTATAGGCATCATGTTCCAGGGGCCACGCACAGGGCTTCGCATATTGGACCTGAGCACAGCGGCGCGCGTGCCGCCGATGCACGCATGCCACAACAGCGCACTCACCTTACATACATGCGCCTCGTATGCACGCTTGCGCGCTGCAGGAAGTGCAGCAGCTGCGCGCCATGGTGAGCGCCAGGGACGAGCTGGTGGCCACGTTGCAGCGCCTGGTGGCCACTGGCACAGCACCACCCCCGCAGCCTGACCTGCCGCCCATCCCGCTGCTGCCTGCACAGCTGCAGGCCCCCCTGCAGGCGAGCAGCAGCAGCAGCAACAGTAGCAGCAAGGGCAGCGGTGGTGAGGGCACCGGCAGCAGTGGGGCGACTGAGAGGGGTGGTGAGGGGGGTGGGGAAGGGGGGTCCAGTGGGGAAGTGTTGAAAGCGGGTGTTGCGGTGTGCGAGTATGAGTGGAAGTTTGCGAGCGAGGGTGAGGGCGGGGGCGGCAGCAGTGCATCAGAGTCAGGAGGGGCTGCATGCTTGCACGACACTGAGGGCGTGCCCGGCAGCAGTGCAGTGGTGAGCGGCTGCGGCAGCAGCGGAGGGGCAGGCAGGGAAAAGGAGGTGTCTCAGGGGCAGGAGGTGGAGCAGCGGGGACGGTGGAAGGGTACCGCTGATGGTGCGGCTGACGGGGCATGGGGTGGGCATGGCCAGCAGCCACAGCAGCAGCTGCAGCAGCAGCAGCAGCGCAAGGCCGCCACACGCAGCACGGGGGATGCTACTGCGGCTGCGTCTGCAGAGGTGGGCGCAGGCGCAGGCGCATCTGGCCCGCCGGTTGACTGCGGCACGCAGAGGGGGCGGCGTGCAAGAGAGACTGCAGCGGCCCAGCTGCCAAAAGCGGGGCGGCAGCAGCAGAAGCTGAAGCAGCTGGTCCGCAAGGATCCCGCGCCGCCCCCGCCAAGGGCTACTGCTGCTGATGCTGCTGATGCTGCCATTGTTGCTGGGCCAGCGGCAGCGACAGCAGACACGACAAGTGCCGCACTGCCGAGCGCTGCTTACAGGGAGTCTTCTAGGTCGACGCCCGCCCTGGAGGCAGCCAACCCCCACACGCATCCCCATCCCCCCACGCGGGTGGACTCCAACCCTGCCGTCCCAGAGCGCATGACCCTTAGGTCGCCGCCGCCACAGGAGCCACCACTGCCACCGCAGCAGCAGCAGCAGCAGCAGCAGCAGCGGGCAGCAGGCACCAGCAACAGGCGCCATGAGCGTGTGGGGGCGGCGGGCCCTACCGTGCTTGCAGAGGACCCTCCTGCAAGCAGCGCTCCATCCGCCGCTGAGTTCCACGCGGCCGCCCCGCCTGTCAAGAAAGCCAAGGCCAACGCAATTAGCAGCAGTAGCAGCAGCCATGTCGGCAGCGGCGGCGGCACGCGCGCGCAGGGCGGCGGCGGCGGGGGCGGGGACGGTGCAGGCTCGCTGAGCATGGATGCCCTTGACTGTGCTGTGGCTGCAGAGCTGGAGGGCCTGCTGCGCGACGTGGCGGAGCAGCGCACAGAGGTGCGCCCGCGAGAGTATGTGCCAGTGAACCTGTAAGTGAGTGCGCTCTCCTACACCCTGCCAAAAGAGTGAGATCCTGCGGACAGGGTGGGGTGCACTGCAGGGTCTGCCCAGCAACTGCGGCTACAGAGCAGAGGCTTGGCCCCTTGTGCTGGTCATGCAGGCGGTAAAAGTATGTGCAGGCAGTGAAAGCATGCACAGGCGAAGCAACAGCTGCTCGTGTGCACCCTTTGTGTGGGCATTTGTGTAAGTGCAGGTAGTGGAGGAGCACAGTGCACTTTGTGCGCGAGCTTTTGTGCAGGTGCAATCAGTGGAGGAGCTGCTGGACACCTTGGAGGACTATGCTGATGCGGTGAATGCGGCCCATGCGGCCGCCCCGCCAATCACTGCCGCAAATGCCGTGGCACAGGTGCGCTATGGAGGCAAGGGTGGACACGCAGGCAGGGGATGAGGGCAGCCCGACAGTTTTTATTTGATGCGTGCCTGCAAAAGCAGCAGCAGCAGCAGCAGCAGCGGCGGCGGCTGCCGCCGCACATGCCTTCGTGCTTGTGAGTGTGCGTGTATTACACGCTCCTGTGTAGCCCTTGCTCACCCTCTTGGCACACATGCACACGCATTGCATGCCCTTGTGTAGTCCTTGCCCGCACACTGAACAGGCAAGGGCTGTTAAACGCATGCACACATGCATGCGCGCATGCGCAAAGGCGCGTACGCATACCCCATCCCGCATATGGTGTGTGGCGCAGGTGCCTGTGCCGCCGCAGCTGCAGCCCTGGCTTTGTCCACAGGGCGTGCTCATGCTGCAGCAGTACGTGGGCGTGGTGCGCGCAGCGCTTGACAGAGTGATGGCGATGCAGGTAGGTGCGCGCAAGCGCGCAACAGAGGGCGATAACGGTGCAGATAGGTGCGCAAGAATGCTTGAGATGTGCGCATGTGTGTGTGTGCATGTACGCGTGTGCGCATGATTGTAGCCATGGACTGCCTTGGGGCACAAAAGCTCACAGTTGGAGCATTAGTTGAGCATTCTTTCCTCCCAGTGATCCTGAGATGCGCCAACAACGTATTTCTTTTGTTTGAACGTGTGCTACTTCGTTGCGTAAGAACCTGGTGTGCTGCGTATCACACACATACACCAGCATGCGCACATCAGCACGCACACCCCTGATGACTTGTTGCAGAACACCGGCAAGCTCCCTACCCCCAGGGATCGGCTCAAGAGCACGCGTCGGTCACACCTATACATTACGCCCTCGCAACACGCCCTCGCATCACGCAGGACATCCTGGCAGAGGACACCGGCCTTCAGCAAGCCTCCCCCGCGGTGCTGACTGCGGCCTCCGGCGTGCGCACGAGCAAGCGCGCGCATCCTCAGCAGCACCAGAGGGCGGCGCCTGGCGAGCTGCGGCGGGGCTACACGCGCCAGCACCAGCAGGGCGCAGCGGCCACCGTGACAGGCGAAGCGTCGTCGGCAGCGGCTGCGGCGGCTGGGAGGATGGGTGCCGCCGGGAGGGCAGGCAGGGGTCAGAGCCGTGCAGCATCTGAGGCCAGCGCGAGCACCGAGCCTGAGCAGGCCAGCGGGCTGGACCTCAGCGGGGGTGGGGAGGTGAGCAGCAGCCAGGCCGCCGACGCCAGCGTGGTGGAGCAGCTGGAGGCCCACCGGCAGGTGTTCATGGCCGCGCACACGCGCCTGCACATCTCATGCAGCGTGCTGCAGCGGCTGCTGCCGCTGGTGGGGATGCCGGAGGCAGGCGGCCCAGGCTCAGGCGCGCATGCCCAGGGTGCGGCCGGCGAGGAGGGCAGGA
>LKMJ01005139.1_pt1 | contig 12329 bp, 12 predicted proteins | sample 643391 | NCBI WGS metagenome assembly LKMJ01 (sample SAMN04112250, study PRJNA286221) | soda lake metagenome | biome: soda lake; feature: Kulunda Steppe; material: water; isolation source: sample PL-Br10 brine of Picturesque Lake | place: Russia: Kulunda steppe | collected 2010-07
ACACACACACACACACACACACAAACACACACACACACACTCATACACACACACACACATGCGCGCGCGTGCGCGCACACACACAAACGCACACGCACATACACACACACAAACACACACACTCATACACACACAAACAATCGTACACACACAAGCACTCATGTACACATGCACGTGTCCACGCACACATGCGCATGCGCGCACACACACACACACACACACAAACACACACACACACACTCATACACACACAAACAATCCTACACACACAAGCACTCACGTACACATGCACGTATGCACGCACACATGCGCATGCGCGCCCACACACACATACACTCACACACACGCACAAACACACGCCTGTGCAAAAATTCAAACAAGAAAGCAAGCCTTACATTTGTGCATCCATGTGCACAAGGACAACGTGCTTCTGTGAATCTGGGTTCATTTGTGCATTATTTTTGTGTCCTGTACTTGCATGCCGACATGTCTGAATTTGCTAGCATGTGCAATTTTTTTGGTATCCTGTTTCTCTTCTCAACAGAATGCCATATCCATGTGCATTTGCATTCAGGGCGCGGCACCCACGCTGCTTGAGGCCTAGGGTGACCTTGCACTCTGCCAGTGCACCAGTTCTTTAATCTAAGACCTATGCAAGCTTTAGAGACAGAGCATAATGCTGATAGAACCCATCCTGTAGAAGAAGAGGAGGGCCTACTTGGTGAAGGTGCGCTGCCTGCAGAAAGATTGAATACTGAATCATTGGGAAACGTTGCTGTGTTCCAGATGTATGAATCAGTGCTGCTTTTTACTTGTCTAGTGATATTTATAAATGTTTTGTACCTGCAGGTATGTGCTTGCGGCTTCTTGAACAGCTGTTGAGCTTAATCAAGATGATGGGTGGCTGTGGAGCGCAGCGGCATATCCTCACAAGCGCTCCAGTAACCTGGCCCTATTTGCTGCTCCAATCAATGTAATACATGAGGCTCTGCTAAACTTCTCATTTGGATGTGCTGATTGCTGCAGGCCAAACAGTTAGGAGCCCATCTTGCAGGGCAGGACTGCAACCATGGCTGTCTTGGAGGGCTCCTGCAGGCGAAGCATCCAACCCCATGCTTTTGACTGTCTTCCTTGCCTGTTTCATCTTTACCGTTGCGATTACCTACCTCATAACCCTAACGAGCTCCATGCTTGGCTCAAACTCCTTTACTGGGTTGAGCGTTGGTGCTGATACTTTGTGCCAGTGGGACTCTCTGTACTTGCCTGAGGTAAGTGCGTACGTTTAAGTACAAAAGCCTGAAGGAAAATTTTGAGTATTGTGTTCTGACAACCCTGCACATATCTTGCAGTATCTTGAGTTGTTGGTCTTAATCTTTAGGATTGTACAAGACAAAAGAAAGTCCCAAAGAATAATATGTGCACACAAGTTAGCATTTCAGTTAGACAGGGCATGTGCACTGCCCTTATTGTAAATTTCAATGGAAAGCTGCAGAGGCACAATTTGCAAGAGCTCTCAGGATCAAATCCATGCTATCCAACATAGTCTGGCCTTCCACATTGTGGCATGACCTATGCTCTCGGCTCATGGCTGGAGTACCTTTGTTCTTGTGCGCAGGGAGTGGTGCCTGTTCGCTACGACCACAACCTGACAGCTGCTGTGAAGCCAACTGCCAACTCTATTGAAACTTCACTAGCAAGAGCGCAAGGGGTCACAGAAATCCGTGTGCGCATCTCAGCAAGCACACGCTGTGTAATTTTGCATTCAGGCGATAATCTTAACATCTCATCGGTGTCTGCTGTCCTTGGTTCTGAAACAGTACCAGGTGAGCTATTTCACATGGCCTGAGCATGCAGATGTGGCATCGTGCACCTAAGGCAGATTTCAATCTTGGAAGCTATTAGCTACTGTCCGCTTTTAAGTTGGCGATGGCTGTACTTGGCCATAAGTCCTAAATCTCTGGGCCTTGTGCAGGATTAAGAGGCGTGAAGGTTGCAAATTAATGCAGACATCAGTAGTTCACTTGCCTGGTATGCTTGTTGTTTAACACAAACACACACTTGATGTGTTGAATGAGCTTCCATCACAATGCAAAGAGCGTGCTGCCAAGATACAGAGTCAAGTGTTAGCACATCAGTGCCTTCAACTTAGAATGATGGGTGATGGCGCCTCGATCCCTTTGGTATTTTGCCCTTAAATCAATCTTGCCATTGCCAGAAAATTGGCACGACTGAGTGCTACGTACCTGCTTCTAACCCATGATATGTGCCTTTAAAGTACTGTGTGCTCGCAATCAGAGCATCGGCACAACTGAGTGTCACGTACCTGCTTCCAAGCCATGATCTTTGCTTTCAAGACAGTGTGTGTTCAGTCAGTTCATTTTAGGACAATCTTTGAGACAAGAATCGATTTGAATGCAATTGTTTTCAGGTGAGTGGCAAACCCAAACGAACTGGGTAATCTCGGGGGGGGGGCAGGGGCCTCTTCCAGGAATGGCCCCCAGCCTTGCACTAACCCCTAGCTAAATTCTTGAGGCTCACGTTTCCAGCCCAGAGGCTACAGGCAAACCATAGACACATTGTGATGGAGAGGGTGAAGGTAGCCGCTGTGGTTGAGTGGGAGAGGCTGGGGCTTGCTGCGGATTGCCCCGTGGGGCTCACACTCCAATGACTCTCCTCTTTTTCATCAGCCACAACAACTGCAGACCAAAATCATGTCAAGACGAGATATGGAACAATATCTTATGGTATTATGTCGAAGGCAAAATAAGTTTTATCTCTCTAGCTTCTGGAAGAAACAGAAACGAGATTGGTGAATTACAAACTAGCTTGACAATTACAAACTAACTTGACTGATGCTGATTCAACGTTAATCAAAAGGCTTAACCAACCTTTCCATCAACTGCACTTATTTAGGCAGGTCTCTTGTGCTTTATAGATGCCCATGAGGAAGGCTATATTGGCCCAATTGATAATCTCTGGTAGCCCGACTGCATGCAAATACCCTCAGCAATGAGAGCTTACCATCTTATTCCTTCAGGTCATGTTCACAGAGCAATACCGAGCCTGCAATTGATCATTCTCAAGTTTGATGTCCCATTGCCAGCGACACAACCAGGCCCACTGGTTGGGCAGGTTGAATTGCTGCCAAAGGTAAGTGAATGGAAATACCAGTTGCTGCTTCTCATGAATGGCCAAGTGGTGGTTTGGTCGATGAGAGACTTGACGGTCAGGGTCCTGTATCGGCCAGTTTGACATGGTCATAGCTTTGTGCCTTTGCTGCTCACTATGTGTCTCTTGGGGGAGGAGCTTACAAGCCATTTGGCGGCGTTGTTTCTACATTGTGATAGCCGCTGGTTGGGCTCCGCTTGAGACTATGTTACAAGCACAACATTCAAATTATTTTCATTCATATGCATATGTATTTTATGTCCACGAAGGCAGAATGCGCTTAGACGCAATCGCAAAGCTACTGGTCAAAACTTCAGCATGGAACCTACGCTGCTTGTTTTGCTTCTAGGGGGCGGTCACACCTGATGGCAACCCTGCCCACATCCCCTGCATTCTATTTTCCGCGAGGGGTATGGCAGGTGTGACAGCTCCCACATACCTGGCCCCCAAATGGAAAAAACCCTGGGCAGGCATTGCCCCCCCCCCCTCATCTTTTGAATTTTCCAAATTTTTACGGAAGGACCCTGAGGTTTCCGCAGTTGGTGTGCATCATAGGAATTTGCCCGGGGATTTTTTCTGTTGATCTGGGCAGCTAATTGGGACTTTTATCTTAGGTGAACCATCAGACGATCGCAGCTTCACAAGCACTGTTAAAGGGAGAGGTGAAAGGATGATGTGGGGTCATGTGAAAAGTTCAGGAGAGTCAGGTCAGCACCCTGGGATGCTCCCCTCCCGTGCTTGATGCAGCCCTGCATGCACGTGCGAGCACTTCTTCAACTTAGTTGTTTCACACGGACTGCACAATGCAGCTTGCTGGGAGTGTATGTGCACAACATGCACTGGGCAGTGGTGTGCCCAGGTGCTCCATGCAGGGGTATGCCACACTGCGCACGTGCACACATGAAATGCGCACATCAATGATGGTTGATTGTGCACCAATTTAGATGAATACCGTCTACAAGCTTTTAAGCTTGGTAGTCCTGCAAATATAATGAGAAACTGGTGAATCCAAGGATGATGCATAACCCGGGGGAGGGCTCTTGCAGCACTGCACGTTCATTAGTCAGTCGATCTGTTTCTGAGTCACTTCCTCGTACATCGAAACAGACAGACGCTTTTGGCACACAATACCGAAATGAAATTTTTGAGCTGGATTGTGCGATGTAAACTTGACATCCCATGTGACCGCCTGCCACATCCCTATCCTTAGGAAAATTCCTCTGGTATTTTCCACGCAAAAAGCATGGATATCCACAAATTGAATTTGCGCCCACGGATAACATGTTAAATTTTTGAAAATTACTGCATCTATTAGGCTAAAAAATGTACACTTGAAAATACCTGGAAACTGATTTTTTGAGTAGGGATGCCATAATCAGGTGTGACCGAAGCCTTGATATTAGCTTAAAATCAAGTCATAATCCCTGTTTGATATCCTGCGATTTTCAAACCAGGGCATCCCAGCACATTCTGCGCAAAGCACCTGAAAGCCACTAAAAATAACAATTTTCAGCGTTGAGCCTGTCCCATTTGGTGAACCCTGCTGCGCGCTAGGCATGCTAGTGCGCTGGGAATTTCAGATAAATTCCCAATCTGTGTGCCCAAACCCTCCAGCTGCACGCCCAAGCATGCAGGATGACTCCCTGGTGTGCCCTGAGTGTCCAGGTGTCCACCTGGTGATAGCTGGAGGGGTGCTGTGCAGAGGGCAACATCAAAGTCTGGTGCCAGGAGCGCTTATGACAGGGGATGCAATTCTTATGATATATATTTCAATTTTGGCTTGTCCGCGGAGGTAGTTGGGAAGTTAAAAATTCCGAGTCCAATTCTGTTTAAATTTTGCTAACAGATGGAGATTTGAGGAGCAAATCGTGTATTCAGGTCATTCGGAAAAGAAGTATGTTCTCGAAATTGGGCGCCAGTCGACAGATCTGGGCTTTGCAGACAGGTCAGGACCAATGCAAGCAGGCTCAAGAATTGGAGAGCATACTCCTTCTTAATACCACCGTTTACTGAAAATCTTTTCATCAGATGCACTCTTTTGGGCCAAGAAATAAGGCATGGGAACAGCAGAGCCAGGGCAAGGCTTCTCCAGAAGCTCTGGGCTCAAGATGCTGCAAGGAGGGCCCCACACTTGAATAATTGCAACAGCAAGCTGCAGCCAGCAAATGAGCAGCTACAGCTCCAGCCAGCAGCAGCTGAGCAGCCACAGCCACAGCCACAGCCACAGCCACCAGAAGCGCCTGTTGAGCAGCAGCCAGCTGGCATTGCTGTTTTTTCACACCAACCTTTTTGTGTGCATCCTCTGCTTGATGGGTTTTGAATGCTGCAGCCTCCTCAGCTGAGATTGCTTTGCAGTCTACTATCTCGTATGCTGGCCTGCTCTGGAAGGCAGAGAACAACTCAGCCTGTTACTCTATGCAGCTCTTGCCCTCCTAATGCACACTCTGACCATACTTGTGTGCCCAGACCACACTGGCAGGGCGTGGTGGCATGGGAACACTTTATTCCAAGCCACTAAAAAATTTGATGTTCTTGAATTCCAATTTTTTAATTCCATTGCATATGATTACATACCAAGAGAAAAAAATGATAGCGTAAGTCATCCGCTAATTTCCAGCAAATTTGCCGGGTGCACCCCCCATGAACCCATGTATGACAAAAGGTTATTCTTATGATACTGGAAGATATATTCCGTGCTTAAATCCTTGATTGAAAGGCTCGGCAGGATATCCCCTTTTTGGCAGGGGTTGTGGTGCCGACTAAAAAACATATTTTACAATTCTGTTGTTGATACGCTGGATCAGCGGCACAGACAATGTAACACTGCCAAATAAGCCCCATTTATAATTGTCCACATATCCGGGAAAGGGATCCCATGATTGCTAGCATGCTGCTTGTGCACCATGCTTCACTTGTTTTGGACAACAAGCGCTGTCTTCAGGCACCCGCAGCTTGGCAGTGACCCTGGTCGCATTACAAAACTCTAATAAAAATGCATCATATGATAAAATTGCATCATATGATAAAATTGCATCATGATATAATTGCATTGTATTATATTTGATTGGTTGGCTTTTTAGAATGGCAGCACACATATTTTTATGAAATGTATGATTACAAAAGTAAATTGTATCATTTAATAATAAAGTAGATTGATCTTGGAAATTGATTATGTTTGATGCTGACAGTACTGTGGATTGTGATCAAAGTAATAGTACTTTACAATTAAGTATTTGGCACAAGAATTTTTCCTTGTTAGATTCAATTGCAAATGCTGTAGGTGTCAAATATGTTTACGCCATAGGTAATGTGCAACACCACTCAGCCCCGCAGAGCCATCCTTGTTTAACGAAGTAGGCAATGTGTCTCACTTTGATACGGATGCACTAAGGTGCAGCTGTGAAATCTTACATTAATAAGGGAACGTGCCAAGTTTGCGTACAGCTGCCCTCTCCGCCGATAAGCAGCCAGTACTATAGGTATGATCCTTTAGTTCAGGCTATAGAATATGAAGGTGTTGAGCATTCACCTCTCTACCTTGCTCCTTCAGATGCACGGGCCCAATGGCGATCCAAGTGAGCACACGCTACCGATGATAAAAATTCATTATGCCTACACTATTCGATCTGGAATAGATGGATTTTATGCCTCAGAGTGAGTTTATATCTAATACATCTTCATGGAAACCTTGCTGTTTGTATTTCAAGTGCTTTGTCCTGTGAGACTTTGGTTGATTTCTAGGCAAACCATGTTAAGGCTCTATCCTCAGGGGGACACATATGCCCAAGGGAACTTTTCTGCCATGCAACGCCTGCAATCGCAAGCACACAAGACTATCACTAGTTGCTCCACAGGTTCACAGATGCTGAGGGGGGACAGCATCTTATCCTCTCGACACAATTTGAGTCACTTGCAGCTCGGAAGGCGTTTCCTTGCTTTGATGAACCAAGATTTAAGGTGTGTATGCTTCATGACATGCGTTCACAAGCATGCATGTGCTCTTATTTGTGCGTTTATGGATGATATTAAGGTTTTTAAAACACGCTGGGAACAGCTACAGTTTGATGATGCTCAGATTGAAGCTTATCTTTCCTCTGTTTTGTTGGCGTAGGCGCGTTTTAAAGTTTCTATTTCAGCATCACCGCCACCATATATTGTTCTGTCCAACATGCCTGTCCTGGATAGTAGGCAACGTGCTGATGGGCAGGTTGAGTACAATTTTCAGGTGAGCTCACTGAGGTTGTCAATTCATGAACGTTTTTCACTAGTACATGGTTGCAATCAGTGGCCTGCACATATTTTGTGCAAGCAAAGATAAATAAGCTGAATTTCGTTGCAAGCAACTCTTAGATTCTGTAGGAAGGGTTTTTAAAAACCGATCTTTGCGACAAATTTCGCATGCAGATTTCTCCCCCAATGTCTACTTACTTGGTGGCATGGGTGGTAGGCGAGCTGGAAAGCGTTGGGAATGTTTGCACCACCGACTTTGGGCCAGTACCTATCAATGTGTGGTCTACCCCAGATAAGTGAGCATTCCAACATCTTGCAGCTTTTCCCTGACATTATACTTTAAGTGGGCTTGAGCATTCTTGTCAACATGCCGCAAGTTTGACAAATTTTGTTAGGATTTGCATTTCGTAAAGCCAGCCATTCTAGTTAAGTGTTTGAAGGAGGAAATGTCTACTTTACAATTTGATGTATGACTGGACCAGATAAATTGTTTTTCTACGCCTTATGTTCATCTTAAGGCACTAAAGTGGCAGCTCTTGACAACATGTTGCTCAAATAAATGGTTAGATAAATTAGATATTTAAGAAAAGCTTATGAAACATCGAAAACCTATTAGACAGAGCCAAGAAGCGCCTGTGGGCATGCCTGGCTCCCCTAAATCCACGGCATCTATGTTGCTATGGCTTCTATGGGCCTCACGGCCCCAATGTTAAAACTTTGCGTCTGTGAATTTCTAAATGTCCTTGAGGGCCCCATAATTGTGACGTCTATGCCATCTACAGCCTACACGACGCCAATGCGCTAGCCTGTGCACGTGTATGATGCTGTACAGCAAGCAAAGGCTCTGAAAAGCTTATTCCTATCCCCAAACCCTAGCTGTGATATATCCACAGCCCTTAATGCAAAATCCTAATTTTATATCAAAATTTGGCGAGGGGGCAGCACACCTTTTGCAGCCCCCTACTTCAGTGCCTGGCAGCAGTATGCATTGTGATTATCATCCATTAAGCGTTTACAATGTCAACACGTCAAACCTCAATCTTTATATCTGGGTATTCTGGTTACCTGATAATTAAACACGGTAGAAAATTCGACACGGCAGCTATAACAATGGAATTTAGTTTAAGAAATTAGATTTGTTGACTTTGAAAAATAAAGCACCGGGATGCATTCACAGGTATGAAATGTCGTCATACTGTAGTTATGCCTAAAGGGCTACAGTTTTACTTGTAGTGGACGCCTGTACAAAAATTAAGGTACAAATCTATGGCACCTACCAGTCTGCATCCACAAACCTGCCTGGCTCTCAAAACTACAGTGTCTACAGCGCCTACAGAGTTATATGGGGCCCCCAAAAAGCTATGGCATCCAAGGAACCTACAGCGCCTACAGCACCAATGGGGTCGGGTCACACCTGACACTATCCCTGCCCAGATCCCTGCCTTAATTCCCTTGCAAGGCATGTGGCGTGTGTGACTGCTCCCACATCTCTGGACTGACAAACGAGAAATCTCTGGGGCAGGAATTTGCCCCCCCAACCCCCCCTCTCCATACCCCCTGGGAATTTGACCTCAAAGACGGCGTGCATCATTATAGGAAGTTTCTCGGGGATTTTATCCAGGGAGCTGGGCAGCAGAACTAGAAATTTCACTTGAATCAAACATCAGATGATTGCGGCATCACAAGCAGGGTTAAGAGGATAATTCAAAGGAGGAGTGATTTTTTTTGGAAATTTCAGGCGAGTCAGGTCAGCACACTGGGATGCTCCACTTTGGTGCTTGATGCAGCCGTGCTTGCATTTCCTAGCTCAGATGTTGCATGTGGAATGCGCAATGCAGCTTGCCGCATGTGTTTCAAGGTGTGTGCGTGCACAACATGCTCTGGGCAGTGGTGTGCCCTGAAGCTCCAGCAAGGGTGTGCGCGCGCTGCGCGCGTTTGCACACAACATGCGCACACTATCCATGCTTGATGCATTTTTTTGGATGAATATCAAATCTGCAAGCTTTAAAGCCTGGTGGTCCTCCTAAGATGACAGGGAGCTGGTGAACCCAAAGATAAAGCACCACTTGCAGCAATTTCATGTTAACAGGTCAATCGATCTATTGCTGAGCTACAACTGAGCTCAAACATGTAAAAGAAATAGGTGTTCTTGACATGCAACACGGTAAAGAATGTTCAAAACTGGACTGAGGGATGTAAACTTGACATCCTGTGTGACCGCCTGCCACATCCCTATTCCTGGGAAACTTGTTTGTTTTTCAGTTAAACATTCATGGATATTCACACACATCAAATTGGCGCCCACGGAAAAGAAATCTTGAGCTCTTGCAGTATCGCTGCATTCCGAAGGCTAGAGAACATTAAAGATATCCGGTTACTGATTTTTTGGGTAGGGATGTCAGGCTTCGTAATTCCAGCCTAAAGCACCTACAGAAGTTTTGGCTGTCCCCAAACTAATGGCGCCTTCAGCGCCTACAGCGCCCACAGAAATTTCTGGGCCCTTTGAAGCTATGGCACCTACAGCGCCTGTAGCCCAGACAGCGCTTGCAGAATTTATCGGGGTTCCCCCCAAACTCTGGAGCCTACAGAGTTTTCAGAAATTTCCCTTGCCCTCCCAAAAACTATAGTGCATACAAGTAGGTGCTGTACTGCGCCCACGGGGCCTACAGCACCTACAGGCGCCCGCCATTTACCCCGTATCCAAATCCCAGCCCTTACCATAACCCAAATCCTCACCCTCACCCTTATAAATTGGTGAAACATTTTCATAGCAACCCCCCGCTTTGTGATTGGCGTTGGGCGTCATTATGCATAAGAATTATGTTCCTGTTGTATGTGTTATTGAAGCAAATCTTAAGAACTGAATAGCCGGAGGTTGGAAGGCCCATAGGTGCTGAAGTTTAAGGGGGCGGAAAATCCTACAGGCGCTGTAGGCGCTGTACTGTTTGGTGTGGGACCGAAATCCTGCAGACGCTGCAGGTGCTGTCTTTGAAGTGAAGCTCGAAATTCTGTAGGTGCCGTAGGCGCTGCAAGATTTCAAGGAATTTTATGTCATCTTGTAATTTGTGGTGGTGGGGTAGACGCCTATAGACACCCGTAGGCGCCCTACAGGCGCCTGTGGTACATCTGCACCTGTGGCAACTACACATAAACATCCCCGTAGACACCAGGCATGCCTGACAAGTGTAAATAGACTTTAAGTTACCATATCGGACCACAAGTCCGACCTGTTCCTGTCTTATTCAAAAGCTTAATTGCAAGACTTGCACAGATCATAAAGTGCTTGCGCAATAAATTCTCATTGAATCTTGTCTAATTGTTTGTATTGCAGTCATTACAGTTGCTTTGCAGTCACTGCTTCTGTTCTTCTTGTCAATGATGCTGCACATCTAATTGCCAGATATGCTCTTGATTTGAATGACTGCTCTTGTCATTCTCAGGCTGCTATCTCGTCAGCCTTGCTGAATGCCCCAATCCATGCTTGTTTGTCTTCAGAGATCGTTAAGTCTTTGCAAGAAATTGATTTTGCAGTTACATCTTTCCACCGCAAAAAAACTTTTTTGGGATGATTTTATGCTTCTTTTTTTCATGACTGACAACTCAAGATGCATTTATAAATTAAAGATGCAAGGTGAGGGCTTACCCTAGTAGGCTAGACCCCACCGCGCAGATATCCGCAGACCCCCCCCCGGACTCTGCCAATTCAGTCTGGTGGATACCCTCTGCGGATACCCGCGCGGATGTTCGCCTCATTTCATCCACCGCGCGGGCATCCGCAGGGGCCCGAACCAGCAGATGCCAGGAGGGGTGTGCGGATACCTGCGCAGACGTAAGCGCGGATACCCTTGAGCTTACCAGACCACCCCCGGGGGAGATTTCGAGTAAATCAACTAAATTTTACGTTAAGTCCAAAAGTCATAGCCAGTCCTTGAACAATCCAGTTCCTGGCCTAAATCAACCCACTCTGCCCCATCCTTCCTTCTTTCACGAACGGTTGCAACACAACGCCTTGCACGAGCATAACCCTGCATGCGTGATGGAGAAATGAGCTCTCAGCAGAGCAATGCGAATAAGGTTTCAGTCAACACGTTGTGTGCTGTGCACAAAGGCCAATGTGTATGCAGGGAGGGCAGGAACTGGCTTACAGGCTGTTGATGTTCTGTTGCACTAACTTGGTGAATGAAGAGGCTGACCAGCAGCTTACCTTGCGTGAGCTTCTCCTTAAAAGAACTAGGTCCACGATATGAGGGACTCATTGGGAGCTCCCCACTCCAGCCCCGTCCCTCCTGCCCATGCACAGCCTCGTGGACTAGAGTCACATTCTACATGACCACCCTCACTGGTAGCCTCACGTCAGCTGCAGGGATGAAAGCAGGAAACTCTGCATCACTAGCTCGGCGTGGGACACAAGCGTTCGCAATGAGAATTGGTCGAGAGCAGACAGCGCACATGCTTGATGGCTGTCGCCATCTTGCTGTGTTTGTCCCATGGGAGCAAGCGGGGGAAAGTAATCTAGGGACACTTCCTGCGTTGACTCCTCCCCGGCGAATAGCTTGACAAAGAGCAAGATTGACGGCATAAAAATGAAATGCGTTTCCATTTCTGTAGACGTGTCAAATGTGGACAGGAAAGATATACATTTTAACCAGATGAGGGCAATCGAGCCTTGGCTTTGACGAAGACATACTTAATATCTTGTTACTGAAAAATTCTCCTTTATGTCTTACTGCTACCTGTTTAATGTCTGGGGTCAATCGCACCGTAGAGCTCTCAGCTTGCTCCAAGTCATTCTGAGCGCCAAGGTATTATCCTTGGAAGAAGACTGTAGCTTAATGTTGCCACTTGTGTCCACCTTGCTCCTGAAAACTGAACATTCCTGGAGGGAGCCTGCAATTGGTACGTGCGGCGCAATCAGGCATCTTTATGACGTG
>LKMJ01005140.1_pt1 | contig 12329 bp, 12 predicted proteins | sample 643391 | NCBI WGS metagenome assembly LKMJ01 (sample SAMN04112250, study PRJNA286221) | soda lake metagenome | biome: soda lake; feature: Kulunda Steppe; material: water; isolation source: sample PL-Br10 brine of Picturesque Lake | place: Russia: Kulunda steppe | collected 2010-07
TATGCCATAGGCGGATTTATGATTGGTGTTGCTGGGTCCTTGTACGCATCGTATATCGGCTTCATTGACCCGACGTATTTCACCATCGATTTGACGCTTGAACATTATATTATGCTCCTTATCGGCGGTATTGGGAGAGTTTGGGGCGTGATACTCGGTGTTAGTATTATTACTATTGCCGAAGCACAGTTTTACGACTTTGTGGCAGGATTTGGTGCTGAGGCAGCGCCTCTTGTTCTTATTCTCTTTGGAGCTCTGATCATAGTGGTCCTCTTGGTTGAGCCAAAGGGAGTGATGTCATTCTTAAGCCGAGTAAAGCAATATTTACGCTCTTGGCCTTATGCGTATTAACTGAGAGGAATATATTTTTAGTGGAGTCTATTGGAACTCTTTTTGTTGGTCTAAGCAGCTATCCAAACGACTGAATAGTGATTTATTCGAACTCTGGGTCCCGACGGTCGACGAACGCCGACATTCCCTCACGCTGGTCGTGGGTTTCAAAGAGGCTGGCAAATGCCTGCTTTTCGTACTCAAGGCCAGCCGCTTGGCTGCCATCCTGATTGAGCGAGCGTTTTGCGGCGCGCAGTGCCATGGCAGGCTTTGCGGCGAGTTCTTGTGCGAGTTCAGTGACTCGCTCATTTAATTCTTCATCCGGAACGACCTCCCCAAAGAGACCGGCTTCTTCGGCGGCTTCCGCATCGAGACGCGAGCCTAACAAAATGAGTCTGCGGGCCATTTCTTCCCCAACAAGCTGTGGGAGTCGTTGGGTTCCACCCCAGCCGGGAATGATGCCGAGGTCAATCTCCGTATTCCCGATGAGCGCGGATTCGCTCGCGACGCGCAGGTCACAGGCCACTGCTAGCTCACAGCCGCCGCCGAATGCATAGCCGTTGACTGCGGCGATAGAGACACCGTTGAACGCCTCAAGAGCATCTGTGACCTCCTGACCGAGGGCGCCCCACGCCATCGCTTCGTCCTGGTCGAGGTCTTGCATGTACTTGATATCCGCACCGGCGATGAAGGCATCATCGCCAGCGCCAGTAAGGACAAGTACGCGCGCTCCCTCGTTTTCTGCTTGTTCAATTGCTTCCAACATCGCTTCAAGAGTTTCGACGTTGAGCGCGTTAAGCGCGTCAGGGCGGTCAACAGTCAGCGTTGCTACAGTGTCTTCCCAGTCGAGTGAGACGGTATTCCACGCCATATCCATCGTTTTGCAGAGAGTACAATAAACATGTTGAAGGCAATAAAATGGTTAACAGTAATGTTGAACGTCTTTTGCTTGGTGGCTGCAAATAACTCAAAATATCAGTATCTCTGAATTGAATCCAAAATATAAAATAGACTCAGAATGTACTGGTTAATGTAGGCATATCTGAGTGACAATAACATAAGTAATCCACAACCATGAACTTTGAAACTAACTCCGAACGAGAACTAATTATCCAGACAGCAACTGAAGTAGCTGAAGAATATGGGCCAGAATATTGGAGAGAAAAAGAAGAAGAAGCTGAATTCCCCACGGAGTTTTGGGATGAACTAACTGAGGCCGGGTTCCACGGACTCTTAGTTCCCGATGAATATCTGGGCGCTGATATGGGGATGCAAGAGATGGGGGTAGCTATGGAAACGCTATGCAAGGAGGGCTGTGGTATGGCGGGGACCTGGTTTCTGGTGCTCACTGCTGGAATGGCGACTGTTGGAATAAAACACAATGGAACCGATGAACAAAAAGAGAAATATCTACCCGATATCGCCGAAGGAAAGCGAAATTTCTCAATTGGAATAACTGAACCAGATGCAGGCACAAATACGCTTAATATTGACACAGTGGCTGAGAAGGATGGCGATGAGTATGTTATAAATGGGCAAAAGGCCTGGATTACGTTCAGTGATCGGGCAGATAACATGATTTGTGTTACTAGAACGAAACCCCTCTCAGAAGTAGACAAGCCAACGAAGGGAATCACTCTCTTCATGCTTGATATGGATGATTCAAATATTGACGTAGCACCTATCCCTAAGCACGGGATTAATTATTCGAAATCTTGTGAGGTTTTTCTAGAAGATGTTCGAGTTCATGAAGATGATATCCTCGGTGAGAAAGACGAGGGTTGGTGGGCTTTGACAGATACCCTCAATCCAGAGCGAATTGCGTTTGCCGCTGCAGCAACAGGCATTGGAAAACTTGCCGCTCACACTGCGATTGAATACACTAACGAGCGAGAAGTGTTTGGAACTCCTATCGGAACTCATCAGGGAGTTTCGTTCCCGATTACAAAAGCGTACTCTAAACTGGAAACGGCCGCCCTGATGCGAGACAAGGCAGCATGGTTATATGATGAGGGCCAGGATTGTGCATACGAGACGAATGTAGCAAAATCAGCAGCCGTTTCGGCTGGGATTGAAGTCGTAAAGCAGTCGATGCAAGCCTTTGGCGGTTGGGGCTATGCAAAAGAATATGACGTTGAACGGTGGTGGCGGGAGATTAATCTTACCCGCCTTGCACCGGTGACCCAGCAAATGGCATACAACCATATTTCACAAGAAATTGGCTTTCCAAAATCGTACTAACAATGTTTAACAAATTATTAGTTGCAAACCGCGGGGAGATTGCTATTCGAGTAATGTCTGCCTGTGAGGAGTTGGGGATTGAAACTATTGCTGTCTATAGCGATGCTGACAGAGAGTCGGACCATGTGACATATGCTGACGAAGCATACAACATTGGTCCTGCCCCGGCCAGCGACTCTTACCTTGATATCGATACGATAATCGAAGTTGCTCAAGAAGCTAATGCCGAGGCGATACATCCCGGATATGGATTTCTTGCAGAAAACGCGGATTTTGCTCGACGTGTTGAGGAAACTGAGGGCATTACTTGGGTTGGTCCATCGAGTGAGGCCATGGAGGCACTGGGTGAAAAAACAACGGCACGGAGCGTCATGCAAGCGGCTGATGTACCAGTTGTTCCTGGTACTACAGAACCGGTCGAATCCCCTACTGAGGTACGCGAATTAGGCGAACAATACGGCTATCCAATAGCAATAAAAGCGGAAGGTGGTGGTGGCGGAAGAGGGATGAAAATAGTCTCAGAGAGTTCAGAAGCCGAAGATGCTTTGGAGAGTGCAAAAAGAGAGGGCGAGGCTTATTTTGACAATGACTCCGTGTATGTGGAGAAGTTTCTAAAACAACCAAAGCATATTGAAGTCCAAATTATCGCAGACGAACATGGTAACGTATGTCACCTTGGTGAAAGAGATTGTTCATTACAACGACGCCATCAGAAAGTTATTGAAGAAGCACCTAGTCCAATTTTGGATGAGACACTTCGAGAAAAGATCGGCGATGCGGCTCGGCGAGGCGTGAAAGAAGCAGATTATACCAATGCTGGGACTGTTGAATTTCTAGTCGAAGATGGCTCATTCTACTTCATGGAAGTCAATACTCGTATCCAAGTAGAACATTGTGCCACGGAGGAGGTTACTGGGTTAGATATTGTCCGTGAACAGATACGGGTCGCTGCAGGAGAGGAGCTTGAATTTGAACAAGATGACCTAGAAATCGAAGGCCATGCTATCGAATTCAGGATAAATGCAGAGAACCCGGCTGAAGACTTCAAACCCACTCCTGGAACACTTGAAACATACAACCCCCCCGGTGGAATTGGAATCCGTGTAGATGATGCAGTCTCAGAAGGAGATACCATTTCTGGCGACTATGATTCAATGATTGCCAAATTAATTGTGACTGCGCCAGACAGAGAGCGTTGTTTTGAGCGCTCAAAACGAGCGCTGAGGCACTTTGACATCAAAGGAGTACAAACGATTATTCCATTCCATCGGTTGATGCTTGAAGACCAGACATTCCGGGCAGGAGACCATACTACGAAATATCTTGATGATGAGGTCGAGCAAAAACTGCTAACTGAGGCCGTTGAAAGGTGGGGAGATACTGAAACAGATTTGGGACAATCAGGTACACAATCGTATGAAACGTCAATGGTTGAGGTTGACGGACGGCGATTTGAAGTAGTGATTGAAGGGGATTTACAACGTAGTTCTTCGTCCGCGAATGAACAGGCCACCACCGGTTCGACAGGAAACTCCCAAGTTAGCTCAGGAAATGAAATAACCGCCGAAATGCAAGGTACAGTCCTTAAAATCAACGTCTCACCCGGCGATACTGTGGCCTCTGGTGATGTCGTTTGTGTCCTAGAGGCGATGAAGATGGAAAATGACATTGTCGCTTCCACTGGAGGGAAAATCGCTGAAGTTCCGATTTCAGAAGGGGAATCAGTTGATATGGGAGACACACTGGTGACCATGGAGTGATAACATGAAGGTAACACTAACTGAAGACGTAACAGATGAAGAAGCAGAAGCAATAGCTCAGGCGTTGTCTGATAGTTATGGCGTAGAAATTAAATTGTTTTCCAACGATGAAGAACATCCAATTATCTCAGTCAAACCTGATACACAGCAAAGCCCAACTCCAAGTGTCAACAATGGAGATCTCGGGCCCACCAGCAGAGAGGAAGAGTTGAATGAACGAATAGCGGATATTTTGCAGGGCGGGCCAGAAAAATACAAGGAAAAGTTGCGTGAGCAGGGAAAACTGTTCGTCAGAGATAGACTTGACCTCTGGTTCGGTGAGGACGGGTTGAAATTTGAGGACGGAAAATTTGCTCACTTTGACTCAGAGGACCGACTTCCTGCTGATGGATTGATTACAGGCGCTGCAGAATTTGAAGGCCGTGATGTTCATTTCATGGCTAATGATTTCTCTGTCAAAGCAGGCTCAATGGCAAAAAGAGGCGTTGAGAAATTCTTGCGCATGCAACAACGGGCTGTTAAGACAGGAAAGCCGGTCCTCTACTTGATGGATTCTTCAGGCGGTAGGATTGACCAACAAACCGGTTTCTTTGCTAATCGAGAAGGAATTGGGAAATATTATTACAACCACTCAATGCTGTCTGGAAGAGTCCCACAAATCTGCGTTCTCTATGGACCCTGTATTGCGGGAGCAGCCTACACACCGGTATTTGCTGATTTTACTATCATGGTCAGAGATATGTCTGCGATGGCGATTGCAAGCCCACGCATGGTTGAAATGGTTACTGGTGAGGATATCTCTATGGAGCAACTTGGTGGGCCAGATGTCCATGCTCAATACTCCGGTAGTGCAGACTTGGTCGCAGATGATGAAGAGCACGCGCTTGAACTTGTTTCCCAATTGATGGGGTACTTACCGAATAGCTGTGATGAGAAACCACCCCAATCCGAACCAAAAGAACCCGCAATGCCGACAAAAGAAATTGATTCGATTATTCCACAAGAGCCAAATCGTGGCTACGATATGCACGATGTTATCGCTCGGATTGTGGACTCAGGTTCCGTATTTGAGCTCAGACCAGAATTTGGCAAGGAGATTATCACATCTTTTGCGAGGATTGACGGCCGACCAATTGGAATTGTCGCGAATCAGCCAGCCCAACGTGCTGGTGCCATATTCCCAGATTCCGCGGAGAAGGCTGCACAATTTATCTGGACCTGCGATGCTTACAATATTCCGCTACTTTACCTCTGTGACACCCCAGGGTTTATGGCGGGTTCACAAGTGGAAAAAGAAGGGATACTGGACCAGGGTAAGAAGATGATTTATGCTACGTCCTCTGCTACAGTTCCTACCCAATCAGTTATCGTACGCAAAGCGTATGGAGCAGGAGTCTACGCAATGTCCGGTCCGGCGTATGACCCGGAAAGTGTTATCGCACTCCCATCCGGTGAAATCGCAATAATGGGGCCTGAAGCAGCAATCAATGCAGTTTACGCTAATAAACTCGCAGCGATTGATGACGAACAAGAACGACTAGAAAAAGAAAACCAGCTTCGTGAAGAATATCGTGAAGATATTGATGTCCTCCGGATGGCTAGTGAAGTAGTCATTGATGAAATTGTTCCCCCATCGTCTCTCAGGGAGGAACTGTCGGAGCGGTTCGAGTTCTATGAAACGATAGAAAAAGACCTGCCAAATAAAAAACACGGAACGATATTGTAAAAATGGCTGGATTGTACTATGAGGAATTCGAGGTTGGACAAACTATCAAACATGAGCGCAGACGGACAATCAGTGAAGGTGATAACCAACGCTTTTGTGATATGACGATGAATCAGCAGCCGCTTCATCTTGACGCTGCATTCGCTGACAATTCTACATTTGGCGAGAGATTAGTGAACGGCCTCTATACGTTATCACTGGCTGTTGGGATTTCCATTCCTGAAACAACGGATGGTACCATCGTAGCCAATCTGTCTTATGACAACGTTGAACATCCTAACCCAGTGTTTCATGGGGACACAATTCGAGTCCAGTCGACTGTTACAGATAAGCGTGAGACAAGTGATGGCCAACGAGGAATTGTTACCATGCACGTAAAGGTTTTTAAATTGGCCGACTCAGAGGAAGTATTGGTTTGTGAGTTCGAACGGACCGTTTTATCATTGAAAAAACAAACAGATTGAAACGGTTTATACAGGTATTGTTGTATCCAAATCCAACTACATTCAAATTCGTTGGATATACGTACGCTAGTACGAACTTTTATTATAATGTAATCCTTACCTTTTACGCGCTGTATGGTATGATAGTACATGGGTCTGCATACATGCCATACCGTAGCAGTGCTGAACATAACCACATATCTCATATGTGGAAAAGAGTGACTTCCAAATCCACTCTTTAAATTATACATAACTCAAAACAGATCGCTTCTAAAGTGCGAAAAGGCCGAGTGCCTTGGGGTTTGCCCCCGAGGCGTTCACGGATAGAGTAACCTAGTGCGTCTGCTCTTGACTTCGAGATTGTTAACTTGCCCAGTACGAATTGAAAAGTTAATTAGACCGCCATCTCCACCTTTCGATCACTCATTGAGGATGGGGCTTAGCATCCTCATTGCAATGCTAATCCAAGCCAAAATAGGTCAAGGCAGTATTGTAAAATATATCTCTATAAACATCTGTTGGAAGGCCTCTCGCCAGCAAGTCAGCCCGTTCTTCTCTATATGGATACGGTATATTCACAAAATCAGAGCCGTACATAATTGACTCTGAAAGTTCAACCAGTCTTTCGTCTTCTATCGAGCGGGGATTGAAATCCATTGTTGATTCGGCAACAGACGACATTGAGAATGTTGTATCCAAATACACATTTTCTTCTTCCTCAGCAAATTTCAGAAACTTCTCACATTCATAAGCCCCCATGTGAGCACAGCAAACACGAAGCCTCGGAAATGATTTGATAACCTCCTGAAAAACATCCGCTCCGACGTAGGTGCTCTGCTCAAACATAGGCGCTGTCCCACCATGATAGGTTATCGGTCGATTATACTCAATAGCGATTTCTAATACGGACTCAATCCGTGGATCTGCTGGTTTACACTCTTGTACTGGGCAGTGGATTTTTAAGCCAGCGGAACCGGCCTCAAAGGCATCTCTGACAATTTTCTCTTTATCGGAGTCTTCAGGATGAATCGTAGCACACGGGATGATCATGTCTGATTTTTCACTCAGCCTCAATACCCACTGGTTCAAGTCTTCCGCAATTCCTTTTTTGTGTGCATAGGGTAAAACAGCGTACCTTTCAACTCCTGAATCTCTCATAACTTTCTCCGCTTGTTCGTGCCCAGTAGGATTCGAAAATTCCCACCCCGTTGCCTTATTTAATGATTTCCGAATAGCTTTAGTAAGGGTTTCTGGAAATAAATGAGTGTGGGAATCAATAGACGGATCGAATTGCGTGGAAAATTGATTTTTATTCTCAGCCATTATTTCCACAAACAAGAACTGGACGATCGGTTCCCAATATCACGTCTTGAGAAACACTTCCAAATATTGCCTTCCCGGTTGGCGATCGTTTTCTGCCCGCAGTCACGATAATATCTGCATCATGTTGTTCTCCTGCATTAATTATACTACCTGCTGTATCCCCACTAGCTTCATCAAGAAGTACTTCAACTCCTTCAGCAATCAACTCTTCTCTCGCACGCCTGACGGATGCTACTTGATCCACTGATGCACCCTCTCTGTTTTCATCGAATGAATGTATTAACACGACAGTCAATTCCTCATTCATTGGAATTGATAGGATGCCACTTACAAGAGCTTTAGCACGTTCTGTGCTGTCATCAATTCCAGCTACTACTGTTGCCATACAAGTATATTGTTATCCTAATAATAAATAATTGTGTCGGTGTTTTCAGATTTGTAATCCTCATTTCAAAGCCTATCTTTCTCGAATAAAAGAATATCAACCCGGTTGTCACTGAGAGATTCACGCTTGTTCGCCATACCTTTGTATTTTTATCAAGGGAATCAGTAATATCAGGTATAGTCCATGACAGTGTCAATGCCTCCTAAAGAAGGAGACTGCTACACCTACGAACGTATGTTTACCAAAGAAGAAGTCCTCCAATTTGGCGAAATTTCCAACGATAAGCAAGCAATTCATACCGAACCTGACGAAGATAATCGACTAGTTGTTCATGGGTTGCTTACGGCGACCCTGCCCACCAAAATTGGAGGTGATTTGAGCGTCCTTGCTCGGACAATGGACTTTGAGTTCTACAAACCTGTTTATACCGATACGAAAATAACGTGTGTTTGGGAAAATAAGTCAGTAACTGAAGAGGAAGATCGCTATAATATTAGCGCATCAATCACATGTACCGACGAGAGTGATACTGTAGTCGCTGAAGCAACAATTACAGGGCTTGTATGGAAATAGCTACGAAAGATCAGCAAAAGACACTCCAGTAAACTGGAAATGATATCCATGTCACACTCGTTTGTTTCTATTGATAGCGTCACTACTGCGGTTCAAAGATATGGATTGGCCACTCCTCCTCATGTGGTTTTGCAATACGTTGTTCGATCTCTGTCGGTTCCTGGATGGTGAGTTTCACTGGCAAGTCAATATGACATTCTTCGTACTCCATATCAATTCTTCCAGTCAATCTCGCTCCCGAATCTAACTCGACGATACCAATTGTGAACGGTGCAATGCTCTCAAAAGCAGGAGCAGGCGTTTTCACTTGGGTATATGAAATAATATGTCCCGTCCGAGGTTGCTCTTCGGTATCGACTTGTTGACTACCACATTCATAACATGCCGGGCGTGGTGGAATTGCAAGTGAGCCACAACTCTCACAAGATGAAGCCAAGAGTTCGCCTTCATCCATTGCTGCGAAAAACCCGGGTAGGGTGAACGGACTCTCTGGTGTTATCTTTGAAGTTGGTTTCTCAACCATTTACATCGCCTCCAGAACATGTGAGACAGTCACAGCATCTGCAACTCCACCTTCATTAAGTAGTAAGGCAGTGTCAGCATCAGCCACTTGCCTATCCCCAGCTGTGTTTGTTAACTGTTCATAGGCTTCAACGGCTTGGGCCACTCCCGTTGCACCAATTGGATGTCCTCGTGCCTTGAGACCACCACTTGTAGAGAGCTGCACGTCAGTCCATCCAGCAGACCTCTGTTCTGGTGGTAACGGACTTTCATATCCTTTCCCTTGCGGAGCAAGCCCTGCTGCCTCTGCTAACAAGGCTTCACAAACAGTAAACGCATCATGGACCTCTGCAACGTCAACGTCTTGCGGCTCGACATCTGCTTCCTGATAGGCCTCTGTTGCTGCTTTGTTGGCTCCTTCGATGAATGTTAAATTTCTATCTGCCACCCCTATATTATTAGCACTGGCACCCGTCCCGCTTACTTTCACACGTGAGTCTTCCTCTACTAATTCTTCTACAAGAGATTCATTGGCAACAACAACTACCGCCGCACCGTCGCCTACCGGCGCACAGTCATACAGCTTCAAAGGCGGTGCAACGTACGGTGAATCCAACACAGTCGATTGGTCAATTTCATCCTGGAATTGTGCCCGGGGATTCTTGCTCGCATTGGAATGGTTCTTGACAGCAATTTTTGCGAGGTCTTCTTCTGTTGCTTCCGTTTCATGAAGATATCGTTGTGCGAGCAATGCATATTGACTGGGGGCTGTTACGCCTGACCGTTGCTCTAAGGCCCGGTCAAAGGCAGCCGATAATGCATCAGTTGCTCCTGCTGTCCCACCTGACGTCATTTTTTCAACTCCACAGGCGATAACGGCATCACATTCACCTGTCCGGACATCTTTAACTGCATGGCGCAATGCAAGAGCTCCTGCAGCGGCACACGCTTCAACACGCTCGGCAGGAACATGACGTAAACCACACCATTCTGCACATATCGTCCCATACATAATCTGATGCTCATAGGTCTCAGATTGGTTCCCAACATACAGACCATCTATGAAAGAAGCGGGCGCAGGCAAGTCTTCGAATGCTTCTTCAATTGCGGCTGCAAAGAGGTCCCGTCCGGTTAATTCGGTCCGTCCAATCGGGGACGTTCCACATCCTATTATCTGTGGTTTATGCATACATTGAGATAGCACTGACCAAGGTAATAAAAATATTTCAAGATAGATTTCACTAGAATATTGGACACCCTCTCATTTGGATGGCCGACTCTAAAGGAGAGGCAGGCCGTGTTCTTCGGCGTTTGACCGATAGGCTCACGGATGAGTTCCAATCATCCATCGCCACACTTGTTCCCCCTCGCCCTGAACATCAGATAGTAGTTCTTGAGTGTACTTTATGCGCTCAGATGGGTCACACCGCGGATATAATCGGGCCGCAACAGCCGGTATTTGATAGAACTGTCGCAGTTGGTCTGCCGTAATATCAAATTCCCATAAACCAGTCTGGACCTGGAAACATTCCTCAAGGGCTTCTTTGACATCTTTTGTAGAACTTGGAGATTTGGACTCTTTTCCGACCTGATTGAATACATCCGTACCATCTATGTACCAACCTTGTGGTGCCACGGCCGCCACAGTCCCGTCTGGGGAAAGCACTTGCTTCGCCTCGCGTACGGCCTCAATTGGGCTGGGTGTCAAAAATAGGGACGCAGTAAAAGAAATGCAGTCAACTGTATTTGCCTGCATAGGTAACAGTCCAAAATCAGCCTGCAGGCGATGTTTCGAGTCGTTCTGGATAAGCATTGGTCGACTGAAGTCTAACGCGATAATTTCAGCAGCAATCTCTCTCAGTGGTTTGGTGCTTGCTCCAGTACCTGCCCCCGCATCAATTAACAGTTCAAATTGGTTAGGAAATGTGCTGTCCAACTTTTCTGCCAATCGCTTGGCTAACAATTCAAAATGTTGGGTGCCAGCTTCATATTCTCTATAAGCGTTGGCGCTATAATCGAAGTTATCCTTGACAGCCTTTTTCATACTGAAATAGTGAGTTTGGTCTTAATTATATTCTTCTGTTACGGGAACTCCCTCACCCTCAATGGTTTGGAAGATGTCCATTTCACTCTTCAACGTTGTGGCGCTCCAGAATTGACTCAGCCTGCGCTATAAGAGGTGCGTCAATCATTTCGCCATCAACGGAAAAGACTCCACTATCTGCTTTATTTGACTCTTCAGCAGCTGCTACTACTTTCTTTGCCCACTCTACTTGCTCAGGTTCAGGTGTGAATACACCATTGATTATTTCAATCTGTTGTGGATGGATTGCCATCTTACCGTCGAACCCGAACTGTAAAGCTTTCTTCGTATCAGTACGTAATCCATCGGTATCTTTGAAATTGGTATACAGAGTATCAATTGCATCTATATTGGCAGCGCTAGCAGCTAATACGACATGTTGCCGTGCATAACTGATCTCATTTCCTGCTGAAGTCCTTTGAACTCCGGTATCTGCTGAAAGGTCTTCTGCACCAAACAACAGGGCGTCTACGTGGTTTTGTTTAGCGATAGACTCCGCGCTTAAGACTCCAGCTGCTGTTTCGATTAGTGAGAGGATTTGAGGTTCCCATCCATGCTCGCCAGCTAACTCTATCACTGAATTTACAGTTGAGGCCGACTCTACTTTGGGGAGCATTATACTGTCAGGCTTCACTAATACAAGTTCTTTGACATCTTCCTTGCCGTAATTGTTTATGGGATTTATCCGTACGCACAATTCATAATCTCTGTTAGGTTCGAGAGATTTAATCACAGACTTCACTGTTTCCCGTGCTATCTCCTTCTGATTGGGAGCCACTGCATCTTCTAAGTCAAAAACAATTACATCTGCGTTTGACTTTGCAGCTTTTTTTAATAGTGATTCTTCATCGCCTGGTGAAAACAAAACGCTTCTCCGAGCCATACCAACTGAATAATCAAGGAGAGTTCACTAATTTATTACTACTGCGATGTCTGTTCGTGTGACCGAGAAACCTCTATACCA
>LKMJ01005141.1_pt1 | contig 12329 bp, 11 predicted proteins | sample 643391 | NCBI WGS metagenome assembly LKMJ01 (sample SAMN04112250, study PRJNA286221) | soda lake metagenome | biome: soda lake; feature: Kulunda Steppe; material: water; isolation source: sample PL-Br10 brine of Picturesque Lake | place: Russia: Kulunda steppe | collected 2010-07
GCACACCACATGAAATGCGCACAAACACATACGCGTGCACATACAGAGGAGGGATTTGGTGTGCATGTGGCATATGATCCGCGCATGCACACCACATGAAATGCGCACAAACACATACGCGTGCACATACAGAGGGATGTGGTGTGCATGTGGCATATGATCCGCACATGCACACCACATGAAATGCGCACAAACACATACGCGTGCACATACAGAGGGATGTGGTGTGCATGTGGCATGTGATCCGCGCATGCACACCACATGAAATGCGCACAAACACATACGCGTGCACACACAGAGGAGGGATGTGGTGTGCATGAGGCATGATCCGCGCACGCACACTACACACACACGCACACGCGCACACACACACACACCCCTAGTAGGGACAGGGCGCGTGAGGCCGTGCACACTGGAATGCAATGCATTTGTTGCTGGAAGGTTGGTGCCTTGCTGTCTGTCCCCACAATGGGGCTGTGTCTTGCTGTGCTTTTGTACTCACACTGGGTTGCGTGGTATGTTAAAAGGGCACAGAGGGCACCATACAAAAAGGCAGCCGAATAGGGGCCAAGGACTTGATCGCAGCGAGCCCGAGAATGGATTCTTGGGATACACAGAGGGGTGCTCGGTGTGTGAGGGATGCTGTGTGTGTGCACGTGTCTGTGGGTAAGGGCAGAGCGTGCACCAGAGGGCAGATGCGTCTGTTCCAAGGGACGAGGTGAGCCTCCAGGGAACGGTCGGCACGCACTACTTCATCTTGACAAGGACCAGACGTGTGCTGGAGTGTGCCTGTTTGGGTTGGGTAAAGAGGGTCTATCAAAATGGCAAAGAGACTCGGTAGGGGCCCAAATTGGCCCTAAAAAGACTCTAAGAGAGCTCTTTCAGGGCCTCTACGATGGCATGCTGAACCCTCTTTACCCACCCCCAGTGCCTATGCCTGTGCACCAGCGCGGCTTTTGGAGTGGGTGATTCATACTGATCCATCCAGTCTCCGGCCATCTCTCAGCACAGCCGCTCAGAAGCGGACCATTTGGCGACGCTTTCAACTCCAAGGGCGGCAATGATGAGCCGATCAATTGCGGACCGCTCAGGAGTGGACCATTGAGGGAGGGGCACTGCTGGTGCGCTTTTGGAGTTTATGGAACACCATTTTTACACCATTTAGCTGCGCTCGCCGCTGGCGCCCTACTCCGCAGAAGTGGTTGTTTGCCACCAAGCCATCCTTTTTGCCACCAAGCCATCCGTTGCGCTTCCAACGGCTTTCCAATTCAGCTTAGCGTCCAAATTGGTGCAAGCAAGGGCGGGGGAGGCTTGGAAAGGGCAGCACTAGCACGGCTTCAACATGTGCGCAAGGGGGGCCGCCCGCAGCCAGAGGTGCACAAGTGGGGATGGAGTGTGTGTATATGTGCGCGAGTGAGGGAATGAAGACGAAAATGGATCATGCTTGGTACCGGCGTGTGTGTGTGTGTGTGCGTGCGCGCGCGTGTGTGTGAGGGAATGAAGGCAAAGATGGATCATGCGTGGTGCCGGGCCTGCAGAGTCCCCCATTACGGGGGCCACCCACAAGCAACACAAGAGATCAAGGGGTCAAGCAAGGCGTGCAGCTGCCTGAGGCAAGCGAGGGGCATGCGCACACGAGCTGAGGCAAGCAAGGAACAGAGGCATGCGCGGGCTGAGGCAGAGAGGGACGTGAGCGCGCACGAGCTGAGGCAAGCAAGGAGCAGAGGCATGCGCGGGCTGAGGCAGAGAGGGACGTGAGCGCGCACGAGCTCTGAGGCAAGCAAGGGACAGAGGCATGCGCGGGCTGAGGCAGAGAGGGACGTGAGCGCGCACGAGCTGAGGCAAGCAAGGGACAGAGGCATGCACGGGCTGAGGCAGAGAGGAGGCAAGCAAGGAACAGAGGCATGCAGGGGTGGGGGTGCTCACTGGGGGTGAAGTATGGTCGCGCGCTGAATTGACAAAAGGGCAAACACAAGCGCGCGCAGACGTATAAATGCTAGAGGCCATTAAGGCGCGAGCTTGCGCCAGTGCCGCATGAGCGGTATGCGCTGTTGTTCCCGCACACAGCCGCGAGCTACACTGTGGGCCTGCATGACACATTTCAGGCCCGGATCATGCCACCCGCAAAAAGGCCTGGGCGTGTTCTGCCTGCAGGATGCAGGAGTGCAACATTGTGCAAGGCTGCGCACCTGCAATCAGCCGCACTCGGAAGTGGCTGAGGGCGAAGAACACCTTGACATTTTCCAAGCAGGTGCAGCCTGCCTCGTACAGCATGCAGGTGCTGGAGGCGATGTCGGGGCAGGGGCCTGGTCCCAGCGGGGTTCGGTGCAGGAGGACTGGGTACAGCCTATGAGACCTGCACGAGTCGTGGCAAGGTGGGTGCACGCGTGCGCATGTGTGCGTGTTATTTTGTTTGTGTGCTTCCATGAGTTCCAATGCAGGTTTCAGCCAGGTTACCCAGGGTCAAAGCCAGTGGGACCTCCACGCGTCGCGATCGGTTGTGTGTGCATATTTTTTTGCATGTATGTGTGTGTGGCGCATGCTGCAGGGAGATGGGGTGAAGGCTGTGGGGCCTGCATTGCTGCGGCGGGGTGTGTGTGTGTCAGCCATGTGAGTGTGCATGCATCCTGTGTGCACAGAAATATATGCATGCATGCATGCATGTGTGTCTTATTAGAGTGTTCATACTGGCTGCATGCAAATGCGCTGATGGCCATGTTTGTAAGCGCGCCCACACACATGAGAATGTATGCACGTGCATGTGTCTATGTGTGCATGGGACCACACATGCGTCCATACATGCACCATATGTGCATGGGACCACACATGCGTCCACACATGCGTCCATACATGCACCGCCTTGCCTGGGTGTGTCGGCGTGCTTAGTGAAAGCATCCGCATTGAGCCGATCCTCATCATACTGCTATGACAGCCGCGCATCCATCATGCTTGTACTCGGGCCACACCATGCGTGCATGCATACTTGAACCATACCTTGTGAATGCCATACATGTATGCCACATTTATGCAGCCATAAAGGCCACACCATGCGTGCATCCACATTTAAACCATACCATGTAAATGCCACACATGCACACCATATTCATGCAGCCATATTGAGGCCACACCATGCATGCATCCAGGCCAAACTATCACGCGCATATCTGATCTGTACCACATGTGCTCATCCAAACATGCCATTCAAAACACAGCAAGGGTGCCTGCGTCAGTGCCCTCCCCGCACAGCTCTTTGCGCGCCTGGAGATCACCAGGAGTATGGGTACTTCTCGTTGTGCTCCATGGCCATCCCCATGCTCCTTGTGACCTTTCAGGTACAGATCTGTGCAGTGCCTCCCCAGCAGACCACAGCCAGGCAGCGCACAATCTCACAGGTTCTTATTGCAGATGCCGCAGCTTCCGGTCAGCTCTTCGCTCCCTTCCGCGAGCGGAAATTGGTGGAACCAACTGAGCCTCTTCATCCTCTCATCCTCATCGTAATCCTCTGTGGAAGCACAAGGTGATACAACTCTAGCTACAACACACTATCTTGCTGAGCAAACACTTTTGTGTTTCTGCAAGGAGCTGGGAACAGGTGCATTCCCTCTCTGCCAGGGAGCTGCAGCTTGTCAAGTGATGAACAGCTTGGAAACTCATTGCACTAGCTCTCAAATCCAGGCAAGAGCCTTCCATCAGCGGTGAAGAGGCGCTCATACTAGGCCATGCACACAGAGGAGCACTTCTTTTGCATGATTGCTTCTAGGAGACAGCGTGTCCATTGCAGTCAATCTGCTTCTCTTGCTGCACCTGCAGCAGGGCAGCAACACGCCGGGAGCTCTGCCATGAAGTGCAGCTCGCACCAACACAGCCGACAACCTCCCCAACATATGTTTGCAATTAAAACTGTAACATTGATCTTGTACAACGACATGTGGATGTCCTTGATTGCACCCCACCGGCTGCTGCATAGAGCTTCTATTGCCTCAGCCAGTGATTGGCATGCACTAACCACCTGTACAAGTAGTTTGCAAAAGCGCGCTCTGCAAGAATGATGCTGACTGATCTATTCCATCACCTCTTTAATGCAGCCCATGCCCATCCACCCCCTGCCTATGACAGCTTGCTTCTGACAGCTCAGAAAGTCTTGCTGATTTGTTCACGACAGCCTACTGCCGCCCACGCCTGCCTTCCTCCTGCACACTCCTGCACACCACTTTTTACCAAGGCTCCCCACTGCTCACAATCTCTCACAACTGCTCCCCACTGCTCACCAAAGCTTGCCACTGCTAGCCCCTGCCATTGCTTCCTCTCACCCCTATAATCACCACCTCTCACCGCCCGCACTCCGCCACGCCGCCCGCGAACGTCCATGACCAAATCCCACCGCTTACAGCAGTCCATGCCCTGCTCACGAACGCCATCCCCGACCCCCTCATACCAGATCAAGCGTAAGCATGGGGCTGGCGGCCGCCCATGGTGGCCACCACTGCTCTCCACTGCTCGTAGCATTTCCCTGCTGCCCAGAACATACCACACCGTTGGGACCAGGAGAGGAGACCAAGGTCCCCCGAGCCAACACACGCACCCTCTGGATCAAAGGAGTGTGTCTTGGCTATGGTGATGCCGGGCATGTCTGTCAGGTTCTCAAGGAGGCCCGTCTCTTTGGCAGAAGTCACCCACTGGAAGGAAACCACCTGATCCCTGCACAGCATACAGGCACACACCCTCTTTTGCTGCAGAGGATGCCAAGCTCGGTGGCTCCCAAGCTGCAGTGTGACGCAAGTCAGCGGCTCTTTTGGGGGGCTGCAGTGTGATGCAAGTCAGCGGCTCTTTTTCAGGGGGCTCCGCGGATGCCAGTCAGCGGCTCACTGGCTGCAATGGATGTGGGTGTGAGGTTCTTTGACTGTACCGGTTGCAGGTGAAGGCACCTTCGTGCCCAGCAACGCCCCTGGTCGGCGCATTTGCATCGGCCAGCACCACACTGGCTGAGCCAGCACCACACTGGCTAAGTCAGCACCACACTGGCCAGCACCACACTGGCTGAGCCAGCACCACACTGGCCAGCACCACACTGGCACCACACTAGCACCACACTAGCACCACACTGGCACCACACTGGCACCACCCGGCCAGCACCACACTAGCACTACACTGGCTGAGCTATGCAATTCCCGCTTGGCTGTGCAAACTGACCGGCTGGCCCCTGCTGCAGGGCGATCCCTATCAACGGGCCCAGGACGCGCTTATGTGGGCTGGTGCAACCCTGGACCAACCCGGGACGCGCTTGCATGTGTGACAAGAAAGCCAGTTGGTGCATGTTTGACACAGAGGGCGCTGCACACCACACAGAAGGGCGCACTCGTCACACCAGGACACCGCATGGAAGGACGCACTCGTCACACCAGGACACCACATGAAAGGACCCACTCGTCACACCAGGACACCACATACAAGGACCCACTCGTCACACCAGGACACCACATGAAAGGACCCACTCATCACACCAGGACACCACACAGAAGGACCCACTTGTCACACCAGGACACCACATAAAAGGACGCACTCGTCACATCAGGACACCACACAGAAAGACGCACTCATCGCTCCACGCGTAAGGACACACTCATCACTCCAGGAAGACACACATCACACTCAAGCACATGAACCCGGGCTCGTGCACCTGCATACCATGGTACATTCACAGCCTCTGCACCAGGAGGCACGCTGGCCATCTTGACCATTGAGGAGACCAGCACCGCCACCAAACTTGCCTCATGAAGTCCAATGGTGCCAGGATGCTGCCCCTCGCCGCTGCCAGGGAGGGCCGCCCTTCACTGCTGCCGGGCGACAGGAACTGGGGGCAAGGACATGCAAGTGCATGCGGACAGGGGCACACTGATCCTGAGCGTACTGCGGGAGGGCAGGGGACAGGTGCCACAGGGGTGCCACACCCGCGCATGGGAAAAAGGTTGAGGCCTCCGTTGGAAGGAACGCTGCGGTCACTGCGCTCTGAACACAGCCCCAGACCTGTGCGGCGGGAGTGGCAGGCTGGCTGACACTGACTCATGCAAAAGGTGTGGCTGGCTGGCTGGCTAGCTGGCTGGCGTGCACGCTTGCGCAAGGTGTAGGTGTCCTTCACATGCACGCGACCTGCTGGCGCTGTCCATCCAGCATGCCGTGCAGCACGCACCCACCTCCCTGGCCTCGTACTCGATGTAACACTTGAACTCATCAAGCCTGTCCCTGGGCTTGCTGTACCCCTGCACGCATTGCACCACAGCCCCAAAGCGAACCGCTTTGATGCTGGGACGGCTTTGCGCAAGACAGGGGCAACCGCCGCACTCGCTGGCGCCACCCCAACCTACTCACCACCTCGCACCACCACCGTGCATCACCACCACCGTGCATCGCCACCATGCACCACCCCCGTGCTTGCAGCACCACCACTGTGCATCACCACCATCGTGCCCACCATTGTGCACCGCCACCATGCACCACCACCGCGCCTGCAACGCCACACCACACCACCTCCTGGCCCTATCGCTTCACCTCCAGGTCGGCTTTTGGGTCAAAAGACCCGGAATGATAACGTTCCTGGGGTCACATGCGCCTGGAGCTTGCTAGGCTTCAGTGCACAGTGCAGCTCAGCTGCAGCGCACGCAAGAAGAAGACGCATGAGCTGAACCAGCCGCAAGCTACCCTGCGAGGGGGACGCCGCCACACCAGCCTGGAAGCGGGGCTCGCACCAACGGCCCACCTACCAACCGCCACGCACTCGACACAGGCACCCAACACAAGAGACCTCCGCACTGTCCAATAAGGCATCAAGCTGGTGTCTGCCAGGCTGGCGGCACCGCAGCCCCTCCCCAGCGCAAACCCATCCTCCTGCTGATGGGAGGCGGTCTGTTCCCCATGGCATGATCATAGCACGCGCAGCATGTGACTGTACTCAGCGCCCAGTTCTGATGAGAGGGGCCCCTGCCCCACGCATGGCATGACTGCACCTTCTGCTCGCAACCTTGCGACCTTGCAACCTTGCGACCTCCTCCTACTGGACCTCCCTCCCGCAAACCGCTGCCGCAGCGACGCTCCTCATGCCTCCCCTCGCCACTCGCTGAACACGCGCCCCACGCACCACAAACACCCAGCGCTCCTCCGCACCCACCATCTCTCTCATCAACTCTCGCACGGTCGCCGCGTCGGCCGGGTCCAGCTCCTCACCATCAATGAAGCCCCCTAGGCTGTCATCAGGCCCCATGCCGCTCTCCCCAGATCCAGTCTCCCCACTTGAGAGCTCCCCAACCTCAACCTCAGGGCCCTGCACCCCTTCATCTTCCAGCTCCGGGTCGTCGTCTGCCCCTCTGTCGCCCCCGCCGTCCCGCTCTGCGCCCAGCGGTCCCCCTTCTCCCCCTTTTTGCGCACACGACCCCCTCCGCAGCCGCGTGCGCTGCGGCCTTGCCTCCTCATTCTCTTCACGCACGCGCCCCCCCCCCGTCAGCCATTGCTCCTGGTTCTGCCTTATGCGCTCCTGCATGCTCTTGACCTGCGGCGTTGGCTGGCTGCACTGCCGCAGGCTCTTGCGGCGCACAGGCAGGGAGGGGGAGGGCTTGGGTAGCGCAGCCTGAGTGCCCGGCTTGCTAGACGCTCCTGGGGAGTCCAGCCGCCGGCGCTGCGGGGCGGCATGCGTGCAAAACAAAGCATGTGAGCTCAACTTAGATCACAAGGCGGGAAGGCACAGTCACTGCGCGCCCGCCAGGCTGCATGACACACAAGAGGACTTTGCATGAGCTGCAAACATAAGTGCGAGTGCGGCCAAATGGTCCCGACAAGCCCTACAGTACAGAACAACTGCCTATGGCACACTTATGATTGGGGACGTGGTGTGCACGCACGCGCGCGCACACGCGCACACACACACACACTCACACGCACATGTTGGGATGGAGCGTGGAGCCCAGCGCTCAAGCCATAGCAGTGCTCAAGCAACAGCGGTGCCAGGAGGCACCCAAAAAAAACAGCATGCGCACCCCTTGTGAGCGAGCCGTGCACATGTCACGAGGAGCTGCACGCCCTTCACGCACGTGCCCAGCAAAAACAATCCAGGGTCAACAGCAGATGCCTGTGCGAGTCGCCCACCTTCCTCTGTGGCTGCGGCCCCTCACTGCTCTGTCCATCCTCTACATCTGAGCCTTCGCTGCCCTCCTCCTCTTCGCCCGACACCGTGAAGCTGTCCTCAGACGTGCCTATGCCCTCATCCTCATCCTCTTCTTCCTCCTCCTCCCGCCCACCCAACACGTACTTGCAGCCCCCCCCCCTCCTGCGCCGCGCTGCCGTCCTCCTTGTGGGAGGCGGAGGGCTGCTGGACGCAGGCGAGGCACTGGAGGAGGGCGACTCGGAGGTGGGGCTGGCCTTGCGCGGGCGCAAGGCACGGCCCTGGCACGGGCGGCCTGAGTTAGGGGGTGGGGGGCTCCCAGAGGCTGGGCTGCTGTTCCGCGCTGTCCCGGGAGTGCTGCGCTGCGCTGCGCCTGCGGCCCAGCGGGTGTTGGCAGCGGGGCCGCCTGACTGGTTAGCAGGGGTTCTGCTGCCGCCGCCACCGCTGCTGCTGCCGCCCCTGCCGCCGCTGCAGCCAGCAGTGCCAGGCGGCCAATGGCGCTTGCCTGGCGAGGGTGAGGATGAAGGGGGCCCCTGCGAGCGTAGCTTTGGCTTGGACTGGGAGCCCGTGGGCCCGCTTTTGCCCTTGGATGGCTTGCCATACTCGCCTTCATGCCAATCCACGTCCAAAGCCTGCCCCTCCTCCACAGGCCCTTGACTCCGGGTCAAGCGCCCCATGCCTATGCTGTTGTGAGCTGCTGCTGGCTGCGATTGCCGCCCTTTCAAAATATCATTTTCCCATTTTAAGCTGGCCACTTCAGCTTGAAGGCCCTCCTTCAAAGCTTTCAGCCTTTCAATCTCCTGCAGATGGATTCACAGATGTCAACGTAACTGACACAGCATGCTGGTATGAGGGTGTGTGAGTATGTGAATATGTGTGTATGTATGTGTGTGCGTGTTTGCATGTGTGCATGTCTGTGAGCTTCAACAGCTTGTGTGTTTGAACAAATGGCATTTGTTGAAGGGTGTCCGGGACGTCACCTCATGTGCAAGAGCCAGGGCATTGATCAACACTTTGTCAGACATCAAAAGAGTCGGACATGAAAAGAGTCAGAATCATACCGATATTAACACTTGTTTAAAACGCAGGTTAGGTAACAGTGCGAAGAATTTGAATTTTAAGTTAATTGAGGCTTTTGATGCCTCATGTACTCAAACCTTTAGCCTACGCTCTGGAGTGATCCAAGCTTGTCACCTGTAGATTGACCTGGAAGGTGTAGTGCGTAGTTACTTTGTTATCAAGAGTAAGCTGTTCAGTGCTGCTTCACAGCCAACTGCGCGGACAAGAAGACGCCTTGAACTTCACACAGGCCTCGCTTTGCAGCTAATGGCCAAATCGTTGAAGTGCAACGAGTGTGGAGTGCTCCTAGAATCTGTGAAACAGGCTCAGACACATGGGGAGGTAGGCATCAAGAGAAGAACAGGGAGTTTGCGGTCAGGAGAGATGTGTGCCGTGCTGTGAACAAACAACAAGACGTGCAATGAAAGCATGCCTTTGTATCATAGAGAAGTGATGTTGAGACGCCAGTGAGCTGGATGGATCCAGCTTGGTATGACGTGTCTCCAACCCCAGCGCAGCCCCCCCCTCCCCCATCACATATACTCACATCCACGTACGCGCACATGTACATACCACATCACATGTACACACATCTGCGCACACGCGCACATAACCACACACACACATGCACTTGGACACGCATGTACTCCTGCACACACCCCTGCCAGTGTAAAGAATCTGATTCAGGTGGGGCGTGCACATGGTGTCCAGGTGACCGGCCATGTGAGCTTTGGCGAGCACACGGAGGCTGTCACTGTCTGGGTCTGCCTGGATTGTGGCAAGAAGGCCAAGACGGATGCAGAGAAGGCCTTGCACACGCGCCACACTGGACACAGCAATTGGTCGGAGCCGCGGGTATGCCTCTGCCTGACAGGCACTGAGTTGTTTGGGCGCGCTGCGCACAGGACCATGGCGGGGTCTCAATCCCACTCCCTCACTGGAACAGAAAATGGCTCTCAGGCCTGAACAGCGGAGCCCTGTCGCTGATTTAAGGGACTACTGTGTGCCTCTGCACTGCCACATATGCCGCGTGTGCTCAAATACACGCGCGCATGCACGAGTACTTGCAAATGTACGCATTCATAGCTGCACACACATGCAAACACACACACACATGTATAGATGTATGCATACACACACACACTTGCACACGTGCACACATGCAAGTGTGCGCACATGCGTGCGCACACACACACACACACACACACGCAAGCATGCACGTGCTTTTGCCAGCAGACCCTGGAGGAGGTCATCAACACTGAGGCGCAGATGCGGGAGGCGCGTGAGGACATGGACGTAGATGACGCGGAGCTGCTGGGCATGAAGAAGAAGAAAGCAGCAGCAGCTACTGGAGCGACGGCGGCGGAGGGGCAGGCTGGGACAGAGGGGGCCAGCACCTCCGGGCGCAACCTGGTGCGCTGAGGGGTTGCTCATGATCGTTTGGGCGCCCTGTGTGCCATTTGCTTGTAAGGTCAATGAGCTTGCTGCACCTGACTAGCCGGTGCTCGACTTGCCCTACCTGCTACTGGGCGTGCGCTCCCGCGCGCTGCGTGCGTTGCACCCACGCGTATGCCCCTCTCACGCACTGCTCGCCCAAGGGCGTGACCAATGCATGGCCAGCCCTAAGTCTCTGCTCTGTGGGTGGCATTGTTTACGGGGTCTCATTCCATGTTTCCCTAGGGAACGCAGCACGCCTGGGCCCCCCACAGGGCGTTCACAGTGCAGTCCTCTGGGCACGTTCCCCTTTGCCCCTCAAGGAGTTGTGCGCCACCAGGGCCAGGGTTTGCTGAACACTGGGCCAGCAGGGCCGACTCCAAGCGCGTGCCTGTTGCCTGTCTCGCGAATCAATTGGCCGTGGATGGTGTGGGGGTGAGAGTGTTGCTCTTAAGCATCATCCAGATCACAGGTGGCAGTGGACATTGCTTGTGGCACTGGTTCAGGTCGCTTTGCATGGATGGCTGCTCAGGGGCCGACGCAGTGCAAGATGGCACGTGCAAAACACGCGCGCGCATCAAGCAGCTGCGCCCGTGCTGACAAGAGGCCCTCGCTCGTGCCGCGCGTGCTCCCAGGTCGCGCCCGCCGTGGACGAGGGGACCGTGAAGGAGCTGGAGGCCATGGGCTTCTCGCGCAACAAGGCCGTGCGCGCGGTGTACCACTCGGGCGGCGGCGGGTGCGAGCCTGCAGTGAACTGGCTGATGGAGCATGAGCAGGACGCTGACGTCGACCAACCTCTGCTGGTCACCCAGGTGGGTACCTGCCGCCCAGTGCCATCAGTGCACTCCGCCAGTAGGCGTGAGGTGAGGCCTCAGGTGCAAGAGATGCGCCGCTCGCTCATCGCGCTTCAGTCAGCAGCAGCAGTGAAGAGGGTTGTCTCCCACCAGGATGTGGGCCATCCGCCCAGGGCGAGGGCTGTCAAGGGTCCGTGTGCCCTGTCCGGCACCTGTCAAGGGTATTTGCGCCTTCCAGCGCCCCTCAAGGTGTGAGCGCCCTACCCAGCACCCATCAAGGGTCCGTGTGCCCTGTCTAGTACCTGGTGAGGGCGGGTGCTTGTTGGCGTTTGAGTCCATCAGTGCGATCAGACTCCTGAGGTGCTCAGCAAGACTTCGGCATGTATGTCCATACCTGCTTGTAGGCTTCAGAGGATGCGGCATCTAAGCTGACACCAGAGGAACGGCGGAAGAAGGCGCAGGAACTGATCAAGGCAGCCAAGGTGCGCAAGGCCTGATCAAGGCAGCCAGAGTGTGCGGGGCCTGATCATGGCTGCTAAGGTGTGGGGGAACCGGCCGAGGCTGCTGAGGTGTGCAGGTCCTGATTAAGTCTGCCAAGGTGTGCAGGGATGTCAGGTCCTGATTATGTCTGCCAAGGTGTGCAAGGACTGGTCGAGGCAGCCGAGACCTAGGGCAATGGAACCCTCTAGCACTGAAGCCAGTTCCTTCTGCAACTCACAGAACTGTACAAAGCAGTTCCGAAGGCTCCAAGCAACTACATCGATATTTCAAAAGAGAGAGAGGGAGAGGGAGAGAGAGAGAGAGAGAGAGAGAGAGAGAGAGAGAGAGAGAGAGAGAGAGAGAGAGAGAGAGAGAGAGAGAGAGAGAGAGAGAGAGAGAGAGAGAGAGAGAGA
>LKMJ01005142.1_pt1 | contig 12326 bp, 17 predicted proteins | sample 643391 | NCBI WGS metagenome assembly LKMJ01 (sample SAMN04112250, study PRJNA286221) | soda lake metagenome | biome: soda lake; feature: Kulunda Steppe; material: water; isolation source: sample PL-Br10 brine of Picturesque Lake | place: Russia: Kulunda steppe | collected 2010-07
GCTTGCACACACACACACACACACACACACACACACACACACACACACACACACATACACACACACACTGAGGACTTGCTTGGCTTGTCCTCCTCTGACCTCCTCCATCACTGCCCATATGGACTGCAACATCGCCACCCTGAGTTTGCACGCACAATTGACCCAGTTTTGCAGCCATCTTGGCAGCGAACAACGGCAAGTGTTGCAGGCACTGTGTTTTACATGTCACAGCCTGATCATGAGACGTATCCAGCCACTGCTGGCAGGCAGATGCCTGACAAATTCATGGCTGCATCTGCATAGACCCAGAGAGCAAGTCTCTGGCTTCCATATGTTGCACTCGCAGATCTCAGCAAGTGAGCAAGCCATCTTGCCAGAGCGCGCAGCGCTCCCCCTTGACCACACTAATCAGATAGCAGGCACAGGTGAGCATGACCAGATGGGAAGGTAACATGGTTTTTTGAGCACGAGGATTTGAGCATGTGTGCACCTGCACTTGTGCGTGGAATTGCGAGCGCTTGTGCACTGTCCCAACGGCCAACGCTTCCGAAGCGCCATGGAGCGCTTTCATTAAACACGTACGGACGCATTAGGCCTCTTTTACCAATGTATCTGTAAGCGGCCTGAAGCGTGGTTGAAAGCGCTTTTGATTCTGCCAAAGCGCTTGGGCTGTACGCTTTCATAACTCTAAAGCGAGCTTACAACTGAGCTAAAGCGGTCTAAAGCGTGTGGAAGCGAATGCTGGAAGCGCTTACATCACTGCTTTCACTGACTGAAGGCGGCGCTAAAGGCCACTTCCACTTATGTTTTGTGAAAGCGTGTGCAGGCGTGTGCAGAAAGCGCTTCACTTCTATCACACGTGCTCATACTTCTGGCTCACCTCTGTGTGCTTGTTGCCCCTGTTTTTTAAATCTTTGCCCTTGGCATCCAACAGGTCTTGTGAACTGGCTTCTGCGCATCACAGGTATTTGTTTACCCTTCCACACCGCCATCGAGCAGCACCTGCTCCCAAGTGAGGGTGACGAGCTATCTGTGCACTCGCCCCACGTCTTGCCCACACAAACAACTGGCTTCCCATCAGCAGTGCCTCTCATGTCCTCCACTGTGCCCACCACAGAGTCTGCTGCCATACCAACAGCAGGTGAGTGCCCTACAACAGGCCAACGTGTGTTTGGCTTCCACCTCTCTGCTCCTGATTGCCTGAGTGCTTCCTTATCTTCCACCAGAGCTACAGAGTGTCTTTCTGTTGCTGACACAGCCTGCACATTGTTGCGTGCACAGTCCCCTTGACTATGCCTCCTGTTCCCGCCGTGCTCCCCATGAACCTCAATGAGGAAGATCTGAAGGCATCCGGGCTGGCAGACCCAAGCTTGGGAGGTAGGTATGTGCCTCTGGAAATGCTCTGGGCATAGATAGGGCTCTTTTTAGGGCACCATTGAGCCTACGGCCGTGATCTGAAGGCATGGCTTCAAAAACTTGCCTTTGTGCATAGCCTTTGACCCATAGGCATGACCAGACACGCCACTGCATTATATTCCAAGCTTGGCGGCAATGGAAGATCAATGATGTGCAGCCTTGATAGCCTTGCAGCAAAGCGGACATGCCCCCAAAATTCTTTCTAGAAGTTTGCGCGCGCTTGTGGGGAGAGCACGCAGGCAAGGTGAAGGAACTTCTGCATCCTTACACCACAGGGTATGCTGGGGGTGAAGATGTGCGTGAGTATGCCCCAGTTCCCAGAGCCCCTTCCTCTGCTGCACCAGATCCTGCCAAGATGGAAAAGACGGCTGAAGGTGCTGGAGGTGTCTTGGACTCAGGTGCACATGGCAATCGCGGCAAAACTTGCCATTTTGCTCTTTTGTCTCTTGATGAGACTCCAGCTTGCAAAAGGAAGTGCTTCCAGATGAGGGATGAAGAGGAGGCAGCCCAACGCAGGGGGGGGCTGATTGTCCTGCCACATTTGCTAGGTTGTGAAACAGCGTTTTTGACCCATCACGTCTCAGCCTCTTTGAATTGGGTGCAATCAACTTGCCAGGCTCAAGCCGCTAAGTGTGTCATGCATGCAAGCTACAAGAGGGGAAAAGAAGAGTGGCTGCTTGTAAAGACAACACATGTTTAATGTGATTGTTGTGTAACACAAATGTTGATTGACCCAATGGCTAAGCCTAACCCGTGTTTGCAAATTGTATCACTTGCATGTGCTTGTGCCCGGGAAGCTGTAGCGGCCATTAACACAGCTTGTGCAATTGTGAGTAGCTTGCTTGAGTGGTAAGATCTAAGAAAAATCAAGCAGATAAGGATATGCATGGAAGTGAAGTAATCAATTTGAGCAGCTTGTGCAGGGAGCTATGGATCAGCCATTTTCCAAAGACAAGCTCTCAACACTTTTGTTTGTATTTGAATTGGCAGTAATTCACCGACCGGAAAAATTTGACTGCAGTAAATGCTGCAATTGGTATTGAAGAGATAGATGCATGCACCATGTACAAACTGCTTGCTCGCTTGCTTGCTCGCTCAACAGCAAGTAAGGACCTGCGCTTTCTTTGCCATGCTGCCTGTTGCCCAGGGCAATGAAGCGCTGGCATCTCTCACATCAGAAGGCTATGGCGGGCTGATTGAGCGGTCACAACCTGCCGCCAAGCCTGGCAAGTGAGTTAATATCCCGTTTCCCTCGCCGGGAAATGTGTGCATAACCTCGCCAGAGTGCACTGACAAACAACCACTTTTAGTTAATGCATTGTGGAGTTAATAAGATGGTTGATCGGTTGGTGGTTGATCCCCCCGAGCACTGCTTCCGGGCTTAGGTGGTAGGACTTGTGATAATGTGGTGGATGGGGTGCCTGTTAATTCCCTGCTGCCTGCACCAAGAGCCTGTGCGAACCTTGCGTTTTTTTTAGCCTGGAGACAATTCTGTCCTGGGCCTGGGCCATCAAAATGAGTGGGCTGCTTTGATAAGTCCCTCAATTTATTTTGCCTACCTCACCAAGCAGGTGGGTCCCAATTGAAGATGTGGAGGATAAAAAGGACCAGGGCATTATTGGAGCCCTCCTCCAAATTGTGGAAGCTCGCACAATGCTGGATCACTGGGAGGTGTGACATCACAGCCTCTTTCTGGCAGCATCTTTGTTCAGTTTCCCTGCATGACAGTCTGCTGCTCATCCAGTATTGTTTTTTTTAAGCACGCTGGGACCCTCACTGTTCCAGTGTCTGCCTCAGAGTGCCGTCATGCTCGATTGCTTAACTTGAAGCATTGAGTAGAGTTGGACTGTTCTTGTATGCCTGATGCTTTGCAACAGCTGAACAAACAGACAGGGGGAAATTGTTCATTATTTGCTTGTGTGGCTCCCATCCTTCACTCCAGCTTACTTCCAGCCCTTGGTCTGTGAAGTCTGCCCCCTCATGCTTGCAAAACCAAGTCTTGAGAGAGGCCTGGTCACTTTCCTTTTTGTCCTGCAGGCATTTGCAAATGCAGAGCACGGAGTGCGATGGGACGCTCCGCCTATTCTTCTGTCTGGAAGGTGTGCCAAGTGAAGTGTGCGCGCAAGGCACTGCCATGTCCAGTGCTGCGTGTGCTGGCTTTGCGAGCATGAAATTATTGGTTGACGTGTGTGCTATGCCTTCTTTGCCGGCACAGGGAGGCAATGCGCTGCATGGTGTACTGGGCAAAATCTGCGGCAGACATGACGTTTGACGTAACAGCCTTGAAGGTGAGAATGTCCTTTGGTCAATTGCATTAAACGCACGAGCAGATTAAATTGGCAAGCAGGCATGCATTGCTGATGCCCTGCATTTCTCCAAGTGTGATCTTAACAAAGCCGTTTCCGTCACCCAGCAGAAACAATTGGATGCAGCAGCTTGGCAACCTTTCGATGACTTGCCTCTTGCCTAACATTCTTTTGCATTGCCCCTTCTGCATTGCACCTCTGCACAGAAAGATGCTGTTGATCAAAACAAAGGCATTGACAATTTGAATTTCCAGGTGAGAAGGATTTACTTAATTGCAAGACTTTTTGTGGAACTTGCATCACGGATAAAAATGCGTTGACAATGGACTTACAAGCATGAAGCACTGGTCTTGACCAGCGCACACATGTCACCAAGAGGTCACTTCACAATGGCATCCTTTTCTGTGCTGGGATGTGCTCCACGCAGGTAGTATTCCACGTAATGCCCAAGCTTGCCTTTAAACTCCTGCTCCCAAAAGACATCCCTATCAAGGTGCGCTTTCCTTGTCCCAGGCAGTCAGCAAAGAGCCTGCATGACCAAGTCCTCTGTGGCACTGGACCCTTGCAAGCGCACCCCAGACCTGCTTGCAGCACAGGTAGCGCACAAAAGCAGGCTTGCTGTGGGTGTCCCCATCCTCTGCAGGCGGACATCGTGGCCACAGTCGTGCGTGATCATGCTGAGCCCATGGATTCCCCAGGGCGCATCCAGAGCGTGAGGGGACGCTGGTGCGAGGAAGGCCCCGGGGTGTTGAGGCTCAGCAAACGTTACCCTACCTCTGATGGTGCACTTGAAAGGCTGCTCCTGCCATCTGGGCTGGCGTTTCGTGGTCGTTGCCAGAATCTCCAACCAACACGGCTGCGTGCTTGCCTGTGCAGGCATAACCTGCCCATCCTCCCCTGGCCACTGCGTTCGCTGATTGCCCTTGCAATGGGTGAGCCGCTGAGGGGAACAGGAGCATTGAGCCTGGACCGGAGCTGCGACAATGATGCATGGCTTGGAGCACATGACGAAGAGACATGTGTATGAGGCATTGTCTGCTTTGGGAGCATGGTCTTGTTAGGCTAGGCCTGCAAAGAGAGTATTGTTCTTGTAAGGATCGAAGTGGCGCAATTTGTGTACGCACTATCAGTGCGCTATTGTTTGCGGCCCCGCTGCCTATGCTTTGCAGGCCACTTCCTGCATGCAGCCGAGGGCCTCTGGTCGTCCATGTTGCACCTGCTCCCAGACGGATTGGCGGATGACAGCTATCAACACCATGGCATCTCCCAGCATGAGAAGCCGCTGTGAACACACGTGGAGCATGTGTTTTGTACTGTGGCGTATCAGAGACAAATTGCATGTGTTTGCAAGCAGGCATGCAGGCCGCAAGCAGCCTTCCTGTCTTTGTATTAGCCAAATTGTACAGCAAGAAAAGATCTCATGAGTTGTTGTTTGAGCACAGTGTCCACTTTGTCCTGTTGGGCAGGCATCAAGTTCTAAAGACAATCAGTTTGTCAAAGAGGGCCCTGGTTTAATCAATCTAAGTATGAAACCATTCTTTTGGTCTACAGCAAGGGAACCCACTTGTGCAGCTGAAGTACTACCCAAGGCCCTACAATTTAGAATGTGATCAGAGAACCTAGTCATACCAAGCCTATCTTTGATCCTACTCAGACGCCTCTCCTGCCAGGTCCCTCTCCTTACCCTATAGGAGGGTGAGCAATGTGCTCCTCTCAAAACACTTTTTTAACGTGTCCAACTGATGCTCAGGTATTATGCAGCAGATACAAAAGAGGAGAAGCATGTGTTTTGTATTGATGCCTTGCTGGACTAGAGCCATTTGGTGCATGTTCATGTAGCACGCAGACCACGAAGGACCAGGAATGTTTACTCCTTTAACACAATGCACTTCCGTTACCATTGATGTGTCGTGCAGTTCATGAGCCAAACCCTCGTTGGCAGTAGCAATGCATTGTTGGCCAGCACTTCTGCAGCCCATTGGGATCCCCTCCTGCTCATTGTCCCTCCCGCCCTTGCTGCTCTTTTGGCACATGAATCAATGCCCCCACTACCCCTGCTGTTCCCGCTTTGGGCCGCTCGCAGCTTCCCAGCCCTTTACAGGCCTGAGAGGGCATGCGACTCAGGGCTGTGGAGCCCTGCATGGCTATGTGGGCATGCAACATAGCCCAGAGAGCGTGGGTTAAGCGCGCAGACGTCTGTTGACATGCAGGCGAGCTGGCAGATTTGCCTTCAAAGTGGCACCGCTGGTAACCAAGTTGATGATGATTTCTTTCTTGATCATGGAAAGCCTGCTTTCATTACATGTGCAGTTGAGCAGGCACTTGAGCACACCAAGGTACATTGCACACCGTTGGGCGTGCGCGGCAACTGCCAAGCATAGAATGAAGTGAAGTGCGATGACAACTGAGGCCCTAGAGCAACCGAAAAGAAACCTCATTGAGTTTTCTTGAGGTTTGAGGGTATAATTTAATTGTTCTAACCCTTAATGTAATGCTTAAAGATGTCCCTGAAACATTGTACCTGCAGCTGCCCAATTGACCTAAGTAACTTTTGTGCAACTTAAACGCATCGTGAAACCATCCCATTCAAGCAATTATATACATGCAAAAAGGTAACCTGATCAGGTTCATGAGGACATCAAAATAAAGGCTATATGGTCCACCAAATTTAGGGAAACGTGGTCCAGCAAGGCTTGTATTTTAAGCTCTTTTAAGCGCTAGATTATACAGACAGTTTCCACCTAAGCTTGACTGTCTCTCAAGCTTGAGAGACTACAATGTGCAGCACAGGCACAGTGCTCATGTGCTCTGATCAGAGCCCTAGTGCTGTCCCAAACACCTGGGAAGGCTGAGAGCTACACACGCTGCAGCCAAAGCAATGCCATACGCATGGCAGCAGGAAACAAGCCAATTGCCGAAAACTCCCCCCTTCCGGACACAGATATTTAGGCCGGACAAAGACATGTAGGCCGATGCTTTACAAACAAACTAAAATCCTACAATAGCATAGCTGATTTTAAAATTTTCCGTGTCTGTGCCTAACTTGCTAAAATCTTGCTAAAGTGGCATTCACCCCTTTAGGCAGTTTTATTTCAGGTGACAGCAAGGGATGAGCTTTGTGCTCCATGTAAAGCACATGTCTCAGCAGCATACATTGAAGTTGCCCGAGGACCCGACAGTTGGATCTGTGGTGGAGAAACTCCAAGTACGCCCCGTTTGTGTGACAAACAGTCCCTGTTCATCATTTTGTGCCCGGCCCTGCTTTCTTGAACTATCCTTGTCTAGTGTCTTCTATTTTGAGCCTTCTTTTCATCTTCTTCAGCTGTGGGCTTTAGTTTTCGTCAGGTACAAGCTTATGAGCCACATAGTGGCACATGAGCGCACGCTTGCCCATGGGCCCAATTATGCTTCAATCAGAGATCCCAAGACTGATAATTCTCCACTATCGTTACATGAACTCAAACAGGAGCTCACAGGGCTGTCCATACCAACAATGAAGCTGATGGGGCCAAAGCTCTTCAAGGGCAGCTCCGTGTTGTCACTTGCACACATTCCTCTGGAGGAGCGCATTGAGAATATTGGCCTGAGCACAGGAGCAAAGATATCCTTGCTGGGTGAGCGGTGCAGTTGTCTGCTCAGGCATACACAACAGGCTCTGAAGCGGGAAGGGTCTGAGCATGAGTCTTACAAACAATTGACTGTAAGCCTGTGCTGAGACTGCAAGCCACAAGGCTCTCCATGAGGCCATGCAGGGCCTGTGTGAGGGTCTGGTTAGCAATAAAAATGGGTTTAATGAGGGTGACGCGGCTCCTGCTGCCATTACTTGGCCATGTGCCTCCTCACCCTCAATTGTAGTGATTCCGGTCGTTTAACAATATCTGAGCCCGTTGGCAGTGGAAATGAGGAGACGGCCCCCTCCAGGTCCCACATTGCATCAGAACCCGGACAGGGCATCAGCACAATAACATGCCTTGGGATGCATGCCTTGGGATGCATGCTTTGACCGGTCTGCTGATGCTTTGCGTCTGTGCTATGCATCCTCCTTCTGGGACTCTTGACTCAAAAATGTGCCTCCTCAGCTCAAGGGGCAGTGCAAGCCCCTAGCCCGCGGAGGTATGCATCACCCGCTTGCTGCCTGTGGTGCACAGGGTCACGCCAGTCTGAGGTGGAGGCCCTGCAGTGCGCTCGCGCCAAGGAGGCATCCCTGCGCATGCCGACCTTCGAGCACGCGGACCTGATGGCTGCCAGGCGGAGGCGCACAGCCAGGCCTGTCGCACCGCCCACAGGTCAGGAGAGCCATGGGCTGGATCCTGTGCATGTGCTGTGCAAGGCATGGGGGGAGTCTGACAGGACCTTTCGGGCCTGCAAACTCCCTGTGTTGTTGCCATTTTGCCCACAGTCTGTGCATTCTCTGTTCCCTCGTGGCAGGCACACCGTACACCTTCCAGGACTACCAAGTGCTCCCTGAGCGCACAGGCATGTTCCCAGCTCCCTCTGAAGCCATGAAGCTCTTGCACAGGTGAGTGCAGCTCTGTCATCTTAATTAAGACGAATGAAGCTGCCCCCGCACAACATCCCTTGGGCGCTCATGCCAGTGACCACGCCGACCTCTTTCTGGTGGGAATTTTCTTGCATGGAGCATTTGTGTTGAGGTATCAATGAAGAAAAATAACAGTGAACCATTGTGGATCAGTAGGTATGTCGACCAGGTGGTCAGACCTGTGCACATGCTCTGTTCCCTTAGTTTCATTTTTGGCAGCTCAGCTGTGCAGTTGCATTTCAGGATCATTCCATACATTTAACATGTGTGAAAAGTCCCTTTCATAATCTCTGCCTCTGTGGCTTCTGTTTTCAGTCAAAGTTACTTTCAAAATTGCAGCCTGAAGGTAAGACACTAGTCTGATTAAGATTAAGCATTTGAGAATCACTGTCTTCAGAAGCTAGAGACATGGTTGTCTAAGAATGTACCTGGAGCACACAGGTTTAGTCCCTACAGGAGAGGGACATTGAACAAGGGCACAGCAGATTGATGCACCCATGGTCGAGCCCAGAAGTTGACCAAGAGCTGCTGTGTGAATGGCGCACCCTGAGGGTGAACCACTTCAGCACTGCCACCAGCCAACATACAAGCGCTCATGCTCTTCTCGCTTTATGGCCAAAGTTCGCACGCATAATCAAAGAGGTGTATGCTTCTTGCTTCCCGCTGCTTGCTCATCATGCGCACAGGCTTGCTGGTGACTGGGGGATTGTGCAAGTGATGATCATGCGTATGATACGTATGATGCTCATCATGCGCACAGGCTTGCTGGTGACTGGGGGATTTTGCAAGTGATGATCATGCGTATGATACGTATGATGCTCATCATGCGCACAGGCTTGCTGGTGACCGGGGGATTGTGCAAGTGATGAGGGACAACCAATTCCAAGTCGGCAGCCTCCGTGAAATGCCGCCTGAAGTGAGTGAGATGCAGCGCCTAACTTGCCGATGCTCTCCTTGCTGTTTGCGCAGACCTTATGCAAAGATTGATGTATTCTTGCCTGTAAGCTACGGCTGATGCTCTTACTCCACATTGCACAGGGCCTAGTGGGCATTTCAGAGACGTGCATCTTGGGCTACAATGTGAACAAGGGCCAAGAGATCTATCTTCGCCTGCGTACAGATGATGGCAAAGGTCAGTGGATAGCTCAAGGCACGACCACTATTGCACAGGGAGGGTGAGTATGGCAAGATAAGGGCGCATGTGTGTGCAGGTGATCGGACAAGTGCGCACCTCAGATCTACGGCAAGGGCAGCTTCTGACATGTGTTCCTGCATGTTTTGCACAGACTCTGTGTCATGTTTTCATCAGATGATGAGACATGAGGTAAGCAAGGCCTCGCAACAAACTATGCACCTTTTCAGAATCCAACCTTCTATGAGCATAAGGAGACTGATCTGCCTTCACTGCTGTACGTGAGAGTCTGAAGCTCCCTGTGGGCACCAGATGATTCAGGGATTCCATGCTTTGTACCTGAAGGGACTCGTAACGGGGGCCGCCCTAAGGTGTTATCACTAAGGTTGGGCAGGGGTCTTGCCGAGACTCGCTGACGACGAGACTAGCCGAGACTCGCCAAGTCTCTTTAGGGGATGGGGGGCACCCTCATCACCGACGAGTGCCGCCTATTTGGCTGGAATCCGGAATATTGCAAAAAAAGTGCTAGCAATACCCCTGAACACCCCCTCCTTTATCCTTAATTAGATATAAATTGAGAATGGGGACGAGGTGATATGGGACGATGAATAGCGTGATGATGTGATGAGCTTGGACGAGACAGACAGGCTTTAAGTGTGATTTCTCCCCCCCCCTTTGATTTCTTCCCCCCCCAAGGGGGTGCAAATAGTACAGTGAAGTGGTGGCTGAGGAAAGCAAAGCTGCAGCCCTTCGACAAGACCCTGAGTGATATGGCAGCTCTCAATAAGGAGAACAGCAGCCCAACTGTTCAGCGCGTCAACTCCTGGCGCCTGTGGGCTTTCAACCATGGCTTCGCTGTCTTTGCCATAGTGGCTGTGCGATTGCTGTGCATGCACCCCACAACTTGTGCTAGTGAGCACAACTGGTCAGTTTGGGGCCAGCCATACATCAAGCACCGCTCAAGGCTTGCTCTGGAGCGTGTGCGGAAGCTGATTTGCATCCGTTGCAACAACAAGGACTTCTCTTAGGACGACCTCGAGTCCGCAGGCGGCCCTAGCCGAAGAAAATGAATATAATTTCTAGGATTGAGCTGCTGGGTTAAACAAAGGTGGAACGGGGGGGTTGAACAGGGGGGGTAGAGGACCTCTTATTCCAATACTGAATAGAACATGTTGTTCCTTGCCAAGAGCAGGCATCCACCATGTCTGGCCATGGTCAGGAAGCGTCTTTGAGCATAACTCTTTCTTCAGATATGCTCAGACAGAACAGATGCCCAACTCTGACGTGTTCACTCATCACACCCAGGATTTCGCAAGTACCGGAGCATCCTTCAAACTCTCGTCCATGAATTGACGCATAACGTACATGGCCCACACGACAACAAATTCAAAGCGCTCTGCTCCAAGCTGAGCAGTGACGTTAATGCTGTAAGTGCAATGACCCTCGGATCTTATGCAGAACTTGTTGGTCGCCGTGCATTACTGCACAGGACAATGTCAACATGGCATCATTGCTTCTGGCTGGGGAGCTACTCTTCTCTGAAACCTTTTCCTTACAACTTGGCGGACAGGAGAGGTGCATACTGTCTCCATGTTCAAAGCAACTCAACTCTTGAGCTCTTGACCACATGCATAGTGGGCTGGCGCTACTCTGTACAGAAGTTTGCCATGTGTGGCACTGATGCAGGTTAACGCACGGCTATCGTATGGAGGGCACCATGCAGTCCAAGGCCTACATGGTGGTTACATCCCCAAAGACGACATAGACTTACAGGCAGACGAACGTGAGCAGCATGCAGCTATGGCAGCCTCACAGGTGGGATTGTTGGAAAGTTGCCACTGATGGGAGTATGGCGATGTGTGCTCACTGCATGCACGTAACGTATATGCACTCCATCCACGCCCAAGCTTGACAGGCTTGGGCATGCTGCAATTATCTAATTTTATTGTCGGGCTTAGAACACCATTTTGTTTGTCCAGATCCCTACTACGGCGTGCTCTTCCTAGCCAAAGTAGGGGTGTGCTGGATGCAAATGTGGAGGCTTGGTACCATTGCTGTGGTGACAGGATTCATGCTGGCTTAGTGTGTTTTGTACTGTTTGCCTGCACCAAATGGACCAGGGTATTGCCATGCAATGCTGCTGCATGTCTGCAGGCGTCCTCGGGAAAGACATTGCGACAGCTTGCAGCAGAAGCACGGCAGCAGCAACGCCACCAAGCAGCAACACGGCAACCTGATGTGAATGAAGCTGCAGAAGTCGAACAAGACAGAGATGAGCAAGAAGATGTAGCATTTGCATACGAGCACAAGGACGCTGAGACTGAGCAATTAGAGAGCCGATTCAGACAGTTAGAGCAATAGCAAAAAAATAGAAGTGATATTTAACTGGCGTGACATGCGCGCATGCACACACTGCCTGCCGTGGAACTATCTACTGCTACCTTGATGTCAACCACAACCTGCAGCACCCTCTAGCCCCACTTGAGCCCCCAGCTCATAGTTTACTGCCAGCTGTAAGCAAAAAGTGCATCTAATAGTGTGCTTACTAAGCACAGTAGGCTGTCTGAGGCCTGTACAGCTGAGCAGATACTTCCTTTCCGTCAATAGACGTTGACCATTGAGTTGAAACATAGGATAAGCTTAGGAAGGATATTTTGCTTTTTAGTGGAGGGCCGCCCCTCCTTTCTTTTGCCATGAGCGCCTTTTCAGTTTAATTCAGGTTGCAGGCCTTTAAGGCTTCAGCCCGGCTGGGCCAGGCTGCCCTGGTTCGGCGGATACAGCTATGGAACTAAACCTACTTGGTAAGGTAAGTTTACAAGTTTACAAGTTTACAAGTTTAAGTTTGACCTTCAGCCAGGTAGTTTGACTGATCAGGTTGCTGGTGAACACCAGCCATCATATAAACATCCATAAGCTTTGAAATAAAACGATA
>LKMJ01005143.1_pt1 | contig 12322 bp, 11 predicted proteins | sample 643391 | NCBI WGS metagenome assembly LKMJ01 (sample SAMN04112250, study PRJNA286221) | soda lake metagenome | biome: soda lake; feature: Kulunda Steppe; material: water; isolation source: sample PL-Br10 brine of Picturesque Lake | place: Russia: Kulunda steppe | collected 2010-07
ATTAGCCGATGAGCATGGCATGTCTCTCGATGAATTCAGTAAGCACGTCAATGAGAACCCAGCGATTGATAGAGAGATAGATCACCAACTGCGAACGACTATTGAATCATACCTCGGTATTGAATCAGAAACAAACAGTGCAACTGGTGAACGGCAGTCTGATCTTGATATTTCCATTGATATCAACATGGACGCACCAGTGCTTGTGCTTGAGTCACGGCTTGCTGGGTGGATTGCCGGAACTGATGCATCATTCAGATTGTGGTGTCAAGCACCAATCGATATCCGGTGTGATCGAATCGACACTGAACATTCACGGGAAGAACATGCTGAAGAGCTTGTCCAGCGGCAAACCGATGAAGCAATGCGATATGATCAATGGTATGATATTGATATTTCAGACACAACGATTTACGATTTAGTTGTGAATACATCGCGGTGGAGCGAGGGAACAACGCTTGAACTCATCACAACAGCGATCAGAAGATACGTAGATGAAGAAGATGAAGGAAAAACCCCGACTGAATCACCATTCACCTCATAAAATAGAGTTCGTAGTCAGTGGGAGAGAGGCTGATTACTGGTCGTCGCATCGTTTCCCAAACACACTAGTGCAAGTAAACATTAATTGAAACTGCAAATTAATCGATGTACGGAAATAAAGCAACAACAGGCCTCTCAACGGATAATATTGGATTGAATCAGCCAGATGGGATTGATCCTGACGATCTCACTGCGGAAGATCGAACACAGTTACGTCAATTCGCATCTGATATTGCAACTGAAGCGGAAGAACACCTTCCGAACATGTACTCGGTTAACCGGGCGTTTCAGACCGGGTTCGATGTCGTCTCGCTAAATATTCAGATCACATCACCGGTTGGGAATCTTGTCCAATGCCAGATTCACCCAACAATCCCTGATGAGTCCGCAAAGAACCCACAGAATAATTCGTTGGTGAATGGATCAGCGCACGAAATGACTGACGAAACAGTTGTTGATATCGGACAACAACTTGCTGCAGCTGCCATCTATCAAACGATGCAAATTGCTGAGCAGCACGATCAAGGTGCATTTATCGCTCAGTAACAAAAGAAACAACAGCGAATTGTACCGTTTTCACAGATTCCATTTCATTTGCACCGCGAAGACATAGGCGTGGAAACTCTGCAAAGTATTTTAAGTGATTGTAGTGAAAATCTATTATGTCGAAAGCGGTCCCTATCGGTGAACAACCACGTGGAGAAGACTTCACGTACAAATTCAGGAAGAGTGAATGGGCAGAATCACTCTTACTGAAAACTCTGAATACCCACGATGAGTTACTTCCAATCCAATACGGGGTATCACGCGACGATACATTGTACACAAAAGCAGAGTTAGATGCCGTGAAAGAATCGAACGTGAACGAGATGAAACGGCCAGACATCCTTGTCTTCCACGAGGCAGATATCACCAACACTCCAAACATATCTCGTGATGAGCTAAAACGATACCATACAGCTTCACCTGACAAGCGGAAAGAAATCCTCACTGAAATCGAATCGAAAAACCTCCTCAACACCGCACGGATGGCGATTGAAGTCGAAGCAAGTCGATTCAATGTTTCTAAACGAAGCAACTCCCGCTCTTCTCTATCAGCATATGTGAAGTGTGAGGACTACCCTCGATTGGCTAACTGGCAAAGAACAGCTGACGAGACACCGTTGTACGTCTGCCAGATGTTTTTTGATTCAGCATTTATTGTTCCATTCTCAGCCGTTGAAAAACACGCTGAGAAAACGTCAAGAACCCACCCGAATCCAGCCCCAGGATTCACGATCGGAGAAATCCCAGGGATTGGAAAGAAAGGGTACAAGATCAGCCTCGATGAATATTTAGCTGCAATCAAACTTGGTGAGTTTGAGGAAGACCCAGATGTTGTGAAAGAGCAAGAGAACGAGTTACAGCAAGTCGAATTTTCATGGTATTCAAATGGACAACTTTGCTCTGAAGTTACTGATCCACATTTCCACGGTGGAGAATTAACCGCAAGTGCAAAAGATAGCCTCGCCAGATTTGCACTAACCAACTAATCACAAAAAAGTTCACCATTACTCTGTGTTACTTAGTGTTTTCACGGCACGGTAACTGTGTGAAGCCGTGAAAGACAGTACCTGAATTGCAATTCAAGGAACACCACAGCCACGATTAGGTCAATTCACTGCTGTCTATATTCACCACCGGTGGTTACAATGTCTGACATTACATTCGAAATTAGTGAATCAGAATACGATCAAAAACTCCTCGTCAAATTCGATTACGACGAAGACATAGTGGAAAAAATTAAGCAGTTACCATGGGAAGACGTCCACTATGGATATCATAAACCAGATGATAAGGAGTCTGAACTCTACGGATACGTAGATGAGGAATGCTGGTTCCTTGATTACAACAACGACGCTATTGAGATATTTGAAAACGTAGTCGGAATCACAATCCCAACAGACCTCCCATCAGAAGATTCAAACCAAGATGCCATTACTGGTACAGACTCTGTTACCCTCACAGCAGAAAGAAACACTCAATTTAGAGTTGAACCACAAACAGAAGATATAATTAACTGTTTAGAATCAGCCCTTTCAACATCTGATCAAGTATTATTTGATAAGGGGTCTGGAACTGCCCCCCTTGGACTACTCGATCGAGCAGAAAACACACTCGCCGACGAAGGATACAATGTCACCACAACATGGAAAAACAAAGAAACAGAAACCCTCCTCGGATCAAAATGGCGATTTGAAGGTGAGTTCAAAGAATATCAACGGCAAGCAGCCGCTACTACCATTGAAAACACCGGTGGGATTATCACTCTTCCAGAAGGAGAAGAAAGAATTGTCACAGCACTCCGGATCTTATTTGAAATTGATCAACAAGCACTTATTATAACACATGATAGCGGTGCCTTGGAACGTTGGAGAGAACACATTGAGACGACGATTGAAATATCTCCTGGTGTGATAAGTGAGAACAGTTGCTTTGAAAGGAAAATAACAGTAGCAACACTAAGCCAATTGGTGGATCAACGGAAAGACATATTGAACAACACGTACAACGCAGTCATCTTTGATAAGTGCCACAAAATGGAAGAGAATCAATTAATTCAAAAAATCGGTAATGAAGTAGATCCTTATTATCGAATCGGGATTTCCACAAACCCATGGGATGAACTCCCGAGTGAAAAACTTACGATTGAAGGGGTTATTCGAGGGGTTAGTTACGAAGCCGACAGGGTCAAGATGGATGAAAATAGCGAGAAAACTACAGCTGCAAAGAATAGAACTCCTGGAGAAATCGGAACCGGATCGCCAAAACCAGATAAACCAACGTCAAATGAACCCAGGCAATCACAGAAACAACATACACTTTCCCGATTCAATGAATCATAGATTTCCTTTACTGACGGCAAAGGGTTACGTAGTCGGCCAGTTACAGGTGAAGCCGACTACAGTTCAGTACACCCCTCTACAGAATCAGACGGGGAAGTCACATGGTCTGATACAGATAAAATCTCTGTAGAAACCCGACGATTTAACCATGGCTAACGATAACAATACATCGTCAGAAGCGGAAGTGTGCTGGACAGTCTCGAAACTCAACAGCAGATACGAAACGAACAATGACATCGCACTCAAATAGTAATCAGAATTCCCGTGTCCGTACGCGGGAGAAAAAATCAACGCGTACTGGGAGGTTGAAAAATGCCAACCAAGATCAACGCTCCGAAGAGGAAGAAACGGTAGAACATGAGGCCTGTCCAGAATGTGACGGGCAAGTTTCCCATGATGAACAACGTGGTGAGCGAGTCTGTGTCGAATGTGGGCTCGTCATTGACGACAAAGAGATTGATCGTGGACCAGAGTGGCGCGCATTCAACTCAAAAGAACGCGATAAGAAAAGTCGTGTTGGAGCCCCAACGACGAAAATGATGCACGATGATGGACTGTCTACAAACATTGACTGGCGTGATAAAGATGGATACGGGAATCAACTCGGCTCGAAACAGCGTCAGAAGATGAAACGATTGCGGAAATGGCACAAACGAGCGAAAACACAAGATTCCAAAGATAGGAATTTGAAGCATGCGCTTGGTGAGATCGATCGAATGGCATCTGCACTAGGTCTGCCACGTGATGTGCGTGAAATAGCGTCAATGATTTATCGGCAATGTCTTAACAAGGATATGTTGCCTGGCAGATCAATTGAAGGAATGGCAACTGCATCATTGTACGCGGCTAGTCGGATGGAAGGGATTCCCAGATCGTTGAAAGAGATGCATCGGGTCAGTCGCGTTGAGAAAAAAGAAATCGGTCGTGCCTACCGGTACATTGACAGAGAACTTGAGTTGGGAATCGGTCCATCCGATCCAGCGAAGTATATTCCACGATTTACAACAGAATTGGATCAAGTATCCCAGGAGACTGAACGACTTGCACGACGACTGGTTGAGAAAATAAAAGATGCAGAATTGCACAGTGGAAAGACACCACCTGGGATCGCTGCCGCAGCGATTTACATGGCTGGACGGCTTTGTAATGAAGCTCCAACCCAGGAAGAAATTGCGAATGTCACCGGTGTGACTGAAGTAACAATCCGGGAGCGGTACCAGGACATGATTGAATACGGTGATGAAGCCTGGATTCACGGAACAAACTGATCTGTAGAACGTAAATACGAGTTTCCGAGACCATTCACCTGAAGGTAGTTGATTTCAGTTAGAAATACTCAACGTGCTATCTTCACAGGAATATCAAAGCGGGTACTCTGGAGTTGACACCGAAGCAATTTACAGATCTCTTGGGATATCTGCTCAATTGTTTTCTGGATCTGGTGTCCTTTGATCTGAAGGAGGACCACCAGTACCTTCAGCTGATCCATCAACAAAGTTTTCCTGCGGGATGCTTTCTATTGTCCCCGTCACTGTACCAATTGCTACACCATATATGTATGCAGAAGCAAGAACAAACCAGAAGATGTACAGGGGTGTAAAGATAACACCGAATCCGAACGTAATGATTACGAATATCATATAAGCAATGGCAGATAGAACCCCTAACAGAACGGTTGTACCCATTGCTTTGAGAACAACTTTTGTTTTAAGGAGGGTGATAATGGTTTTGACATTGTATGCCTGTCTGAATGACCCTGTCCGGGCATAACGACATAGAATAACTGGGAGGATGAGTGTCATGAGAAGTGTGAATGCAAGAGTGACGTACGTTATAACTTGCATGACCGTAACAAACTGACTCATTGTTTCTGGTGTAACGAATCTTGATGCTATGATTGAAAGGGTCAAAAGCGGGGTGGCGATGAAAAACCCACTGTAAGAAAAGATGATTGCAGTCCCAACTCCACCGACCTTCGATAAGGAAACAAAACTATCGAATTCCGGTGGATCATCACGACCGATGGATGTAAAAGTCAACGTTTGGATATAATAACCAACAAGTGCAATCAATGGGAAAATGGTCCAGCTGAAGAGGACAAATACAGATCCAATGATGTGGCGGAATTTCCAGTTTCCATGGAATGGGTATTTTGCTGCCTTACGGATCATACAAACTTCTTTTTTGAGTATGGGGTTAAACATTTGCATAGAGTTTCTGATCAACAAACCTACAATAAATCTCGGGATAAAAACCGATGGTTTTATTGTAAATCATCACAAATCATTTATCGTTGACTCTTAACAGGTAAGAGTCACGAAAACGGGCTCACATAGGGGGTAACAAACTGGAACACCCACCACACCGATTCCAGTGAAAGAAAACCCACCTACACTTTTCTCGATCGTCACAGAACCAGCAACCGCTATAGTATCCGCAAATACTGGGGTGAGCGGAGTACTTCCCTCGTGAATTACATGGCTAGTAATAACTCCAGACAGACACACCAGATCCACAACCTTGATACAAACTCCTCTGACAAGAACAACTCAACCCACGATAACAAACCAGAGGACACAACACAGCCCTCAACACCTGGAAATGAGCTAGTAAGATTACGATCAACGGTACCCGCCATCCAAACAGACGAAAACAAAAACGTAGATTGCATTGATCCAATTAAAGCAAAGGCACTTCTCGAACCAATGAAGGTTACTCATAAGCAAAATCAACTCTACAGTATCTCTGATCAAGATAACACCTACACCATCGATCTCAACGAAAAAAACTGCACATGTAACTCCTCACTCCCACAGGCAAACGACTACTGTGAACACATCCAAAGACTATCCGAACTAGACTCTCGGGATAGTCTCCCCGGACCAGGATTTCAACAGTATAAAAGCGATGACTCAACCACCCACAAAGACACAGAACAACCGAGAAAACAAAATAAAAAACAAGTATCATGTGACGAATGTGGGAAAAATATTGGAGTTACAACAACACCAGAACCGGAAATTGCGTATGCTACATGTAACGTCTGTGCATTAACGAACACCAATCTCTACCATTTATATCCTGAAACAGAACACAAACGCGAGCTCGTTAAATTCAATGAATTGATCTGCACTGGAACAGTTGATACATATTATCCAGAGAACAATGTTATATCGGTCTATGAATTCTTTGCAGACCATGAAAAAACTCGAAAAAACGATTCAGTAGTGAAAATTCACCGGAGATGTGATGAAGACAAATGTGATGGGATTATATTCACCAGTTCTACTACGGCAGTTCCAACTTCCTTACTTACAGCCGCCCAAGAACAACTCGACTCACCTGTCAATTCCGAATTGACACAACCAAACAATGAAAATCTCATTGAAGGGGTAGTGTAGGCCAACACCCGATCGAAAAAGAAAAACACAACTCCCATACAAACTGGGTGATTTCGTTCGTCTCACTGAATAAACAAGATAACTACATCTCCCAATCCACCGATTAAATATCGAAGCAAACAGTCTCAATCAGTCTAAAATAAAACTCTGTCACAGAACCACCCGAACTACGACAACAGACTGTGTACGGCAAGTTACTAGGGTAAGCCGTACCAGAGTAAAAAGTAGAATTGCAACTCATTGCATCACAATTATTGATATTACTATGTCAGAAGAACACCCGCACAATGAAGAGTCATCTTTTCCGGCAGATGTTATCGAATACCGAAAAGAAAAACAAAAGCAAGACACCGACCGACTTGAGATTGATTCCAAAGAAGGTATAAATAGTGGAGATAACGACCAGACAGGTGAAAATGCAGATATTCAAGAGGATAAAGCAACTGGTGAAGAAATAATGACTGCTGATCAACCAACTGATGGTGGAAACAAGCAGGATAACACAGGTGAGTCCTCCCATCAAGCTGAAGAGGGTCAATGTAGCAGATCTAACAAGGAAATCCTGTCAGATGACGATGCGATGGAAACATGGGGAAGTCAACATGATGCGGAAGAGCCGGCTATCACAACCAGCGACGAATTTGCTGGCGTTGATAAAAAATCGACGGCAGGAAACACTGACCAAAACGAAACAGAAGACCGCTTCACTACCAATACCAACAATGGAGGAGATAACGAAATCGATTGCCACAGCAGCTTGGATCAAACAAGCAATGATGAAGTGATTCCTGTTGAAGAGGACAACGGAAAAACAGATGTTGGGATTGAACATGAAAATCCTTCTGATGAAGAAAACATCAATGCAGACTTTAGTGGTGTCTCAATAGATGGTGCGACAGAAAACAACGGTGAAGACGAAGAAAATACTGCTTCAAATGAAGGTCTTTTCGGAGTTTCTGACCAGGAAAATCAAACCAGTACTAACGATCAGTCAGACACACCAGTCGGTGGGATTGATATTCCCGGAGCAAACAGCAAGAAAAACGATTCAGCCAACGAAGCAGAAGCAGCATCCAATGAAACACCGCCACAACAAGATATTGATGAAGGGACATTCACAGAAAGTAGCACCAAAGCAATTGAACCAAAACTAGAACCAAAACCACACGTTCGAACACCGAAAGAACTTCTCATCGATCCAGTCCTCTTCGGTCTGAATGGCGCAAAAACACTTGGGCTCGGATTGATCGCACTAACAACGGTTCTGATTCACTGGTTCAGTATCGCCATGGAATTAGTAGCTACTGGTCTATTTATGCTTTACCTCGTGGGGGTTGCTATGATACTGATTTTCCCAACATATGCGCTTGGTATTGAACCCGGGACATCTGCTGCGATTTGGGATCTCACCATTACTATCATTCCATTCACGGTCGTTGTCTTCACCGTCTCAAAATACATCGATAAATGGCTGAATGACGGTCAACGATACCAAACTGAAAAGCCAATAAAACGATTCTGATCGGATCGATTACTCGGTTCCGACTTTACAACACTAGTCACCACCCTGTAAATGACTGCTTGATGTGCACCATAAAACAGGGTGGAGTGCTGTCCTCGCTCTCTTCAACAGCACACTCGGCTGCATCTCCCGTCACTTTATGGACTAGTCATCCATGAATACGTACATAACGTGACTAATAAAACATCAAAGGAAATCTGTGTGGTGACATGCGCACCTCAAGTGGATGGGAAGCCTCCTTCCACGAATTCGGCTTAACAAAGCCATATCCCGACAATCAATTATCGGTTAAAATGGCTAGTGCGGGAGTGGGGTCCCTGTAAGGCCTCTGACTGGTATTCTACTGGTTGTCGGGATGAATTGCTGGTGAGTCTGTGACACTCACACTTCGATTTTACTCAATAAATATACTCATACGAATACCAAAGAAGTACATCACAGACTTGCAGATTTGGCTAATAGATTGATACCTCTCTAATCCCAGAATCGAAGACCAGTTTCAATGATTTTTTGATAGGCGCACTACTCCGGTTGGGTCCCGGTTTTACTTCCATTCCGGACTTTCCATACCTTTTAGAGAGTTCCATTCATAGCCCGGGATAGCCACAGACCCCCGAGGTGGCACACTCCAGCACCACAGAAAACCAAACTGACCATTTGGTGAGTCCCTGTTTTCCTCGGATTGTGGCGAACGGTAAGTCCCCGATCTCCAGTGGGTGGTCTCGCTCCCATCAAGGATCGAAGGGAATCTGAGTCCGTCAACACAGACTCAGAAATAAGACGTAGACGGTAACCGAAACATGAGTCAGAAAACACCAGCTCAATCAGGCGAAACGAATCGTATCAATCAACCAAATCAGTCAACCAGCCGGCCGAGCAAAGAACCATCTCAAGGAAAGGAACTAGAAACTCCTCGTGTTGTCTCAATTTTTTCTGTTATTGGTGATGAACACAGGTTCCTTCCGTACGATCCCGATTCAGTGTGTCAATGTGTTTTGGATGAAGAAGCAGGGACATCGTACAAGAAACCAATTGACATGGAGTCAGTCGCAAATGATGTTGCAAAACACACGGGAGTTCACTACCCTGAAGAAGTTATCACGCGCGCTGAAGTCTCGATCAAGGACGAGTACGTGCAGACTGATATAGTAGCTCTCCTCCATTTGATAAGTGCTCATGCAGAGTTGCTCAGAGATGGTGTTATTGAGTACCCAGAGTACGTCACACCAACACCAAACCATCAAAAAGGCAATCTAAAGCAAACCTTTAAGATGGTTCGGCAGATAAATGTGCGTACGCAGAAAGCAGTCATTCACTTTGGAACAGCACTCAAGTCAGCCACCTCAAAATCAAAAACACACGCTAAACGACTTATCCCACTGACAGACACGTAACGCCCCCTCGCAAAAGTAGGGTAGTGAGGGGCCGTTCCCACGTCCCTTAACACACAACTCACACACTATGACAGAAAAAACAGACGGCCTCGTAAAAGTGCGAGATGAGCTCTTCGAAACATACCAAAAAAAACTTGACCTCCCGGTCGGAGTGATCATCCGAGCAGGAGAACTACTCGACGACACAGCAGAAGCAGGACTAACACGAAGTCGATGTTATCGAACGATAATTGCAGCAGTCACATTCATGGCCTGCCGAGAAGAAAACGTTCCACGTGTCGTCGAGGACATTGCAAACGTGACTCACAAAAACGGAGAATCACTCTCTCCGAACAAAGTCCGACAAGAAGCGCAGAAAATTAAACGAGAGCTCAAAATCGGACTTCAACCAACATCACCATCAGTATACCTTGACTATTACGCTGAACAACTCAACACCACCGATGAAACAAAAGATGTTGCACACGAGTTGCTAGAAATAGCAGAGGAAAACGGAATGGATAACGGGCCAGCACCAACCAGCCTTGCAGCTGGAACTCTTGACGCAGCACGACGGATCACTGGTGACGACATCTATCAGACAGACATCAGTGATGTTAGTCACGTGAGCGTGGCACAACTTCGAGAACACTGCCACAAACTCATGGATAACGAACACACAGTAGCATAACGGTAACACCACAACCAATCGCAGTCAATCGATTCATCCTTACTACACTTACAACTATGACAGACAAGTCAAAACTTGGTAGAGACGAAGTACAGTTTCCAGACGGAACAAAAAAAGCGGTGAAGGCAGATGCCATTTGGATCGAATTCAAAGAACCAATTGAAACCAATGGACCAAACAAACTGGAGGGGTGTTACCGAATACGAGATATCGTTACCGATGCCGTTAACGTTGAAGTGCTTGATGCCGAGCCTCTCGAAGACGAAGTAATTGATGGCGTTACTGCTGATTACGTTGTTGCTGATTACGAATTGCATGAATTCAGAGCAAACACAAAATCTGGAGAAATCGTGCCGGAGAACAAGGTAAAAGAAGTACTTCCCGAACTCTCCATTCCAGATGCTGACAGAGAAACCATAGAGCAAATTCTTACGGGCGACGATTGAAACTCAAACAAAACACTAATCGGTAACTAACCAGTTCATCCTAGTTAACTGATCAAATCAATAAGATCTAGTAAGTAACCCCACTTCATGGAGGGCGGTTTTGTGGAAAGGATAGATTTACAAGCTTTTTTATATCTATACTATCGATATCGGACTGAATGAGTACCACTGAAACTACCACGGGAATGAATGCAGGAAAAATCATTAACAGGATCGAAAGCCACCTCATTGATGTCCTCGATAATGGCCAAGAATACTACACAAGCTCCGAAATCGCTGATGAAACGGATCTCCGAACAAAACAAGTCGCCGCAGTGATCAACGATATTGATGAACAATCCGACAAAATATCGATCGAGAAATGGGCATACAGCAGATCAACAACATGGCTGATCAAGGCAACGGAATAACACCACGATTTCTCTTTACCTACTAACTGGTTTCTTTGCGCGTCAATTGACTAGCTTACTTCTCGATTCACTGACTTACTAACACGCGTCCTCGCGTCAAAGAATTGGTTGGACGCAGTCACCTACTCGTAGAAGCAACTTTACCAGCATATATACCATCGTAGAACCACACAAAGAAACGCACAATACGAATCGTCTGCTCACCACCCAGCGACGGGTTACAAACCCGACTCAACCACACATGACAAACGAAAATGGATCACGTGAACACCAATCGAACTTCGATAAACGGCAACAGGAAAACGACAACCCTGACCGGCCGCCAGTTGACCCATCGAAGCCGAATACACCAGACCCGTTCGATCCGTTCGAAACAACGAAAATTGCAGATGGAGGTGCAGTCACACAGGATACAACTGAATTAACTTTCGAATCACACCTTGAGAACGCACTTCCATCAACGGTTTCCCCAGATACACCAACGCCACCAAACCAATCTGGAACAAAACCGACTAGCTCTCCGACATCAACAACCGTATCCGAGCCAGAAAAGCCGGGAACTGCAACTAAAAGGGTTGAACGGATCAAACAGAAAGCTGCCGAAGCAGCAAAAGATTTTGATCCATCACCACCAGAAGAGGGAACACTCATTGATACCGTTCGAAAACACGCCCAAGAAATCTCTCAAACCTGGTCGTACATGATCAAACCGGGTCAGAACAAAACGCGAGTTAATCATCATGCTGTAACAGATTCAACTGCTGTGTTCTCACTGAAGCATACTGAAGGCAGCATCACAGTATTCCATAACCCAGTCAACACGCACTCGATCAGTGACCCTGATCCGCGAGAACATAGATACTTCGATACTGCAATGGCAGCATTTATTGAAGGCGTCGATTGGGGATCACTTCCACCGGGGAACGATCAACCACATATCTGGGCATACGAAGGGTATACGGGAGCAGAAACATTTGAAGAATACCTATCCGGAAAAGGAGAATGGGAGTGTGGAGATCACTACTTTGGCAACACATCAGCAGACTATGGA
>LKMJ01005144.1_pt1 | contig 12321 bp, 18 predicted proteins | sample 643391 | NCBI WGS metagenome assembly LKMJ01 (sample SAMN04112250, study PRJNA286221) | soda lake metagenome | biome: soda lake; feature: Kulunda Steppe; material: water; isolation source: sample PL-Br10 brine of Picturesque Lake | place: Russia: Kulunda steppe | collected 2010-07
AGCTCACGCTTGGACGCCTTCCCCCCAGCACACTGACTCTGCACGCAGCTCACGCTTGGGCGCCTTCCCCCCAGCACACTGACTCTGCACGCAGCTCACGCTGGGGCGCCTTCCCCCCAGCACACTGACTCTGCACGCAGCTCACGCTGGGGCGCCTTCCCCCCAGCACATTGACTCTGCATGCAGCTCACGCTTGGACGCCTTCCCCCCAGCACACTGACCCTACGTGCAGTTCAGGCTGCTTAAGTTTTGCACCCTCGAGCGCCTTTCAGGCTATTATCTGGGAGCATGTGATTGCGTGTGTGTGTGTGCGTGTGTGTGTGTTTGTGCCTGTGTGTGCACGCGTATATATGTGCAAGTGTGCGCATGTGTGCGCATTCGCGTATTCAAGGGATTACTTGATGCCCTGCTGTTGGGAGCCCCAAACACTCACACACATGTTCTCACACACACACACACACACACACACACACACACACCTGACAGCTGCTACACGGTGCCCCAGGTCCTCGTACTCTGCAAGCACAGTAAACGGCAGGCCACGCTCAGGGCCTGGTGTGCCCTCCTCCTGCTGCTGTTGGCTAGCATGCAGGTTGCGTGCTTCGAGCTCTGCGCTAGGTTCGAACCAGCCCCCTCCGTTGCAGTAATCCAGGCAGCGTGACCACCGGAGCGGCATGTCCACCCCCTCTGTGCCTGCTAAATGCTGACCTCCTTCGCATCCACTGCTATCCTCCTGGCCCTGCAAATTGCTGCTGCCGCCGCCACCGCCACTGCTATCACCACTGCCGCAGCTGCCAGCGCTGGTGCTGGTGCCACTGCCGCCGCCGCTGCTGTTGTTGCTGCCAGCTTGGTTGCTGTTGCCCCTACTACCAGCAGTGGTGGTGGCGGTGCTGAAGTATGAGGTGGAAAGCCGGTGCTGCAATGGGTCTGATTGCGGCCCACATGCATCCGCCTGAAAGGTCTGAAGGCTATCTTGCGGGCTTGGGTGAGGCTGCTGCTCCTGTCCAGGTAGCCCTGGCTGTTCAGGCTGGCATTCCTGTCCTTGTAACTGCCGCTGGTGCGCCCTTTGCTCCTGCGCCAAGCCCGCTTCCGTCTGGACCCGCGGGGCAGGGCGCTGAGGCTGAGGAGGGTCGTGCCAGTAGGCAGACAGGAAGCGCAAGGGCGCAGCCTTGGCCCCCGCCTCCGAGGTGTAGTCGAAGCCTGCAGGCAGCGTTAGCTCGGTTCAGTTTTTCTGGACTGCAGCATCAAGTGCTCAAGTGCTGCAGCAGCAGCAGCAGCAGCAGGCAACAGCCCTGGCCCCAGCCTCTATGGTGAATTTGATGCCTGCTGGCAGAGTGTGTGCAGGCCCGCCAATCTGGAGGCAGCAGTCAAAGCCCACAGGTAATACGCGCGCACAGACTCTGCTGCAACAAATGGAAACTGCCAGCCCATGGAGAGCCCAAGCAGCGGTGCTTACAAGCACAGACCGCCAACGCATGGGGAGCTCAAGCAGCGCTGCTTACAAGCACAAACTGCCAGCGCATGGAGAGCCCAAGCAGCGGTGCTTTCAAGCACATGGACCCAGTTGAGTGCAATCCCAAGCGCAGGCAGAGTCCATTAACCTGTCAAGATCCGGGGGAAAGGTCAGTCCAGGTCCCAGTTAGCACACACCGCATGCATGCTGGTCATTTTACGCAACTGCTGTGCAGGCTCAGGAGTGGCGCACCTTTGTAGGCCGAGCCCACTGCCGTACCCGGGAAAAAGTCTAGCTCCCGCTCACCCACGACCTCAAGCACTGGATCCCCGACCTGCTGGCACACAGAAGTGGGTGCACACCGTTGGTGTCCTCCTGCACAGCTGCAGGGACCGACCCCCCGCTCACCCACGACCTCAACCAAAGGAACCTTAACCTGCCGGGCAAAGAAGGGGGGGTGCGCACGTGCAGGCGGCTCTTTCCAGGCTGGCTTCGCGACCAACCTCGCGCCCCCACAACCTCAAGCTCAGGATCTCCAGCCTGTGGCGCACACACCCACGACTTCAAACAAAAGTGGCCACACAGGCATTATTTCTAGCGTAGTCTCCCTCAAGCCCTCACGCGCCCCACAACTAAAGAATCCCTGATTGGTTGCACACAAAATTGGAATACGCATGGTTGAGTGGTTTGGTGGTGCGATAGCAAGCACACGAGTAGGATCACATTTGAGCACACCAATGGATGCTCGAGAGGGTGCGCGGAACGCCCTCACATAAGTGTGCAGACAATACAGAAGCAAGCAAGCAAGTGGACACACGAGCGAGCACAATATTGGGTGCCTAAGGAGGGGCACAAAGGTACACACAGGTAGCGCATGAGCAAGTGCATGGTTGGGTGAACGGGTGGTGCAACAGTGGGAGCAACACCCTCCAAAAACAGACCCCGTTTGAGCTGTGTGTTTGCATCACACTTGCGCACCCGTGCACACACATTGGGTATGCACGCACCTCAAACTCGACACGCCTGCACGCGTAGTATGCCCCCGCGCACAAGCCCAGGTACGAGCCCCCACCCATCACATAATCTGAGGGGCGCACAGGTCAAACACAGGCATAGGCCTATGTCAAAGGTACAAGTCTGATGCTGGCACACCTGGTGGCTCAGTCTACCCCCAATATTTCTGGGCATGTTTCTGGGCACTCAAGGCATGCTGGGCGACACACACTGGGCACTCAAGGCATGCTGAGCGACACACACTGGGCACTCAAGGCATACTGAGTGACACACACGGGGCACTCAAGGCATGCCGAGTGACACACACGGGGCACTCAAGGCATGCTGGGTGACACACACGGGGCACTCAAGGCATGCTGAGTGACACACACTGGGCACTCAAGGCATGCTGAGCGACACACACGGGGCACTCAAGGCATGCTGGGCGACACACACGGGGCACTCAAGGCATGCTGAGCGACACACACTGGGCACTCAAGGCATGCTGAGCGACACATAGAGCACCAAAAGGTCACAACGACGGGGTATAGAAACGGCGCATGACACGCTGAGTCACCAAAAGGGCACACTGCTGCAGGGCGCGGCAGAGATCAGTTGAGCAGGGCGACTGTGTACTGCCAAAGCAGGCTATACGTACACTGTATGCTAGCCAAAGCACACTAAGCATACTATGCACTAGCCAAAGCAAACTATTTATAGTCGCTATACCACACTTTTTGTATATTATAGAGTACACAGTACATATAGTGTACACAATATATTATACACTAAATATGTGCATACACGAACTAACAAGGGCACACTGCTGCAGGATGCGTCAGGGACCAGTTGAGCAGGGCGGATGTGCACTGCAAAAGGGCAACAGTATGGAGCAGGGAGCAAGACTCTGATAGAGCCATCAGCGCGTGTGAGGCAGTGCAGGAGCGTGCACCCCTAAAAAGCGCTCAATTCTGCTTTTGCTATGTGGCACCTCCCTGCTTGCTACGTGGCACCTCCCTGCTTGCTATGTGGCACCTCCCTGCTTGCTACATGGCACCTCCCTGCTTGCTACATGGCACCTCCCTGCTTACTATGTGGCACCTCCCTGACGTGCGCCATGAACCAAAGGTGACACGGCACCCCCCTGGAGCCCCAAGCTCCTTTCTCACTGCCATACGCTTGTTTGATACTGCCATGCGCTGATGATTGCCATGGCTACCATTCAGCACAGCATCAGCAGTGGCGGCAATCAACGCAGCACCAGCCACGGAAATGAATCAACACAGCCCCAGCCGTCAAATCAGCATCAGCCATTCCACCTGCCTTGGCGGCAGCAGTGGGCGCTTGGTCGAGTTAATGTGTGCGGCTCTCATTCTATCTCCCAAATTCGACTCAGCAGCAGTGTTCCATTTGTTATTAGCAGTTAAAGGTTTTACAAGCGAACAACTCAGAAGTGTTCCTTTTACTCTGAGCAGTCTTAACAATACCATAAGTAAACGCTGGGCACCTTGCAGTGCCTCCTTGCCTGGCCCCTTTGAGCGCCCTTTTTGGTGCTGCAGACATGCAGCAACCACAGCAAGCAGATGCATGATGCACACGTCGCATATGCACGAGGCACACGTGGCACAGGCGCACCCTGTACAGCCACATTGCCACAACCATTCAGCCTTCACGTGCGCGCTCATGGGCAGGAGTTCAGCACCCGCGCACGACACATGTGCTCAGGATTAGCGCACACAACATTCTCGAGCACGGGCGCACCTCGTATGATTTTGTTGCCGCGGCCGTTCAGCTCGCGGCAGTACGGCAGGTCGGCCCCGCCCGGGAACACCAGCAGAGCGCATGACTGGGCCCACGCGCCTGAGAGCAGCTCAGCGCTTGACAGGAAGTCCACCTGATTGGGGTGCATGCACGCAGCCGCACACCAGCTCTGCAGCAGCTGGCACTAAGAAAAGAGCACTGCCAGAAATGGGCAGCGCACAACACCCCAGCACTGCATCAGCAGGCACTGAGAAATGAGCACTGCCACAGAAGGGTGCGCGCTTCTAAGCAGCTGGATGCAGAGAGGCAGCCATTCAGATCGGGCAGCGGACACGCAGCCGCGCAGGGGTGCACTGAGCATTGCTGGGCGTCAAGGCGTGGGCCAGAGTTGCACCATTCACAAGGCTGAGACTGGCAGTTGAAAGTCGACTGCGGGACGCTCATGCCCTTGGTTTGCTGCATGCCTCGAAACTGCATTCCAGACAGAGTTTCCAAATTGAACACCGGCACTTGATGTCCACCCCCCTTCTGCACTTCTGCCTACATCGACAGCACCTTTGAGCACGCGGAGCGCAGTGCTTGTGATCTGAGGTGCAATAGATCGGAACAGCAACATGGACGCCACCTGACTACTTGTGAGGACACATGCGTCCAGCCTCAGCGATACCTCTTGTGCCCGCTCGCCTCTTCACAACCTCGATCGCACAGGCGGCTCTCCATTTGGCCCACCTGCACATCCTCACGAAGCGCCTTCTTTAGACTCTCCTGGGTGCTCACCGCGCTGCGCATCCCTGCATTGGCGCGCAGGACCCGGACACTAAAAAATTGAAATCCTGTCACCTAACCAGATCAACGAGCCATGCTCTGTCAAACCAGTCGAGCATGCAAAGACAGCAACACTTCAATCCTATGGATGTAGTGTTTGCTCTAGCTTTGCGGTTTAGACTCTTGCGCTGTAAGAGCTAACAAAGATGCAATCAGGCACAATGCTTGTGTCCGCATCCACGAGTGCCTTGCACTCCAGCGCTCCGATGCTTGCCTGCTCCTGGTCCATTGTAAATGTAGATGGGAGCTAGAGTGCTCTGCCTTGCTGATGAGGCTGGTGGTGTGCCTCCCCCTCCTGGCGATCTTTGGAGTCTCATGCTGGGCTCAACATGTTTTGCTCAAGCTCATAGTTAGTTTGTTTGGTAAAGATTGAATATGGTAACACTTAAAAATGGATCAACGCCGAATATATTCGTGAATAAACGAAGACGAATGTCCTGTTAGAACGTTTGAGTTTCTGGCAGGCTGGCAAGATGGCCAAAAGTGGCTTAGATGTTTCCCAGAGTGGAGTCCGAAGGAGTCTGGTCCGAATATGCGTGGCACTGTGTCTCCTAGGTGCTCTACTCTACGCTTACTTCAGGTCCTTGCCATCAATAGAGGTGAGGTTGAGGGTAAAGCACGGTGTGCAGGACAGCTTGCCCGGACAGCTGTCACTCTCCCTCCTCTCTGTATTCGTGTACTATAAGCATATTGTTTAAGAGAGTGGAATGCAACGCATCTTGCAGCGCATGGAGCAGGAAGCACATGCCTGGTAACAGAAATGCGGCGCCTGCACCGGGTTCATCTCAGCCCCACACATTGCACTGCTGCACACCACTCAACATCTAACCAGCACTGTAAAACATGCTTCATGGTTTTGACTGTGTTGTTGTGTGTGCTTGTGCTGCCTGCCTGCAGCCCCATGTGTGGGCCGTGCTGAGGGGCAACTTCCCTCCTCGGAGCTTGTCCTCCTTGCGGGAACTAAGGGACGCGCTCGTGGGCTACTCAGCTAATTACCCTGTGAGAAAAACCCCTACCTATCATCCCCACTGGCCCTTATTGAGATGGTGCAACGATGTGCACCTGCCATCTGCCCACCAACTACCCGAATTAGATGGCATCAGCTAGCAGATGCAGATCTGAGTCCCTTGCTCACATGGGCACTCTGGCATAGGCGACTGTGAGGGTTGTGTGGGGCTGCAATGCTGTATGGCTCCTGTGTTGCCAACTATGCCCTTTTCGATCATCAGCTCCTGCAGAGGTAACTGCAGGAAGAGTGCACAGCAAGCCGACTGCTGTTGAGAGCAACATATTGATCGTAGGGGCGCAGGGATACACTGCAATGTTGTGGCAGGGATGCATGGTTTTGTTGGCAGGGTGTGCATGCAGTTGCGTGCTGCAACTCATCCGCCACCTTAGAGGCTGGTGCTGAAGACGTGTCCACCGAGTGCGTAACGTGTGACGACATGCAAGTGGAGCTACCGCGATTTTGAGGCTGCAAAGCACATGCGCAGACACAGCCTAGGCAACCGCTGGTGCTGCATGTTGTCGCTCCAGAGGCTGTTCCTGCTGGTGCCAGCTCTGAGGAGGGCAGAGACTTGAGGTAGCTGTGGTGGTGTCTGCACATACGCTGCCGTCCCCACGGTATCTCACAAGGCATCCAGAGTCTGCCCAAGCATACACATAAAAATGTGTGTCCACCGGAATTGCTGCTTCTTCAATCCTCATTTCTGTGTGTTTCACGCTTGCGGAAACCTGCTCCACAGGTGCGCATAGGGCTGGCCGTGGCACTTGTGTACATGGGCATGCAGACATTTGCCATCCCAGGCACCACCTCGCTGTCCCTTGTGCTGGGGGCTCTGTTCGGCAGGTGGAGGGGCTTTGCCCTTGTGGCCGTCACTTCCACGGCAGGTGCGCGTTTGGGCAGTGCGGGTTGAAGAACGGGGGCTCCCTTCAGTGGGGATCAAGGAATCCATTGGAGGTGTGTATGGATGCATGGGCAAGAATGGGGGGCATGCTGTTGAACGGCAGGTATGCCTTGAGAAGGTGGGTGCTCAAATCCGCACACCATAAGACGGCAGATGCTTTACTGGGCTCACCACTAGATGGTGGGTGCTTGAGCGGGCACACCATTGGAGGATGGATGCGCTTGAGTGGGCACACCTTTGGACGATGGGTGCTTGAGCGGGCACACCTTTGGACGATGGGTTGAGTGGACACACCAGTGAACAACGGGTGCAGGACTGAGGTGGGTAGGGGGCCATAGCTGCCTGGACGCCAATGTGGTGCTGGAATGGGCATTTCATAAAAGGAGGGTGGAGGATTGAGGAAGGGAGCCCCATCTAGCTGGGTGACCGTGAGGATGGTTGTGTGAAGAAAGGGGGCAGGGTTTTGATGATGGCCGTCAGTTACACTCCAGGTGTGCCCTCAAGTCTCCTTCGAGTGCAGGACTGAATATGCTTGTGGGTCAGAAATGGCTATGTTAGGCTTCAGCGTAGGAGGCCAGGGTGTGTACTTATACTCTCTGGTGGCCTCGTGTTTTTTACTGTGTTTGATTTGTGCATTGGCTTTGCGGTTGTTTGCGGTGCTATCTACAGTGCTAATTTATATGGTGGCTCTGCCCTGCAGGTGCCAGTTGCTGCTACCTCTTGTCGTGGGCTGTAGGCAAACCCCTGGCCACTGCCATCTGGCCAGAGCGGCTAAAATATTTTCAGGTAGGAGGCTAGTATGTGGGGCCATAATGTAAACAGAAAGCTTGGCAACCTTATTGAGCTGATTATTGCAACATTGCTGGGCTTGCACATCATGGCAAGGGATGCGTTAGCAGGTCATTGCTTCTGCTTCCAAGCGATTGCGACTGCAGCAGGGACATGAGTGGCCCTAATAAGCCCGGGTGCAAGCAGAAGCCCATGTTGAACAATATTTCATGTTATGGTTGTCAACCAAGCTGTCAAGGAATGCATGCCATGTTGTGGCGCTGGGCCAGTGTACCCATGCAAAATATGTGCAGCCACCAAGGACAAAGCCAACGCAGAGGCTGCTCCAGTTCCTCCCTGCGGCTCTGCGTGCGGGGCGGACCTCATTGTGCAGACACACAGCCGCATCAGTCAGCTATGGCATTGTCCCTCCTTCCTAGACTGCTGCGCCCTTATTTTTGAATAAATGCCTTTGCTCCATGCGCGGGCAGGCTGAGGTGGCTCATCAGCGCGGAGCCCTTTTGAACTACATGCTGTTCCTGCGCATGACACCGCTGCTGCCTAATGTCTTCATCAACGTGGCGTCGCCCATTGTGGGCGTGCCTCTCCACATTTTTGCACTGGGTGAGGGTGGGGGGTCAGGGTAGACAGCCCAACTACCTCTGTGCAATTCTGCAGCATGTCCTGTCCGTCTGTCCTGCATACTTGGTTGGTCCTTGGGTTCTCCTGCGGGAGTGTGCACCTTCACTGTGTCAAGGCCCTGCCATTTGTGAATGGCCTTGCCTTAAAATTTTGAGTGGTCCACTTGCGAGTGCATCTAGGCGTCCTGGGCGATAAAAAGGTTGTTGGCACGCTGAGAGGTCCAAGGAATGTTGACATTGAGGACAGCTAATGACTGATCCACCAGATGCACCAGCATGATTTCAAGTGGTTCACAACAACACATCTTATCCATATAATGTCTTTGGATACAGCAGGTCCTTCTGTTTTGTTTAATGCCAAGGTGTGCAAGTAACTGCAGGTTACCTTCTTTACGCTCGTCCTCTCACACATTTTAACCGTATATCACGGAGTTTGGGTGGATCTCACCTGATGCATCGGCACTCGCCTCTACAAGCCCAGCTAATGGCATGCAAGATGCGTCTTTTAGTCTGCGGCCATGGATTCACTGTAACTCTAAAGGGCCGTCTGCGCATGTTTCCTATTCAAACACATGCATGCGCACACAAGACAGGTTGTCTTTAACCATGTTGTTGCCTGTGGCCTGTAGCGACGCTGCTGGGATGCGCTCCCAACAACTTTGTGGCGGCCAATGCGGGTGCACACTTGGGCGAGCTGAATTCCATGTCTGACCTTGTCAGCCCTCGCCTGATGGTCTTCATGGGAGTCATGGGGGTCATAGGTGCGTAGTCAGCCATGTCCAGATGATTCACCAGGTGCATGTCACCAAAGCTGCTTAAAGTGCCAGAGGGTCGGAGTGGGCCATGATGTTGTCTTAATCCCTGAAGTGCTGCCGGCTGTTGTGGGGGCTCAGAGGGGCAGGGGCTTCAACCTGCGATCATGAAGCCATCAAGCAGCGGCAGTGTTTTTTGGATCCACATACTGACGCATTTTTAGGCAGCCCTGATGCGCTTGGCGCGGTAGAGGTCCTGTTGGCTGGGCATTCCGTTGGCTGGTCGTGGACATACCTGGATTCACACCTCACAGGGGGTGCCTCCTTCAGACGTGCCTCCTAATGAAATGCCTCCTAACGAGGTGTTGTGTTGAATGAATTGAGTAAGCAACGTGGAAAGCTCACTGTTTTGCTGACTGATGAGTTCTGATAGGCGAGCGCCTGGAGCTACAGCAGGCCAGTGATTTGGTCGAAGCCTTGGCCTGTCGCTTCGCTGGTTGGCTGCCCTGCTAACTTGGCACCCTGTGCCCTTGACATAAGGCACTGCCCAGGACGCAATGCTGCATGTGCCCTGCTAATTGGGCACCCTGTGGCTCTTGCACCTGGACTTCGTGCTTGCACACCTTGCGTCTCTTGCACCCAGCTCGTCATGCAGCCAGACACGTTCCGCATTTGCCAGTCTCACAAATTTTTGCAAGGCAGCCATGTCTTTTGTAAACGCCATTGTACTTGCTCCTGCAGCTGCACATTATTATGGGAGAACTTCATTGGTGAAAAGACATGGGAAGGGGCTCCTTGTCATGTACGCCAACGCACTAGATAGTGTTTTGCACTCGCAAGCTTCACCTATCTGGCCTTCTTCCACTTGGCACAAGCACTGATGCTGGCATTCGTTTAATGCATTGCCATCTATTGTGTGCATGCACGCAGCTTTGTTGCCTGGGTTGTGGAAGCGGACTGACATGGCCAAGTCGGCTGTGGAGGGGCCTAGTCATCACCACCACAACCCAGCGAGTGCGAAGAAAGAGTGAGACCTGGGACGCATCTGTAGAGGGAGCAAATGAGAGTGATTGGAGAGGACTAGCTACGCTAGGAAATTAGGATAGTGAGTAATGTCCGAGGAGCGAAATGACCAGGTAGGCCATTACCAGGGTACTTGTGTGGCAGGTGATGACGTGTGTGCTGGTTGCAGTCGTGGAGGCCCAACAGGTGTAGGCTTTGACCTTCCAATGTATGTATCTCCAGCCCACCCACACAAGTGCACCTTATCCAAGCTCACAAATGAAGCCAGGCTGGGCCACTGCTGCACGATTGGGTAACTCCTGCGAGATGCTGACAAGTGAGCAAATCAGTCTGCAGTTGTGCTTAAGTGCAGTGTTGCTTACGCAAGAACAAGGACATATTATGCTCGAGCAGTGCATCGGCCTGGATGTGCTTCTGCAAATTCTTAAACTCTGACTTACTTTGAGGAGTGCTGGATGCGAATTCAAGGGGACTGAATTGCGAATGGTTTGACTGAACATGTCAGTGTGGAGAGGAAGCAGCTTGATAAAACTGCTGCTTTGGTGGTGATCAATGAAGCAATGATGGGGATGATAAGCTCAATGGGTGATTGGGTGGCTGACCTCTGCCAGCCCATGAGGAGTGTCCACACAGAGGAGCATTTGAGGAGTGTCCACACAGTGGAGCCCATGAGGATGGAGTGTCCATGGATGGAGTGTCCATGAGTGTCCACACAGTGGAGCCCATGAGGAGTGTGCACACAGTGGAGCATTTGAGCTTTACAGGAACCAAGAGCAATGCTCACAATGTCATAAGGATCTAGTCGTGCTATCTTAGCGCCAATGTCAGCACCTGAAGCACTGCCTCCTGGATTGCGTTGTCTTGGCTCTGTGTGTCTGAATTTCGATCCTTTGTGCCCGTTTTTTAACCAGCCAGAAGCCAGGGAGTTGGGAGAGGGGCCGCATCGGACAAAGGTCTGTGGCCTTTCCGGTGAGTCCTTTTGTCCTACTAATTGGACGCCCCCGGATCACCTGATCACCTGTTCCCCCAGTTTGGTTTTTGCTCCAGGTGACCGGCAAGAAAAGGAAAAGAACAGCTGCATAGGCGTGGTTTTTGCAAGGTTTCCAGCTCAAAGAAATACGCTGACAAGCCCCATGAGGCAGCAGCCTTCTACCATGTCACAGCATGGCAGCCGACATCAACTTATTATTGTGGGACAGTGCCAGGGGCCTTGGTGTGGAATGAGACGGTTGAGGTGGTGGTGGACCCACGCTTGCAGTACAGGCAGCGTGTTCTCAAGTGGCTACAGCATCTTACTTTTTCAGTCCCAGGAGCCCTCTTCATCAATTCTATGGACAGAGGAGGGCAGTCTGGTCACTCTGGTGGTTGGAGCAACATTCCTCTTGGAAGACGCAACCACAAGCAGCCCTGACAATTCATGGGGGCCTTCTCTGTGTTTGATAGGAAAAAACGAAATAGGCAGAGAGAGACTCTCTACAACAGGTAAGGAAAAGGCACTTTCAGAAAATTTCCCAGTGCTGGGGCACCATATAGCCCCTCTAGATCTTTGTGTTTAAATCATGCCTTTGTGGGAACAATGCTCTACTAGTAGTAGAACCTGAAGCCATGGATCAGGTGCGTGTCAGCAGGGGACTCCCCTCTCGTCGAGAGTCTCGGAGAGTTTTTTCAAGATTTTTGAGCAGGGCTATGTACATAGCTGATCATGCCACTGAGCATGTATTAAAAGAGGAAGTAAAAATGGAGCTTTTGCCTTGAAAGCAGATAAGTAAACATCTGGAATAAGGTTGATACTTCTCATGAGATTTTAATCACATTTGTTCAGACCAAAGCGTTTCCTATGGTCATTCCAAAATTTTGCAACAAGAATATAACTGGCAGGAAACCAAACCTTTGCATGTATCACCATGGGGGTTGAGAGACTCGCCGACATCTTGTGCGATGCCTGCACTCCTCTCAGGACCAAGTTCATCACCGTAGAGGAATCCTTGCGGATGAAGATTAGGCTGAACATGCCAAGGCCGAGTCATTCATTCATTCCATTCACTCACAAAAGATCAGCCACCAACTATACATAACATGGGGCGTCGGTTCACACGACAGGACCATAGGCAGCCCCCTCGCGTGCTTAGTACTGCTAATGAGAATAGCAGCCTAAGGACTCCCAAAGCTCGTTGCCACCGGCTGCCACCGGGGCGAGC
>LKMJ01005147.1_pt1 | contig 12319 bp, 11 predicted proteins | sample 643391 | NCBI WGS metagenome assembly LKMJ01 (sample SAMN04112250, study PRJNA286221) | soda lake metagenome | biome: soda lake; feature: Kulunda Steppe; material: water; isolation source: sample PL-Br10 brine of Picturesque Lake | place: Russia: Kulunda steppe | collected 2010-07
CAGCCGACTGCTCTGCGGTGATGCCGAAATCCTTGTTGGCAAATTCGCTGTCGTGAAACACCGCAACGAGATTGATTTCATGGCCGGAACCGTCCCATTTATCGCCGAAGCGGCGGCCTACGCCGAAGAGACCAAGGTTCCCATTCTCGCCTGTGACAGTCCGGCCAACCGACCAATACCGCCAATCGGCATCAAACGCACGGCGTGCCTGTAACACTAACTCAAAGCCTTCGTCGCCATCACCGAGTCCGTCCAAACGACCTTTATCTGAATCACTTTCTTCACGGCCTTCATCGAATCCTACAACGGTCTCGAGTAACCAGGTGTCCGCACGTAGCCCACGCCAACCTAAAGCTTCGCCGGCCCAAAAGAAAATATTGTCGCCTCTGCGCCATTGCAATGCGCCAGCAGGATCAAGCTCAAAACCAAATTCGTCAGAGCCTTCGTACGCAGTTTCATACTCAACACTGAGGCCCAGCCCTAACGCCCAGCCATCCTTACCTCTGGTGAAGTCGTCGACTGAGGGCAGAGGTACTAGCGCTGCTCTTTCCTCTTGAGCGAGTGCTGTTGGAAAGAACAAGCCATACACAAACATGATTAACAGCAAACCTGTAAATCTTTTCACGGGTAGTTTTCCCTATGTAAGGTCAGACAAGGCCTACCAGGAGAGCATGGTAGTTATCCAGTTATACGCTTTATTTCTTCCTTATGTGTCGTAGATTCCCGCCACCTGGCGGAAGAAATTCTGTAATCCCCCACTTCCAGGAATGGTTTGCAGATAGGTGCTTGTAGTGAAGGGAAATTACTCAGGTTTGCGGGGGGCGGGAAGGGATCGCTCAGGTGGCGATGCGGTTGCGCCCCGCTTTCTTGGCGCGATACAGGGCGGTATCGGCGGCCTTGAGCACCGCTTCGGGGCGTCGGTGGTCCGCGCTTCGGCTGGCCAGTCCCATGCTGATGGTGACGTTGGTGGTGGTGGTGGTGCTTTGCTTGCTCCCGCGCTGTTTCTTACCGGCGTCGGCATTTTTCGGGCGGTTCTTGCTGCGCACCACCAGCTCGTAATCGGCAATGCGCTCGCGGATGGTTTCCAGATGGGGGCGCGCATCGGCGATGTCGCGGCCGCGGAAGACGATGGTGAATTCCTCGCCGCCGTAGCGGAAGACTCGGCCGCCACCACCGACGCGCTGGAGCTGGCTTGCCACCATGCGCAGCACCTCGTCGCCCACGTCGTGGCCGTAGGTGTCGTTGAACTTCTTGAAGTGATCCACATCCAGCATGGCAATGGTGTAGCGCCGCCCCGGGGCGGCCAGATAGAGGTTCAGGGCGCGCCGGTTGGGCAGTCCGCTCAGCTCGTCGCGGTACGCGATGCGATGCATGTCCAGCACCAGCCCCAGAATGAAGGTGAACCCGATACTGGCCAGCAGCGCCTGGGGCAAGGCCGGCTCAGCATGCCAGTAACCGATGACGCCCAGCGCCACCGGCAACACCAGGAGGCTGGCGTTGAGGGTGGAGGGCTGGCGCAGGAAGTGCCAGCCCAGAACCAGCAGTGCCAGAAGAAACGCCACGAAGCCCGAATCCGGAATAGGCCCCGTAATCCCCACTACGGCGGGCAGAAAGGGCTGGGCCAGCGGTGTAAACAGGTCCACCGGCTGCCACTGGATCAGCCAGCCCACAACAGCCAGCTGCAGCGGAATAAGACCCAAGAGGGCGAAACCGTAATGATTGAAGAGACCGCGTTCCCGGACACTGCTGAACAGCACCAGATTCAGCGGCAGCAGGATCGAGTAGCTGCAGAACAGCGCCATGAAGGCCCATTGCCCGGGTTCGGTGGCCTGATTGATCAGGGTGAGCACTCCGTAAGCAACGGCAAGCAACAATGCAATGCCTGTGGTGCGCGCCTGGTTGAGCAATACCGCCATCACCAGCGCCACCGCCGCCATGGCGTAAGGCAGGTACTGAAGCACAAACTGCGAGCGCGCGGGTAACTGCTGGAGCTCAGGCAAAGTGAAGAAGACCGCAGTAAGGAGGGCGACCGGAATAACCAGGCTGCGGATCAGTGCGGTTAATGAAGGGTTCAAATCAGTCTCCGGGTTCAGTGCCTGGCACTGTGGTTCAGGGCCCAGCCGCTGAGTGTAACAGAGGGGCGATAATGAGCGAGCTCATCAGGTTTCAGCGTCAGCCTGTTTCGGGAGCCCGGCCAGCAGATCGTCGAAGGATTGCGGGCGGGCGATGCCGAAGCCCTGAGCATGATCGATCCCCAGCGCCTGCAGCTGGGCCAGGATCCGGTCATTCTCCACAAATTCGGCGATTGTCTTGAGCCCCATGACATGGCCTATATGCTGGATCGACTCCACCATGGCCCGGTCTATGGGGTCTTCCAGCATATCCTTCACGAAACCACCGTCGATCTTCAGAAAATCCACATGCAGGTATTTCAGGTAGCCGAATGAGGACATGCCACTGCCGAAATCATCGAGCGCGAAACGACAGCCAAGATTCCGCAATGTGGCGATCATATGCCGGGCGTTTTTCAGGTTGGCAATGGCCGCCGTTTCAGTGATTTCAAAGCAGATGCGCTGCGGTGAAACGGCGTAGTGCTCAAGCAGATCGCATACAAACGAGAGAAACTGTTGCTCCCCCAGGGAGTTGCCCGAGAGGTTGATGGCACAGGTGTGGATGCTGGTGCAGTTGAGCCTCGCCAGGCGGGAGAACGCCGCTTCGAGCACCCAACGATCCACCAATCCCATCAGGTCATACCGTTCCGCAGCCGGAATGAACGCGTCCGGGGAGATCAGCCCTCGCTCGGCATCATCGAGTCGCAGCAACAGCTCACAATGCCCTGGTACGAGGCCATGCTGAGCGTTGTGCTCCTCGTGAACGCCCATGATGGGTTGATAGAACAGGCGGAAACGGTCTTCCTTGAGCGCTCTGCGTATCTCCCCCACCCACTCCATCTGACCGTGGCGCCGGGCCAGCTCGTGGTCATCGCTGCCATAGACATGGATGCGGTTGCGCCCACTGTCCTTGGCCATGTAGCAGGCCGTGTCGGCGGCGCTGAGCAGGTCAGCCATCGACCAGCCGCCGTCGTCACTGAAATTGACCTGACCGATGCTGACGCCCACATCGAAAGGCTTCCCCTCCCACGCAAAATTGAATTCCACAATGGCGCGCTGGAGGTTGCCAGCAATCTTTGCGGCCATGTCCGGACCGCAGTCCTGCAGCAGCACGCCAAACTCATCACCACCAAGGCGTGCCAGGGTATCGGCCTGACGCAGGTGATGCTCCAGCACCGAGGCAAGAGCACGCAGCACGGCGTCGCCCGCGACATGGCCGCTGGTGTCGTTTATGACCTTGAAATGATCCAGATCAAGAAACAGCAGCGAATGAGCGCGCCCGCTGGTCTCCGCCGCATTGAGGATGGCCTTCATACGCTGCTCGAATGCCTTGCGGTTAAACAGACCGGTCAGGCAATCGTGTTTCGCCTGATGGGATATTTTCGCATTGAGCCGGCGCGATTCCGTCACATCGCGAAACACCAGAACCACGCCCAGCATACCGCCCTCCGGATCAAAGATGGGCGCGGCGGAATCCTCAATCGAAAATTCGGTGCCGTCTCTTTGGAACAACAGGGTATGGTTGCCCAGCCCCTGGATGGCACCTTCCTTGAACACCCGGGTAACCGGGCTCTCCACCAGGGCTCGTGAATACTCATCGGCAATACGGAAAACCTCCAGCAAGGGCTGCCCCCGCGCCTCGGCATCCGACCAGCCGGTCATGGCTTCCGCTGCCGGGTTCAAATAGGTAATCCGGGACTCGGTATCGGTGGTTATGACGCCGTCCCCGATCGAGTGCAGTGTCACTCGCAGCCGCTCTTTTTCGGCGGCCAGCAGGCCCTCAACCTGTTTGCGGTGGGAGATCTGGCGGTTGAGTTCGCCAATACGTTGGGTCAGCTCCGTAAAACGCTGATTGACGGACGGGCGGACTTCGCAACGCAGAAGGACCTGAGCGGGCTCTCCTTCGGCTGACGCAGCCCGGGCGCCATAGGTTGCATAACGCTTGCCGTCACTGTCGATCAGCCCGACCAGCCCACGCACCAGACTGCCATTACGCAGCCACAGGTGAAGAGAGTGCGTGACTTTGCCGGGCTCGCCCTCGGCCAGATCTTCCAGGTGGGCGCCCTGAGTAATCGATCGGAAGGCCCGGTGTGCGGCCAGATTGCAGTCGATCACTTCACCCTCGGCGGAGATCAGCAGCACCGGTTCCGGCAGGATTTTCTCCACACTGCGCCCGATATCTGTCAGCAACATCAGAGTCCCGTCCGAAAATAGGCCTGCCCGGAGGCCGCTTCTGAGACCTCGTTCTGCTGCAGATAGATCACAACCCGGCAGCCGGCGTCTCCTCGAGCAATGGTTTGTTCCAGTGAAACCTTGGCGTAGCCGAGATTCTCCGAGGCAATCACGCCAAAGACGTTACTGGTCATCATGCACATGGAGGTGAGACCTTGGGCCTTATCCCCGAAGGGGCAGACGCGGTTGCCCAGAACGATGCGCTCGTCATCCTGCTCAATGACGTAGAAGTCGCCCCGGATGCGAGCCTTAAGATCGACCAGTACATCCGCCACCTGGGCGCGCGTCAGATTGGAAACGGCCAACGCATTCCTGTACTCGCAATCCAGCCGGGCGCCCATGTTCTGGCCAACAATGCTGATGAATCCGGAGGCCTCCTCCAGGCCCACAACGTCTTCCAGCACACCGGAAAGCTCGCGTATGAGATCCCCCTGGAAACCCTCCCGATCCAGAGGAACCTCCAGCAGGGGAATGAAGCTGGAGCTCACATTAGAAGGTAGCATGTTGGCACTCCTGCCAGAGACCCAAGGTCTCAAACCTGACGCCCGGACACATCCACCTTACGACCCATTTCGCGGGCTGCTACGCCTATTATAAGCTTTCACCCCCCCTGTCATTCTGGAACTTGATTACTTTTTGGTAACCACCCTCCCCCTCCCTGGGGCTGGATCAGCGATACTGCAAGCACCCCGACAGATGAAGCCTGTCGCCTTGCTCCACATGCCGTGGGCCACGGCCCGAGGGAAGCCACACAGTTCGCTGTACTTGCGCAGCTGCGCCGGATCGCGACGGTCAGCTACTGCTTACTGGAGTCACGTACCGGTTGAACGGTTTCCTGCGACGCGGCCAAGGCGATCTTTCTGGAGCCAACATCCGCCCACAGTTTGTAGCCAATGGCCATAAACACACAGATTTCACCAAAGGCGTATACATACTTAAGCAGCAAAATGTCCCGCGTCTGGCCGTGGACAATCATGGCGCCGTAGAGCACCGCCAGCACGATCAGGGTTGCCCACTTAACGCCTTCGAGGCTTTCATCACCGCGCGCCACGCGCCAGATCTTGACCGGGAAGCTGTACACCATCAGAGAAGTGGTGAAATAGGCTGCGGTGAGACCGGTTGCAGCGACCGGGTCCGAGGTCAGCATAGAAACGCCAAACAGGCCGAAGCCCGTCGCGAAAATAACCACCGCCAGCTTGTCCTCCACAGCGATCGGCTTACCCTCACGCCGGTGCCACTCGTAGAGGAAAAACTGCAGGCTGAGCCAGGCACTGGGCACCCCCAGAACGATCATGATGCCCAGCAACTGATAATCGACGTTGAAAACGGCGAACCCCGCCCAGAACGGGTAGGGCATCAGCAGAAAGAGCGCGATGGGAAAGGCAAGAAACTCCGCGCGCCTGGATTTGAGATTGGCCAGGCACTGGGCAAAAAGCCCGGCACCGGCGATGAAAACGGTGGTTAGTATGACTGCGTCCTGCATGGGTTACCTTTTGTTTGGAGTCGAAGCCGACCACTGCCCGTCTGGCAATGGCCTTCAATCGTATAGTCAGGCATTTGTTCGAACAAGCAAGCCAACCGAGCAGTGATTCTCAATCCGCTCAGGAAGGTCGCGTTTCCTGGTCCATTGGTGGCGCCGGAGGCGGCCGGTCCCCCTTTCGCTGGCGCGAAGGACACCCGGGTCCGGCTTCTTGAGGGGCTATTCTATGTCGATCTGACGGGTATTCTGCTTCGCTTCTTCGGTTCTGGGCATGATGAGTGTCAGTACGCCATCACTGAACTGGGCTTTCACCTTATCCAGATCCACCGTTTCCGGAATGCGGAAACTGCGCCGCACCGAGCCGTAAGAGCGTTCACTCAGGTAATACCCCTTGCGCTTGTCTTCGCGTTCATCCGAACGCTCGCCCAAGATGGTCAGCAGGCCTCCGGTGAGCTCCACCTGAACGTCGTCTTTGGTCATGCCGGGCAGGTCGAGTTGCAGCTCGAAGCCTTCATCGGTCTCACTGAGATCGGCACGCCCCAGATTCCTTTCCGAACCCCAGATGGAGGGCAGCTCCATGCCGCCAAAGGGGTCAAAGCTCCAGCCGGCCTCAGACGGCATGTCGGTCTGGCGTCGGCGCCCAAAATGAGGCCATTGCGCGCTGCTGAACCGATCCAGGATCTGGTTCATCTCTTCCCGCAGGCCTTTGAGTCCATTGGAACCCCGCACGGGCACATCGGTTTTCTGAATGTCCTGTTTCTTCTTTTCCATGGGTCGTCCTCCCTGATTGTCATCGAAAAAGCTCTCACCCGCTCACAGATCAGGGGCAAGAGCCTGCAGAAGCGCTTGGCTTGCTCTATGTCGGGTCGTGGCAGACTTTTGAGCACCGGGAACAGGCCACCCTGCCAGACGCCCTACTGCTGATACTGACACCTGCTGAACGGGCCTGTATTGACTGCGGTCAATTAAACTGCAGGCGTCCGGGCTGACCTGGTGTTGCCGGGCCAAACAGGCGGTTACAACGTTGACCCCATTCAAAGAACCGCTCTATGATCATCAGACGGTGACAAGGTAAGAAATTGCTACGCCATGGAAGCGCGGACCCTGATGTGAGCGCCAGGCATCTCAATCAAGTTGCATGGAGAGCAGCGATGAAGGGACATATCCATCCCAAATCAAGAACCCCCCTGAACGCACTGGCACAAAGCGCCATCGAGCATTCATCGAACCGGGTTCTGGTACCCAATGAACACCTTATTCACGCCGGAGACTACCTCAGGTATGCCTATATCGTCGTGACCGGCACTTTGAAGAGTTACATCACCTACCGCAACGGGGGCTGCCAGATCACCGGCTTTCACATCTCCGGGGACATCATTGGTCATGAATCACTTCTGAATGTGCCATCCGCGCGCAGCGTTGTGGCGCTGGATACATCCTGTGTCACGCGTCTGGGGTCGCCTGCGACCCAACTGACCAACACCGCATCGCGGACCCTCACTGAGGACATGTACGCTGAGATCCAGCGACTGACCCACCAGCTTCACCTTGAGCGGGAGAGCAGGACATCCACCCGGCTTGCCAGCTTTCTGCTCGATTATTCGCAATCCCTGGCGGAACGCGGCTACAACCAGTACGACTTCTTTCTGCCCATGCGCAGGCGGGATCTGGCCAGTTACCTGGGCCTTGCCACGGAAACACTCTCCCGCCTGTTCACGCGCTTGCGGGACCAGGCGATCATCAGGATCAGCAACAGCCACGTGGTCATCCTCGACTTGAAGCGCCTGGAGGCTGCCAGCGCAAGGACCGAACTGTAGACGTCTGTAACGGCCCAGGTGCGGCTCTTACTCACTTGTAAGATTAAAGGCTTCCCACAACACCGTTCAGCCTCTAATCTACGAGGGATGCGCTACCTACCCTTGCTCACCAGACTGATTCTGATTCTGTGCCTCATCGCTGCTCCTGTCGGGGTGGCGAAGACGCTCGACACCAATCGTGAGTGGGATGTGCTGCCCGCACCCGACGGGGACGAGGGGCGACAGACACTGGCGGCGGCCGCAGAGTCGTTTGACTCGCTGGATGTGACACTCAGTGGCGTGCCTTTGACTGGGCAGTTGCTCCGCGAGTGGGCGGACACGCCCGAAGACGAGCCTCTGACGCGTGCTTTGCGCGAATCACTCGGCCAGGCTGTTGATCGGAAGGACTTTCTGTATTTTCTGGATGATTTGGCCCGGGCCCAGCCGCAGAGCGTGTTTGTGTCTTCCGGGCGTGCGCGGGCAGCTGGCATCTTTCTGCACCCCAATGACGTTTTCGAGGACGAGCCGCAGCGCTACGGTGAGCGGAAACTGAATATCGCACCGCCGCCGTATACGCCCGATCTGGAGCCGGCCCCGGATGACGCGCCGCTTGGCGAGCGCTGGAGTGCACGCTACCCCAATCCGCAGAATGAGGCGGAGCGACTGCAGGCACTGGAGGATGAAGGCGGTGCCGAATTCCGCACCCGCATTGAACAGTTGATTGAACAGCTGCGTGATCAGGGTGCGCAGGTCCATGTCGTATCCACGGTCCGCCTGCCCGAACGGGGCTATCTGATGTACGGAGCCTTCAGCCTGAGCCGGGCCGAGAGCGAGTCACAGGTGGAAGAGCAGGTTGATGATCTGGACCGGCTCAATCAGGAGTGGGATCTGGACATCCCGATTCAGTGGGCGCACCCGGATGGCTGGGAGGCCACCATTGAGGCGGCCGAAGAAATGGCGGATGCCTACAACGTGGTCTATGCCACGCGCCATGGCGCGCGCCATTCCAGTCACTATGGACCACGGGCCATTGATGTGTCGGTGACACGGCTGCCACGGAGCCTGCACCTGGAGGCACCCGACGGCACGGAGCGCAGCTTCGATCTCAGCGATGCGGACGAGCCGCGCGATCTCAACCTCACGCCCCGGCTCATTGACTGGATTGAGGAGCACTACGACTTCTACAAACTCCGGGCTGACTATCCCCACTGGGAGGATGCTACTGGGGGTTGATGGAGCCTAACTGTTATCCCCAATCAGCTCGCGAGCCCAGGGCACGGCTTCGGGATAGTAATCGGCAGCAAGAACAAACTCCTGGCCCCGGGCCACACTCTGCAGAAGGCATCGCTCCCCGTCGCGTTGCCAGCGGGCGCGGTCGCGATGATAACTCAGCGGGGGCTTGTCGTTGTCGGGATGAAAGAAAGCAGGCAGGCGCCAGGCGCTGGGTTTGTGGCTGTCCTCGGCGGTCAGTCGCTGTGCGTTTGTCATCTTCGGGAAAACAGCTGCGCCCTTGTGTTCCTGCTGTGCTGCTCCCAGATCCAGGCGGCGGCTGCTGACATAGAGCCTATTGTTGGCTTCCTGCTTTCTGGCGAAATGCGGGTGGTCCCGGACCCACGGACACTGCTCAGCAAGCTCTTGAGTGACTGGCCATATCGCCCCGATCTGCAGCCATCCCCAGATGGCATGAAAAGGTCGGGCGTCTCTCCTGAAACGCCATTTGCCGTTGGCTCTTTCAACGTGCTGGAACAGACCAAAGAACAGGAAAAGATCACCCTCTGAAATGCCCTGATTCCGCAGGTGGGATTGCGCCTGCCCGATCTGCCCCAGCGAGGGGCACCATCCGGGCTGGCGGGACATCAGCTGCGGGTCAAGGTCAGGGTCGAGGTGAGCTCTGTTCTCCACTCGTCTGGCATCGCCGGTCAGCTCCGCTGCCAACTCTCCGACATTGATTCCTTCGTGCACCAGGTCTTTGTAGAAGATGGGGGATTGCTGGTCGGGAATGGGCAGTGAAAAGAAAGAATCGTCTTCAAAGACCGGACTGGGGCAGCCGCCGGAGCTGGAATCAAAGCCCTTTCGGCTGAGCACGATCTTCATGGATAACCTCCGTAGTCTGCGTGATAAGCACTCCCTGGCTGTCCCCGGGAGCCGGGACACGTTTCTTGTGTGCTCTGAGCATACCAGAGAGGCTTGATTCCTCAGCGCGGCCGGACTACCCACTCAGGCTCTTCGAATTCACCGATCATCCGGATATCACAAAGATGGGAGACGCTTTTGATGATCCTGCCGGCCTCGGGGCCATATTCCCGCTCCATGGCATCGCGGTCGGCCTTGCTGTCCCACTCGGCAATGGCAATCAGGACATTGGGATCGTCCACCTTTTGATGCAGAGCTGTACCACGCGCACCCGCTGCCTGCTGGATGATCTCGCTGGCTCGCACCCAGGCCTCGGCGTATTCCTCGGCTGTGTGTCCTTCGCGAATATGCACTTCGAACAGAAGCTTCATGACAACACCCCCGCTGCATTGGTTACCATGCCCCTATCTTCCCGCTTATCCGTGACCCCTGGCAAAGACTATGTCTCTTTGTGAGCTGGAACCACTACCCATTGATGTTCTCCAGGTTCCGAACACACCAGGACAGATCGGCATGAGTTACTGCCCCGGGTGTTGGCAGCCTGGCTGGGGCCCGGGCATGGGTCAGCGCAGCCTGGAATGAAGCTTCACCGGTTCTGCACGATCACCTGCACCAGGGGGCCGTATTCTGCTGCATTGCCGGGCAGGCCTTGGGCGCACCGGAACAGTCGCGGCGTGTCTTCTGGTGGAATTCGGGATCGTACTTCAGGCAATTCTTGACAGCCACGATCATTCTGGCGAGAATTTATTCGTACTTTTGCGAATGGCGAACTGAGTATGGCGGACAACTGCTGCAACACAGATCCCGGCAAAGGCGCTGCCGCCACTGAACAGCTGGCGGACGGCGAGCTGGCGAGCCTTTGCAAGGCACTGGGGCACCCGGCGCGGGTGCGGATTCTGCGTCATCTGGCGGGACACGGGACCTGCTTCTTTGGGGATCTCTCCCCTGTGGTGGGTCTGTCGCCGTCCACGGTGTCCCAGCACGTCACCATGCTCAAGGAAGCAGGGCTGATCATGGGCTGGGCTGATGAACGACGGGTGTGCTACTGCGTGAATCCGGATCGTCTGGCGCTGCTCAAGCGGCTCATCGCAGAAGTATAAATTTTTTTGGCTAAACAATTCGTATTTCGACGAACAACAAAAGGAGGCATCATGAACAACCTGACCCCTCTCACCCAAGGCGACCAGGTCGCCGTCATCGGCGCTGGCCCGGTGGGTCTGGCGGCTGCAGCCCACCTTCTTGAGCAGGGCCTTGAGCCTGTGATTTTCGAGGCCGACGAGGCGCCGGCAGCCACGTTCCGCGACGTGGCTCAGGTGCGCCTGTTCTCCCCCTGGCGCTACAACGTTGATGAGGCCGCGAAACGTCTTCTTGAGTACGCAGGATGGGAGCACCCGGATCCAGAAGCCCTGCCCACTGCCGAAGAGCTGCTTGAGCACTACCTGCAGCCGCTGGCGGCGCACCCTGCCCTGGCGCCGCGCCTGCGACTCAACTCCCGGGTCACCCGCATCGCCCGGCAAGGCGTGGACAAGGTACGGAGCCGTGGACGCGAAGAACAGCCTTTTGTGCTGCGGGTGCGCAATGGCGACGGGCGCGAAGAAGAGCACCTTGCGGCGGCGGTGCTCGATGTCACTGGCACCTGGGCCCACCCCAATCCGTTGGGTGCCAACGGGCTGCCAGCGATTGGAGAGGATGAATTCGCGCAGTGGATAAGCTATGGCATGCCGGATGTACTGGGACGGGAACGTGCGCACTACGAAGGACGCCGGGTGCTGGTGGCCGGTGCCGGTCACTCCGCAGCAGGCAGTCTGCTGGCGTTGACGGAGCTTGCCGAGCAACACCCGGGAACCCAGATTCACTGGACGGTGCGCGGTGGAACACCCCACCGGCTGCTCGGCCAGACCGGCAAAGACAGTCTGCCCGCGCGCGGGGCGCTCGGTGAGCGTGTAAAAATCCTGGTCCGCTCCGGCAAGCTCACACTGCATACCGGCTTTCCGATACAGGAAGTTCGGGCTGACGAGAAGGGTATGACCGTGATTCCGGCTTCTATCTGGAACAAGACACCGCTTCACGGCATCGAACGGATCATAGCCGCCACCGGCGCCCGCCCGGACACAACACTGATCCGTGAGCTGCGGGTTGACCTTGATCCGGCCCTGGAGAGCGTGAAGGCGCTGGCGCCGATGGTGGACCCGAACGAGCACAGTTGCGGCACCGTGGCACCCCATGGCCATCGCGAACTGGCGCAACCGGAGCCGGGCTTTTACGTGGTCGGTGCCAAGAGCTACGGACGGGCGCCGACCTTCCTGATGGCCGCGGGATACGAGCAGGTGCGTTCCATCGCAGCGGCACTGGCCGGTGATTTCTCTGCCGCCGACCAGGTAAAACTGAATCTGCCGGCAACCGGCGTCTGTGGTGTGCCGGATACAAACCCACTGGATGACAGGGAAGATACCGGCTGTCACGCGGACTCTGGTGCCCCGACAGCAAAGGCCCAAAAGTGCGGATGAGCTGAGCGAAGCCGGGTGCGCAGCGTGATGAGTATGTTTCCGCGCGAAGGTGACAGCCCG
>LKMJ01005149.1_pt1 | contig 12317 bp, 13 predicted proteins | sample 643391 | NCBI WGS metagenome assembly LKMJ01 (sample SAMN04112250, study PRJNA286221) | soda lake metagenome | biome: soda lake; feature: Kulunda Steppe; material: water; isolation source: sample PL-Br10 brine of Picturesque Lake | place: Russia: Kulunda steppe | collected 2010-07
CTCGGGCTCAGTTTCCACGTCCGCCTCGCCTTCCGCTTCGGAGTCAGCTTCCGCTCCACCACTCGAGTCATCCGCAGCATTGTTCTCCCCAAACCGGAACGTCTCTCCCTCCTGGTCCCGTTTGACCGCAACAGCCCGTTGCTTGATCGCCTCAATCTGCGGGACAGTCGTCACGTTCGAGAGCAAAACCGTCGCCCCAACCGTATTCGATCCCGGCAACGGCTCATCACCGGCCAAGATTTCGACAGTGTCTGCCTGCTGTTCTAGCCAATAGCGCCCGCTTTCGAACCCTTTTCGGGAGATTTCCTCAGGCGGCCCCGAAAGGATAAGCAACACCCGATCGGCACTCGAGACGTCACAGGGCAGCGTCAACTCCTCGGTGAGCGTTCGTTTGATCAGGCGCTTCGTTTTGACCGCATCCGTTGTATCATCATCCGTCTCATCTCCACCGCCAAACAGCCCGCGAAGCCACGCGAGGAAGCCACCGGACTCATCGCCAACCTTGAGAGTGGCATACCCAATCGTCGAAACCCCGCCGGTCTCGAGGGTTCGCCGGAGATCACTTGGATCCATTTTCATCTCCGAGTCGTTGGCCGTCCCAAACTCGCCCGCCGCAAACAGACTTAAAAACCGCGTAGCGATTGCCTCGTTCATCCGGTCGTAGGCTTCCTCGGGGTCCGCCTCATCGGACGACCAGGCTCCGTTGTCAAACAGAAGCACATTGTCCGCTCGCGGGACGACCGACTTGAGCGTGCGGGCTGCAGTCAACGCTCTCGTGTCAGCCTCGTACTCGGCTGGAAGGACGCCAAGAACGTACACCGGCTTCTCATAGACGGTGACCAGTTCCTCGAGGACGACGGAGCCGACACCACCGCCAGTGCCGCCACCGAGGCCGGCGACGACAATCGCCGCATCAAGCGTCTCAATCTCGACCCCATCGAGCGCGCGCCGAATCTCCGGGAGATCCGCGTTTGCGACATCTGCGCCGAGATCCGGGTCGCCTTCGACGCCAGCTCCCGTCACGTCCGGGTGCATATCGCCCACGATTATCTGCCGGTCGGCCGGAATCTGCGTCGGCGCTTCCTCCATCGACTGTGTGTTGAACACAACGACGTTACCATCGAATACGGAGCGGCCGCTCGTCGACTCCACCTCGAGGATCTCATCGACGATTCTGGTTCCAGCGTTCCCGACACCGAACAGCGCCAGTTTCATCGGTCAAACCCTACATTCCCCCACAGCTGACTAAATAACCGGGTCGAGTTCATTGTTATCGTCGGTGATCAGATCGGAGATCTCTTCCTCGCGGACGGCCTCGATTTCGGCAATTCGTGTTTGGGCGTCGACGGCCTGTCCCTGAATCTCTTTGATTCGAGGCGTTTCAGTCACGTTCGAGAGCAGGACAACGGCGGCGAGCGTCGTCGAATTCTCGCGTGGGTCGTCACCGGCAAGCACCTCGACTGTGTCGGCTTCCTGTTCGATCCACTGGCGAGCGCTTTCGATTCCCTTTCGGGAAATCATCGAGGATGGGCCAGAGAAGACGATCAGGACGCGGTCAGCACTCGAGACCTCACAGGGGAGAGTGAGGCGGGAGTTGACAGCTCGACGCACGAGCCCCTTGATTTTGGCGGCATCGCTTGCCCCATCTTTCAACGCTTCGCCGTTTTCTTCTTCACCGCTAAAGCGTGACAGCAGTCCGTCGGACTCGCGGTCGACCGTTGTTGAGGCGTAGCCAATCGAGGAGATGCCGCCGGTGTCGAGCGTCCGCATAATATCACTCGAGTCCATGGCGTTTTCAGCGGGGCTCGACTCGTCGATTTCGCCGGCTGCGAGGAGGGTGACGATACGAGTTGCCAGCTCGCGGTTCATGTCCTCATACCCTTGTTCGATCGTCTGGCCACGAGAGCGCCAGGCGTCATTGTCGAAGGCGATGAAGTTGTCGACGTTGGTGACGAACGACTGGAGCGACCGCGCGGAGTTCAGGGCTGGGCGACCGCCTTCGTACTTGCCGGGGAGGACGCCGAGGCCGTACACCGGTTCGTCGTACATCTTCTGGAGTTCGTCGATGACGACTGGGCCGGCACCGCTGCCGGTTCCGCCACCGAGTCCCGCGGCGACGAGAATTGCGTCGACCTCGTGAATTTCGACGTCGTCGAACGCTCGCCGAATCTCGTCGATATCGGTTCGGGCCACTTCGGCCCCAACTTCAACGTCACCGCCGACGCCGTGTCCCTTTGCCTTCTGGTGGGTGTCACCGATAAGGATGCGCCGATCCTCGGGAACATGATCCGGCTTGGCAAGGTCCGTCCGGGCGGTATTGATCACCAACACGTGTCGACAGAGGTCTCGACCGGTCTCCTTTTCGAACTCGAGCATGCGGTCGATAATCTTGCTGCCGGCGTTGCCGACACCGATTGTCGCTAGTTTCATGCTGTTGTCCTCCACCCGGCGATGGGTGAGCGGGCACGGTTTACAACGCGGCTCGACAGCTGTTGATCATCCTGAGTAGAATGACCGCGGAGGTCTGAAGCCATTATGTATCAAAACACATGAACTCCTCTTATATTAAGTTATGTCGGACGCTGGTGGCAAACCGTCTTTCAAGAGTACATCACATTTTGTAGTGGGGACACTTTGGCACGTTGAGATGTCCAGCCTATAAAAGCCGTTACGGGTGGAGAAATGAGTCACAACAGAACGAGATGAGTGTGGATTAGCCCGTGGCAAACCAACGGTGATCGGTGAGTACCACGAATACTTCTCTCATCTTCCGGTTGATAAACGACCGACACCGACGTTGATATTGAGGCCGAGGCTGCCATTGCAAGCCAGAGTGACAGGTTCCTCCGCCGTAACCTGTTAGTATGCGTGGGAATATCGGCGCGGGTGTTCTCCTTCGAATGAACCGGTGGGTTCTAACTGGGGCGATTCTGACGGCCACGTTCGCCGTCCTCGTCGGTTTCAGCCAACTTGGGCTCACACCGCTTCGAACGATCGTCGATGATCAGGATGGTCTTCACTTTCTCTTTTCGGCGTTCATTGGCGCGATCATCACCGGCACCTCAATCGTCGTCACGATCAACCAACTGGTGCTCTCCCAGGAACTTGGTGCCGTTGGGGACCAACGCGAGCGCATGGAGGCCTCGATGACGTTTCGCCAGGATATCGAAAGTGAAACGCAACAAGGAGCGAGTCCACCCGAACCAGCGGCCTTCCTCTACGAACTCGTCGACGGGATCGAGCGGCGGGCAATTGAGCTTCGAGAAACGGTAGCGGACGGCGGGTCAGAGGGGGAAGTCGCCATCACCGAGTACGTCGACGACCTCGTCGAAAACGCCCAATCAGTCAAAGGTAACCTCGAGAACGCCCAGTTTGGCAGTTTCGACGTGATTCAGGCGGCCTTACAGTTCAACTACTCACGAAAAATATACGACGCACGCCAGATTCGAAGCGACTACACCGACTCACTTTCTTCGGAAACAACCGAGGCGATTGACGGGACGATCGAACTGCTCCGACTGTTTGCGCCCGCTCGAGAACACTTCAAAACGCTGTATTTCCAGTGGGAGTTGATCAACCTCTCACGCGCGTTGATGTACTTTGCAATCCCGGCGCTGACGACGATGGGGCTGTTGATCATGTACATCGATGGAAACGCCCTTCCAGGAACCACGTTTGGCGTCGATAATCTCGTCTGGCTTACCAGTGCCGGCTTCGTAATCGGCCTCTCGCCGTTTGTCGTCTTCATCGCCTACGTCCTGCGAATCGTCACCGTCGCCAAACAGACGCTGGCGATGGGGCCGTTCATCCTTCGGGAGAGCGAGCGCGAGAGCGACCTCGGCTAGTGATCGAGTCTGGAAAGCCGACCGCGCTCGAGTGAGAAAACAGGTCGTTTATCGGGAATCAGGCTGCAGATGACGTATGATCAGGACTGGTCAGATCGAAGAGTGGTTGCGAGAGGACATCGGCCACCACGACGTAACCAACGACGTTCCGGAAGAGACGACCGGGCGGCTGGTCGCGACCGAAAACGGCGTTGCGGCCGGAATCGACGCGGGGAGTGCCGTGTTCGAGTACCTCGACGTGGCCGTCGACCATCGCGTTGAGGACGGCACGCACCTCGAGCCAGGAGACGTACTACTTCGGGTTTCGGGCCCGGCGCAGGCGGTGTTGCGCGGCGAGCGCGTTGCCGTCAACATCGTCGGCCATGCCTCCGGTATCGCAACGAAAACCCGGGCCGCGGTCGATGCCGCCTCCGAGGTGAACGAATCCGTCCGCGTCGCGGGCACGCGCAAGACGACCCCCGGACTCCGTGGCCTCGAGAAGCGGGCGGTCGTCGCCGGCGGCGGGGATACCCATCGGCTTGACCTCTCCCATATGGTGATGGTCAAGGACAATCATATCGCCGAGATGGGCCTCGAGGGAGCAATCACTCACTTTCGCGAGCGAGTGTCGTTTGCGACGAAAGTCGAGGTCGAAGTCGACTCGCCTGCCGATGGGCCGACGGCGGCGGCTGCCGGTGCGGACATCATCCTGTTCGATAACATGGAGCCGGAGACGGTCGCGGAGGCCGTCGATTCGCTTGCCACGGCATATCCCGATGTTCTCACCGAAGCAAGCGGCGGGATTACCCTCGAGACGGTGCCAGCCTATGGGGCGACCGGCGTCGATATTATCTCGATGGGCGCGCTCACCCACGCTGCACCCTCGTTGGACCTATCGTTTCGAACCGACGGAGCGTGATCGAGTATACTGACGGCGCTCGGTCGTCGTCTCTTGCTCGCTATCGACTCAGTCGACAGCAGCCGTCGATCTGCTTGCACGCGCGAGTCGAAAATTAATCACCCTCGCGCTGGTCCTCCCTCGAGATGGCACTCAACGCAATCAACCACGCCGACGAAACGACCCGTGACTGTATTGACAACTGTTTTGAAGCCGCCCAAGCCTGTGAGTGGTGTGCCGATGCCTGTCTCGAGGAGGGCGAGGAAATGGCCCGCTGCGTTCGACTCTGCCGGGACGTCGCCGACCTCACCACGTTGCATGCTCGATTGATGGCACGCAACTCCGGCTTTCACGCCGACCTTGCCGCAACGTGTGCCGACGCCGCCGAAGCCTGCCTCGAGGAGTGTCAACAGCACGATCACGACCACTGTCAGGCGTGTGCTGACGTGCTCCCCGCCTGTATTGAGTCCTGTCGGGAGATGGCGCACTAACCGTGGCCTCTCTCGCTCAACCTGACGCAATCGACGCGTGGTTCTCCCTGCTTGCCCCAACCTATGATCAGTGTGTCGCCCCGCTGTTCTGGCCCGAGAAGCTTCAGCGACGCCCCCTAGAGGAGCTTCCGATACAACGGGAGGACCGCACCCTTGATCTAGGCTGTGGAACCGGCGAGACGAGCACACATCTCGGGGACGCAGCCGTCGATGGCCTCGACCGTAGTCGAGACCAACTAATGCGTGGGAAACAAAAAGACGCCCTCGAGCCGGTTCGGTTCGTGCAGGCGGACGGAGCGGCGCTTCCGTACGTCGACAACGCATTCGACCACGTCGTCTCAGTGGGATCGATGCTCTACTGGTCTCACCCAGTCGAGATCCTCAAGGAAGCAGCGCGCGTCACGAAACCGGGCGGCTCGATCCTGGTGATGGGCTTTCACCGCCGGTCGCTCTCGCCGTGGAATCCGGTCCAAAACGCCCAGGAACTGGCTATGGCACCGTACTACCAACGCCATACGAAGGCGGAAGCAGCGGAGCTTTTCCGGGACGCCGGCTGGACCGACCTCGAGCAGACGGTGACCGGCCCGGCGTGGTGTCCAGATCTGGTCCTCGAGACAGTGGCGCGACAGCCTCGAGATGTGTCCTCGAGTGCGAAGGATCCAAGCGAGGTGAGCTAAACGGAGGCTTCCGAATCAGCAGCGAGTCGGACTGCCGGTGCCTGTTGAACACGCGCCGCAACCGTCTCCGAGAGCGAAAGGCGCATTCGCAACTCCGGGCCGTGGTGGCCTTTGAGCTCGAAGCCGAGTGACCGATACACCGAGCGGGCCGCGCGATTGTGCCGTTCGACATGTAACTCGAGGGCGTCATGGCCGGCGTCGGCGGCAGCCGCAATGGCGTGTTTGCAGCATTCGGTACCGATACCCTGACCGTGAACCGACTGGTGGACGAAAACCGCGAGTTCCGGAATCGCTTGATCGGTCGGTGTAAAGAGCGCATGGCCGACGGTTTCACCCTCGCGTTCGGCGACGAAATTGCGCCCCTCCTCGACCATGCGGGAGAGCCAGCGGCTCCGCCTGTCGGGCGAAAGCGGCGGCAATCCCTGTGCGCGGTGAACCGGATCGAAGTCGTCATACATTGACTCGAGGGCATCCCGGTCGCTTTCGGTGGGGGGCCGGATCACCAGTGGGGTGCCCGTCGCATCGACGAAACGGGGACAACGTGGTGGGCACTGTGGGGTCCCAGTACACTGACGTGGGTCCCACGCACACGACAATGAAGACGGGTCGCTCATACTCGACGATGGAGGCTCCGTCAGTATAAGAGTGGATAGCGACTCCCACGATGTGGGAATAGCCCGGTGAACCCCAACTGACTCGGTGATTCCCAACCGACTCACCCCGCCTGCCACGTCAGCGGCGACTGGTTGAGCCGCTCACAGCCATCCTCGGTGACGACGACGAGGTCCTCGAGTCGGACCCCAAACGAGTCGAGATAGATGCCGGGTTCGACGCTGAAGACCATCCCCGCCTCGAGTTTTCGCTCGTTGCCTGCCACGAGATACGGCGGTTCATGCACCTCGAGTCCGACGCCGTGGCCCGTTCGGTGGACGAACGCATCGCTGTAGCCCGCTTCGTCGATCACCGATCGAGCGACGTGATCGATCTCGCCCGCGGTGACGCCCGGTTTGACGGCGTTGAGGGCTGCCTGCTGGGCGCGCCGGACGGTGTCGTGGACGGTTTGATACGTCTCGGTTGGCGCCCCATCAAACACGATTGTCCGGGTCTGGTCACCTGGGTACAACGCGTGGCCGGTGTCGTGGTCGGCCGCAACGAACGCGCCGAAGTCGAGGACGACCGGTTCGCCGGCCGCTATCTTCCGATCGGTTGGTTGATGATGGGGGTGACCGGCGTGGTCGCCGGCGGCGACGATCGTCTCGAAAGCTGGTTCGATTCCCCCACCTGCCTTTAGTAACTGATCAATCTCACCGGCGAGTTCACGTTCGGTGGTCCCAACAACTGCTGGCCCGCGGCGTCGAATCGCCGTCGACACGCGGTCGGCGAGCGCACCCGCCCGCCTGAATGTCTCGAGTTCAACCGCGTCCTTTCGGATCCGAAGCCCCTCGAAAACGGTACTCGCTCGATCGAACGTCGCTTCCGGACGGATTGACTGTAACTCGAGGAGAAACGTCGCCCACAACCGGTCGTCAACGAGGATTCTCCCGGTGGCAGCGGTCAGTTCCTCAAGGACAGTATCGACTACTGCGACCGGGTCCTCGTCGTCGTCCCAGAGACGAACGTCATCGATCCATATTGCCTCGAGGTCGCGTTTTGCCAGCGTCGGGGCGAGTATTGCTGGCTCACCGACGCGAGGGATGACGAGCAGAAAATGGCGTTCGGAGGGCGATTCTTCGATGCCCGTCGTATAGGTCATATTCGGACTCGGAAAGAGGATTACCGCCTCGGCGTCGGCTTGCTCGAGTCGGTCCTGACACCGTCTGGTCCGTTGTGCGAAGGGATCAGTCATGGGTACCGGTTTGACACCAATCTAAATGAAGGCCCCCTCTCATTCAGCGGGTTCCCAGTCTGGAGAACGGTTTTGGACGCGACAAAACGACCCTGACTCTGCAGGGCGCGAAAGAACCCGTCGAGCACCTGTATGGTAGGCGAATGCGAGACAACGAGGAGCGCCAGTCGTCATCGACGGCAGTGAGTTGCCCCGGTCCGCTGATCGTCGTATCGAATCGTCAGCCGTATCGACATGAGTATGTCGAAGATGAAGATGAGCATGAAAACGAAGACGGGGATGGACACGAAAACGAATCGTCAATCACCGTTGACCGACCAACTGGCGGATTGACCGCCGGACTCGATCCAGTGGTGTGTCAGGAAGGAGGCACATGGATCGCATGGGGTGATGGCGAGGCCGACAACGAAGTAACCGACGAGAACGGCTGTGTAGCCGTCCCTCCGGAATCGGAAGCCTACACGCTCAAACGTCTCTGGCTTTCGGAGGCAGAGGTTGACGCCTACTACTACGGCTTCAGCAATCGGGTTCTCTGGCCCCTTTGCCATGAATTTCCGGAGTTGATCGAAGACCGACCGGGCGACCGGGCCGGCTATCGGGCAGTCAATCGAACGTTTGCTGAGGCGATCATCGAACGGGCAACCCCCGATAGTATCGTCTGGCTACAGGACTATCACCTCGGACTCACCCCGTCGATGGTCCGCAAGTCAGTCCCGGATTCGGTCACCATTGCCCAATTCTGGCATATTCCGTGGCCGCGCCCGGGGGTGTTCGAAGTCTGTCCTGACGGCGAGAAACTGCTCGAGGGGCTGCTTGGCAACGACATTCTTGGCTTCCACGTCCCGCGATACTGTGAGACGTTTATAGAGAGTGTGTCACAATTTCTCCCCGAAGCGACCGTTGACCGGTCGAACCAGGTAATCACCTATGCGGGCTCAGAAACACAGCTTATTGCCACGCCGATGGGAATCGATGCCGAAACACACGACCATCGGGCCCGGTCGCTCGACGGGAGCGAGTGGCAAACGCTACGCGAACGGTATGACATTCCGGCCGGAAACCGGATCGGTGTCGGGGTCGACCGACTGGACTACTCGAAAGGGATTCCCGAACGCCTCGCCGCCATTGAACGGTTACTCGAATGTCGCCCGGAGTGGCGAGGCTCGTTTACCTTCGTCCAGAAAGCGACGCCAAGTCGAACGGAAATCCCTGCGTACGACCGACTTGGCAGGCTTGTCCGGAACGAGGTGAGCCGAATCAACACCCGGTTTGAAACCCGGCGATGGCGGCCGATCGTCTACACCGAGGAATTTCTCTCTCGTGAGCACCTCTGTGCGCTCTATGGACGCGCGGATGTGATGATCGTCAGTCCGTTGCTTGACGGGATGAATCTGGTTGCTCAGGAGTTTCTCGCGGCGAGTACCGACGGTGACGGGGCTCTCCTGTTGAGTAGAGGGACTGGCGCTCATGACTCCCTCGGCGAAGAGGTGTTCACCATCGATCCACAGGATATTGACTCGTTCGCCAGACGGATCGATGACGCACTCCGGACGCCGTCAGCAGAGCGCCGAAGCCGGTTACAGCGACTCCGAGGACATGTCTTCGAGAACGATCTGGATGCGTGGATGGCAGCGCAGTTTGCCGCAATCGCTCGCCAGCATGAACCAACGCCAGCGGATGTCACGGAACCGCCTGCGTTTGAGACCCACTGAGCCGAGCTTTCTTAAAAAGGGGGGAATGGGGAGTGCATCTATAGATGCGTTGGATTGGGAGGAACGTCGTGGGGAAAACGTTCACACCCAAGTAACACATACAGAGAAACCTCCTTAAAATTTCCGATCGCTATTGTTTCTGGAAAGTAGATGTGGCCCGAAAGTATTAGTTACCAGTGGAAATAAAGAGAACCAACGACGGTAACCTGACAATGAAACTCAGACAACCAACCGACTTCCTGATTCTCGAGGCGCTCGAGGACACAGGGCGCAACGTTGCAACAAACCTCTCAGCGCATACGGACAAGAGCCGGAAGAATATCAACACCCGGCTTCCCGTACTCGAGGATTATGGACTCGTTCGAAAGATCGGCCCGGCCAAACGTTCGGGGCTATATGAGATTTCCTCGCTCGGAAAGGCGGCGCTCGTCTACCAAGATCAGTATGATGATGTCGACGATTTTGAGGGGCTCATCGAAGGACCAACCGCCGGTTCGAACACCGAAGCGGCCAACCAACAGGCGAGTTTTGTCCGCGGTGAGGGTGAGGACGAAACGGACGAAGAATAGCTGCCCACCCTATTAGCGAGGTTCAAGGACATAATCTCCAGTCGTGGGTGACTGTCAAATCCTCACAACAGAACCCTGATAGTCACGAAGCGTCTGCTCTGCACACGCGGAGTATGAAAGCAGCAGTTTTCGGCTGGCTCCGGCCCCGGCCCCGGGTTCGGCCCCATCCGGATAGCGGTCACCGCATCTCGAGTGAGCGATATCTGAGTCCGGATCCCACGCGTACGTACTGATCATCGGTGAGGCAACGAGTGCCCCATCGCTTTCGAAAACGACGCCGTGATCGTGGGCAAGCCCCAACGCATGGCCAACTTCGTGGATTAGCACCTGAATCACGCGATTGGGCGTTGTGAGGGGGACGAGTGATTCCTGTTTCTCTCTCGGGGGGAGCGTATGAATGTATCTTGCGCCGCCAACGGAGGCAACATGCGGAAGCCCGAACCCGGTCGGTGCCGTCTGCATCTGGCCGTCGGTGACGAGCAGGTTGACATCCCCGACTCCGTCCCCACCGATCCGCTTTCGGCCCACAATTGTGGGCCACTCCCCACCACTGCTCACCGCTGCCCCATCCTCAGTCGACACCGATTGGACGCCCGAAAACGCGATATCGACCGTCCAGAACTCGAGGTCGAGGGCGGCTCCAAGATACGCTTCGATGCGGTCGGTGACCATCGAGTAGGTCGCCGCCTGCTCACTGAGCCACACCCGAACCGAAATCGACTCGGCGGCTTGTCGACGACTGGATGCAACGAGGCCAAGTGCCCCAAGCGAGCCACCGGCCATCAGCACGGTCCGTCGGTTCACACTGTATCGACAAACGCTCAGTACCAGAATACGTTCGGTTACTATGGACACTCTTTTTTACGGGACGGTTCGTCTCGCCACTGCCTCGTGTCGAGGGCAGTCACCCGTCGCCCGTCGGACTCAACTCGAACCCAGTGTGGAAGTGCCTGCAGGTCCGTTCCCACGGAAATGAGCATGAGCAAGGCCCCAGTTTCGGTTGCGACGAGTTCTCGAGTCGCCGCCGCTGATTCCGTATCGGTTCGCAGACACCGAGTCCATCGACCGCTTGCAAGTGCCTGCCGTCGCTGCCACTCAGTGTAGTACCACCCATCACTCCCTGCGTACATCTCTGGCTCTGAGAGAATCATTATTACCTGACTTTCGGTAGCAAAAGAGAATCGTTTCCATGTCCAGTATCAGGAGTTATACGCAGGAGGGCGAACACCCGGCCCTCGAGTGAATCCCGATGAGGAATTCAGACGGACACCGTTTGGTCACTGGTGTCGATGTCGATCCCTTCCGAACACGGCTGTCTTAATAGTGATACCGGCGAAAAAACGTCTCCGAATCAGTCGTCTGCAGAGACAATCTCGCCAACATACTGGCCTTCCCAGTCACGTCGGGCCTCAATCTCCCGGCGACCGCGCCGGGTTAAGGAGTAGAAGTTTGTTCGCCGGTCGAGTTCACCCTTTTCGATCAGTCCCTTATCAACGACGGTGTCGAGATTCGGATACAGCCGACCGTGATGAATCTCTTTTTCGTAGTAGTTCTCGAGTTCGTCTTTTATCGCAAGTCCATGTGGGTCGTCAAGTCCAGCAACGATGTACAGGAGGTCCCGCTGAAAGCCGGTCAAATCGTACATATCGGTCCTTTTACCCTTGTCCTATTAAATATAGTGGAATTCATCGATTGGTTAAATTCACTCATTTTAGAGTGATCGAAGGAATTTGGGGGCCTCTCCCGAGTGATAACGCCCCCTCCGCTCGCGGATTGTCTAGCCTTCGACCTGTTTGCCGTCGATCAATGGCGTACTGTCGACTGGTGTCGCAACCAGATAGTACTCAGTCCGACCGGAGCATCCGGTATCGAACAGTTAAATATACGATCACGAGGACGAACGCGCTGGCGTACAAGAGCGCACCAGTAGAGAGCGCGTAGCCGAGGGCGACCACATTGAGCAAAATTCCGAACAAGTACACCGGTGCAAGGCGACTCCCAGTCATACATAGCTAACGGGCGCAGTTCGTTATGAGCCGTTTGATTCCAGTCGCCACACGCCACCTGCCAGTTCACGTGAGAGCATTATACCGCCGCAGGGCATGACGAGCATATGCCCACCAATTCCCCTCGAGGCCACCGACAGAGCGACCCCACCGGACACGACTCGGTGTCCAATACGCCTTGCATCCCAACCGATGACGCGATCATCACCGCCATCCACACTGCCCCACTGCCCGTGGTCAACACCCGCTACCTTGCCACACAGTTCAATATCTCGAGTGACAGAATGGCTGACC
>LKMJ01005150.1_pt1 | contig 12317 bp, 11 predicted proteins | sample 643391 | NCBI WGS metagenome assembly LKMJ01 (sample SAMN04112250, study PRJNA286221) | soda lake metagenome | biome: soda lake; feature: Kulunda Steppe; material: water; isolation source: sample PL-Br10 brine of Picturesque Lake | place: Russia: Kulunda steppe | collected 2010-07
ACGATCAGGGTCATGGCCAGGGTGATATTGAGGTTGGCGGTGGGCGAGAACAGGCCGGGAATCAGCCCGATCAGATTGCTGACCAGGATGAACAGGCCGAAGGTGGCCAGCATGGGAAACATCATCCGGGCCCCTTCGCGGCCCATGTGTTCGGCCATGAAATCCTCGATGCCACCGACCACCACTTCCCAGAAGTTCTGGCCCTGACTGGGGAGAATGTCCAGCTTTTTGCCCATGGTCAAGCGGGGCAGCACAATCAGGAAAATCATGACCAGCAGGGTGTAGGTAACGTGCGGCTGCAACAACTGGGTCATGTCCCAGAAATTACCGGGTTCGGGCATGTCATGGGGCACCGGCAGCCCCAGAATTTTTTCCAGAATCACATTGAGAATAAGTATTGGATGTTCCATGGCCGCCTGCTACGCCTCCCTCACGCTAATAGTCTTTTCATCTTGCTGATGGTGGCCAGAAAGATACCGACCTGAGTCGTGGCCAAGCCCACCAGAAAGCCCGGAATATGAATCTGTTGATAGCGAACCAGAAAATAAAAGAGCAACCCGAGAACCACCAGCCGCCCCAGACATTTGAGCATGAACCTGATTTTGGCCTGTTTGGTGGGATTCCGGGACAGTAAAATGGCATCCCTTTTCAGCCACTGAAAGCTCAGGATCACCACAAAGCCGCCGATCAGCACGGAGATTCCGGCCAGGGGCGAGGCCAGCAGCCACCCCGTCAGGGCCATGGCCAGCAGCACCAGGTAACTGGTAAGCTCCACTTTTTTCAGTGGAATATCGGCGCCGGCGTCGCCGCCGGCCAACATTTCACTCTGCCGGGCCCTGGTTGCAGTGGTCATAAGTCCTTTCTCTGGCTCAGCGTATAAATATTTTTGAATCCGGCCGCCACTCCGAAGGCCAGAAAGATCAGGGTCAACCACGGAGCGGTGCGCCCGTCAAACACGTAATGATCAAGAAAATAACCGATTCCCAGCCCAATAAAAACCGAGAAGACAACGGTCATCCCGACGGTGCCGAAGGTTGCCAGCAGCTTCCAAACTTCCTGTCGTTCGCCGGCCATTTTCCTCACCCCGGAGCGCCCTGGACGATAATGAATCGCCCCTCATAAAAACGTAAAGTGTTTCGTATCTATCAAGGCCGCCCTTTAAAGTCAACGGCTTTTTTGCCGGCGGCGCAAAAAACGGCGCCATCGGCCGGACACTGCCGGTATGTCCGCATTCAGCATCACCGGCCAACAGGGCCTGTTGTTCTTGCTGGCCAATCGTAACCAATCACCGGGTTTGTCCGGTAAGCGATCACGGGGTGCCCCCAGGCTGCGGTGCCCGGTGATCGCTTACGGTCAATCTTATTTGGAACCGGCCAGGCTCTTGAATGACCATTCGGTTTTTTCCAGGGCCAGGTCTAGATCGGCCTGGCTCTGGGCCGCCGAAATGAACAGCGCCTCGAACTGGGCCGGGGCCAGCCAGATCCCCTGCTCGCGCATATTGCGATAATGAGCGGCATAACGGTCGGTATCGGAACCGGTCGCCGAGGCGTGGTCATTGACCGGGCCGGGGTGGAAGAAGGTGGTCATCATGGACGCCACCCGATTGAGGGTGATCTCGCCGGGCAGATACTTCTCAGCCAGGGTCGACAGCCCCCGGGCAAAACCGGCGGCCTTTTCTTCCAGTTCGTCATAAAAACCCGACCGGCCGAGTTCCCGCAGGGTGGCGGCGCCGGCGGCCATGGCCAGGGGATTGCCGGACAGGGTGCCGGCCTGATAGACCGGGCCGTCCGGGGCGATATGGTCCATGATCTCTTTCTTGCCGCCGTAGGCCCCCACCGGCAGGCCGCCGCCGATGATCTTGCCCAAACAGGTAAGATCGGGCGTTACCCCGTAATATTCCTGAGCCCCGCCCAGGGACAGCCGAAAACCGGTGATCACCTCGTCGAAGATCAGGACGATCCCCAGCTCGGCAGTTAACTGCCGCAGGGTCTCGAGGAAACCGGGTGCCGGCGGCACCACCCCCATGTTGCCGGCCACCGGCTCGATAATGACGCAGGCGATGTCCAGTTCGGGGTCACGCAGGGTTCGCTCCAGGGTTTCGGGATCGTTATAGGGAATGGAGATGGTGTTTTTGACAATATCTTCGGGCACGCCCGGGCTGCCGGGGATACCCAGGGTGGTGACGCCGCTGCCGGCCTTGATCAGGAAGCTGTCGGCATGGCCATGAAAACAGCCGTCGAACTTGACCACCTTGCTGCGACCGGTATACCCCCGGGCCAGGCGAGCGGCGCTCATGGTGGCCTCGGTGCCGGAACTGACAAAGCGCACCTTGTCCACCGAAGGCAGAGCCGAGGTAACCAGTTCGGCCAGTTCAATCTCCTTGGTGGTGGGCGCCCCGAAACTGGTGCCGGCCTCCAGGGTTTCCCGAATGGCCGCCACCACCGCCGGATGGTTGTGGCCAAGAATCATCGGCCCCCAGGAACAGACAAAATCGACATACTCGTTGCCGTCGGCATCATAAACTTTGGAGCCGGCGGCCCGCTCGATGAAAACCGGTTCGCAGCCCACCGATTTACAGGCCCGTACCGGGCTGTTGACCCCGCCGGGAATATGCTGACAGGCTTTGGCAAAAAGTTCCTTTGAGCGCTGGATATTCATGATCTCTCCTTGTCTTGGCTGATATTTTTGACAAAGTTGCCGCCCCCCCCTAAGACGGTGCCGCAGAAACCACGGCATCACTCTGGCGAGCGCCTTGCAACCTGCTGTTTTGACGCTTTCTAACGACGGATGCCGCAGTTTTTGCAAACCCTGCGAAATTACCACGGGCCGCCGGCGGTGTCAAAGTGTGCCCTCTTCCGCCGTAACCAAGCACAGGGGTTGCCCCGTGATCGCTTACCTTCCACCGGCGTCCCCGGCCGCCCCTTGTAGGCTTCGCTGACATTCAGACCACGGCTCCGGTCACCGCAGTTATAGTACAAAGGTCACGGGCGCTGCCACTGTATTCCACCACCAGCGCCGCAAAAACCCCCCGGGGCGCGGCGCAGCGAAAACGGATCAGGCTCTTTTCCCGGTCTTCTTTCAACCACTTGCCAACAGTTCCGGCTTGGTCTATAGTGCACCTTGGTCAATGGTCAAGTAATATTGTTACCCTGGGCACCATCAGGCCATATAAGGTCGCCGCAATGCAAGCAGTTGTACCAAAGGCAACCATCACCATCCAGTCAGACTATAAGGAGCAACCATGGCCATCGATAACAATATCAGGATCCTGCTCGTTGAAGACGCCGACACCATGCGCAAAATGGAAACCAAGATTTTAAGCCAGGTCGGTTTCCATAATATTGTCGAAGCGGTGGATGGTCGGGACGCCGTGGAGAAACTGGAAGGCGGCGAGGAAATAGACCTGGTGATCAGCGACTGGTCCATGCCCAACATGGACGGCCTGGAACTGCTGCAATGGCTGCGTGGCCGGGAAAAATTCAAGGATATGCCGTTTCTCATGGCCACCGGCCACGGTGACAAGGAATACGTGGCCAAAGCCATCGAAGGCGGGGCCAACGGCGTGGTGGCCAAACCCTTTACTCCAGAAGAGCTGAAAGGCTGCATCGAGCAGGCTTTCGGCCAGGAAAAGGAAAAAGCCCCAAAAGCGGCTGAAGGTCCCCGGGTTTCCGGCGAAGGCAAATTAAGTCTCAAAATGGCCCATATCCAGATCACCGATCACCTGGCCCTGGGGGTACTCAAGCACCGGATTGACCAGGGCATCGAAAAGCCCGCCCATTTTTCCCTGGAAACCCACTGCATGGGCAGCTGGAATCCGGTCCAGGGGGCCCTGGAAAACGCCGAGGTGGACGGGGCCTTTATCCTGGCCCCGACGGCCATGGATCTGTTCAGTTACAACGTGCCGCTGAAACTGGTGCTCTTTGCCCACCGCAACGGCAGCATCTGCGTGCGCAACAGTCAGAACAAGTACGTCAAGCCCTACCAGCAGTTCTTTAAACACAAGACTTTTTACATTCCCCACAAGATGTCGATCCACAATATGCTGGCTCACATGTACTTCACCCAGATGGGGCTCAGGCCTGGTGTGGCCGGCGATGAGGCGGTGAACGTGCTCTTTGACGTGACCCCGCCGGTGGCCATGCCCAAGTTCTTGAACGACAACCCCGAAGCCAGTGGCTTTCTGGTGGCCGAGCCCATCGGCTCCCGGGCCATTGCCAGGGGAATCGCGGCAAAACAGTTCCTCTCCAGCGAGATCTGGGACCAGCATCCCTGCTGCGCCGTGGTCTTTCGCGAGGAAATCATCGACCAATACCCCCAGGCCGTTCAGGAGTTCACTGAGATGGTCGTGGCCGCGGGCCGGTCCATCAAGGATGACATTGAAAAATCGGCCCGGATCGCGGCCGATTTTCTCGACCCGGACAAAACACTGGGCCTGGAGCCGGCCCTGCTGAAAAACGTGCTCTCGGACCCCGAAGGCATCACCTACGATGACCTGTACCCAGTGAAGGATGACCTGGAAGTCATCCAGGATTACATGGTCCACAAAATGGAGATCGGCCGGACCATCGATCTTGACACCTTCATTGATACCCGTTTTGCCGACAAGGCTTGCCCCCGGCAGAGCAAGGAGCAAGACCGCCCCGAAAAGGCCGACGACGACAAAAAAAGCAGCGCCATGAAGCTTGACCGGTTCAGGGAGAATCAGGATCTTGCCAGTCGCGAAGGCAAGTACCTGGTGTTCAGCCTGGGCAACGAGCGCTACGGGATCGGGATTCTCGATGTCAAGGAGATCATCGGCCTGATGGAAATCCATGAACTGCCGCACATGCCCGCTTTTTTCAAAGGAGTGATCAACCTCCGCGACCGGGTGATCCCGGTGATGGACCTGCGGCTCAAGTTCGGCCTGGAAGAGGCCGCCTACAGCGAGCGGACCTGCATCATCATCGTCGAGGTCTCGGGCCGCCGGGGCTCGACCCTGACCGGAATCATCGTCGATTCGGTTTCGGAAGTGGTCAACGTCAAGAACGAGCAGGTGGAAGACGCCCCCTCCTTTGGCAGCGGCGTGGACCAGAGCATGATCCTGGGCATGGCCAAGCTCAAGGAAGGGGTAACCATCCTGCTGGACATCGACCACCTGGTCCACACCCAGGATGTGGTGAGGATGACCGCCACCGAAGAGATGCTTTAACCGCCTAGGGCTGCCAGGAAAGACTGAAAGCGGTAAAGTGATCCGGTGCACTCTGGCCGGTGAACTCCCGGCCGCGGACGATATTGGTCAGGGCCAGCTTAAAGTGGCGATAGGAGATGACAATCCCGTACTGAAAGTCGAAAACCGCCACCCTCCGGGTGACCCGGTGACTGTCCCGGAAGGTGTTGCCGTCGAGGAAAATATTGCGCCCCACCAGGCGCAATTCGCTACCCACAAAGAAGTAACCCTTGAAACTCGACGTCTTGTAAAAATACCCGGCCCCCGGCAGGCTCGGACGAATCCGGGGCGGGCCGTTATCGGTACCCAGCCCCTTGCCCAGACGCAAGCTGACCCCGCTACCCAAGTGCGTGGCCACGTTGCCTAGAGCCAGAGTGGTGTGGGGAATCAGGTCCGCCTCCATCCTCTCGCCGCCAGCCAGGAAATAGCGCCACTGCCGGTCCCAGAACAGATTGACGGCGGGCTCATTGCGCAGTTGATGCTCCCAGCCCTCGGGCTTGGGCGTGGAGCTGATATTTTCATGCCACCACGTCTGCACCTCCCGGGCCCTGGCCCAGGGCCCCACCACCCCCAGCTGGAGCTCAAAGGAATCTATTGTCCCGGTTTCCGGCCCCCTCCTGGAAGGAGCCCGCACCACCCCCAGCCCCAGGTAAAGATAACCGGCATAGGGGCGCTCTTCTTCCTGTAGGTGCTCGACGGTAATATCATTGGGAGTATAAATGTTCTGACCGATGGTGGTGTTGGCCCGCCACGATTCCTCCCGCCGGTCATCGATTAAAACAGGCACCGCCTCGGCAAGCCTTTTGAGCCAGTCATCCCTGATCTCTCCGGAATAATAAGAAAAACGGCTGCCATGGGTGAAGTGGCGGTCGGTTCCCAGCAAAACATCGTTTTCCATCACCACCGTAAAAATACCGGCTTCCCTGTCCTCGGCGACGGATGCCGGCTCCCCCCGGGCGTTTGGGGGGGCAGCCAGCCCCAAAGCCGTTATCAGCACGACCAACAGCAGTTTATTGTCCTTGTTCATTGGCCACCCCGATCCCTGCCGGCTGTCCGGTTATAAAATATCCAGCCCGGCCCGGCGCCTGGGTAAAAAATACGCAAAAGGCGATCGATAAGTTGTTTAACGATTACCCGAACAGGACCTGGGCCAAAAAACAAAAGCGCCACATCAATACTATAACGATAGCGACCGGGTTTTGGCACGCATCTTGTATTCAACCCAGGACAACGGCAGGATACAGATCCTCCGAGGCTTTAACAACCAAAACATCAAGGAGAACGATCATGAAAAAGACCATTTTAACTCTGGCAATGGTACTGGCCCTGGGATTCACCGGTTATCAGATGGCCGATGCCCGGCAGGGCGCCGGTTACGGACCCGGCCCCGGAAGCGGTTACGGTATGGCCCTGGACGAAGAGACCCTGCAGGCCAGGGAAGCCTTCTACCAGGAAACCCAGGAACTGCGCAAAGAGATCGCCGCCAAGCGGGCTCAGCTGCAGGCGGCGATCAACAGCGCCGATGAAGCCCGGGCACAGGCCCTCAGCGAAGAATTATTCGACCTGCGCACCCAAATGCGCAGCAAGGCCGGTGAGTCCGGAATCCAGCGCGGCGGCCGCGGCGGCACCTGCGGTGGCGGTGATTTCGGTGGCGGCCGCGGCCGGGGAGCCGGTCCTCGCTCTTGATTTAACTGACAAGTTGTGTTTTTCTGGCGGCAGAACGTTTCGCGGTGAAATGTTCTGCCGCCTTTTTTTGGGCCAAGCCGGGCCAACCCGGCCAGATCAGATAATACCCCCCCTTGGGGAGGGAAAATCGCCATGAGCGCTGCCCATGTGGGATAAAGACCTGAAGCCGGCCGTGGTTATGGTCCACGGTCTCTGGATGACCGGCCTGGAGATGGGACTGCTGGGCCGGCGGTTGCAGGGTTTCGGTTTTTCCTGCTATCGCTTTCCCTACTCTTCCCTGCGCCAGACTCCGGCCTACAACGCCGATGCCCTGGCCGATTTCGTCACCGACCTGGCCCGGCGCCACCCCCTGGTGCATCTACTGGGCCACAGCCTGGGCGGCCGGGTGATTGAGCTGACCCTTTCCCGTCATTACCTGCCGGCTCCGGGCCGGGTGCTGACCCTGGCCACCCCTTTTGGCGGCAGCCATATCGCCCACAGCCTGGCTCGCCGGAACTGGACCCGGGTGATGCTGGGGGCCTCGGCCCCGGCCTTGCTGACGCCGCTGTCCCGCTGGCATCACCAGCGCCCCCTGGGAATAATCGCCGGTGATCTGGGGATTGGAATCGGGCTCTTTTTTCCCGGCCTGACCAAACCCCACGACGGCACGGTGACCCTGGAAGAAACCGTAATCAAAGGCGCCACCGCCCGTTTTACGGTCCCCGCCACCCACATGTCCATGCTTTTCAGCCGGGAGGTCGCCATCCTGGCCAGCGCCTTTCTTCAGACCGGCGCCTTCGTCGCCAATCCCGCCAAGGCCCCGCATACGGTGGTCAATACGGCCCCGGGTGCCGTCTGTCGCCGGAACGGTAAATAACCCTGAGGCAGACCGTCACCTTCCCGGACCCTGCGGCCGCAGGCTCACCGGTTAAGTCTCTTCCACGCTGATACAGGCCACCGGACAGGCAACCACCGCCTCTTCCACGCAATCCAGCTCCGGGTCGGAACCCTCCAGCACGTAAGCCTTGGCGGCCTCGTGGTCAAAGGCAAAGACCTCGGGGCACAGTTCCACACAACTCTCGCAACCGATGCACTCTTCCTGATCAAGCAGTACCTTTTTAGCCATGGTCTTAAAGTCTCCTCTCGGCTTATTGTCATCTCACCGCCGGCGGTACCTTGACAACAGGGGGATGATGATTATTTTCTGCGCCGGTGCCGACAGCGTTATGGTAGCCGCCTTTATAAATTCAGTTTGTCTGAAACACCGCATAACCGCCGACAACGCACGAAACTTAAACGGCCACCGATTTGCCGTTTAATTATTTGTTGTATCATTACCGTCCGGCAAAGTTAAAGAGTTTTGCCGGTCCATTTTTTGTAAACGCCAAGGAGAGAAGATCATGAGTACCGATACATCCGCCCAGGCCGCTACTCAGGAAACCCGTGAGTTCCAGGCCGAAGTTAAAAAGATGCTGGATATCGTTGTCCACTCGCTCTACACCGAACGGGAAATATTCTTGCGGGAGCTGATCAGCAACGCCGCCGACGCCCTGGAAAAATTCCGCCATCAGAAAGTGGCCAGCCAGGAAGAAGTCTTCGACGACCACCTGCCCCTGGAGATCAAAATCAGCGCCGACCAGGACAAGAACACCCTCACCGTCACCGATACCGGAATCGGCATGGACCGGGGCGAGCTGGACAACAACCTGGGCACCATCGCCCACTCCGGCTCCCGGACCTTTCTGGCCAACCTGACCGAAGAACAGCGCCAGGACACGCAACTGATCGGCCAGTTCGGGGTGGGTTTCTACGCCGCCTTCATGGTCGCCGACCGGGTCCGGGTCCAGTCCCGCAGTTACCGCCCCGATGACACCGGCCATGAATGGGTCTCCGACGGCACCGGCACCTATACCATCGGCCCCTGTCCCGGTATCCGGCGCGGCACCAGGATCATCATGGAGCTAAAGGAAGACGCCAGGGAATTTGCCGAGGAGGAGCGGATCAAGGAGATCATCCGCCGTTATTCCAGCTTTGTCCCCTTCCCCATCAAGATGGCCGATGAGACGGTCAACACCGTCCAGGCCATCTGGACCCGCAGCAAAAGCGAGATCACCGACGAGGAATACCGGGAGTTCTACAAGTATATCGCCAACGCCTTCGACGACCCCCTGACCCGGCTGCACTTCAGCGCCGACGCTCCGCTGGCGGTCAAGGCCCTGCTTTTCATCCCCCAGGAAAATATCGAGCGGATGGGCTTGGGCCGGCTGGATCCCGGGGTCAACCTCTACTGCCAGCGGGTGCTGATCGAGCAGCACAGCAAGAATATTCTGCCCGACTGGCTGCGCTTCGTCAAAGGGGTCATCGACAGCGAGGACCTGCCGCTGAACATCTCCCGCCAGGCTCTGCAGGACAGCGCCCTGGTGGCCAAAATCAACCGAGTGGTGACCAAACGGCTGCTCAAGCACCTGAACGAGTTAGTCAAAAACGACCCGGAGACCTACGAGAAGTTCTGGCACTCCTTTGGCATGTACCTCAAGGAAGGGGCCATTGCCGATTTAAACTACCGCCAGGAACTGGCCGGCCTGCTGCGTTTTGAATCCTCCAAAACCGAACCGGGCAAGCTGACCTCGCTGGCCGAGTATATTTCCCGAATGACCCCGGAACAAAAGGAAATTTATTATATCAGCGGTCCCAACCGGGAGGCGGTGGAAAGCGGCCCCTACGTGGAGGCCTTCCGCCGCCGCGACATCGAGGTGCTTTTCACCCTGGACCCCATGGATGATTTCGCCTTTAACCACATCGGCACCTTTAAGGAGTACAAGCTGGTTTCCGCCGACCGCGACGATCTTGATCTGGGCGAGGTGGGCAAGCAGGAGCAGGAGGAAACAGAGCAGGAAAACCGGGAAAGGATGGATCCGGAGGAGACCAAAAGCCTGGCTGCCTGGATCAAGGAAGTGCTGGGAGACCGGGTCAAGGAGGTCAAGGAATCTCAACGGCTTACCGACAGCCCGGCCATGGTGGTCAACCCCGACGGTTTTCTGACCAGCAGCATGGAACGGGTGATGAAGGCCTCCGGCCAGCAGATCCCCGGTTTCGGGGCCAAGAATCTGGAGATCAACCCCGGCCACGGGCTGATCAGCGGGCTGGCCAGCCTGCGCCAGAGCGACGAGGAGCTGGCGCGCAAGATCACCGAGCAGATCTACGACAACGCCATGATCCAGGCCGGCCTGCTGAGCGAACCCCGGAACATGGTGGGCCGCAATTACGACATCCTGACCCGGCTGGTAACCGGGAAATAAACCCGTAAGCGATCAGGGGGCGGCGGCGAAACCCTCAATCAGGGCGCGGTGGATGGCCTCGCGGGCCTCGGTGGCGGCGGGACTCAACAGATCCCGGGGGCGGGGCTGATCCACGGTGATGATCTTGCCGATGTTACCGGAGCGCGGGTTCATCACCGCCACCCGGTCGGCCAGCAGCAGGGCTTCGTTGAAATCATGGGTGACGAAGACTATGGTCATCCCCTTTTCCCGCCAGATCCGGAGCAGCTCACCATGCATCCGGTGGCGGGTCATGGCATCCAGAGCCCCGAATGGTTCATCCATGAAAAGCACTCGGGGCTCAACCACCAGGGCCCGGGCCAGGGCCAGCCGCTGCTGCATACCGGCGGACAATTCCCGGGGATAACGACCGGCCGCCTCGGCCAGCCCCACCAGTTCGATCATTTCACTGGCGCGGCGTCGTCTCGCCCCCGTCTTCACCCCCTGTATTTCCAGGCCATATTCCACGTTACCCTGTACGGTACGCCAGGGAAACAGCCCGTATTCCTGCTGAATCATCATCGCCGCAGGGCCGGGCTCGCGGACCGTACGCCCGCCCATGGTGATGCGGCCGCTGGTGGGGGTGTCAAACCCGGCCAGCATGTTCAGCAGGGTGGTTTTACCGCAGCCGTTGGGGCCCAGCAGACAGAACAGCTCCTTCGGGTAAACCGTAAGGTCCAGCCCGGCCAGGACTTCCACCTCGCCCCCCAGCCGCCCCCGGAAACGTTTGCCTACTCCGGTTATCTCGATCTTCACCAGCGACTCCAAACCTGTCTTTCAGCCCAGCTCATCAACCGATCCAGGATCAGACCCATGACCCCCACCAGCAGCATGCCGGCGATCACCAGGTCGGTGCGCAGGAAGTTGCGGGCATCGATAATAAAATAACCCAGTCCCGACTGGGCGCCCAGCATCTCGCCGGCCACCAGGTGGATCCAGCCCACCCCCAGGGCGATGTGCAGCCCCACGGTGATGGCGGGAAAAGCGGCGGGGACCACCACTTTACGCAGCAGGTCCCAGTCGGTGCTGCCAAAATTACGGGCCACCCGGATGTAGATCCGGTCCACTCCCCGGACGGCGGCGATGGTGGTCAGCAGCACGGGGAAAAAACTGGCGATGAAGATAATGAAAATGGCCGGCAGATCGCCGATTTTAAACCAGAGCACGGCCAGGGGAAACCAGGCCACCGGGGAAATGGGCCGCAGGATTTGAATCAGCGGATCAAAGGCGCGGTGCAGCCGGGAATACCACCCCAGGAGCATCCCCAGGGGCAGGGCCAGCAATACCGCCAACAGGTATCCCGCCGTGAAGCGGTACAGACTCACCCCGATATGCTCCAGCAGCATGCCGCTGCGGCCCACTTCAACCAGGGCCAGCAATACCGCCGCCGGCCCCGGCAGCAGATAATCGTTGGCATACCAGGCCGCCGCCGCCTGCCAGAGCAGGAGAAATCCGGCCAGGGCCAGCAAAGGAAACAGCACCCTTTCTCCCGCCAACACCGGCATCCGGAAGACGGGCTGCTGCTGTAACTCAGTTTCCGGGGGGACAGGCGGCGGTTGCGATTTTCTGGGCAAGGGAGCATTCATAAAATGATCAGTCTCTGCCTGGCTTAATGACACCTGTAAAGGACTTCAAAACAGCCCCCAAGTGTTTTTTTACCCGAAAAAATTATAATGGCTTTGCCCGTCGGGCAAAGACCGGTTCAAGATAACCGTCCAGGTTGACCTTCCGCCGGCTTAAACCGAAACGCTCCATCAACTCCTGAGTGGCGCCAAAATCATCACGCGCGGGAACCAGATCATGATAGGTGGCCCGATCCGCGGGGCTAGTCAGCACATGTTCAATGACCTCCGGCTGCTGCCCCAGGTAAGGAACCGAACGCTTGGCCGCCTGCCGCCGATTGGCTTCGATAAAGCTCCCGGTGGCCGTCAACCCGGTGACCAGCTCCTGCACCGCCTCGGGATGTTTCTCGATGAACTCCTCCCGAATGTTGAGCACGCAGCAGATATGCCCGGGCCAGATGTCTTTGGATAATATCAGTACCCGGCCCACCTGCTGAATTTCCGCCTGCCCGCCGAAGGGTTCGGCCACGATAAAGCCGTCGATGCGACCGCTTGCCAGGGCCTGTA
>LKMJ01005151.1_pt1 | contig 12317 bp, 13 predicted proteins | sample 643391 | NCBI WGS metagenome assembly LKMJ01 (sample SAMN04112250, study PRJNA286221) | soda lake metagenome | biome: soda lake; feature: Kulunda Steppe; material: water; isolation source: sample PL-Br10 brine of Picturesque Lake | place: Russia: Kulunda steppe | collected 2010-07
GCGCGCACACACACACACACACACATACACGCGCGCACGCACACACACACACACACACACACACACACACGCACGCACGCACACACGCGCTCACATCCCCCGGACACATTGATGCTGACGCGTGCATGTCTACTGCATGCACGCGCCTCCATGTTCTGGTGCAGACCATGGGCATGGGCAGTGAAGCCGATGATACCGAGATGGGGCCAACGACCCATGCTGATTTGCAAGGATTCTGGATGTACAGCAAACGGAGTCAGCCAACAACTAAGCTATCCGGTCTGCAACATGCATGCGTGAATGGGTCTGGTTTATTCAAGAGGAGAGGCAAAGCCTCTGCCCAAGGGCGCAAGGGAGCATTGATACAACACAGGAGTCATCGCCACATCCCACCACGCACGCACGCGCATGTGACCACCCTGCCCAACAGCAGTTCTGGCCACACCCGCCACGCACGTGCACGCATGCGGCCGCTGCACCCATGTGCACACTGCTGCAACCATGGCCTTGCACCCTTGGTTCACATGCCCTACACGTGCATCCACTCAAAGCCCCCACCTGCCCATGCTTGCCCCCACTTGCCCCCACCAAGCCGTGTGCGTCTTGCCCCCACCTGCGTCTCGCCCTCCGCGCCCTCCGCCTGCTCCAGGGCATCCAGCGCCAGGCTGGCTCGGTCGCAGTACGCGAGGGCGACACACGCTGCCACGTCAGGGGCGTCAGGGCTGCTGCCGTTTGCCTCCAGCCAAGGGGGGCCCAGGGACAGCACCTCTGCATGGCAGCCGACCTCTTGCAGCACCACCAGCACGCCAGGCAGGTCTGACTGGAACACCTGCAGGCAGCGATGTGTGGGTGGGTGGGGGCAGGGCGCTGAGCGGGCGGGCGAAGGGGTGGTGGTGGGTGTTAGCAAGCGGTGCTGCAGCCTGCCGCTTGGGGCACTATGAGCTTGCCAGATGGATCAACAGCACTATGCAACAGCACGCGCTGGGTCATGGAGGGGGTGGGAATCCTGCACACACACCCAAGGCCATGCGCTACTTTGAGGGCGGGTCTTGGCTGATCGGAGGTGGAGAAGGGCCAGGCACATCACCCAGGCATGACCAGCACTTGAGAAACTCAGCACTGCTCCTTTAAGACGACAGAATTTTGTTTGTGCGCATATAGATCAATTCTAAAAAAGACCTGGGGGGGCTTGAATGCAGGGTCGTATGCCCAGGAGCGCAGGCTGTGGCAGGCAACACAGGAGTGGGAGGTGGGTCTTCAAGGAGGGTGGCGGGTCAGGCGGTGCAGAGCATTGGAGGCATTGAAGGTGGGATTGTGCGCGCAGGCATGTTGCCAGACATCAGATTCAACAGAGGGCCATCCCCCTGCTTTTGGCTCAGGCCAGGAGCAGGTGGAGCAATTATTCAAGGTAAGGCTGTTGAGTCACAGTAGGCTTTGTCCTCCCTTAACAGGGTTCAAACACACGCAGGCCAACAGGCCCTAACCGCAGCTGTCCCACATGTTCTCGTCGACAGGCAGGCAGACAGGGAAGCCTGAGGTTCTCCCTGACAGCGATTGCGGGAGTACAAATTGGCTGTGCATGTGCCAGCTGGGGCCTACCTTCAGGCCTGGGCTACCTCCCATGGCTAGCTTCTGCTCAGCTCCCGCGCGCTGCGGATCAAGCAGGCACTCCAAAGCGCTCTTGAGCAGCACGGCGCGTGAGAAGAGTGTGTCTGCTGAGTAGGCGGCCTGGGTAGCGGCGGAGCAGCAATGTAGGGACTGCTTTTGATGCTCCGAATGTGTTTTTGTTTGCATGCCTCTCTGTTTGTGTTTGTGTTAGTGTGTGTTCGCTTGTGTCGTGTGTGTCGTGTGTTTGTGTGTGTATGTGTATGTGCATGTGCGCGCGTGAGTGAGAATGCGCGCGCTTGTGTGTGGGTGCATGTGTGTGTGAATGCGCGCGCATGTGTGTGTGTGTGTGCGCGCGCCCGCATGCGTGTGCACGTGCACGGGCAAGCTAAGCTGTATGCGCATGTGGGAACACATAGGCTTTCAAGAGGTCCAAAAAGCAGAGTCAACCCTGTGCATGCCACGGTTTGACCGCCCCTCACCGTCCTCCTCGTTTGCTGCCTAATCACCTGAGTCTGGCTGTTGACACGCGCCTCATAAGCACTTTTTATGTCTTCTACGCTGCTGTTGGCCCTGTCCAGCCCCAGGAGCTCAAAATTGGTTATTTGGGGTACAAGGACCGTGCTGTTGCTCTCGGCGATCCGCCTGGAATCCTTGAAGGCCACAATGCAGGATTTTCGAGGTAAATGTCTCTGCCTCAGAGGGTTGACGCTCCTTGCCTGGCGGCAGTCAGTTCGGTGACCGCTGACCGCTGAGGCCTGACCTTGACGACGAAACATGTCCACTGGAATTTATGGGGAAAACTTAAATTGACAATTCCATTCGTACAGTCAATTCAACCTCGGCGTAAATGCATGCATGATGCTAACTGCCAAATAGCTTTGCTGCCAAATAAATTTGCAACCTAATTTTACCAAACAGTATTGTTGTCAGGCTTGCTGCTTACCAGGCTCCCTACCTACTCAAATTGTAGACGTCCACCTTTTCTTTACATAACAGTGTTCAATTCCGTTGGCCGTGACGGAAGAAAACCTCAACTTGCTTCTACTAGTGATCTTGTTCTGCCATACTATAAGTTAGCCTGACCTCAGCGCCCTCCTGCAAGGCACCAAGAAAAGAGCGAATTGCGGACACCTGGGCCACAACTCATTCTTTATCGTACTCTTAACAAATGGCAAAAGGAATGCGTGACAGCCAGGGTGCACACAAAACTTAGCTTGCTGAAAGGGAAAGGTAGCTGCTACATTAACAACAAAGCTTTCATTCGAGGCTACAAGCCATAAGTGCAGCAGGAGCATTGAGCAATAGACAAGTGCTCACCTTGGTTCCTATGAGTGGTATTGTCGCGCCGCAAAAGAAGTCATGTTGTGCATGGAATTGAAGCAGCTTCACTCTGCAGGAGCAGCCTCACGCGTCTGTAGCCCGGTGTACCGCTTCAAATCAAAATGTGAGGATGCTTCGCCACCAGTGACTCCTGCTCTTGAGGTGTCTGTCATCTGGCTGTCATCCAGCCATGTGGGTCAGGGGTGGAAGCCTGGAAGGTCCAGCAACTCAACAGGCTGCTCCATGCCATGAGCTTGTAAGCCCTTGGTGCTGGCATTGTGGCTCTTGACCTGCTTGTAGCGCTGCGCCCTGGGACACAGCAGAATGAATGCTGAAGAACTTGGAAAAAGCATGAATCCATGGCCGGCGTGTGAATGCACTTGGGTGTATTTTATTGTGAGCATGACCATATGATATCATTGAGGCATTCGTGTCTGTACACGCATCACAATACAAAAGATGTGCAACAAATGCAACGTGGGAGGCTCTCAAGTATCAGAGGCGGCCTTCTGTGATTAAGAGTGTAGCCTTAATAGTGTAGGCACTGCCTCACCTCTTCCATGCTGGCAGAGGCTCTGCGGCAGCGCCTGTGCCCTGCACAGGCAGGCCTGGCCTGACCAGGTGGTCCTCCAATTTGCCTCCTGGAATGCCCCAGTGGTCCACCAGCTGCACGGGCGTGCGCACAAATTGAGCCGGGCTGTGCCACATTTGCTCAAAATCTAGATGCCTTGCCCTATGCACAATGCACCTCCTTCAGCTGCATGCCGAAATTGCATGGGATAAGGGCCAGATGGAAAGCCTTTCACACTGGGACAAACAGCCTAACCTCTCCAGCTTGTACAGTGGCCTATCTGCAACTAATACAGTACAAACGTCCTTGAGGCAAGTATGCACATGCCCAGTCAGTAAAGGCTTTCTCATTACCAGTCTACGGGCGCACCTGCAACTTCTGGCAGTTGAAGAAGCGTGCCAGCTGGTGGAGGGTGTTGCAAGAGTGCAGCAGCATGGCCTGGTGGAGGGATGGAGCAGTACTGCCCTGCTGCTGAGCTGCTGCTGCATGCCGAACCTGCCACACCTCAAAATGTGTTGTTCCCTCATGGTGCTTGCATCGCTGCCCAGGGTGAAGTACACCCCGCCCACAGGTGTGTGCACCCACGACTCTGTAAACAGGTAGATTGGCGCGCCTGCCTGTCTGCTGCACGGAAACTAGGGTGTATCCGCAGCAGCAGGAGGACTGAGGACGTCCACCTTGTGGAGGGCTATCCACGGGGCGTACTGGGCTGATTATGCGAGAAAGGCTGACCTCACTCCCGCTGACATGCACGTGCGGACTTCCTCTGGCGAGCTGTGCTCTCCTGGGCCGTTCCCATCGCTGCACATCCTCATGCAGGCATGGTTCAACACTCTTTTCATGCTTGGAATATGAGATTGGAGTACATGCTTTGCAGCTCTTTTGACGCACAACTGCCACTTCGCACCCGGACAACATGACTTGCATCTTTAATCACGAAAATTTGAATGTGTGATATAGCTCAGTATTTTGGGCTATCTATTTGGCCAGTTTCATGCTTAGATCCGCAAATTTTGCTTAGATCCGCAAATTTTGGTTAATTATGGCCAGTTAATTATGGCCTGGTCTTTTTGTCTGTAACAAATTGCCGCCGCCGGACCAACACATTCAGCTAAGTCGATATCCGGCGGATACAGCAATGTAACCTCAGCTTCCCTTCCTGTAATTTCTTATGGTGGGCCCCAGGCGGCTTGCTTGGTTGCTACAGCAGTACTTCGTGGAAACTTTAACGGATAGACAACTCTAACCGAAAAATCTGGGCTAGACAACTCTAGCCCAAATTTTTGCACTCGTGCACAAGCTTGTGCTGCTGTGTAAAAATGAGTAGCATGTTCTTTTCCAATATATTATTTAACAAAATTTGTTTGTGTGCTTCCCTCAGAGAGAAACTTCCATTCCTATATAGGAAATAGCTATTTCTTCCTTGCCAGGCCGAGGCTTTATTTCTGTGGGGGTCCCGATCTTTTGCATGCCTTGCCTTATTAGTCTGTCATAACAGACTGCACAGTAATAAAAGACGTGTCTTTCATTTCCTTTCTCAGCGGCATGACAAACTTTACTATGAAATCATGAACTGCTTTTTGTTGATGACCAGCCATAAATCAATCAACCTAGCGACCATGCTGGCACTTAAACCTGTAGGTTACCCTATATGCTAAAGCTTACTTGTAAGCACAGTAGAAGCGCGTGGGGCCCATAACCTGTTGCTTTGGCGGCGGCAATTTGTTACAGACTAAAGACCAGGCCAAAATTCATTGGCCATACAATGACCGGTAATTCCAACTACCAAAGACTCATCACCGAGCCCAAAATATGAGGATAACTCCAACTACAACTGCCACTAGGCACTGTGTTCTGCCCTTGGTTAAGCCTCACACCACAAGGTCTGGTCTTGCAGACAGAACATTGTGCCACACAACATCACATTCCAACATTAAAGTTTATTTGCCAATCACCCATAGGACCACTTCATCCAAGTTTAATTGCCCATCACCAGAGGACCATTTGTGCATGAGTGCCTGAATTGCTGTGCGTAAAGTTTCAAGAGAACGGGGATGCAAGCACTGGCGCCTGACATACAAGCACGAACATACAAGCACAAAGAGGGAGGGGACACACCACATGGGAACATGTTGCATGTACCTTAATGAGCTGAAGCTTCTTCATATCACGCTAAAGGCAGCTTATCACGCAACAAAAACCAGCATGGTGACATACATGCAAGTAGAAGGCTGAAGCAAAATACCAAAGAAGCACATGGCTGATTTCAGGGCTGGTCTAGACCCGCTTGACCCTCACTAACGTTCAACTTCCCTGTTTGAGGGTGGGGGTTTGCCTGGTGCTTGTACCAGCTGTGATCCTGCCCCTTTATTCACGCAAACAGGGGTATCCCTCCTGGTGCAGTCTTTTCTTTTCTTGTGTTCTCTTGGACAATACAATATTGAATGGGGTGGTTAACAGAACTGAGGATGTGGTGTCTGCATAGGTAAGAGAGGTTTCATTCATGTAGACGCTTGCTTAAATGTAAAATGCTAGACATACTAACAGCAGTGCTTTCCCTGTAACAAGGGCAATTCCATCTTGGCTGCGAGGTGCATTGGTTCCAAGGCAAACAAAAAAGTGTCAAATATGCTGCTTTGTTCAAAAGCGTCTTTAATTCTGTTGTGCGTTGCAATTATGGTATTAAACAGCAAACAACCGCGTAATGCCTGCTAAGCTAAATCTGATTCGACATCGGAAACCACAATGCTTTCAATGCCTCATATTGCCTTCAAGTTAAGCTAGCCCGGGAAGTGCTCCTTCAAAGCTCTTCTAGCAGCAGGGCCTGCAGCAAGGAATGATGAACCAGACTTAGTTCCAGACCCTTTTGTTGGGCTTTCTTTTGCTTTTTTCCTTATGCTGTCCTCGCACTTGAGATTTATTGTATAGCATCTTTGCCTACCTCGTTCCTGGTAACCTCAGTGTGCTAGACCCTGTGCTTTTGCCCAAATTGATTATCATTCCCCTCCTTTGTGCTGCATTTGGTTGATCCTGGTAGACTCATTGACTGCATTTTTCCGTGCTGTGATGCACATGCAGCATTATTCAGTCCTGCAATATCACAAAAACTAATGCACTTTCCCCCCCTTGTCCTCAAGGTTTTTCCAAGGTACAAGCTACAATATAGAATCCCTGTATTGCTGAGAGACTGTTGCATCCAGATCAGACTTGTGGCATGTCCCAACAAATACAGCCATAGCTGAACTGAAGACAGGATCCAAAACTCCATCAGCTGGGAAAGCCTTCACCCTTTCAAGCATCGGCAGCTCCATGCCCAACAGCAGCAGGAGGAACAGCAGCAACGGCAGCAGCAGAAGCGGGGTGGCCGGAGGGGAAGTGATTTTGGTCCTGTCTTATCTAAGGAGACCTTGCAGGCCCTTTTGCATATCTAGCCTTATTAGGCTATCTTTAACGTACTGAGTTCTTAAGAAAGGTGACTTTAGATTTGCTTCAAGATTCATAAATTTAAGATTTGTGCATCTTGGCTTCAACAGTTCAAACAGGCTCTCGTGTTTCACCCAAAAACTGTGTTCCTTTCGGCGTCTGTAGCTTGTTTCTTCTTAAACACCTGCTTTACTCTAGGTTTTTGTCCCAGGCCAGGGCTTCAGCTAAGCTATGTAGCTTATATGTAGGGTATACCCTCGTCCGGCAAATACAGCTATCTTATCTTACCTTACCTCAGGCGTATCGCAGTCTTTGTAACTTGTGTTTCCTGCCTATCCTGCCTTTCTTTGGCTCTTGCCGTTTCCTTTATTTTGAGCTTCCTCACTTTGCTTTGGCCCTTATGGGAAATTGGGGCCCATCTTAAAAAAGCTTTGCTATATCAATGGTGTAACACCATCACTGTATGGATTCTTATTGGGTCCAGATCTGATCCAATAAGGAATCTCTCTCCGCAGGACAGTAAATATAATGTTGCTGAGACGCTTAATTGCTTAGGACGGTGATTCGGCATGAAAGTTTCTCTGTTTCCTCTCACAGATTTCCAAATTGTGCCTGCTTTCTTGAGCTCAACAACAAAATCTATATATTTTTCCTTCATGCACTTGTTCCTTTTTATGAGCAGGCTAGCTGTCGCACTTCTTGACTAAAGGCCTTTTCTATTAAACCTCATCGCACACTCCCCAAGAGCTCAAAATCTGCTCTAAATGCAACTGACACTGTGTGCAAGATAAACAGCATGCACTTTTACACTGCCTTAGTGCAGCTTTGTCGATATGGGCCGGATTGGCTTCAGCTAAGCTATACCTATTTGGTATGTACAGCTACTGGCTATGGTAGGTAATATATATCACATGTGCTTGCTTAAGGTATCTTAGGTGTAAAGCGCACCACTCCCAACTGGTCTGTGTTACATGAGTGTGGCCAAGAGCCCTTGCAATTCTATTGGTTCCGAGCGACTGTAAGATTTTATAATGCTCTGCTATGCAGTAATAGTAGCACTCTTGCCAAAGTCCTGAAGGCTGATATTGTGATGAGCACTATCAACAAGAAGTGCTGGAGTGCTGAGTTCTTGGATGCTTTTCATGATCTGGAAAGGAGCGGTGATTTCCAACATCGCGTGAGAACAATTCAAACGATCCCACAGTCAGAATTTGTTGTTGATGTGAGAAAGAGGTTGAGTATCTGGAACCAGGCAAACCAGCTAGGCAATGAAGATCAGATGGACAAGGCTGCAAAATACCATAATTGGGCTGCCTTGCCTCTTAGGTTGGTGACTCTTGATGGACCGCCTTTTTCTGTACCTAGGTATCTGCATCTGTCATTTCATTTCATTATGGACTATTTTTTGGCTAGCGAAGACCAGCAACAAAACAATCAGCCTAGCGACCTGGCTGGCGGTTAACCCGGTAAGGGGCCCCTTAACTTGTAACGTGTACCTAGGTATCTGCATCTGGATTTGGGCACGCAAACACAGCGCAACGTGGCATGTCTCAGGTTACATTCCCATGCGCTGCATGTCGAGGCAAGAAGCTGGGAACATCATGATGGTACCTGTGATAACAGGATGAGCAACACGTCCTTTTCCACTGCACCCATCCACACATTGTCTCTCTCCGAAGGACTAATGCTTCCCTTTTTTCTTCCGCAGGCTTAAATAACGTGTCTGCTTTTCTGGGCCGGGAAAACAGTAAGCTATATTTCTTCCTGCATGCACTCATAGTTTTTTATGAGCAGGCTTGCAGTCGCACTTCTTGACTGAAGGCCTTTTTCTTGTAACCCTCTTGTACCTGTGATAATGTGGCTTGCAGGCAATTCAAGACGAAAAACACGCTCTTTTCCTGTTTCCTTGCATGCAACTTGTTCGTTGAGGCCTCAATTTGCAGACTTGTTTCGCGATTTACCACTGGCACACAAATTACTGTCAATCAGACTGAAGCTTTTTATTTCTCCCAAGCTTGTTCTGAGGATGTCATCAATTTTTTTTCCAGAAACAAACTAATCATTATGAATGATTCCTGTCGTTCTATCACAGAGCTTATGGATGTTTTCTGTACGGCTGGTGTTCACCAGCGACCTGAACAGGCAAACTACCTGGCTGAAGGTCAAATTTAGACTTGTACACTTGTAGGTAATATAAACCCTTATCTATTGTGAGCGCCTTTCAGTTTTGGTTCAGGTTGCAGGCCTTATAGGCATCAACTACTAGCTTAGTAAGCTGCCCTCGCTCGGCAGATACAAACCTATGTAACCTAACCTAATTAGACCCTGCTGGTGTTGTCCCAGGCTTAGTCATTTGGCCTATCAGAGCGTATGCAGGAATGACCAGCTGCTACTTTAACCTCCATCTTCAGTCCTTGTTAAAAGATGGCACCAGGTAGTTGCTAGAATTACAGAGTGGATATTTGTTCAGAATACCACCTGCATGTCATCCAGGCTAGATGGTAGTAGCATACAGGTCTCAAAACATTTTCCTCCCCTGCGTCAGAGCTGTCCGTTGGCAACACGTACGATCTCGAAAACACAGCTTAAAAGACGGGCATGGTGACCTGGCAGCGGCCTGTAATCACGAAAACAAGGGACAACAAGTTAACTCAGGAAACTCATGGCAAGCAAGCATGACAGAGGAGCGCAGCAAGCCAGGCAGTCCTTCTCCTCGTCAACTGTTCTGGCAATCGCATGCAACATTCGGATTGGAGCTTGGCTCCAAGCTGTGTTTTACACGCGAGAAAAGGAAATCAGGCAAGGAAATGCCGACAAATAACAGTGAGGAGGCCTGCCTAAACTTGCTTCTTAGTATGGCTTGCCTAGGGTAGGGAAACAGTCAGAAGATTGTACACAAACACCCCTCAAGTTTTGGCAGTTTGGCACACAACTCTGCAAATCTTCTGCAAATATTCACAGCTTTCAGAAACCCTACTTGAACTCAACATAAGGAGGCATCATGCAATTCTGTCCCTCCAGTAATGTCAAATCTGTGCCTGGTCCAATGTCTATAAACCTTCACTATTTCTCGAGTTGATAAAAACAGAGAAACTTTGTGTGGGTGAAGGCTACTGGAAAAGCTACAATCTTTAAATTTACTGAGCAATTTTGGAGAGCAGCGCAAGGCACACTGCTGGACATTCCCGACACTTCAACGCACCAGCGATCAGGTCCATGTCACGCTGCCCGCTGGCAGTGAGCTTGCGTCCACCCTTGACGCTGGTGGACTTCTCCAAGATGCCCACTTCCTCCAGGGCCTTGCAGATGTGGCGGATCAAGCCGGCTGCAGCATGCGGGCATGATGTGTAAGTCACATGAACACATGCATGTACACACAGACGAATGTTTGCTGTAGCGCGCACAAACTAGATGGATGCATGCAATGGTGGAATGGTGGGAGGTTGAGCTCCATCGCAGCAACTATGCTGCGTCGAATTGCAGTTGTATAGGAACCCAGGCAATTTCAAGGTGCGCACCAATGACGCAAAAAGGACATACTAGGACATGAACATAGCATGTGCTTAGCCCACCTCGGCAAGCTTTGCGCTGCAAGGGATCTGCTGGTAGATGATATGGCAACAGCTAATGTGCAATCTGCTGCACGCCTTGTGCAAGCTCATCTTGCTTAAGCTCAGATTCCTCCTGCAGAGCATGGCTGCCCTGTACCATGACCTCTGGGCTTGCTGCTGATGACAAACGTCCTCGCCTCTTTGCTGCCTCGGCTCTGTAGCTGGATGCCTATAGCTGGACAGCTCACGCATATGTGGCTGAATGAAGCTGTTACCAGTGGCGCGCCTGCTGCTGATGCTTCAGCTGCACCTGCATCCTCAGCTGCACCTGCTGCAGCCCGCGGTCTCCCACCTCACACCCCACAAGCCAGCATGAAACATGTATACACAGCCACGAAGGGCAACCGCACCCTTGCTGAGAGCCGGGCCTGCCTGGCCAGCCCACACGCACCAGCTGCCTTGCTCTGCTTCTCCTTGCGCTGTCCCCTGCGAATCTTGGTGCCGAACAGGGTCTGGAATCGGCCAACGCCAATGTCTTGGCGACTGTACAGGCGACGGCAGATGGCAGCTGCGAGAAGAGGGAAATCAGGGGGGGTGCGGTCTGTATGCGACGAGCCAAAAAGCGACTGCGCACGAGCAGCATCCCCCCCACGCTGCGTAGCTACTCTGTCCAGGCATAAAGTCTAAGCACAAATTATTATCCGCTTGGCCGCATGCAAGCACCTCAAACCGCACCTGCCCGCACAAAGTACCAGTCCTCGTCCATGGGGGGCAGCTCCCTGGCAACGCCAGTCTTCACCACATCCACCCAGGTGGGCAGCTGGAGCTGTGGTTTAGTAAGTAAAGGGCAAGGAAGTTTGAGCTGGCTGCACATTGCAGCAGGACAGGAGCAAGCCTCCCTAGAAGGCTCTCACCTGGGATTCAGGGCCCAGACACTCAATTGGACACCAAGTTTGCACAAGCACTTTAAAAACTGGGGATGTACATGCTTTTGAGCCTGACGCATGCTGTCTGCAATGAGACCGGGCCTAGCACGCGAGGATAGCCGGCAGCAAGGTAAGGCAAGCATGCATGGGAGCCGAAGGCCCTCATGGGAGCCCAGCCAACAAATAACTGGGCAAAATAGCCTCATGGTAACCATATACACGAGGATGGCCAGCATGGGATGAGGCCTGATTGAGGGGAAGGACGTTTGGTGCTAAGGCACCTAGACAGCCAGGAGCCCCAGGATGGACAGGCCTAAGAACGCAAACTACCCCTTTCACCCCCATCATTACCTTATCGTTCGACTTCAGGTGAGCAGCGTAGGTCGCAATGAACTCGTTCGCTGAAACATCCTTCACGCCGGTGGGCCTGAACTCCTCCATGATGAAGGGGGGTAGGCGTAAAGGATGATTTGATGAAGAGAGAGCAGCTGAATGTCTGGGCCCCCAAAAAGCGAGATAGCTTAACCGACAAACTGGACCGAGACAGGACGGCGATCAACTCAAACAAGACGATATCTCATTCATTTTATAAAATACACCATGTAAAGTCTCTTGCCATGCGTGCATGCGCTTTCTGGTGCTGCTTAGAGAGGGTTTTGTTGAGAGGGCCTTTGATTGACCAATTTTAAGGCATTTCATGAGCTTAACCTGGTAGTAAAGTGATAGCCATGACCAGGAAGGTGAGCCCTGCAACTAAGCCGCACCAAAGACACCCCACTAAGGAAGAGTACAGCTTTTGCGTCACCCATGGCAACAGCGAGTTCGTGTAATAAAATGCACTCTAGCTTGCATGTCACATGCACGCGTTTAAGAGCGTGCATGTCACACACACACACACACACACACACACACACACAC